>WNGH01002685.1_pt1 | contig 16873 bp, 13 predicted proteins | sample 5400631 | NCBI WGS metagenome assembly WNGH01 (sample SAMN13153373, study PRJNA577476) | soil metagenome | isolation source: 115 cm soil or saprolite under Garry oak tree replicate 1 | place: USA:California | collected 2016-06-15
CAGCAGCATCCCCGGGTCGACGGTGCCGGAGCGCGTCGCCATCACAAGGCCCTCGAGCGGCGTGAATCCCATCGTCGTATCCACCGACCGGCCCGCGCGGACGGCCGCGAGCGAAGCGCCCGCACCGAGGTGACAGGTGACGACGCGCAGTTCCGTCGGCGGCCGGTGCAGGATCTCCGCCGCGCGCCGAGCGGCGTATGCATGCGAGAAGCCGTGAAATCCGTAACGCAGGATGCCGAAGCGCTCGCGCCACTCTTGGGGGACCGCGTAGGTCGACGCTGCCTCCGGCATCCGGGCGTGGAACGCGGTGTCCAGACAAGCGACCCCTGGCACGCGCGGCAGCAGCTCGCGTGTCGCCGAGATGCCGGAGAGGGCGGCCGGAAGATGCAAAGGAGCCAGGTCGCTGATCGTGACGAGGTAGCGGACGACCTCGGGGTCGATCCGGACCGACGTTCGATAGCGAGGCCCGCCGTGCACGACGCGGTGGCCGATGGCCTCGACGCCTTCCATCGCGTGGAGTGTGGTGGCGAGCTGACTCTCGTCGAGCCGTCCCTCGGCGACCTCGAACTCGCGGTCCACGAGGACGCGGTCGTCGCTGTCGATCAGGCTCAGCTTGAGAGAGCTCGATCCTGCGTTGAGGACGAGGACGCGCAATGCCCTAGTTGGGCCAAACCCAGGTGGTGATATCGGGAGGGTCCTGCCCGTGGTCGCGCGTGTACTGCCGGCTGCGCAGCCGCCGGTCGACCATCTCCTGCCTGACATGAGCCGCCGTGGAACCGAGCGAAGGCACGCGGTCGATCACATCGATGACGAGGTGGTAGCGATCGAGGTCGTTGAGCATGACCATGTCGAACGGCGTCGTGGTCGTGCCTTCCTCCTTGTATCCGCGGACGTGGATGTTGGGGTGATTGGTGCGCCGGTACGTCAGACGATGAATCAGCCAGGGGTAGCCGTGGTACGCGAATATCACGGGCCTGTCTTTCGTGAAAACCTCGTCGAACTCCGCATCGGTGAGACCGTGAGGATGCTCGTGCGGCGGCTGGAGCCGCATGAGGTCTACCACGTTCACCACCCGGACCGCGAGCTGCGGGAGATGCGAGCGGATCAGGTCCGCGGCGGCGAGGGTCTCGAGCGTCGGCACGTCGCCGGCGCATGCAAGCACGACGTCAGGCTCGCGGCCCTCGTCTGTGCTCGCCCAATCCCAGATGCCGAGGCCACGCGAGCAGTGTGCGATCGCCTGGTCCATCGTCAGGTAGTTGAGGGCCGGTTGCTTGCCCGCGACGATCACGTTGACGTAGTTGCGGCTGCGCAGGCAGTGGTCGGTGACTGACAGCAAGCAGTTCGCGTCTGGCGCGAGATAGACGCGGATGACCTCGGCCTTCTTGTTGACGACGTGGTCGATGAAGCCCGGGTCCTGATGTGAAAAGCCGTTGTGGTCCTGCCGCCACACGTGCGACGAGAGCAGATAGTTGAGAGACGCAATCGGCCGCCGCCATGGAACCGCCCGCGTCGTCTTCAGCCACTTGGCGTGCTGGTTGAACATCGAGTCGATGATGTGGATGAAGGCCTCGTAGCAGTCGAACAGGCCATGGCGACCTGTCAGCAGGTATCCCTCGAGCCAGCCCTCGCACATATGCTCGCTCAAGACCTCCATGACACGTCCGTCGGGCGCGAGGTGATCGTCGCCGGGCACCGTCTCGGCGTCCCATGCTCGGTTCGTGGCTTCGAGGACCGAACCCAGCCGGTTCGAGACCGTCTCGTCCGGGCCCATGATCCGGAAGTTGTCGGGATTCTTCTTCACGACGTCGCGGAGGTAGGTGCCCATGACGCGCGTCGCCTCGCTCGACGTCGTGCCCGGGCTCGCCACGTCGACGGCGTAGTCGCGGAAGTCTGGAAGCCGCAGGTCTATCAGCAGCTCGCCGCCGTTGGCGTGCGGGTTCGCGCTCATTCTGCGATCCCCCGTCGGCGGCAGGCTGGCGAGCTCGTCCATCAGCCTGCCCGAGCTGTCGAAGAGTTCTTCGACGTGGTAGCTGCGCATCCATTCCTCGAGGACCTGGATGTGGTCCGGATGCGATGCGAAATCGGTGACCGGCACCTGGTGCGCGCGGAACGTGCCTTCGATCTGCTCGCCGTCGACGATCTTCGGGCCGGTCCAACCCTTGGGTGTACGCAGGATTAGCATCGGCCACGCCGGACGTCCCTTCTGATGATCCCCATCCGACCGGGCCGCCGAAGGCTGCCGGGTCACCTTCCCCCCAGGCGGGGAAAGGAAGCGAGCGCCATCCTGGATGCGCGCTATCTCATCCAGCGACCACTCGAGCGCGGCCGCCATCTCCTGGTGCACCTTCGGCGGGTCATCGCCGCTGACGATCACAGGCTCATGGCCGTAGCCACGCATCAACTCAAGGAGCTCGCTCTCCGGGATGCGGGCGAGCACCGTCGGGTTGGCGATCTTGTAGCCGTTGAGATGAAGGATGGGCAGCACCGCACCATCGCGAGCCGGGTTGAGGAACTTGTTCGAGTGCCAGCTAGCCGCCAGGGGTCCTGACTCGGCCTCGCCGTCGCCGACGATGCAGAACACGGTGAGCTTCGGGTTGTCGAACGCCGCACCGTAGGCGTGGACGAGCGCGTAACCGAGCTCGCCGCCTTCGTGGATGGAACCGGGGGTCTCGGGCGCGTTGTGGCTCGGGATGCCACCCGGAAAGGAAAACTGGCGGAACAGGTTGCGGATCCCGGTCTCGTCCCTGCTCACGTTGGGATAGCGCTCGGTGTACGTGCCTTCGAGGTAGGCGTTGGCGACGCCGGCCGGACCGCCGTGTCCCGGACCCATGATGTAGATCGCGTCGAGGTCTCGCTTCTTGATCACGCGATTGGCGTGCGCGTAGATGAAGTTCAGTCCCGGCGTCGTGCCCCAATGGCCGAGCAGCCTCGGCTTGATGTCGTCCAGTCGCAGTGGCCTCTTCAGCAGGGGGTTGTCCAGCAAGTAGATCTGGCCCGCGGAGAGGTAATTTGCCACGCGCCAATACGCATGGATCAGCCGCAGCTCTTCAGCGTCGAGCGGCTGGGCGCGGCTGACGTCGGGCGCCTCGACGCTCCTCGTCTGCTTCATGCGTCCCCCACCACCCATCATCATGGCGTGGTGGCTGGCGCGCGGCCGGTGGCCGTTATCGCAGCGCTCGACGAGGAGGCCCAGGCGCTTGTGCGCAGGATGCCCCGCTCGGAGAGCGTCGGACCGCACGTTTTGATCTGGGAAGCGGGTGGGCTTGTGGTGATCGTTGCCGGCGTTGGCAAGGTCGCGGCCGCGATCGCGGCCCAGTACGCATGCGACGTGTTCAAACCCCGGTGCATCATCGCGATCGGGCTCGCTGGCGAGCTCGAGAGCCGGGCCCGCAGAGGACGCGTCGTAGTCGCTTCCGGCGCGATCCAGCACGATATCGACGCCAGGCCGCTCACCGACACCAAGGGCGTGATTCCGGGACTTGGGATCCGACTGATCGAGGCAGATTCAGCGGTGAGCGAGATGCTGCTCCGTGCTGCGCGATACAAGGCAGAGGACGCGCAGGCGGGACTGGTCCTGACGGGCGACCAGATCGTTACGTCGCGCCAGGTGCGGGACGCCCTCGCCCGCGATTTTCCGGACGCCGCCTGCATCGACATGGAGACCGCGGCGGTGGCGCAGGTCGCACATCAGAACCGCGTGCCATGGTCCGGCGTGCGAATCACCTCCGACTCGGCCGACGAGACGTTCGACCTGAAGGGCGTGATGGGGTTCGGGGCCGACACAGCGGCCAACCTGTTCGAGAGCATCATTCACGCGGTGGTGGACGAGCTGTGATCCAGGCCTCGGCGCGGTGGCTGTCCGCCGAAGAAGCGATGGGTCAGGTGCGCGCGGGTGATCTCGACCCGCAGGCAGTCGTCCAGGCGCACCTCGACGCGATCGACCGTTTCGAAGAGCGTATCCATGCTTACATCCACATCGATCGCGCGGCGCGATCCACTTCCGGCGTGACACTCGCGGTCAAGGACAGCCTGCCGGTCGCGGGCATGCCTTACACCTACGGCACGACCTCGTGGCGCGACCGCATCGCGGACGAGGATGCGGTTCCGGTGGCCCGGGCACGGGCCGCGGGGATGGCGATCCTCGGCAAGACGAACCTTCCTGAGCTAGCTGCATCGATTGGCACGTCGAACACGATCTTTCCGCCCACGCAAAATCCGTGGCGAGACGGGATCACACCAGGCGGGTCGAGCGGTGGCAGCGGGGCGGCCGTGGCGGCCGGGTTGGCGTCGGTGGCATTGGGAGGCGACACCGGCGGGTCGATCCGCATCCCGGCCTCGTGCTGCGGCGTGGTCGGTCTGCGGCCGACGCCCGATCGCATCCCATCGGAGGAGGTGGACGCCACCGTCCTGCAGTCGCGCGGACCGATGACGCGCTCCGTCTCCGACGCCCGGCTTCTCTTTTCGATCATGACGTCAACAGGTCCTCATGAACGGTTCGCGAAACGCCCCATGGTCGTCGGTATGACGTACGCCGGAGCGGACCCCGCCTGCGCCGAGGCATGCCGTCGCGCGGAGGCCGCACTAAACGACGCGGGCCACGAGGTCGAGGAGATCGGGTGGGACCCAGACCCGGTCACACAGGGCTATGGCACGGTGAGGCGAGCAAGCATGGCGAGCTTCCCCGCCGACCTTTCCACCTTCGGCCCCGGCATCCAGAAGCTCGCCGCCGAGGGTCGCGGCCTGACCGCGATGGACTACTTCCACGCGTTCGAGAAGGCGACCGATGCCGCGAATCGCACCGTCGGTCTGCCGCTGCAGACACGATTTGATTTTCTGCTGACGCCGACGCTCGGCCTGCTCCCCATGCCGATCGAGAAGGTGCCCGCCTTCCTCGGCGAAGAGTGGGCGCGCTACGTGCAGTTCGTGCTGCCTGTCAGCTTCGCGCGCACGCCGGCGATCTCGATCCCGGCCGGACTACACGAGGGGTTGCCGGTCGGAGTCCAGCTGGTCGGGCGGTTCGCACAGGAATACGACCTGCTCGACTTCGCCGAACAGCTCGAGGCGATGCCCGGGTTCGGTTTTCAACGGCCGCCCGAGATGGATCGATGAAAGCTCAGCGCGTGGACATGTTCGTCTGTCCATCGGCAACCCCGGCCGACACCTCTGGCCTGCAGGCGCTCGCGGATGCGGGCAAGATCAAGCCGGACACGCTCGTGGCGCTTGTGGGCAAGACCGAAGGCACGGGCGCGCATGACGACTGGGGGCGCGTGTGGGCCGACGTCGCGCTGCGCGACTGGACGGCGAAATTTCTCGGCATCCCGGTGGGCGAGGTCGCAAAGCACGTGATCTTCGTCCTCTCGGGCGGGTGCCCGGGCGTGATCACTCCGCACATCGCTGCGGTGACGCGGGAATGGCTCGACGTGCCTGATGGGAGTCAGGACGGCGAGAAGCGGCTGGTCGTTGGACGGGCCGGCTCGGACGCGATCACGCCCGAGGAGGTCGGCCGGATGGGACAGATCCGCAAGGTCGCCGACGCGACGCACAAGGCGATGGCCGACGCGGGACTGACCGATCCCAAGGACGTGCACCTTGTGATGGTCAAGGTGCCGGGGCTGACGACCGCCAGCATCGCGGACGCGGAGTCGCGTCACAAGACCGTGGTGTCACATGACCTGACCTTCGGACCGGAAGGCGCGGGCGCCTACGCGAACGACGCGGCGGCCCTGGGCGTCGCGATGGCGCTCGGCGAGGTACCGGAATCGAAGCTCGCGGATGACGTGGTGCGTCGGGACTGGGACCTGTACTCCGAGGTCGCGATGACCTCGTCGGGCGGTGAGAAGCGGCATGGCGAGGTCGTCGTCTTCGGCAACTCGACCTCGTCCGCGAGTGCGCTGCAGATCGGACACGCAGTGACGCGCGACTTCATCGACGCGGCCGGTGTGCGCCAGGCGCTGCGGTCAGCAGGCCTCCGCTTCAAAGACGGTTTGCCTGATGAAGCCGACCTCTCCCGACTCGTGCATGTCTTCGCCAAGTCGGTGATTCCCGGCAGCGACCAGGTCCGCGGCCAGCGGATCACCCTGCTCGACGACGCTGACGCCTATCAGATCGGCAAAGCGCTCGGCGGCATGCTCGTGGCGTCGGTCACGGGCCGCACCACCAACTACGTGAGCGGTGGCGAGCGCAACTCGCACCAGGGTCCCCCCGGCGGCAACATCGTCGCCGCCGTCGTCCGCGCGAACTGAGTATCGTCTCGCGGGCATGAGCGCGATCGTGGCCGAAGGGCTCGTCAAGATCTATCGCTCGCGGAAGAGCGAGGTCCGCGCCCTCGATGGTCTGGACCTGACAGTGGCCGAAGGGACCGTGCTCGGCTTGCTCGGCCCCAACGGCGCCGGAAAGACAACGACCGTGCGCATCCTGACGACGCTTCTGCGGCCCGACGCCGGGCATGCGACCGTAGGGGGCCTCGACGTCGTCCACCAAGCGCAGCAGATCCGGCGCCTCATCGGCCTGTCCGGCCAGTACGCCGCAGTGGACGAGAACCTGACCGGGCGGGAGAACCTGTGGCTCTTCGGCCGCCTGTACCAACTGCCCAGCGCCGAGGCACGCCGGCGCGCGGACGACCTGCTCGAGCAGTTCGAGCTGGCCGATGCCGCCGATCGAGTCGTCAAGACGTACTCGGGAGGCATGCGACGCAGGCTTGACCTGGCGAGCGCGCTCACGGGCAGGCCGCGGATCCTCTTCCTGGACGAGCCGACGACGGGGCTCGATCCGCGCGGCCGACTGGGGATGTGGGATGTGATACGCGGACTCGTGGATGAGGGCGTTACCCTGCTGCTGACCACGCAGTACCTCGAAGAAGCCGACGCGCTCGCGAACACGGTCGCGGTCGTTGACCACGGTAGGATCATCGCCCGCGGCACCTCCGATGAGCTCAAGGCCCAGGTCGGCGGCGAGCGCATCGAGGTGGTCGTGCATAGGCGGGACGACATTGCTCGCGCCATTGATGTCCTGACGGCGGGAATGGATGGCGACCACACGATCGACGAGCACATGCGAAAGATCACCGTGCCGGCACGAGGAGGCGCGCAGCGACTCGCCCACGTCGTGCGCGAGCTCGACGACGCGCAGATCGGTATCGACGACATCGCGCTGCGTCGCCCGACCCTCGATGACGTGTTCCTGTCCCTGACCGGCCACGCCGCCGAGGTCGCCGCCGCATCCAGCGCTTCGGATGGCCGGTAGCGCGGTGCGCCAGGCCCTCGAGGACGGCCTCGTGGTCGCGTGGCGAAACCTGAAGCGGGTGCCTCGCATCCCCGAGCTCGCGGTGTTCGCGATCCTGCAGTCGATCATGTTCGTGCTGCTCTTCGCGTTCGTTTTCGGCGGCGCGATCCCGCTTCCGGGCGGGGCTTCATACCGCGAGTACCTGATGCCAGGGATCTTTGCCCAGACCATCGTTTTCGCCACCGCAACAACTGCGATAGGAATGACGGACGACCTGAGCAAGGGAATCCTGGATCGCTTTCGCTCCTTGCCGATGGCCCGGTCCGCGGTGCTGAGCGGACGGACGCTGTCCGACGTCGTCTACAACGGCGGCATCCTGATCGTGCTCATGCTGTCCGGGCTTGCCGTCGGGTGGCGCGTGCACACAAGCGTCCCCGAGTTTCTTGCCGGCGTCGGCCTGCTTCTGCTCTTCGCGTTCGTGATGGCCTGGATCGGGGTGTGGCTGGGCCTGACGTTGAGGACGGTCGAGGTGACCCAGCAGGTCTCATTCACAGTTCTGTTTCCCCTGACGTTTCTTTCCAACGTGTTCGTGCCGACGCAGTCGCTGCCCTGGTGGTTGAGGCCGCTCGCCGAGTGGAATCCCGTGAGCGCCCTGACCGCAGCGACGCGACATCTTTGGGGGAATCCGAATCCCTTCGCCGCCAGCGGGCTGCCGGCGGAACATCCGATCGAGCTGACGCTGATCTGGGTCGTGGTCCTGCTGGCGATCTTCGCGCCGCTGGGGGTGTGGCGCTACCGCTCCATGAGCCGGTAGAGCTCGAACAGTCTGAGCGGGGAGAGCGGCATCTCGGTGATCTCGATACCGGTCGCGTCCTCGATCGCGGATGCCAGCACGGCGCCCACCGGGATCACACCGGCCTCGCCCGCCCCCTTCACTCCAAGCGGGTTGAGGGGTGATGGCGTCTCGATGTGGTCGATCTCGATCGGCGGGATCTCGGTCGCGTACGGCATCAGGAACTCCATGAACGACGCGTTGCGCAGCTGCCCGTCGCCGTCGTAGGCCAGCCGCTCGTAAAACGCGCCGCCGATGCCCTGCGCCACCCCACCCTCGATCTGCCCCTGCAGGACGAGCGGATTGATGACGCGCCCGCAGTCATGGACGACCACGTACTTGAGGATCTCGAGCCGGAATGTCTTCGGGTCCACGCGAACGTAGGCGGCGTGGCAACCCGACGCCCAGGTCGAGCCGGGCGGGCTGTAGTAGCCGGTCGCCTCGAGGCCAGGCTGCTCGCCATCGCGCAACGGTGGCCCCTCGCGCGGCCTCGCTGCGAACTGCGTCGCCGCCTCGGTGCCGCCGCCAAAGGCGTAGCGCACCGGATTCGAGAGCACGGCGACGGCCCCTAATGGGATGCCTCGATCGGGCGATCCCTTGACCCGGACGAGTCCGCCCGCCAGCTCGAGGTCCTCCACCGCCGCCTCGAGGTGGTCGGCCGCGATGTGCTTCGCCTTGTCGGCGACCATGCGCGCGGCGACGTGCATCGCGTTGCCCGCGGTGACCGCGCCACGAGATGCGAAGGTCCCCACTCCCCACGGAAAACGCCGCGTGTCGCCACTGGTCACCTCGACGTCGCCCACATCGACGCCGAGCTCGTCAGCCACGACCTGGGCCCACACCGTCGCGTGCGCCTGGCCCTGGCTGGGAATGCCCGTGGCCGCGACGACCTTGCCCGAGACTAGGACCTGTACGTGCGCGCCCTCGTAAGGCCCAACGCCCGTGCCCTCGACGTAGATCCCGATCCCCATGCCGACGTTGTCGCCCGCAGGCTTCGGACCGAGGTTCGCGATGGCTTTGTCGAGCAACGTCGGGTAGTCACCGCTGTCGTAAACGACGGTGTTGCCGTCTTGCCATGCAACCCCGACGTCATAGGGAAACTCGCCGGCCTGGATCAGGTTGCGACGCCTCAACTCGATGCGATCCAGATGGAGGTCTGCCGCGATCGCGTCCAGCGTGCGCTCCATCACGAAGCACGCGTGAGGCCGGCCCGCCCCGCGATACGGCGATGTCGGCGTCGCGTTGGTGTACATGTCGCGAAAGCGCACGCGGTAGTTCGGTATCCGGTAAGGCCCGGGCACCTGGGCAGCGCTGATGATCGGCAGGATGATGCCGTAGGGCGTGTATGCGCCGCCGTCGTGGATGAAGTCGTCGCTCAGCGCCAGCACCCGGCCCTCGGCGTCGAAACCGACCTCGACCTCGTGCACCTGTCCCCGCTCCTGGTTCACGGCGGTGAAATGTTCCTGGCGGTCCTCGGTCCACTTGACCGGCCGGCCGAGCTGCATCGACGCGTACGGGACGAGGAGCTCGTCGGGATAGAAGAGCATGATCTTCGGCCCGAAGCCGCCGCCCACGTCGGGCGCGATGACCTCGACGTTCGACTCGGGGAGGCCAAACAGGACGGCGAGGCCGCCGCGGATCGAGGTCGGCGACTGCGTCGAGTCGTAGACCATGAGCTTGCGATCGCCGGCCGACCATCGGGCCCACACCGCGCGACCCTCCATCGGGCTCGCGGCGGCGCGTTCGTAGCGGAACTTCAATCGCTTGTGGTGTGGCGCTTCGCGCAGCGCCTTCTCCACGTCGCCGACTTCCTGCAGCATCTCCGCGGCGACGTTGCCGGGCACGTCGTCGTGCACCAGGTGCTCGGCTCGCGATGAGGCTTCGGGCGTGATCACGACCGGCAGCGGCTCATAGTCGACCTCGACCAGCTCGGCCGCATCCTCGGCGAGGTATCTGGTTTCGGCGACGACGAACGCCACCGCCTCACCGGCGTAGCGCACCCGCTCGCTGGCCAGGCAGCGCTGCGTCCGGCCGTGGGTGAGGTTGGGGTGCGGGATCAGCAGCGGCAGGTCGACGCCGCCGAACGGCAGGTCGACCGCGGTGTAGACGGCGATGACTCCCGGCATCGCTCGCGCGGCCGTCGCATCGATCGATCTGATCCGTGCGTGCGCGTATGGCGAGCGGACGAAGCAGCACTCGAGAGCACCCTCGTCGAAGTCGTCGGTGAAGCGGCCGTGTCCGCGCAGCAGGCGGTCGTCTTCGAACCGCTGCACGGGCGCGCCGAACCAGCGGGTCGTCATCAGGCCCCATCCCGGCCCTTCGGGCCGGACTTCCCGACATGTGGGGAAGAGTTCAGCTCAGCGGCGCGTGTCACGGCGCGGCGGATCGATGCGTAGCCTGTGCAGCGGCACAGGTTGCCGGCGATCCCCTCGTCGACCTCCTGCTCGGTCGGGTGCGGATGCTGGGCGAGCAGCCCCACCACCGACATCACAAAGCCGGGCGTGCAGAAGCCGCACTGGAGCGCGTGGCACTCGTGGAAAGCCTGCTGCACGGGATGCAGCGCCGACCCGTCGCGGGCGAGCCCTTCGATGGTGGTCACGTCGTGGCCCTCGGCCTGCACCGCCAGCATCAGGCAGGAGCGCACCGGCGCTCCGTCGAGCAGGACCGTGCAGCACCCACACACGCCGTGCTCGCACCCGACATGGGTCCCGGTCAGGCCGAGCTCCTGGCGCAGGTGGTCGGACAGGAGCAGGCGGGTGTCGTCGGGCGCCGCGCGCTGGACCCCGTTGACCTTCACGCGGCGAAGGCCTGCTCGGTGAGGACCCGTATGAGGTGGAGCCGGAAGTCGGGAGACGCCTCGAGGTCGCGGCTCGGTTCCAGCCCTCGTGCGGGGTCGCGTGGATCTGCCAGCACGGGCGTTGGCGCCACGCCGAAGAGCGCGAGACGGTCGCTTGCTCGCACGACACCCGCGAGCGCGAAGTCGCCGTGCCGGCGCGACTCTTCGATCACCGAGTAAGGCTTGCTGGAGGAAGGGAACCATGCCTCGACGAGGACTTCGTCAGGTGCAAGTGTGGTTTCGAACACGCCGGCGAATAGCGCGCCGGCTCCGATGACCCGCTCGCCGCGCGTCGATTTTGCTACCACGCTTCCACCAAGCGCGAGCAAGACCGCCGGCAGCTCGGAGGCCGGGTCGGCGTGGGCGATGCTGCCGCAAACCGTGCCCCGGTTGCGGATGACGCGGTGGGCGACCAGGCGAATCGCATCGGTTAGCAGAGGACAGACGCGTGCCACGACGTCCGAGTCTTCGACCGCCGCCTGGCGGACCAGGGCCTGAACCGCCACGCCGCCATCGCGCTCGTAGATCCGATCCACGCCCGCGATGCGATTGATGTCGATGAGGTGCTGCGGCCGCGCGAGCCGGAAGTTGAGGAGGGGAATGAGCGACTGGCCGCCAGCGAGCACCTTCGCGTCCTCGAGCGTGCTGAGAAGGTTGCACGCTTCGTCGATCGAGCCGGGCGCGTGATAGGCGAAGGGTGGCGGCTTCACTCTTCGAGCATCGCGACGGCGCGGCAAAGCGCCGCCTCTCCGCCCTGGAAGCGCCACGGAAAACAGCCGAAGAGGATCTTCTGGTCGAGGACCTCGTCGATCTGACCGCCGAGGTTCTCGATGTGCACCACGTCGTGCGGAAACAACAGCGTGTGCATGATCTGGTAGTCGGCCTTCGGAAAGATCTCATCCAGACTGCGCCCGAGCTTCTTCTCGGCCTCCTCCGCCTCATCGGCGCGGATGCGGCGAATCACCGTATTCATGGGGTGGTCCGCGCTGCCGGCATCGACCGCGATCCAGCGCACGCCGCGGTCGAGCACCCACTCCGCGAACGCGCGCGTGGGACCGGGATGACGGATGAAGTACTTCGTCTCATCCAGGTGCGAGCGGTCGGTCCAGTTCTCCGGATAATGGCGGTGATAGCCGGTGTGGATGACCAGGATGTCGCCGCGCTCGATGCGCAGACCTGTGTCCTTCTCCCAGCGCTCGAAATGCTCGGGTCCGTACAGGTCGTAGTCGCCGAGGCCGAGCCGTTCGAGGTCGACCACCGCGGCGGGACCGATCAGGAAATCCAGCGGCAGGTCGCCGATGAACTTGCCGCCGGTCATGAAGTGCGCCGGGGCGTCGAGGTGCGTGCTGACGTGGAGGGTCATCGTGATCTCCTGGCCGCCGGCTTTTTCGAACGCCAGCCTCTTGATCCAACGGATCGCCGGGCCCGGATAGCCCGCGAAGGCCGGGGTGTGCAGCGAAAAGTCCTGCGTGAGATCGAGGAATCTCACGAGGGTTTCGTTGCGGTAAGGACCGAGCGCTGCACCTTGCCCATCGCGTTACGGGGCAGCTTGTCGATCGTGATGACGCGTTTGGGACACTTATAGGACGCGAGGCGCTCCTGAGCGAACGCGATGAGCTCGCTCTCGATTACAGGCGCGGAGCCCGAAGGGACGACAAAGGCCGTGACCTGCTCTCCCCACTTGTCGCTCGGCAGACCTGCGACCGCGACCTCTTGGACGGCGGGGTGCGCTTCGAGCACGAGCTCGACCTCGCGCGGGTAGACGTTGAAGCCGCCGGTGATGATTAGCTCTTTGATCCGGCCGCGAATCGCGAGCATGCGGTCCTCGGCGATCTCGCCGACGTCGCCGGTCTTGAAGAAACCGTCGGGCGTGAACGCCTCTTTGGTCGCGTTCGGATTGCGCCAGTAGCCCTGGAACACCTGGCCGCCTTTGAGCAGCACCTCGTCCAGCTCGCCCAGCCTGACCTCGACCCCGGGAAACGGATAGCCGACGCGGCCCGGCTGCCGCGGCCCGTCGTAGGGGTTCGTCACGACGATGCCGCCTTCGGTGATCCCGTATCGCTCGATGGGAGGCTGGCCGAGAAGCCGCTCGCAGCGCTCGAACAGGGCCGGCGGCAGGGGCGCCGACCCGCAGACGAAGACCCGCACGTGCGACAGGTCGGTCGGGTGCTCGTCGAGCCAGTCGCACAGGCGCTGATACATCGAAGGGACGCCGAAGAACATCGTCCCGCCATGGGTGAGCTGCTGGACGACGTTTTCCGGCGTGAATGGAACGAGGATCGCGCTGCCCCCGCTGAGCAGAGTTCCATGGAGACCCATGCCAAGGCCGTGAAGGTGGAACAGCGGCAGCGCGTGGACGAGGACATCGCGCGCCGTCCAGCGCCAGACCTCGAGCGCACCGCGTCCCTGGGCAAGAAAGTTGCCATGGTCGAGCACCGCGCCTTTGGGGCGGCCGGTGGTCCCAGACGTGTAGAGGATGGCGGCGGGGCTCTCGGGACTGAGGCGCGGCATCGGCGGTGCATCGCCACGGGGGAGCTGTGCGAGCGCGATGACTTGGACGCCGAGCTTGTTGACGATCACAGCGCGCGGCGCGTCCGCAATGGCGAGCAACGGGTCCGAGTCGCGGAGGATGTGCTCTGCTTCGGCGGAGTGGTAATCGGGGTTCATCATCACAGCGCTTGCGCCCGCACGCAGCACGCCGAGGTAAGCCTTCACCCACTCGAGCGAGTTGGCGGCGTAGATGGCGACCCGGTCTCCAGCCTTGACGCCGCACGCTTGCAAGCCGCCCGCGACGGTCTCGGCCTCGATCCGCAGCTCATCCCGCGTCAGCTTCCGATCGCCGGCGCGGAGCACGACCTCCTTGCCCGGTTTGAGCAGGTCCTCAGCCAGGTTGCCGGCGCGAAGTTTCCGCCGTAATTCGTCGAGCGCAGTCGGTCTCAGGACGTCACGCGCCACGCGCCAAAGGATGACCGATCAGCGCGCGCTGGTCACCGACGGTCGGGTGGCGCGACGTCGCTGCCACAGCAGCATCGCACCCAGTGCGATCAAGACCAGCACAAACGGAACCAGGATCGGAATCAGCGCCGCCGTCACCGATAGGGTGGCCGAGGCGATGTCCTCCATCAGAGAGAGAGGCGGACCCAGGAAGGCGAAATTGGCAACCGGCCGGACCGCCGCCCTGGTCACGTGCACGGTTCCCGAGATCGCGCCGCCGGCAAGCAGGCTAACAATCACTGCCAACCCGGAATCCATCGAGCTGATGGTTCCGGTCTGCGAGGCGAACAGGATCGCACCGGCCGCCGCCGACACGGGCAGCATCACGGCGTGCCCCACCGAATCGAGCGCCGGCACCTTGTCGACGGCAAACTCGACGACGGCGAGCACGAGCAGTCCCCAGAAAGCGATATCGGAGCTGAGAGCGTCGAACGGCGGCGCGAGGTGGATCAGGCCGAGTCGTGCAAGCAGGCTCACGATCAGGAGCGGCAGGGTCGCGTTGAGGCCGCTCGCTCCGGCGAGTCCGAAAGCCGCCGGCAGTGCCATCAGGCCCGGATTCACTTCACCTTGTTTCTACCACGCTTTCGAGGGCCCTACTCGGTGGCGACGACCTCGGCCGGCTCGCTTTCCTTATCGCGCACGTGACCGGGCCGCAACAACTGGTAGAGGACGATCGCGCTGAGCGCGCCCAGCCCGAGGTTGTTGAACGTGAGGGTCAGGCCGCCGAGGTGGATCGGGATCGCCTGGGTGGCGGGTATGCCCGCCGCGATGACCAGTGGGATCGCGGCAACGGCCAGGTTGGCGCGCTTCGAGAAGTCGACACGCGCATCGACCCAGATCTTGCCGCCGATCACGGCGATGAGCCCGAAGAGATACATCTCGATTCCGCCCTGCACGCTCACGGGGATGCTGCGCACGAGCGCGCCGAACATGGGAATGAAGCCCAGCAGAATGGCGAAGACCGCGGCGACCACGAACACCAGGATCGAGAAGACGCGCGTGATGCCCATGACACCGATGTTCTCGGCGTAGGTCGTCTCGCCAGTGCCGCCGAGCAGGCCGCTGATCGTCGTGCCCAGGCCGTCACCGATGAATGTGCGGCCGAGCATGTGGCTGAGGTCGCGCTTCATGATGCCGCTGATCGCGTAGACGTGGCCGGCGTTCTCGGCGACGAGGATCACCGGGATGAAGAAGAACAGGCTCAGTTCGGTGCCGAACTGGCTGAAGTCCGGAAAGCTGAAGGAGGGCACGCCGACGAGCGATGCCTTGCCGATTGCGTTGAAGTCGATATGGCAGGCGGACGCGGCCGCCGAGCACGGCGGATAGACGATCGATACGAGATAGCCGACCACGATGCCGATCAGCACCGGCAGCAACCTCGGGAAACCGCGGAGGTACACGGCCGCACCGACGGCCGCCAGCAACGTGACCGTCGCGGTGAACGGCTCACCCGCGTAGTTGCCCGTCGCGGCGCTGGCGAGCGCCAAACCAATGACGGCGACGACGGTGCCGGTCACAACGGGCGGGAGAAGGAAGCGGATCGGGTTCACGCCGACGACGTGAACAATCCCGCCGATGATCAGGTAGATGACGCCCGCAATCACGATGCCCGCGTAAGCGAGGCCGTGGTTCGGGTTGTTGGCGCCCTGAACCGCGAGCACCGAACCGATGAAGGAAAAGCTCGAGCCCAGGTAGCTCGGCACCTTGAAGCCGGTGACCACGAGGAAGAGCAGGGTCGCGACGCCGCTGAAGAAGATCACCGTGTTGGGGTTGAAGCCGAGGATGAGCGGCACCAGGACGGTGGCGCCGAACATGGCCATCACGTGCTGGAGGCCCATGAGGATGGTCTGCGGCCAGCCAAGGCGATCCTCGGGATAGACGACGTCTCGCTCTCGTTTGCTCACCGCGACGGCCATGGCGCTCCCCTCCCCATAACGCCCGGTCGCCGACCCAGCGGCTCGGGCCCGGCGCTAAGGTAAGCCCCCGATGTGGGCTTTGCAAGATGCCCGCCTGGCCGACGGCACGAGGGCCGACATCGTGGTCGACGGGGAGCGCATAGCCCAGGTCGGCCGGGGAGGCGCGGAGGGCGTGCCGGATCGGGTCGACTGCTCCGGCAAGCTCCTATTGCCCGCCTTCATCGACGGCCACGTCCACCTCGACAAGGCCCTGATCCGGGACGAATTGCGGGAGCACGACGGCACCCTGGCGGGCGCGATCGGCGCGATCCACGAGCGCAAGCGCCGCTACACGGCCGACGACGTACGCGCGCGAGCGCGAGCGGTGATCGAAGACTCGGTGCGCCTCGGCACGACTCGTCTGCGCTCTCATGTCGACGTCGACACCATCGGCGGCCTGGTACCGCTCGAGGGCGTGATGGCCGCGGCCGCCGATTGCGGGGACATTGCCGAGGTTCGCACGATCGCCTTCCCGCAGGAGGGGCTGATTCGCGATCCTGGCGCCTTCCAACTGATGGAAGCGGCGCTGGAAGCCGGCGCCGACGTGGTCGGCGGCATGCCGCACTGGGAGCTGGAAGAGGCGTCGCAGCGCGAGCACGTCCGATTCTGCTTCGACCTCGCCGAGCGCTTCGACCGGGACATCGACATGCACGTTGACGAGACCGATGACGCGGGCGTGCGGACACTGGAGATGGTCGCCGACGAAGCTCTGGCGCGGGGCTACAACGGCCGCGTGTGCGCGGGCCACGTGTGCTCGTTGTCCGCCGCCGATCACGCTTACGCCGAGCGCGTGATCGAAAAATGCCGGCGTGCGGAGATCTCGATCGCCGCCAACCCGGTCACCAATCTCGTGCTGCAAGGGCGCGGCGACCGCGGTCTCATCCGGCGCGGCACCACACGGATCGGCGAGCTGCGTGAGGCCGGCGTAAACGTGCTGTTCGGGCAGGACTGCGTGAAGGACGGCTTCTACCCGTTCGGCCGGGGCTCGATGCTCGAGGTCGCTCTCATCTCAGCCCACGCCGCGCACCTGACGAC
>WNGH01002687.1_pt1 | contig 16872 bp, 17 predicted proteins | sample 5400631 | NCBI WGS metagenome assembly WNGH01 (sample SAMN13153373, study PRJNA577476) | soil metagenome | isolation source: 115 cm soil or saprolite under Garry oak tree replicate 1 | place: USA:California | collected 2016-06-15
GTAGTATAGCAGCAGCGATTCGCGCACGCCGCTTTACATCCGCGGCGCCTTTGGCTACCGTTAAGGTGTCGCGGCCGATGGACACCCTTTCTTCCGGAAAAGACCTCCTGTTCACCTTGCTTCTGAAGGTGGGCGTTGCAGCTTCCTTTGCCGCGATGCTGGTGCGCTGGACCGCCTTCCGCAAGGTGCTCTTCACCGAAATCCGCGATTCCGACCAAAAAGTGAAGCTCCTTCTATTTATGACCCCGCCGCTGGCCATCGGCGTGATGCTGCGTCTGGTCAGCCCGGCGTACCGGTTTGCCGATCTGTCGCTCGAGGGTTCGTTTCTGCTGGGTTTGCTGGGTGGGCGCGTCGTTGGGCCCATGGGAGGCTCGCTCGTCAGCCTCCCCGCATTCTTCAATCATGAATGGCTCTCCACTCCGTCCGCCGCTTTCGCCGGCTTGCTGGGGGGATTGATTCGCCAGGTCATTCCCAATAAGGAGGAAATCTGGAATTTCGGGCCGTTTACCTTTCTCAATATTCCCCGCGCCGTCTTCCGATTGTTCCGCCACGCGCGGCTCTCCTGGGAAATGCTTCCTTTGATGGCCTCGGTTGGCCTGGAAATCGCGCATGTCGCGCTCGTACATGCCACCAAGCCCTCTTGGCTTTTTGTTGTGGACGTGCGCCATGTTTGGGAGTTGGGGCCGGCTGTTCTCGCCACCGTGATGGCCATCGCCGTGCCCATCAAAATTTGGAACAACACGCGCGTCGAAATGAACCTTGAGCAGCACCAGCAGCTCCTTCTCAAAGCCCGCATGGACGCGCTCTCCAGCCAAATCAATCCCCACTTTTTGTTCAACACGCTCAATACCGTCTCCTCCCTGATTCGTTTCGACCCCGACCTGGCGCGCGGCGTGGTCCTCAAGCTCAGCAACATTCTCCGCCGCCTGCTGCGCAAACACGAAACCTACGTTCCCCTCCGCGAGGAACTCGAGTTCATTGACGATTACCTGGATATCGAGGTGGCCCGTTTCGGCCGCGACAACCTCGAAATTATCAAGCACGTCGACGAGCAGACCCTCGACATCTTCGTTCCCAGCATGCTCCTTCAGCCCATTGTCGAAAATTCTTTAAAGCACGGCCTGGCGCTCAAGCTCGCAGGTGGACAGATCTCCATCCGCACGTCAACGCAAGCCAGCCGCCTGGTCATCGAAGTGGAAGACAACGGCGCGGGCATCACCGAAGACCGGCTCCCGCGCGTCTATGACGAAGGGATCGGCCTCAGCAATGTCCACGAGCGCCTGCGCGTGCTTTACGGCGGCGACTTCCGCATGGACATTTCCAGCCGCGAGGGGAAGGGAACGATAATCCACATCGAAGTTCCCGAGTTGGTCTCCACGGCCACTTCGCCGGTTTTATCTCCGTAGAGCGCCTGCCAGGACCTTGTCGCCACCTCTGCCAGGATCCCGAAAGAATGTCCGCAAGTCCCCTGGAATGTGCAGGTTCCGCAAGGTCGCGGCTTCTCATAAATAGGCCTTGACAAGCAACACAAATGTCTGTATATTCTGTTTTGACAGAAATTAGAGAAAACAAAATGCCTACCCTCACCCCCGTCGCGCAAAAGTTCATCCTCCACTGGGGCGAAATGGGCACCCGCTGGGGCATCAACCGCACCGTTGCTCAGGTCCATGCCCTGCTGTTCCTTTCCCCGCGGCCCCTCCACGCCGAGGAAATCTCCAAAACGCTCTCCGTGGCCCGCTCCAACGTCAGCAACAGCCTCCGCGAGCTCCAGGGATGGCGCATTGTTCGCGTCGTCCACGTTCTGGGCGACCGCCGCGATCACTTCGAAACCTTCAAGGACGTCTGGGAGATCTTCCGGACCGTCTCCGAAGAGCGCAAGCGCCGCGAGATTGATCCCACGCTTCGCATTCTTCAGGAATGTGTTGCCGAGGTCAGCAGCGACGGCCAGGGCGACGCCTACACGCGCCAGCGCCTGGAAACCATGCTCGAGTTCTTGCGTGCCATGAGCGGCCTCTACGAAGAGGTCTTGCGCATGCCGCCGGGCGCACTGAAGGGACTCGTGAAAATGCGTGGCAAGATGCGCAAGATTCTTGGCAAGTCGTAAAGGAGGAACGGGCGATAGCCCGTTTTTTTGTGGGCCATGATTTCTCTTTGTTCTGAACTGACGGATAGCAAGGGAAGGCGCGCCCGCGCCGGCTGGCTCTTCTTCGACGCCGAATGCGCCTTCTGCATCGCTCTCGCTCGCCGCATGGCGCGCATCCTCGTGCCCCGCGGCTTTGCCCTTGCTCCGCTTCAGGACCCGCGCGTCGCCGACTTGCTGGGTCTCCCCCAGGAAGAGCTCCTTCGCGAAATGCGCGTCCTCACCGCGCAAGGGAAACGCTATGGCGGCGCCGACGCGGTCATCTTTCTCGCATCGCGTGTCTGGTGGGCCTGGCCTTTGGTTGCGCTGGCGCAACTGCCCGGCGCGATGCCGCTCCTGCGTGCCGCGTATCGCTGCATCGCCGCCCGGCGCAGCTGTGCCGGCTATGCTTGCGCGGCGTTGCCGGATTTTCGTTCTCACCAAACCCTGGCGAAAGGAAATACAAGGAGATGACAAACACAACGGTATTCCTGGCCGGCCTGGTTGCCTCCGTCGCGGTCTCCGGCGCCGTGGCCTCCTATCTTCACTCTCCCTTACGCGCGATTCTTGTGGAGACTCTGCGGCACGTTCGACCGCGCCCGCTTCTGGCTGGCCTTCTCCGCTGTCTCGCTCATTGTCATGCCGCTCATCTTTACGCTCGAATACCAGCCGGAGATCGGCCCGCGTAACCCCGCCGTCTTCGAGATCGCCGCTCAAATAAAATATTCCCTGGTCGGCCCCCTGGTCACCCTGGGCTCACTGGGCATCGTCCTTATCACTGCCTCCCACGGCATAGAGATAAAACCCCACTCCTCCATGTGACTGACGCGGATTCCGTGATGCGGCTGCAAATTAATCCGGAAAATGAGACTGAAACGTTGTATGCTCATCGCAAAACGTTCCAAAGGGGGCAGGGAGGTCTTTTCACTCGGACAGGCCGTCGTTCTGTGTGCGCAAATGTCACAAGACAAATTCTGAAGGAGAGATGTTGATGATGAAACTTTTCCGTAGTTTTTTCTTTGGCCTGTTGGTTGTGGCCGCCGTGTTCGTGCCAGCCGCACTGCGCGCGCAGAGGGAGGCACAGGCTGCGAAACAAAACACATCTGAAGCCCGCATCTCCGCTGAGGACTTAAGGCGTGCCCTGGCCCCGCATGTGAAGGATCTGGTCATCGATGAGAACCGTCTCCGCACCCATGTGATGCGGCCCCAGCACATCATCGGAGTGATCAGCGACCACGGGCGTGACGAGGGCAAGATTGAGTTCGTGCCGCGAAGGCCGATTGTCGGCCCCCTCACGGGGCACCATCTTGACGTGGACGCCTTCACCAAGGCCTTGCATGCCGCCTTGAAGGACCAGGTGGCCGGCTATGCCATGCGGCTTCGCCAGCACGGCCAGACCATAGAGACCCTGGAGTGGCAGTGGGCGCAGACGCCCCCGGACGGCAACGAGGGCTGGAATCCAGACCGGCTGATGCACGTGGCCAGCGTCAGCAAGCTGATCACGGCCATGGCCACGACGCGGCTGTTGAACGAGAAGAAGATCTCGTACGACGCCAAGATCATCGACTACCTGCCCACGTATTGGGCCAAAGGCGCCAACATTGACAAGATCACTTTCCGCAACCTCATGACCCACACGAGCGGCTTCAGCGGTGACACCGACTTTGAATCCATGAAGGCCGCTGTGGCCGGCGGGGTCAGCACCGACCCTAATGCGGCCGATCACATCGGTCACTACCACTATGAGAATATGAACTTCGGGCTGTGCCGAATCCTGATTCCGGTGATCAACGGCAACATCGCCAAGAATGCGAACTTCGCCTTCCCGCCGCCGCTGACTTTCCTCAACGACCAGCTCTGGGACGCCATCACTATCGCGGGCTACAACCAGTACGTGCAGAACAAGGTCTTTGCACCTGCGGGCGTGACCACGGCCACGCTGGATCATCCGGGCGCAGGCGTGCTTGCCTACAAGTTTCCGGTCTCGACTGCGGGCTGGAATTCCGGCAGCTTGGAAAGCGTGAGCGGCGGAGCCGGCTGGCATCTCTCGGTCGACCAGTTGCTCGACGTAATGGGGACGTTCCGGCGCGGGGGCAGCATCATGTCGCCCGCCGCGGCCCAGATCATGTTGGACGACGGCTTTGGCATCGACCTGGTCGGCGTCAGCACGCCGGCGGGAAAGCTCTATAACAAGAACGGCAAGTGGCACGACGCTGATAGCAACGGCCGCACCGAGCAGAGCCTAGCCTACTTCCTGCCCGAAGACATGGAATTGGTGGTGCTAGCTAACTCGCCGATTGGTAATCCAGAGCAATCCTTCCGCACCGTGGTGACACAGATCTACGTGGACAATATCAAGTAGCGGTAGCTGCTTCAACCCGCCCGGCGATTGCAGGACGGAACCGGGAAGAAGAAGCCGCAAAAGCGAAAGCCCGCGCGGCAGAAAGGTTCAGAGCCTCTATCTGCCATCTCGTCAATTCCCATAACCCGTTTCCGGGGCACGGGAGTGAACTGCGGCTGCTAGGCTAGCCTTGGCTCCCTGGAAGGATCGTCGCAGCCAGGATCCACCGAGACTTGCCGAATCCGCAGCTGCAGGAGTGCGAACCCGCGGCGGGCGTCGTTCCAGAACCGGCGAGAATCCCATCCCGCGGCACGAAACACCCTGCGGTGTTGCTCCCAAAGCAGTACTGCCGTGCACTGGAAAAGCACCGAGTGACAGAAACGGCGGATCGCGCGAGCTTTGTTACCGAGCGGGCGGCGAACCAATCCGAGAGTGAAAGCCTGGTAATTCAGGTGGGCTGCCTCGTCACGGAGGATGCGCACACAAATCGAGCGGAGCAGGTGCGAGCGCGTCGCATCCCGGAGGGCCTCGTAGAAGGGCATGGCGAGAACCTCCGCCGTAACCAGCACCATCGCGCAGACCTCCAGCCCAGCCAGCTTACGCAGTCGGCGGAAGATTCGGTCGACCCAATGGCTGGTCAGTCTGGGAATCCCCTCGCGCTCCAGGAAGCGCCCCAGGATACCGCTGTGACTCTGCTCCTCTGCGATAAAGAGTTCCAGCGCAGGCAGAAACCACAAGTGGGTGGCAAGGACCGGGTGTGACGAAGCCCTCCGCATGAGCCCGCGACCCCGCGCCCATTCGCCCAACTGGAATTGTTGGATCGACCGAGCAACGAGTCGGCGCTCGCCGGCGCACAGCAGATAGGGGTCGCCCCATGGTAGGGCGCATGGACTATCGCGGTTCTCGAGAAAATGCGAATACCAGCCTTCGTAGGATGAACTAAGCGAAGACAGGGTGGGCCGCGCGACGGATCGCATAGAGCAATGATAAAGTCCTTTTCATCATAAAGTCAAGCATCCACCCACAAACCAACCCTGCCCGCGCGTAACGCGCTGCCGTTGAATCGTGCCGAGCGGGCTAGAGTTGCGATCAGCGAAGGAGTTGTGCAACCCTCGGATCTAAGCGTGAGCGGAGCGAACTTCGGAGAGAACCTTTGAATAGTAGGCTTCGTAGAGGGGAATAACGTCGTTGGCGCAATATTTTTTCTTCGCGTTGATCCGAGCGCGCTGGCCCATTTCGCGCCCGCGGTCCGCCCGCGTAAGAATTTCCAGGGCGTACTTCGCAGCAGCGGCGACATCTCCCGGTTCGACCAGATAACCGTCCACGCCGTGCTCGACAACTTCCGGCAATCCGCCGACACGCGTTGCTACAACCGGAACCTCGCACGCCATCGCTTCGAGCGCCGCCAGACCAAACGATTCGAGCTGCGAGGGCAATAGGAACACGTCCGCGGCTGCCAGTTGTTCATACACACGGTCCTGCTTTCCCAGGAAGAAAACATCACGCTGCAGGCGTTTCTTCCGCACCAGATATTCAGCCGATCCACGGTCCGGCCCATCGCCGATGAGCACCAGCTTCGCCGGAATCTTCGCTCGCACTAGCGCAAAAATCTCCACCACATCCGTAAGGCGTTTGACCGGCCGGAAATTCGACAGGTGCATCAGGATCGGCTCGCCATTCGGCGCCCATTGCGTCCGGTCCGCCGTCTGTTTGTTTCGGCAATACAAGTCGCAGTTGACGAAGTTCGGAATCACCTCGACGGGCCTCTTGATCTCGAATTCCTCGAGCGTCCGTTTCTTCAGGTAATCCGAAATCGCGGTCACGCCGTCGCTCTGCTCAATCGAGAATTTCGTAATCGGCAAATAGCTGCGGTTGCTTCCTACCAGTGTAATGTCCGTTCCGTGCAGCGTGGTGATGAAAGGAAGGCGCCTGGGACTGGCCATCGAGCGCGCCAGCAGCGCGCTAACCGAGTGCGGAATGGCATAGTGAACGTGCAACAAATCGAGCGAAGCCGACTCGAACACCTCGAGCATCTTCGTTGCCAGCGCCAGCGTGTACGGCGGATGGTCGAACAACGGATATGTGGCAACCTCCACTTCGTGGAATTGGATGTTGCGCTGATCGAGGTTCATCCGGATCGGCGGCGCGTAGCTGATGAAGTGGATTTCGTGCCCGCGCGCGGCAAGCTCCATGCCCAGCTCCGTGGCGACCACTCCGGAACCGCCGTACGTTGGATAACACGTGATGCCGATTTTCATCGGACCGCTTTCTTGTCGCTTCGAGGCGCCTTGCGCCGCTCGCTTCCGGAATGCTAGATTCGCTGACTCGGCGCGCTCGCGATGGGGCGCTGTTTTTACTTCCTCATTAGACGCATGAGCGGGGTTATCGGTGACACGATTATCCGGCAAAGTGGCCTTGATCACGGGCGGTGGAACCGGCATTGGCCGCGCCTGCGCTTTGCAGTTTTCGAGAGAAGGCGCAAGAGTCGCGGTCGCGGGCCGCCGCCGCGAGCCGTTGGCCGCGGTTGTCGCGGAGATTCAGGCTGCGGGCGGGCAAGCGCTTTCGGCGAGTTGTGATGTGGCAAAGTCCGAACAGGTGGAAAGAACCATTCGAGAAGTTGTCGCACAATTTGGCGCGCTTCACGTTCTGGTCAACAACGCCGGAATCCTTCACGTGGGGAGCGTCGAGGAAACTTCCGAGGCCGAATGGGATCGTCTGGTGGATGTGGATTTGAAGGGTGTTTTCCTCGTATCGCGCGCCGCATTGCCGGAGCTTCGGAAATCAGGCGGAGCGATCGTCGAGACCGATCTTGTCCAGACGATTCTGTCGCAAGCTCCGGACCGCGAAGCTGCGGCGCGTTTGCGGACCGCGCAGATTCCGCTTGGGCGAATGGGGAAGCCGGAAGACGTCGCAGCGCTGGCCGTGTTTCTCGCGTCGGAGGAATCATCGTGGCTCACCGGCGCGGCGATTGCGCTCGACGGCGGATTGACGGCGTACTGAAAGGGGCGTTTCTTCCATGACCAGCAAGCCGGCGAAGGTGGCGCGCAGAGAGCTGCGGGAAATGGCGCGCCGCTTGCGCGAGAGCAAATCGTCCCGGCTCTTCGGGTTCAACTTGCAGAGCGCGGGCGCGGGCTGCGCGTGCATTCGCCTGAAGGTTCGGCCGCATCACATTCAATTGCACGACGTGGTTCACGGCGGATTTCTCGCCGCGCTCGCGGACACGAGCGGAGCGATTGCCGCTTACACGGTGGTGCCGCGAGGAACGCAACTCGCAACGGTGGAGCTCAAGATCAATTATCTCGAGCCGGTGGAGCGCGGAACGGTCGTGGCGGAAGCGCGGGTCCTTCGCCGCGGAAGAAATTTTATTATCTGCGAGTGCGATCTTTTCGGCGCGCGACGCCGCATGGCTGCAAAATCGCTGATGACTTTCGCCATCGGGCCCATCGTCAACACGCACCAGCGCTAGACGCGGGAATCGCTATTGGCCGTTGGAGCCGCCCTGCGCGGCCTCTTCGCCGTCTTTATAGACGTACTTGATGCGCTGCTTGTAGACCAGCAGGTTGGGGCTGCCGAAGCGGGTCAGCTTGATGCAGTCGCGGTCGTACCACTCGACCGTTCCGCGAAGAACTTCGCCGTCCGTCAAGACCACCGCGACCGGCGTCTTGGCCTGCATCTGCTTCACCCAGTAGAAATTCTCCGCATGGGTTTGTTCGGGAGGAGCGGGCTTCTTGTGGGGTTGGGGGCCGCCAAGATGCGTACGCCCGGGAACCTGCTCCTTGATTTCCGTCAGGCTCGGACGAAACAACCTCCTGTTCACCATGATTTCTCCTTGCATAGGTGTTAGGAATCTTTGGGGAAGCTCATCGATTGGACGCTTTGGGCCTCCCGAAAGTTTCACCATTTTTTATGGGCCTGCCGAACAGAGCTTCCCGATTTAAAGCGACGCCTCGCCGGCGCTCAGCGAGACAGCGATTGCGTCCAGACCCAACTGGCGGTTTACATTTCGCCTGGCACGGCCGTACAGGGTGTCAAATTCCCCGACGGCGCGCACCACCCAGTCCAGGTCCACTTTCTTGGTCAGGGCTTCGAGGTCAGTCCGCAAGGCAGGATTCCGAAGCAGGGACGACCCCGTGCCGCTGGACAATTCAAGAACGTCCGTGAGGAGACTATAAAACACTTCGAGCTGGACTTCAAACGTTTCTTCGCGATTTTTTAGCAGGGAAGAGGTTTCGCGGAAGAGCCCGGCGTAGGAGCGGGCCTCGACGGCCTGCGTGAGTACCCGCAGGGCATCGCGGCGCAACTGCGCGGCGGCCTCAAGATCCATGCCCATAGCCACGCCCGGACAGCCTTCGGCCAACTGTGCGGCGAGACGCCGGTCGGCGGGCTTGAGGTCGGCGCGCCCCTTGAGCAGGGTTTCCAGGTGCTCGACCGCCAGAGGGGCAAAGAAGAACGGCAGGCAGCGCGAGACGATGGTGGGGAGCAGATTGTAAGGGCTCGGCGCCAGCAGGATGAGCGAGGCGGATTCGGGCGGCTCCTCGAGGACTTTCAAGAAAACGTTGGAGAAGTCCTGTCGCATGGTTTCGGCGCCGTCAATGATGAAGACGCGCCTGCGTCCGACGGGCTTGAAATAGGCGGCCCGCTGGACGGCGCGCAACTGCCCCATGCGAATCATCGGGCGCGCCACGGGATTACGCAGGCGCACCGGGTCGGGGACGATGGCCCAGACATCGGGATGCGTCTGGAGGAGCAGCGGCATGCGCTCGACGGCAGCGACGTCGGGATTCTCACCGCGCTGGGCGAGTCCCTGTTCGATGAGCGGCGCGGGGTCGGCGAGCCGGCCGATCTTCCGGCAGGTGTCGCATTCGCCGCAGAAGTCGTCCTTCAGACGCTCGCAATTGGCGGCCTGGGCGAACATTAGCGCGAGGGTGTATTTGCCGACGCCGCGCGGTCCGCAAAACAGCATGGCGTGCGGAACACGCTCGGTGCGAAGCGCGCCGCGCAGCGCGGTGACCACGCGTTCGTTGCCGAGATATTCGGAAAAGGGCATAGACGTTTATTTCCTCGCGGCTGCGCCCAAAACAAGGAGCGGCTCGGCGGCGGCCCAGACTTCCCGGGCGATGGCGTCGGGCGTGCGGATCGCGCCATCGGCGCCGAGACATTCTATGGTGCGCCAGTTAGGCTGCTTGGCCAATTCGTCGTAGACCGCGGCAGCGGCTTCGAGATGGCGGACGTCGGCTTCCTGCAAGTCGCGGCGCTTCGCGGTGTAGTTGCGCGCAGCCTTGCGCGCGACCAACTCCTGGGCCTGCGACGCGGGAAGACGGAGATAAATCACCAAGCCCTCGGCGGGCAGGGCGTAAATGCCGTATTCGAGATGCCTGAGCCAGGCCAGGAATTCGGCGCGCTTATCGGGAGCGACGCGGGCGGTCTGATGCGCCAGGTTCGAAGCGATGTAGCGGTCGGACAAGAGCGTCTTGCCAGCGGCGAGCGCGGCCTCGAGCTCGGGTTTGGCTTCGAAGCGATCTCCGGCGTAAAGCAGGGCAGAGAGGCGCGGGTCCACAGCTTCGAGCGGGCCGAAGTCGCCATTGAGATAGCCGGCGACGAGGCGTCCGAAAGAGGATTCGTAGCGCGGGAAGCTGACGCGCAGGTGCGCGAGGCCATGAGCGTCGAGGGCTTTGCCGAGCAGCTCAAGCTGCGTGGCTTTGCCGCTGCCATCAATGCCTTCGATGGCGATGAATTTTCCGCGTTTGTCAGCTACTGGCATGTCTCGAACCATATTACTTGCTGAAGAAAATCCAGCACACGCTGAGAATAAGGGCCACAGCAACGACAATCTGCTCAATCAGGAAACCCCACGCGAGAGTTTCCCCTGTAACCGGGTTTGACCGTTTCATACGAGCAAAGTCTAACATGACCTTTCGCCGCGCAATGCAGGGCTCATGGTAAACGGTGAGTGGTGAATTCGCGACCGGAGGAGGTAAAGGACGTACAGGAGGTTGATGAGGCAGAGGACCCCCTCCCCCTCCCCCTGTTTTTTGTAAGTGTTGATTCTAGAGGATTTAAGGTGCAGTTTTCTTGTAAGTGTTGATGCTACAGGACTTACGAGAAATGGCTGGTGACTCGTGACTGGCGACTCGTAAAACCGAAGTAACTCGGGCGCGGCACACAGTTGACACTCGACAGTTGAGGGTCGAAAGCCTACCCCCTCCCCCCGTATGTTTTTTATAAGAGTGTGAAAACAGGGGACTTTAAGTCCTGTGTTTTTGCAAGAGTGTGAAACTAAATGGTTTGCAGGCACGTTTTTTGATAAGAGTGTGATTTCAAAGAGCTTACAGGACGTGACTGGTGATTCGTGACCCTTCAGCCCGTGCAACGGGCCTCTGGGTAAACTGTTGACCCTTCGTCCCTCAGGGTAAACTGGTGGTCTGTGGCCCTGGGCCTCAGAGGAAGGAAGAATCTGAGTGTCCATCTGTTCCTTTTCGACCCCTTGCAAGAAACCTTCGGGGAAGCCCTCGCGGCGTTCTCTAGCGGCTCTCTTGCGGCTACCCTTCACCCGCCGCTGGCGGGTTCTGGGCAAGGCGGCGTCTGGCGATTACGACAGAAGTACGTATAGCACAAATGACTAGGGATTGTCAAGGGCGAATTTTGAGCCGATTTGTGTCAAAGAGCGAAAAAGGCTGAGGACAGACTAGCCCTGAGGCAAGATGAAGCATGAAACCCGGACCCTTGAAAACCTAAGAGTGTGGCACCCGGCGTGCCGAAAAGCCGCGGACGGATGGTCCTGTAAGTCGCGGGGTTTGTGCTCTTTATAACTCGATTTTAAAGCGCGGCCAAATCCACACCCTTTCGGCGCAGCCCCCACAACCGCATTTTCTGAAAACACTGGTGAGGGGCGCGCCAAAGCTCCCCGAGAGAAGGTCTCGTCATATCCAAGAATTCAAGTACAACTATATATGTTTGGCTCAATTTGAGTCTGGTCAAAATTGCTCAGCCGGGACAGAATGATCTCAGACGGAGTGTACTCTGCAGGTCTCCTATTTCGCCGGGACACCGAAATGAGAACGCTAATCGCGTTCGTGTAGAACCATATTTAGAAGGGAACTGCGCACTTGCAACCCGCCGTTGTACTTGATAAACCCCAACTTTCTGAACCGATTCATAAAAAAGCTGACGCGTGACCGGGTTGTGCCAATCATTTCTGCCAAAACTTGCTGACTGACCTCGGGAACTACACGGTCGGGTTTGCCCTCGTTGCCATAGTGGGCGAGCAGCAAAAGAGCCCGGGCCAATCGTTTCTCGCTGGAGTTAAAAAGTTGATCCACCAAATCCTCTTCGACGCGCATGTTGCGTGAGAGCAGATGCGATATGAAGAGGCCGGAAAGCGCGTGTTCCTCTTGGAGCACGCGCAGCATCTCGGCCTTCTCAATTCTAAGTATGGAGCACGGCGCCATCGAAGTAGCTGTCGCCATGCGGACAGTCTGACCCGTAAGGCATGCCTCACCAAAGAAGTTGCCCGGCGCCAGAATTGCGAGGACCGCTTCTTTGCCCTGTTCGGAGGTGACCGTGAGCTTTACTCTGCCCTTCTGAAGGTAGAAGATAGCGTCGGAGGGTTCGCCTGCCGAGAAGATTGTGTGATCCTTTAGGCACTGCGTAATCGTTCTTGCCGTGCCCACCGTTGCAAGGAACGCTAGGGGATCGAACGAATCCACTACTTCTTTTTTGTGCTTCATAGTCGCCTTCTGTAGCGAGCCCATGGATGGCCTCGCGAAGCTACCGCTGTGATAGCGCAAAATCCAGCTACTGTCAAGCCAGCTCCGATGCGGTGGTCAAAAGTGACCACCGTCTTCCAAGTTCTCGTGTTGCAGTTTTGGACACCATCCCCGAATGAGTCCTTGCCAACACGGTGAGTTAAGCGCATCTGTTAATTGTAGATGTCAGGCCATCTGAATGCAAGGGGGGTTACCAGAGGTTACCAGGAGTCACCATCTTGAACAACGGCAGCGGATAGTGACGGGTATTGGTAATGCGTACGAAAATCACAGAACGTGGGCAGCAGACGCCGGCACGCGAGGCGATACGATGGGAGAGTGCGGCAACATTCAACAAATTAGCGGAAGCGATGGGGTCTGGCATATTCCTCTGCGAGGGGGAGCAACTACGCTATGTAAATCATGTTGCCGAGACAATCACGGGGTACACGCGAGAAGAGCTTCTAACCATGAATTTTGAGGATCTTGTCTGTCCTGGTTCTCGAGAACTGGTAGTAAGCCGAGGGCCCCTGCACCAGGAGGACGCCGAATTCGCCCCGAGAGCAGAGCTCAAGATTCTTACTAAAAACGGTGAGGAGCGTTGCCTTGATGTCAGGGCGGGGACGATGGAATTTGATGGCGTGCCGACCACGCTGATTTCAGCCTTCGACATCACGGAACGCAAGCGGGCGGAAGAGCAGGCGCAACTCTTGGCGATGACCGACCCGCTTACCGGCTTGGGCAATTACCGCCGGATCCTTGACGTTCTCAACGCGGAGATCGAACGATCCGGGCGCACCGGACGGTCGTTTGCCTTGCTGCTGCTCGACCTGGATGGATTGAAGGAGATCAACGACCGCTACGGCCACCTGGTCGGTAACCGGGCACTTTGCCGGCTCGGCGATGCGCTCCGCGCCTGTTGCCGGGCGATCGATACCGTCGCCCGATATGGCGGCGACGAGTTTAGCGTCATCCTGCCCGAGACAACTGTGGAAGCTGCGAGGGTTGTCGCGTCTCGCATTCGCAAGGAGCTAGCAACGGATGGTCAGCCGCCGCCGCTTTCCGTGAGCATAGGTGTGGTCGCCTACCCGCAGGACGGCGAAACCATCGAAACCCTCCTGCAAACAGCAGACCACGAGTTGTACGGTATGAAGTCGTCTGTCCACAGCCAGATGATTTCAGCAGCCGGGCCAGCTCACCGACAGGGCTTCTCCCGATAAACTGAGTTCAAAGCAACTTCCTAGAGACAGTGCATCAAGCTCGACTGGCCGCCTAAGCCGAAGCAGAGGACTTGCTCGATTTGGCGGAGAAAGAGGATAGATTAAGGAGGTACGATAATGAGTCTAAAGACGCGACCATTGAGACCGAACCTTCTGCTGGAAATGCCAGACGAAGAGTGGATTAAAACACTTGAAGGAGGAAGAAGAGTGAAGTTCACCAATCAAGAACTGCCTGAAGACGTGGTGTTTATCACCGCGCAGCTTGAAGGCAATAAGGTCGTCCATTCGATCATATTGACCGAAGCAAAAAAACCGCTTAGTCGTGTAGAAGTTGAAAGTCATTTTCAGGCTGAGTTTTCGAAGAAGTAGTAAGAGACCACTGTAGCTGCTAATAGGTGTTTTATCTTGTCTTGCTGAGAAGCGCGACGCTGTATAGACCCCGTCCTTCGTGCGGGTCGAACTCGCACACGCATAGGGTTGGTTGTTTTTGCCATGGCGTGCTGGCGTCGCTAGGACGGGCCAAAAGGATTAGTTTTTCAACAAGCCGTCAGTAGGCCAAGCCGGTGGCGGAGAAGAGCGGGCCGGGGGACTTGCCTTCGGCGAGCCAGAAGTCCAATCGGAAAACCCGGAAATTGGCGGAGCTTCCATGGCACTCCAATCCCACGCGGCGCTTGCGGAGATTCGCGACACCCTGCTGGAAACCTACGCGAGCAACGACGCAATGAACCAGTTCATCCTCTCCCATCTCGACCGTCGCGCGTGGCGCGGCCAGCCGCCGGGTGAAAAAGGCAATGGCCGGACAATCGCGGCCATCTTCGCGCATCTGCACAACAACCGTCTTGTGTGGCTGAAGAATTCCGCGCCGCATCTGAAGCGTCCGGCGGCACTCGATCCCGACCGCTGCACCATGAAGCAGGCTGCCGCCGCTCACAGGAGAAGCGCGGCGCAGTGCCTGCGCATGTTGACGGATGCTCTCTCGGCCGCTGCGAATCGCCGCGTTGCAAAGTTCTCTCGCGGCAGTTGGACGCAAACGTGGCCCGCCGGAGGGACCATGTTCGCCTACATGTTCTCGCACGAGGCGCATCATCGCGGTCAGATCCTGATGCTGGCCCACCAACTCGGCTACCGCGTCCTGCACAAGACTCCCGGCGTCTGGCACTGGGAGAAGCTCTGGAAACAAGCCGGCCTTACCACGCGCCCGCGCTGAGAGGAACCCGCCCTCCCGGTTTTTCGTAGCACCGGCATCTTGCCGGCGTTGTTTCTTCCTGGGTCAGCCGCGCACACGGGTGCTGCGCTTCTCGAGGAACAAAATCCAAGTTAATACTTTAATGACCAAAGAGAAGGCAGGGTGATCTGACTGGTTGAGGAATCTGTTTTCGGTACGGTATGATGCGCGGTTCGAAGAAGTCCGACAGGGGGGAACATGCGACGACGATTCGGCACTTTCTTTGCACTACTGGGCGCGCTCGTAATTACAGATCTAGTTTGCGCGCGTGCGGCTGCGGTTCAAGCGCAGGACAAACCTAACCCTGCCACAGCGCCGGCAGCGGTTCAAGCGCAGGAGCAAGCCAAGCCCGCGGCACCACCGGCTCCGGCGAGGAACGATTACAGCAACGGCGACAACTGGCTCTGCCGGCCCGGGAGGCAAGATGCCTGCGCAGTTGACCTGACGACAACGGTCGTCGCGGCAGAAGGCAAGATGACGCGCGAGGCGTGGGCCGCGAATCCGAAGGCGCCGATTGACTGCTTCTACGTGTACCCGACGGTCTCGAACGACCCGGCGGGGAACAGCGACATGATTCCGGGGCCTGAAGAAAAGGGCGTAATCCGCGCGCAGTTTGCGCGGTTCGCATCGCAGTGCCGTCCGTTTGCGCCGCTTTACCGGCAAATCACGCTGACGGCGCTGCGAGCTTTGCTGGCAGGCAATCCCATTCCTGCCGATCGAGTCCTCGCCTACAACGACGTGCTCGATGCGTGGAACTATTACCTCGAACACGACAACAACGGACGGGGCGTGGTGCTGATCGGGCATTCGCAAGGTTCCGGGGTGCTGACGCAACTAATTAAGAACGAGATTGACGGCAAACCCGTGCAGGCGCGGATTATTTCCGCATTGCTGCTGGGGACAAATCTTCCCGTGCCGCAGGGCAAAGACGTCGGCGGAGCGTTCCAGCACGTGCCGCTGTGTCATTCGGCGACACAGACGGGGTGCGTGATCACCTACGCGTCGTTCCGAGCGAATGTGCCGCCGCCGGCGAACAGCCGCTTTGGCAAAGTGTTTGGCCCGGGCGAGGCGACGGTCTGCGGCTGCACGAATCCTGCGGCGCTGGGCGGCGGGAGCGGCGAGCTGCACTCGTATCTGTCGGCGAAGGGCAGCATCGTCAGCACAGCGTCGAAGGAGCCGGGGCCGTGGGTGACTCCCGCGAAGGAGGTTGAGACGCCGTTTGTGAGCGTGCCCGGGCTGCTCACGGCGGAGTGCGTCTCGAACCCGGGCGGATCGTATCTTGCGGTGACGGTGCACGGCGATCCTGCCGGGCCGCGCACCAGCGACATCGTGGGAGACGTGGTGGTCAACGGACAAGTGCTGCCCGAATGGGGACTGCACCTGATTGACGTGCACCTGGCGATGGGGAATCTGGTGGACATCGTCCGGCAGGAGTCCACGGCGTATCTCGCGGGGAAGAAGAAATAGGACCGCCCTGCCGCTTCAGGGTAAACACGAATGCCTTCAGCTAAGCGATTGCCATGAAATTTGTGATGTTGAGCCTATCGGTTGCGCTCGTTGCGGCTACTGCTGCACCGAGGTTGTCCGCCCAGGAGACGGTGGACGGATTCGTCGCGCGCAAGTACACCAACTCGGCGGGGGCGACGTTGCCTTACCGGCTTTTTATTCCGCGTGGTTACGACAAAGGGCGCACATATCCGCTCGTCGTATTCCTTCATGGGGGTTGGGGGCGCGGGAGCGACAATCTGAAGCAACTCTCCGAGGGGAATGCCGTCGGTCCACACGTCTGGACGCGAGAAGCGACGCAGAGCAAGAATCCCGCCTTTGTTGTTGTCCCGCAGACACCCGAGGGTGAGACGTGGGGCGGTCCAGAGAACTCCGAACTATCCCCATCGGCCCGACTGATGTTGGAGATTGTGGAAGGTCTGCTGCGCGAGTTCAGCATTGACCGGACGCGGCTCTACCTGACAGGTCAATCGCTCGGCGGATATGGAACTTGGGACATCATCGTCCGGCGGCCCGATGTGTTTGCTGCAGCGGTGCCCCTTTGCGGCAGCGGGCGATTAGACCGGGCTCCCTATCGCACGACGTATAGTCCTTCTGAGTTGAGAAAGATTGTGGACACGCCGATGTGGGTATTTCAGGGCGCCGAAGATGAGAACGTGCCAGTCGCGGGCGTTCGCGAAACGGTGGCGGCTCTGAGGAAGCTTGGGAGCAAGATC
>WNGH01002689.1_pt1 | contig 16869 bp, 15 predicted proteins | sample 5400631 | NCBI WGS metagenome assembly WNGH01 (sample SAMN13153373, study PRJNA577476) | soil metagenome | isolation source: 115 cm soil or saprolite under Garry oak tree replicate 1 | place: USA:California | collected 2016-06-15
GATCAGCATCCCCGGAGTGCAATAGCCGCACTGCAGGCCGTGCGTTTCGCAGAAGCTGTCCTGCAGCACGCTCATCGAGCCGTCGGGCTTCGCGAGGCCCTCGACGGTGGTGACGCGGTGGCCGTGCGCCTGCACGGCGTACATGAGGCAGGAACGCACAGGCTCGCCGTCGAGCATCACCGAGCACGCGCCGCAGATGCCGTGCTCGCAGCCGATGTGCGTGCCGGTGAGACGCAGTTCTTCGCGCAGCCAGTCCACCAGGGACAAGCGCGCCGGCACTGCGCCCGGGTGGCGCTTGCCGTTCACCTCCACCTCTATCCTATACAGTGTTTCGCTCACCACTGTTTCGCTCACGCGGCTCTTGCCTTCTCGCGCGCTTCGCGCAGCGCCCGCGCCGCGAGCACGCCGGCGAGGTGCCGCCGATACTCCGCGCTCGCGTGCAGGTCGCTGCCGGGCTCCGTTTCGGCTGCCGCGGCATGGGCTGCGTCCTCCACGACCGCGTCGTCGAGCCGGGTGCCGACCAGGCGTGCCGCGATCTTCGGAAACGCGAGCGGCGTTCCTCCGACTCCGCCCAGGCCGAACGCCGCGCGCACGCAGCGCCGGTCGCTGTCGACCGCGATCTGGGCCGCGGCCGCGACCATCGCGAAATCGCCGTGGCGCACGGAAACTTCAGTGAAAGCCGATCCCGTGTGTCGCCAGGACCACGCCGGCCAGTGGATTTCCTCGAGACATTCATCGGATCGCGCGGAAGTCGCCATGGGGCCGGAGAAAAACCTCTCGGCTTCGAGCGTGCGCGTGCCGCTGCCTGAGCGCAGGAGCATGCGCGCTCCGAGCACCTGCGCAACGAGCGGCAGCTCGGCGCATGGATCGGCGTGCGCGAGGCTGCCGCCCAAGGTGCCGCGGTTCCTCGTCTGCACGTGCCCCACCCAGGCGAGCGCCTGCGCGAGGAGCGGTACGCGCGCGGCGAGAGCCGGGTCGCGCTCGACCGCGCACTGTCGCGCGCATGCCCCGGTGCGCGCAACGTCCTTTTCGACTGCCACGAATTTCAGCGCGGCGATCTCGTTGATGTCGATGAGCCAAGCGGGGCGCACGAGGCGCATCGCCATCATCGGCACGAGGCTCTGGCCGCCGGCGAGGAGCTTCGCGCCGTCGCCGTGGCGCGCGAGCAGCTCGCAGGCTTCGGCCACCGATGCGGCGCGGGCATACTCGAAGGGAGCGGCTTTCACTGTCTCGTCCCGAAAGGCAGATAATACACAAGGAGGAAATCAGACGATGTCCCGTTTCTGGAAGCGGATTGCGGCGATCGCGTTCTGCACCGCGCAGACGGCTGCGTGGGCGCAGGCTTGGCCGGCGAAGCCGATCAGAGTGGTCGTGCCTTTTACCCCCGGCAGCTCGACCGACATCATGGCGCGCACGGTCTCCGAAAAACTCAGCACACAGCTCGGCCAGCCGGTAGTGCTCGAGAACCGTCCGGGGGCGGGTGGCACCATCGGGATGGGCATCGTGGCGAAAGCCGATCCGGACGGCTACACCGTCCTCGTGCATTCCTCCTCGTATACAGTGACGCCCTCCACCTACAAGAACCTGCCGTACGACACGCTGCGCGACTTCACCGGAGTCGCGCCGCTCGGCCTGCTGCCGAACGTGCTGGTGATCGCGCCTTCAATGGGCATCCGCTCGGTGAAGGAGCTGGTGGCCGCGGCGAAGGCAAAGCCCGGCGCGATGAACGCCGCCTCGATCGGCATCGGGAGCGCCACCCACCTCAACGCCGAGCGTTTCCGCCTCGGCGCCGGAATCGACGTCGTGAACGTTCCCTTCAAGGGCACGCCCGAGGCGCTCACCGAGGTGATGACGGGTCGGGTCGACTATTACTTCTGCCCGGTCAATGCGGCATTGCCATTTCTGAAGGACGGCAAGCTGCTGGGGCTTGCGGTGGGCAGCACGAAACGCTCCGTGGCGCTTCCAGATCTTCCGACCACGCTCGAGCTCGGTGTTCCGAACTCGGACTACAACTTCTGGGTCGGGATGTTTACGGCGTCGAAGACTCCGCGCGAGGTCCTCGTCCGGCTCCACCAGGAAACCGCGAAGGCGCTCCACGCACCCGACGTACGTAGCAAACTGTCGGGGCTCGGCGCAGAGCCGATGGAATACAACCTCGAACAATTCAACGCCTACCTCCGCGACGAAATCGCATCCAACGCCGCGCTGGTGAAAGCCGCCGGCATCAAGCTGGAGTGACGCAAGGGCAGAATAAGAAAACCGGGAAGAAAACCGGGGACAGACCACGGTTTGGTGGGCTTAGCGGTGTGGGAAACTGTGGTCTGTCCCCGGTTTTGGTCAATCTGGAATGACGCAGGAGCAGGGCGGCGTCACACCAAGGCGATCGCGCTCCCGACGAGGGCCGCGGCGACGATCGTAACAAACAGCAGGCGTCTTCCCGGGTCGCGCGCGATGCTGCGCAGGAACCCGACCGGATGGGGCGCCCGGGTGAGCAGCGAGCGGTCCCGCCAGGTCGGTTTCGTCAACCGGGCGATCGCATCGGAACAATCGAACCTGCGCGATACGGGAAGCCGAGTGTCGGACCCGATCGCGCCCGCCGCGGGAATGGGGAGCGCGGTCTTCAAGGGGTCGGCCTCGAGCTTGATCGTCTTGGTGGTATCCCGCTCGCGCTTTTCCGTCGCCGCGGCCTCGCGATTGACGAGCTCGGCGAGGGCGGAGTGCAGGTCGCCGGCGAGCTCGAATGCATCCTGATAGCGCACCGCAGGATCTTTCTTGAGCGCGCGCTCGACCACGAAGTCGAGCATCGGCGGCACTTCGGGATTCACGCGGCTCGGCACGGGGGGCTGGAAATTGACCACGTTGTGGAAGATCTGCGGCGTGTCCTCGCCCGAGAACAGTTTCGTGTGGGTGAGCATCTCGTAGAGGACCACCCCCAGCGAAAAAATGTCGGAGCGGTGGTCGACCGGGGATCCTGCCACCTGCTCGGGCGACATGTATTTCGGGGTCCCGAGCACCAGGCCCGTGCTCGTCTTCTGGTCGGAAGCTCGCATGCGCGCGATTCCGAAATCCATGATCTTCACCTGGTCGTGCGGCAGGAGCATGATGTTGCTCGGCTTGATGTCGCGATGGACAACGCCGTGCTCGTGCGCGTAGCCCAGACCCTCGGCCACCTGCTCGGCAATGTGCACCGCCTCGGGGACGCTGATCGTGCCCTCCTTCATCCGGGTGCGGAGCTCGGTTCCCTTCAGAAACTCCATCGCCATGTATGCGACCTCGCCCTCCTCGCCGAAGTCGTACACGGTGATGATTTGCGGATGGTTGAGGCGCCCGGCGGCCTTGGCTTCCTGGAAGAAGCGCGCGTGGTACTCCGAGCGCGCGGCCGTTTCGTCCGAGAGGATTATGGTCTTGAGCGCGACGGTGCGGTCCAGAGCCGGGTCTTCGCCCTTGTAGACGACCCCCATCGCGCCGCGACCGAGTTCGCTCGTGATCCTGTAGCGGCCGAGCCGCACCGGTCTCTTTTTTGCCACGGCTAGAACTTGAATTTCCCGCGCAGGCCGCGGAGATAAGTCTCGCGCTCCTTCGCCGAAAGTCCGACTTTCCCCATCGCCCCGTCGAATACCTTCTGGTGCCCGCCCGTGGAAACACGAACGGCGATGCCGGCCCCGACCAGGCCGATGACGGCGGCAACGCCGAGCGCGATCAGGCGCCTGTGCCTGCGCCCGGCCGCCTGCCTGTCCGGAAAGTAGAGCTCGTGCGTTCGAAGCCCGCCGTCGGTGAATACTCCCGCCGGGAAAAACCCGGCCTGCACGCCCGGCGTGACATCGGCCAAAGCGTCTCGGAAGGACCGCGAGATCAGCACACGCGAGGGCGAAGCGAATTCGGCGACACTCGCCGCCACGGCGATCCCGTCCCCGATGATCGCGTTCTCGCCGCCGGAAGCCATCTGCATTGTGCCGTGATTGATCCCGATGCACAGCGGGAGTCCCGCCGCTATTGCGGGCAGTGCGCGCTCGGCCAGACGCAGCGCTTCCTTGGGATCGGCGAGAACGGCGACGACCGTCCCGTCCGCAGCGTCGAGCACGATCCGGCGTTCGGGGGGAAGCTCCGCGAGGGTCACCGCCAGCACGGCTTCCAGCTGCGCGCGCAGGCGCGCCTGCTCTTGGACCGGCCTGCGCGCGAACTCCTGGATTTTCAGAAAGACGACGCTGGCGAGGGTCGCAGCCGCTTTCGTTGTTTTCATTGGCGAAACATCGAGGGTTTCGTCGATCTTACCTCTTACTCTCCCCTTGCGCTTACAATCTCCGACGGATCTGGACGGCGACGAGAGGGCCCATGACAGAACTCAAAGCGGTCAGCCTTGCGGAGGTTTCCGAGGGCATCAGGAAGAGCGTCAAGCCGGTGGATATCCTCTGGCAGGCGCCCGACACCGTCGCCTTCGTCGCGCGCGGGCGAAAACACCGCAGCGAGTTCCATGCGGATCCGAGCGACGAAGTCATGTACATGATCAAGGGCGAGATGAACCTGCATTACCTCACGCCGGAAGGCACGGAGAAGGTGGCGCTCGTCCGCGAAGGCGAGATCATCTACTGCCCGGCCGGCGTGCGGCACTCGCCGCGCTTCTCGCCCGACTCGTTCTTGCTCGTGCTGGAGCGAAAACGCCGCTCCGACGAGAGGGACCGCTTTTTCTGGTATTGCGAGAACTGCCACGCCGAGCTGTACGAAGCGGTCCGGCACGTCGTCGACTACCGCGAGGACCCGGTGTCGCGCGTCTACGAGGAATTCTATTCGGAAGAGTCGCGCCGCACTTGCGGAAGATGCGGCCACGTCACGCCCAAGCCCGCCGGCTAGCGCAGCCGCTAGGATCCGGTCGCGACCGGCGGCATTTCTTTCGCCCACCGAGTCAGGCTGCAGTGGGCGCAGTTCTGCCTGAGGGGCTTGAAGAAGTACCAGTTCTCGAAGAACGCCCTGCTGCAACGGGGACATGCAAAGCTCGCCATTCGGCTTCCCGCCCAGGCGATCGCGCCCATCCAGGCGAGCGCAACAACGAAAAACGGCGCCTCCTGGAGAAGCAGGTCGTTCAGCAGATAAGAAAGCAGAAACATTCCAGGAATCCAGCCGAAGAACAGCAGCCAGAGAATCGTGGACCTGCGGTTCAGGTCACGCCACGCCGCCTGGAGGGAGGGATCGGTGCGCATATCAGCTCGCCAGCCTGGGGCCGAGCATCTTTCTGCTCTGTATTGCGGCGCTCAAGGTATCCAGGGTGAGCTGGTGCACCCGGCTCGAGCGACCATAGGTTCGCTCGATGCTGCTCTTTGCGCTTTCCCAATCCCTGCGCTCCATGTGCGAGTCGAAACCGATCGCTCCGCCCAGGCCGCCTCCCGCAGTAACTCCCTTGTACCAGGCGTCCATCAGGCTATCCAGCGCTTTGCTGGAATCCGCTCGCGAAACGCGAATTGCCCACGGCTGATGGTGATGGGAAATGAGTTTCTGCCTTTCCTTACCGTTCGTCTGAATAAGCGATCCATTATCACCTTCCCGACAGACTTCTCTGTGCGCCACCACACGGATAGGGGAAAACCTTCCGATAAAACATGAGGAAGGCCACAGCGCCGGCATTACATCCGCAGGATGCGCTCTGCGTTGCGGTGCGCGATCTTCTCGCGGTCAGCGTCGCTGATCGAGAGCTTTTTCAGGAATTCCATTCCCGCCGTGTTCGGCTCGTAGGGCCAGTCCACGGCGAATAGGATATTGTCTGCGCCGAGCGCGAGCAGCGTGCACAGGAACGCGGGTTCGTACCAGTTGCCGCTGGTGGTGACGAGCAGATTGTCCTTCAGGTACTGGAGCGGCGTTTTCTCAAGCCCCCTTCGCGCTGCCGCGCGCCAAGTGTGATCGTTCAGCCGGTGCATCGCGAAAGGCAGTCCCTCGCCCAGATGCCCGAGGATGATCTTGAGGCGCGGGTAGGCATCGAACACTCCGGCGAAGACGATCCGCAAGAAATGGCAGCTCGTATCCACCGCGAAACCCCAGCCCGCCCGGGCGAGGTCCTCGTATCCCTGGAAGTAGGCCTTGACCGCGTCCGGGTGCGGGAGGGTGGGGTGCAGATAGAGCGGCACGCCGAGCGCCTGGGCGCGCTCGAAGATGACCCAGTATTTCTTCTCGTCGAGGAAACTCCCCCGGGTGTGGCCGTGGATCATCGCGCCCTTGAAACCGAGTTTGGTGACGCAGCGCGCCAGCTCATCGGCCGCGGCGCCCGGGTCGGCCGTCGCGAGCGCGGCGAAGGCGGCGAAACGATCCGGGTGCGCCTTGACCGCCTCGTGCGCGAGGTCGTTCGCGTCTTTCGCCATCGGGATCGCGACGTCCGCGCCGAAGCCTTGAGGTCCGGGCGAGCCGAACGAGAGCACCTGCATGTCGATCCCGGCGGCGTCCATATGCGCGAGGCGCTTCGCGCCGAGATCCGAATTCTGCTCGACGATGTCGTGGCCGATCTGCTCGCTGCGGGAGCTGAGATAGAAATTCCGGAATTCGTTCGCGGCGACGTGCTGCCGGTACATCGGCGTGATGAAATGCTCTTCGATGGCGATGGTTTTCATGCGCTGAAGCTTACACGATGGCGGCGCTCGTCGCGGGGGAAGCCCGCGTGCGTATTGCCGGCCCGGGCCCTATGACAATTGCATAGGTCCGCGGATGGTCTTAGGATGCCTCTCCATGAGGATCTTTCGGTGGCGGATCCGCGGAATTAGGTTCGACGAGCGCGAATTGCGCGCGGCGGCCCGTGACATGCTCGACCAGCTCCAGCCGCGCAGGGCGCTGCGGGACGCGCGCGACTTCGCGCTCAAATTTCAGAACGACGACGTGTTCCGCGACTACGTTGTATCGCGCATGTGGGCCGTACTTCCTGTGGTTCTCGTATTCTTCCTCGTCAGCACGATATGCTCCATCGACATCATGTTCAGGACGGTCCGGCTTGCTTCCGACCCGCCGGTCTGGCTGAGGTTCTTCGCCCTGGTTCTCGGTGCCGCCGCGTGGCTGTGCGGAGTGGTGGCGCAGATCTACGTGTTCCTGATCTGGCTCGAGGAAAGGGCGGCGCAGAGGGACCGCTCGGAGCGGGGGAAGCGCGTCGAGGTCCCGCCGGGGGTCTTGGCCTATCTCAAATACAGCCGCGCCCTGCCTCCCTGGATACTCATCCTGATCTTCGTCGTCGTTCCCCTGGGAAACATGGCGCGCAGCGCGCCCTTGGCCGTCTTGATACTCGTCATGCTGGTCGCCCTCGCTCCCGTTCTGTTCAAGAAGTTCGATCCCTGACATTCTGGCGCGCTAATTGTGGGATACATCTTGGGCGGAGCGCTTACGGGGATCGCCGTACTGGTAAGCACAACTGCCATCTGCATTCCGTCGATGATCTACAACACGCTTTTTCGTCGGTTGCGAACCGGGTGAGTCGTTTGGCGGCCAGAACGGCCTGAAATAGGCTTCAGGCCCCGCATAGGTGGTCTAACAGCGGCATGCAGCTGACGGCGCCCCGCGCCGCCGCTGATGCCGAACGTCATACGGCAGAGAAGATTGACTGATGGCCGAAGGATATCTAGAGCAATTGTCTGCGTTAATGGAGCAGGCGACCTCCGGGAAAATTTGGGATAAGCTGGAGTGCAAACACTTCTTCAGTGGAGCGGCGGTCTACATAAATGGAAAAATTTGCATGTCGTTGACTCCTGTTGGTTTCGCCATCAAGTTGCCCGAAAATCTAAGAGAGGCAGGTGACCGGCTTGCCGTATTACATGGCGGTGTACCGGACGCGCGGGGCACCGAGCCTGCTCGCGCCCGTAGCCGTGAACCGGTAACCTCCACCTTGGACCGCTCTGCATGCTAACGCACGAATAGGAGAGTTTCATTTGAACATCCTTACGGTCAACCTCCTCTTCAGCACCCTGGTGTTCTGGATCGCAGCCAAGATCTATCTAATTCCAAGGCTCCACGAGTTGAGGCCGAGCTCTGTGCTTCTCCCGATTCTGCTGTTGCACGCTTTCCGCCACCTTGGCTTGATGTTCCTGGCACCTGGGGGTACCTACGCTGGCATAGCTCCACAGTTCGCCTATCCAGCGGCCTTCGGTGACTTACTTGCTGCTTTGCTGGCTGTCGCTGCGATTCCGGCTGTAGCTCTCAACGCTCGGAGGGCGCGGCTTCTGGTGTGGGTCTTCAACGTCGAGGGCACTGTGGATCTGATCGCTGCCATAGTGCTCGCCACGATTTATGGTGCGGCGGCCCACATGGGACCCGCGTACTGGATTCCCGCATTCTGGGTTCCTGCCCTGCTGGTGACGCACTACATCACCTTCATCGTCCTCCTGAGGTACTGGACGGAGAAGAGCGGACGCACCAAAGAGCGGCGCGCCGCTCAACGCGAGCCTTAGACGGCGTCAGATGTGTTGCGGACGCGTGGCTTTGTAAGTGGTTGTGGACTCGAACCTGACTGCGGACGATTTTGACTGGCTGCGGAAGTTGAAGGGCGCCGCAGACGCGAAACGCGATCCGCCGCAGATTCCGGCTGATATCGCAGCCAAGCTCCGTACATTCGGTCTCGCAAAGCCGAATAATTCCGGCAACTTCACAATTACATCCGAAGGCCGTGACGCGTTGTTGGAACAAGACATGCGCGACGCCGAGGATCGCTAGCTGTTCAGAGAAAGGAGCGGCAAATGCCCACTCGCGCGCGTTGCTTAGGTCTTGCAGCAGCATTGATGCTGGCAGGTGTTCCATGCCAGGCGGCGGATATCACCGCGATCGTCGGTGCGACGGTCGTTCACCCCGATCGGGATCTTCCTTCCGCGGTCGCACCGAACAGCACGCTGATCATCGCCGGGAGCCGCATCGAGTCGATCGGGCCGGCGGGCTCGACTCCCGTGCCGGCGGGGGCGACGCGGATCGACGGCAAGGGCAAGTGGATCGTTCCCGGACTGATCGATTCGCACGTCCACTTCTTCCAATCGGGCAATCTCTACACGCGCCCCGATGCGGCCGACTTCAACGCCTGGATGCCTTATGCGAAGGAAGTCGAGCGCAACAAGGCCCGCCTTCCCGCGACGTTCAAGGTCTGGCTCGCGAGCGGCGTCACCAGCGTCGTCGATATCGGCGGGCCGTTCTGGAATTTCGAGATGCGCGACGCGGCGGTGAGGAGTCCTGCGGCGCCCCGCGTCGCCGTCGCCGGCCCGCTGATTTCCATGGTCGATCGCGTGAAGCTCGATCTCGGCGATCCTCCCATCATCAAGATCACCTCGGCCGACGCGGCACGGGCGCTGGTCCGGCGCGAACTGGAACGCAAGCCCGATTTCATCAAGGTCTGGTTCATCCACCAGAAGGGCGACGATCTCGCCGCGCAGGAGGCGATCGTCAAGGCCGCCGGCGACGCGGCCCACGCGGGCGGAGTGCGCCTTGCCGTGCACGCGACCGAGCTCATCGTGGCCAAGGCCTCGCTCAGAGCAGGCGCAGATTTTCTGGTGCACTCGGTCGAGGACGAGGCGGTGGACGAGGAATTCCTGGCCCTCGCGAAAAAGAACCGCGCGCTCTACTGTCCGACCCTCTTCGTCATCCAGGGTTATCGGTATGCGCTTTCGAACACCTGGCAGCCGACCGAAGCCGAGCGGCGCCTGGCCGATCCGCAGATCCTCGCTGCGATGAATGATCTGCAGAAAATTCCGAAGGAGTCCCTTCCCGAGCGCGTAGTGAAAGCCATGAACCAGCCGGTGCCGCCCAAGCCGTCGGCCATCGCGCTGCAGAACCTGCGCAAGGTATGGGACGCGGGGATTCCGGTCGTCATGGGAACCGATGCCGGCAACATCGGAACCCTGCACGGGCCATCGGTGTTCCGGGAAATGGAAATCATGACCCAGGCCGGCCTTACGCCATTGCAGGTATTGCGGTCGGCGACCTCCAATGGAGCAAAGACCATGGGCATGGAGCGCGGGATCGGCACCTTTGCTCCAGGGAAGCTCGCGGACTTGGTCATCCTGGACGCGGACCCGCTCGCCAACGTGACGAACCTCAGCAGGATCCATCGCGTGGTCAAGGATGGCAAGGTGTTCGTGCCCGATGAGCTGATGCGGTCGATCGCCGCCAGGAGCGGAGCCTCCTGAAGCCCGCGCGCCGGGCCGTGAGGGCGGCGCTTCGTCAGCGCTGCGCGGCGATCTTCAACTGCCCGGACTTGTACGCGCGGCTCGCAATCTGGTAGTAGCTGATCGCCTCTTCCATCAGGCGCGCTGACAGCGCGTCCTCCGCGCGCTCGCGGCCGGTCGCCGCATCGACGATCCTGTGGCGCCTTTTCGGCTTCAGCTCGACGACGATGCCGTCCCGGTAGTAGCCGACCGTCTGGTAGTTGGCGAGCAGCGCGCGCGGGTGATTCGCGCCTTCGCGTAAGATGTCGTGTCCGAAGAACCGCGATCGGTAGCTGAAGTCGAGCATTCCGAGGATCGTCGGCCCGACGTCGATCTGCGACGCGATCGTGTCGACGCGGCGCGGCGGGACGTGTCCTGGCGCGTAGACGATGAGCGGGATGTGGTAGTTCTCCGGCGGCAGCTCGGTGCGCCCGCGCCCCTTGTGGGTGTGATCCGCGACGATGACGAAAAGGGTCCGGGCGAACCAGGGCCTGGCGCGGGCGTGGTCGATGAACTGTCCGATCGCGAAGTCGGTGTACTTGACTGCGCCATCGCGGCCGGTGCCGGAGGGAATGTCGATGCGCCCGGGGGGGTACGCGAAGGGGCGGTGATTCGACACGGTCATGATGTGCGCGAAGAACGGCTTGCGCGCCGCGTGGCGCTTGTCGAGTTCGCCGATCGCGAACCTGAACAGGTCCTCGTCGGCTACGCCCCAGATGTTCTCGAAGCTGATCTCCTCGGGCTTGAGCGCGGTGCGGTCGATGACCGTGTAGCCGTTGCCCGAGAAAAACGCCTCCATGTTGTCGAAGTAGGCGTAACCGCCGTACAGGTAGAGCGGCTCATAGCCCTTCTGCCTGAAGACTTCACCGAGCGAGAAAAGCCGGTCATTGTCCGGTCGTTTCACGATCGAGTGGCCCGGTATCGGGGGAGTCGAGAGCGTGAGCGCCTCCAGCCCCCGCACCGTGCGCGTGCCGGTAGCGTAGAGGCGCGTGAACAGCATCCCTTCGCCGGCGAGCCGGTCGAGCCGGGGCGTCAGTCCCTCGCGGTTTCCGAACGCAGCCAGGAAGTCCGAGCTCAGCGCCTCCACGGAAATCAGGACGACGTTGAGCCGTTTCTCGGGACCGCGGGCGGCGATCGCGCGCTCGAACGGCAGCCGCGAGACTTCAGCCGCAGGGCGCGCAGGGTCCAACTCGTGAGTGAGCACCTGCGCCGCGCGCCCGACGGGCAGCGTCCTGTAGAAGCGCTCGTAGTCGATCTCGTTGGTGCGAAAGGCGTGCCAGAAATCGTAGTAGCCGTCGCCGGCGAGCTCGTTGAGCTGCGCGTCCGCCGAGAACTCCTTGTAGCGCGCGTCGAGCGCGCCGAAGGCGACAAAGGGCGCGAGCATCCAGATCAGCGCGGCGCGAGAACGAATGGCCACCCCTTCCGCCGGAACCGACACGAGCGGGCCAAACTTCCTCAGGATCACCCACCACAGGGCGAGAGCGACAATTGCCACGAGCGACAACAGGAGCGGCATGTTGTACGACTCGCGGATATTGCCGATCACTTCGTTGGTGTAGATGAGGTAGTCGACCGCGATGAAGTTGAAGCGCGAAGCGAACTCGTTCCAGAACACCAGTTCGGCGGCTCCGACGAACACCAAGAGAGCGCAGAACGGCAACAGCGAGAGCGCGAGGAGGATCTTGAGCGCGACCGGGTAGCGCGCGGGCCACCACGCGAGGAGCACGGCGAACGGCGCGAGAAGGAAAGTCGCCGCGCCCAGATCGAACAAGGCCCCGATCAGCAGCGCCGGAACGATGCGCCAGGGCAGGAAAAACGACGGCTCGCCGTTGAAGACAGCGAGCGCGAGGCGCACCACAGCGTTGAGCAGGACAAACGCGACGAGCAGCACGCGCAGCGCCGCGAGGCGGGAGGGAAACAGCGCCGCCTCGATCGAGCGCCACGCGCGGGACAAGGGAAAGGACATCCGGGGCGCCATTGTGCCACCCGCCCCGCTTTTGGGGCGAGGACCCCGGCGCCCGCGCGATGATCAGCGCGGGCCCAGCGGACTGAAGCTACTGGGTCGGTGCGAGCTGCAGGACGAGGTCCACGCCGAGAACCTGCTGGGCGCGCTCGACTTGCGGGGTCAACCGCGTCATTCCGATCAGGCCCGCGTCGAGGTCGCCTGAGCCGATCGAGGCCGTATGCACTCCCACCGTCACCAGCACTCCGACCGCCCGGCCGTCGCTCGAGATGACTCCGCTTCCGGAATCGCCCGGAGCCGCGGCCCCGTCAGCGAACACGTGGTCCGGACTCGGCATTCCCATCGCCACGGCGCTGCGGGCCGGGAGCACCACGCCCACGCCGACGCCGTTGCCGAACCAGTTGAGCACCACGGGCTCGGTGAGGCCGGGAGTGTCGTCGTTGACCGCGGTGGGCCCGCCGAAGACACACATTGCAGCGCTCGCCTCGACGAGCGGGTCGAGCCGGATCAGGGAGAAGTCCTTCGGGTCCTGAAGAATGGCGTAGGCGAACTCGCCGATCGGATTGCCCTCGGCGTCGCGCGCCACCGGCCCCGTGCCCGGAGCCCACGCCATCTCGCCGACGTCGCCGCCGAACGGGCTCGTGCCGAGGATGCAGTGGCCGGCGGTGCCGATATAGCGGCTGCCGTCCGATCCCTGGAAAAGAAAGTTCAAGGTGCACTGCCCGACGTCGGTCAGCACGATCGCGCCGGGACGCACTCCCGGGCAGGTTCCGGTGCCGAGGGGCGCCGCTGCCGGGACCGGGATCAGGGTGCACGGCACCCCGCCAAGGGTCCAGTTGGCCGAGTCGGACGGCGCGGGCAGCCCGGGCAGCCCGAGGGAAAGAGCGTTAACCGGAGCGTCCTGGCCTTTGCCGGAACCGCAGCCGAGCAGCGCGACGACCACGGCGGTTATCGCAATGATGGTTCTGCTTGCAAACATTTTCGCTCCTCTCGTATCGGATGGGACGCGGCCGAACCGCAGTCAAAGGCGCGGACGGCTTCGGGAACGATAAACGTCCAAAATGACATTGACATTAATGGGCCGTAGATCACTCGGAACAGTGGCCCACAGGCAGCCGCGCGATGAACGGCGCTACGCGTCCATTCGATCGCGCGGAGATAAACCGGCGCGCCGCAGGCGCGTCCGGCTTTATCTGAACTTGGCCGCGAGCTTCTCGGTCTCGCGTGCGAGGACGCCGGTGTCCGCCCCGACCGCGACGAACAGGCCGCCGCAATCGAGCCATCGGCGCGCGTCGGCTTCGACGCCGGTGAGGATTCCCGGCGCCTTGCCCGCCTTGCGGATGCGGCGGATGGCGTCGTCGATGATGGGCATGACTTTCGGATTGTTGGTCTCGCCCGGATAGCCGAGCGAGGCATGAAGGTCGGCCGGGCCGATGAAGACACCGTCCACGCCGTCCACGGCGGCGATTTTCTCGAGGTTGTCCAGGCCCTGCTGGTTCTCGACCTGGACGAGCACGCAGATCTCTTCGTGGGCGCGCTTCGCGTAATCCTTCACGCGCGCAAAGCGCGTCGCCCGCGTCCCGCCGGCGACCCCGCGCACGCCCGCGGGCGGGTAGCGCGTGTAGGCGACGGCGTTTTTCGCTTCCTCGGCGTTCTGCACGTAGGGAATCAGGATCGATTGCGCGCCGATGTCGAGAAAACGCTTGATCGTCACCATGTCGTTCCAAGGCACGCGAACCACCGCGTGCGTCGGATAAGGTGCGGCCGCCTGCAATTGCCGCAGCACCGATTCGAGATCGTTGGGCGAGTGCTCGGTGTCGAGCAGGATCCAGTCGAAGCCCGAGCCTGCGACGAGTTCGGTCGCGTAGTGGTGGGAAAGGCTGCACCACAGGCCGATCTGGACCTTGCCCGCTTTCAGCGCGCGCTTGAAGGTGTTGAGCGGAAGTTCCATGTCTAGACCTTGTAGCCTTTTTCCTTGAGCGCCTTGTCGACCCAGCCGCGGTCCACCGTGCCGGCGCGGATCTGCTTCATCGAGCCCTCTTCTTTCACCAGGATCGCCTTCGCCGACGCGAGGATTTCCTGCGCGTGCTCCTGCGGAACGGCGACCAGGCCGTCCGCGTCGCCGACGATGATGTCGCCGGGATTGACCGGGATGCCGCCGATGGTAATGGGAACGTTGATCTCGCCCGGCCCGTTCTTGTAGGGGCCGCGGTGGGTGACTCCGCTCGCAAAGACGGGGAAGCTCCCTGCCTTCAGCTCCGCCGAGTCGCGGATCGCGCCCCAGATCACCATGCCGCCTATGCCGCGCTGCTCCGCGCGCGCCGACATCAGCTCGCCGATCAGAGCGTGGTCGTTGAAGCCGCCGCCGTCCACGACGATCACGTCGCCCGGCTCGGCCGTATCGATCGCCTTGTGGACGAGCAGGTTGTCGCCGGGCGCGGTGCGCACCGTGAACGCCGGCCCGCAGAGCTTCGCGCCGTTGTGCATGGGGCGAAGCTGCGGTCCGCCCGCGTACAGTCGCTCCATGCTGTCGGAGAGGTGAGGAGTCACCATCTTGGCGAGCTCCGCGACGAGCTTCTTGTCGGGGCGCTTGGGGATGGGGAGAATGCGAAAACCGATGGCGGTCATGAGCGTAGCCCCCTAGACGAACTGCACCGCGATCCCGCCTAAGGGCCCGAAGTCCCCGTGCAGCGTGTCGCCCTTGTTCGCGAACACGACGCGCGTAAACGAGCCCGCGAGTATCAGGTGCCCGGTTTCGAGCGTCACGCCGTTTTTCCCGAGCCGGTTGGCGAGCCAGGCGACGCCCAGCGCCGGATGGCCGAGCACGCCTGCCGCGAGGCCCGTCTCCTCGATCTCGGAGTTGCGGTACATGATGCCGCCGGCCCAGCGCAGGTCCATTTCCATCGGGCCGATCGGGCGGCCGCCGACGACGATGCCCGCCGCGGCGCCGTTATCGGCCACCGTGTCGAAGATCTTGCGCGGATTCACGATGCGCGCATCGACGATCTCCATCGCGGGTATCACGTACTCGGTCGCTCCCAGCACGTCGGTGAGCCCGACTCCGGGACCCTTCAGGGGTTTGCCGAGAATGAAAGCGAGCTCGACCTCGACGCGCGGGACGCAGTAGTTCGAGTGCGGCACTTTCGCGCCGTCGGCGATCATCATGTAGTCGAGCAGATGCCCGTAGTCGGGCTCGTTGATCTGCGAGGAAGCCTGCATCGCCTTGGAGGTGAGCCCCACCTTGTGGCCGATCAGCTTCGCACCCGCCTTGATCTTGTGCTGCGCCACCGCCGTCGAGATGGCGTAGGAATCCTCGATGGTGATGTGGGGATAGGTGACCGAGAGCTGCACCGCCTGTTTTTTCTCCTTCTCGGCGTTCAGCAGCGTTTCGACGCATTTCTTGCGTTCGGCTTCGGACAGCGGCATGGAGATCGTCTTTCTTTTTCGGGAATGCGGATTTTACACTGCCGAGGATCACGGCAATTCCGCCGCGGAATCGAGGATGAAGCTAGGATAGCGGTTCTTCGCGCCCTGGAGGAGGTCATGGGGACGGATCTTCGGTCGAGCCTGCGATTCGCGCCGCCGCGCGTCGAGGTCGAGCGCCGCCGCGACGGCAGCATTCTGCTGCGCTCGCCGCTGAAGCTCGGAGGGCACGCGCGCGCGGTGGGCGAGTGGCTCGAGCGCTGGGCCCGCGAGAAGCCGGAGCGGACCTTCCTCGCCGAGCGCAGGGACGGTGCCTGGAGGAAGCTGAGCTACCGCGAGGCGCTCGGGCTCGCGCGCCGCGCCGGCCAGGGCTTGCTCGACCGGGGGCTCGATGGCTCGCGGCCGGTGGTGATCCTCTCGGACAACTCCGTCGACCACGCGCTTCTCGCGCTCGGCGCGATGCATGTCGGCGTTCCGGTCGCACCCGTCTCGCCCGCGTACTCGCTCATGTCGAAGGATTTCGCCAAGCTCAAAGCGATCTTCGAGCTGCTGCGGCCGGGCCTGGTGTGGACCGCCGATCCCGCGAAGTTCGCGCCGGCGCTCGCCGCGGTCGGCGCGAGGTCGACGCCGATCGCAGAACTGCTCACCGCCGAAGCCACGTCCAAGGTCGATACAGCCTTCGGGCGCATCGGACCGGACACGATTGCGAAGATCCTCTTCACTTCCGGTTCGACCGGAATCCCCAAGGGCGTGATCAATACGCAGCGCATGCTCACCGTCAACCAGGAGCAGTACGCGCTGGTGTGGCCCTTCCTCGAGGACCGGCCGCAGGTACTGGTCGACTGGCTGCCGTGGAACCACACCTTCGGCGGCAACAACAATTTCGGCATGATGCTGAGGAACGGCGGCACTTTCCATATCGACGGCGGCAAGCCTGCTCCCGGCCTCATCGAAGTCACGGCGGGGAACTTGAGGGACGTCTCACCGACGATCTACTTCAACGTGCCCCGCGGCTTCGACCTGCTCGTGCCCTTCCTCGAGAGGGACGCGGCGCTCCGGCGCAGTTTTTTCCGCGACCTCGACTGCATGGTATACGCCGGAGCGTCGCTCCCGCAGAACCTGTGGGAGCGCATGCAGCAGCTCGCGGTCGCCGAGCTCGGGCGCCGGCTCCCGCTCATTTCCGCGTGGGGCTCGACCGAAACGGCGCCGATGGCGACGGGCGTGCACTACGCGGTCGACCGCGCCGGCATCATCGGGCTGCCGGTGCCCGGCTGCGAGCTGAAGCTCGTGCCCGCGGCAGGCAAGCTCGAAGCGCGCGTGAAGGGCCCGAACGTCACG
>WNGH01017907.1_pt1 | contig 16859 bp, 17 predicted proteins | sample 5400631 | NCBI WGS metagenome assembly WNGH01 (sample SAMN13153373, study PRJNA577476) | soil metagenome | isolation source: 115 cm soil or saprolite under Garry oak tree replicate 1 | place: USA:California | collected 2016-06-15
GAATGCCCCTCGGCATGGAATGAGCGGGCTGATCCGCCGCGCTCGACCAGCGTCACCACCATGTTCTTGTTGTGGTAGCCGCTCTTATCGACGCCCAAACCTTCTTGGCGACCGATATAGGTTTCGTCTGCTTCAACGGCTTTGCCGCCGCCGCCCATGGGCGTGAACTTGGCGGGTCTCATTCCTTCGCGGATGCGATGGGACATGAACCACGCGGTTTTGTAGCTCACGCCCAACATGCGCATGAGCTGATGGCTGGAGATGCCCTTTTTTGACGCGGTAAGCAGGTGCGTTGCATAGACCCACTTGTGCAGCGGGATATGCGACGACTCGAACGCGGTCCCGACCGTTACCGAGAACGGCTTTTCGCATTCATTACATTTGTATACGCCGGGGCGGGTGCTTTTGCCCTGCAACTTATGGATGCGTTTGGGGTCAGCATTACCGCAATGCGGGCAGTAGGGGCCATCGGGCCAAAGCAGGGATTCGAGGTGCTTCCTGGCGGCGGTTTCGTCGGTGTAAATCTTGTTGAGTTTCATGGCCTTACCCCATCGTTACGGCCATCATACTCCTATCCATTAAGTACGGCGTCAAGAACAATCCATGAACGCTATTCCAGACGCGTAATGATCGCCAGGCGTCGGATCAAGCGCCCGATCACGAGCCGCGGCATTGCGCTTCGATCTTGTCCCAGATCAGCGCGGCAATATCGGCGCCGCCGAATTTTTTCACCGAGCGAATGCCGGTTGGGGAGGTGACGTTGATCTCGGTGAGAAAGCCGCCGATCACGTCGATGCCGACGAACAACAGGCGCCGCTCGCGCAAGGCCGGTCCGAGCCGCGCGCAGATTTCGCGCTCGCGCGCGGAAAGATCGGTCGCCTTCGGCACTCCGCCGCGCACCATATTGGAGCGCAGATCGTCAGCCGCCGGTATGCGGTTGACCGCACCGGCAAACTCCCCGTCGACCAGGATGATGCGCTTGTCGCCCTCCTTCACTGCCGGCAGATATTTCTGCACCACCCATGGCTCGCGGAATGTGGCGGCGAACAGATCATAGAGCGAACCGAAATTGAGATCCTCGCGGGCCAGCCGGAACACGGCCTCGCCGCCTTTACCGTAGAGCGGCTTCATCACGATATCACCGTGCTCGGCGCGAAATTTTTTGATCGCCCCAAGATCGCGCGTGACGAGCGTCGGTGGCATCAGATCGGGAAATTCGGTGACAAAGACCTTTTCCGGCGCGTTGCGCACCTGCGCCGGATCGTTGACCACCAGCGTCTTCGGCTGAATGCGCTCGAGCATGTGCGTCGAGGTGATGTAAGCGAGATCGAACGGCGGGTCCTGGCGGAGCAGCACGACATCGAACGACGCCAGCGCAATGAAGCGCGCCTCACCGAGCGTGAAATGGTCGCCGGCTTGGTCACGCACCGAAACCGCCCGCACGGTCGCCGAGACTTTGCCGTCATACATCACCAGCTGATCGGGCGTGTAATAGGCGAGCGAATGGCCGCGCGCCTGCGCTTCCAAGAGCAAGGCAAAGGTCGAATCGCCGCCAATATTGATCCGCTCGATTGGATCCATCTGGACGGCGACGTTCAAGCTCATCTGTGCTGATCCGGCTTGGGTTGTCAGGTCGATCTTGGATTTGATGCTGCGGCGGGAGTTTATCGCGCCAAAGGCCGTTTTGAGCAAAGCACAAGTTTGCAGTTAACGATGCGGCGAGTCCGGCGGAGCTCCGCATAGCCAATATGGCGCGAGCGTTCCATTTATCCCCCTGCATTAAAGGCATTGACGATGTGGCGCGGCAGTTTACCCGGCGTGACGACGACGACGTCGAAACGGATTTCGCCGTTTGCATGTCCGGGATAGCGAGCGAGCCACATCTCGGCCGCGCTAACGATGCGGTGCTTTGTTCGCTCGGTCACCGCCTCCATGGCGTCGTCGGTGCTGGCGCGCGCCTTGACCTCCACGAAAACCAGGATCCCACGCCGCCGCGCGACGATGTCGATCTCGCCGAATGGCGTTTTCCAGCGCCGGGCGAGGATGCGATAGGCTTTGGCGATCAGCAACAACGCGGCGCGGCTTTCTGCCGAAAGCCCGCGCCGGAAAGCTTCGATGCGTTCCGGCCGCGGCAGCGCTTTCGGCGCTTTTAGCGGCTCAGCGCGGCGCGCCATCGTTGGGATCTTTTTTGGCATCTTTGCTCAGCGCCAGCGCGCATCGGTAGACTTCGCGCCGCGGGCGCCCAGTGACGTGAGCGACTTCACCCACGGCGTCTTTCAGCGACAGCCGTTGCAGCGCATCGCGCAGCAAGACTTCGGCCTCGGCGGCGCTTGTTTGCACCGCCGCCTGCGGGGGTGCAACGACCACAACGATCTCGCCGCGCGGTTCGGCGTCGGCATAGGCTCGCGCGAGGCCTGCGAGTTCGCCACGCTTGATCTCCTCATGGAGCTTAGTCAGTTCGCGGCACAACGCGGCTTCACGGTCTGCGCCGAGCCCGGCAGCGAGATCGGCTAGCGTCGCGCCGATCCGCGGGCCAGTCTCGAAGAGCACAAGGGTAGCCGGAATGCGGGCGAGTTCGGCAATGCGGGCGCGGCGCGCCACAGCCTTTGGCGGTAGAAATCCAGCGAAGAAGAACTGATCGGTCGGCAATCCGGCGACCGAGAGCGCGCTCAGCACTGCCGAAGCGCCGGGGAGCGTGGTAACGAGGTGGCCGGCATCCTGTGCGGCCCGAACCAGCTTGAATCCCGGATCGGAAATGAGTGGGGTGCCGGCATCGGAGACCAGCGCAATGGCAGCGCCCTCGGCCAGTCGGCGCAACAGGGCCGGGCGCGCTTTCGCTGCGTTGTGATCATGGTACGGCGTGAGCGGCGTCGCGATCGCGTAGCGGTCGAGCAATTTGCGCGTGACGCGGGTGTCTTCACAGGCGATCAGGTCGGCACCGGCGAGGGTCTGCAGCGCGCGCAGGGTGGTGTCGCCGAGATTGCCGATCGGCGTGGCAACCAGATAGAGCCCCGGCGCAAGCCGCGAACCTTGGATCGGCTGGTCGGCAATGACGAAGCAGCCGACGGCGCCTTCGTCATTGCGCGCATTATTGCGCGCGTCGTGGAGCGCATCGTCGCGGGGTGCGTTGCGAACCGGGATGCTCATTGCCGCCACTCTAGCCTTGCTTTCGCGAAGCGTCACAGCCGCGCCAAATTCGTTATCTTTTTCATTTGGTTAACCATTCGCCGCCAATATGTCGGATTGGCGGTGCCGTATGGTTAACGGCGCTCGGGGCCGCCGTGGGGAGGACTGCCGTGTCCGCGCAGCTGCAGGTTCAGGGCTCGGCGGAGTTGCCAACGCGGCGCCGCTCGATCGCGGGCCTGCTTGCCGCCGCCGGTGCGCTGGTTGCCGGTTGTTCGCAAAATTCGCAGTACCTTTCGTCAGCTGCACCGCCACAGAGTCCGCAGACGCCGCAGACGGCAACGATCGGCACCGGTCAGATGAAAGCCGGGCTCATTTTGCCGCTGTCAGGCCCGGGCAATGCCGGCATCGCTGGCCAAGCCATGCGCAATGCCGCAGAAATGGCGATTGCCGAGTTCAACAGTCCCAATCTTCAGCTCCTGGTCAAAGACGACGGCGGCACCGCGGAAGCGGCGCGCCTTGGCGCACAACAGGCGCTCGATGAAGGCGCGGAAATCATCCTCGGCCCGTTGTTCGCGCAATCGGTCGGCTTCGTCGGTCAAGTCGCCCGCCCGCGCAATGTGCCGGTGATCGCATTTTCGACCGATGCCAATGTCGCCTCGAGCGGCATCTATTTGCTTAGTTTTCTTCCCGAGTCCGACGTCGATCGCATCGTGCAATACGCAACGTCGACCGGGAAGCACTCCTATGCAGCGCTTGTTCCGGACAACCCCTACGGCACGGTGGTGGAAGCGGCATTCAAGCAAGCGATAGCGCGGCGCGGCGGCAGCCAGATTGTCGCGCTCGAACGCTATCCGCACGATAAGGCCGCGATGGCCACGCCCATTCGCAGCATCGCCCAAGCTTCCGCGCGGGCCGATGCTTTGTTCATCCCCGATGGCGGCGATGCAGTGCCGGATGTGGCGCAGGCTCTTGCGGCAGCTGGGGTAAATCCGAAACGACTGCAATTGCTCGGTACCGGGCTTTGGGACGACCCGCGCATCTATGCCGCTCCCGCTCTTGATGGCGGCTGGTATGCCGCGCCGGACGGGGTTGGCTATCGAAACTTCTCGGCGCGCTATCGCGCGCGTTACAACCAAGATCCGGTCCGTACCGCAACACTCGCCTATGATGCCGTGGCGCTCGTCGCTGCACTGGTAAAAACGCAAGGCCCGCAGCGATTTTCGCAGCAAGTGCTGACCAATCCCTCTGGCTTCACCGGAATCGACGGGCTGTTTCGTTTCCGCACCGACGGCACCAATGAGCGCGGCTTGGCGGTGCTTCGCGTCTCCAGCGCCGGCGCCCAGACGGTCTCTCCGGCGCTGCGCAGCTTCGGCGCCGGATCGGCGACATAGCACGCAATAATCGCCGTCTTGCGCCGTCGCGCGCCCGCCGGTTGGCCGGAGCGGGATGCGATCTCGAAGCGGATCATGTTTTAGGCGGCGAGATCGGCAACGACTGAATCGAGCACGGGAAAACCGGACAGCGTCACGCGCAGCTGACCGGCGGCCGTCGTCTCAATGAAGCCGTGCTCGTGCAACATGGCGATGCGTTCCGGCTGCAGCGGGCGTCCGGCGATTGCTGCGTAGCGCGCGAGATCGATGCCTTCGGCGAGCCGCGTTCGCCCACGATATCGAGTCGGCCATGGGCGCCGGGGCCGATCCCGGCATATTCATGACCGCGCCAGTAGATCAGGTTGTGCCGGCATTCTCCGCCGGGGCGGGCATGATTTGAAATCTCATAGGCCGGCAGGCCATGGGCGGCGCAGATGTCTTGGGTGACGTCATAGAGAATGCGCGCGGTGTCCTCGTCCGGCGGCCGCAATTTACCCGCCGCGTGGAGCGCGGCGAACGGCGTCTCCGGCTCGATCGTGAGCTGGTAGAGCGAAACATGCTCGCCGGCTTCCGCCAGTGCGGTGCGAAGCTCGCTCGACCAGTGTTCGGGTGTTTGATCGGGACGTGCATAGATGAGATCGAACGAATAACGATCGAAAACCGCGCGCGCCACGCCAAGTGCAGCCAACGCTTCGCGCGCCGAATGGGTGCGGCCAAGTGCGGCGAGGTCGCGATCCTCGAGCGCCTGCACGCCGAGCGAGACGCGGTTGACGCCGGCGGCGCGATAGCCGCGAAACCGCTCGGCCTCGACGCTGGTCGGATTGGCTTCAAGCGTGATCTCGATGTCGGGGGCAATTCGCCAATGACGTGCCATCGCTTCGATCACGCCGGCAATCGTCGCGGGTCGCATCAGCGAGGGCGTGCCGCCGCCGAAAAAAATCGTCGACACGGTGCGCCCCGGTACACGCGCAGCCGTAGCAGCAATCTCGGCGGCAAAAGCGCGGACCCATCGCGGCTCGTCGATTTGTTCGCGGCGGACATGGCTATTGAAATCGCAATAAGGACATTTCGAGAGGCAGAACGGCCAGTGGATATAAACGCCGAACGCCTGTGCGTTGTGGCCGGCGTCACGCGAAGCGGCAAAATGATCAGTGCCGGTCAAGGCAAGCCTCGGCCAATTTCATGAAAGCGCGGGCACGGTGCGATAGACCTTTGCCGTGCGGCGGCAATCCGTGTTTCTCGTCGCTCGACATTTCGCCGAAGGTTCGTTGCTCGCCGTCCGGCTGGAACATGGCGTCGTAGCCGAAACCCCGATCGCCGCGCGGCGGCCATAGCAGCGTGCCGGCGACGCGCGCCTCGAATTGCTCGACGTGGCCATCCGGCCAGGCCAGGCACAACGCCGAAACAAATTGCGCGCGGCGACGTTCCGCCGTCGTTGCGCCCCGCGCGCGCAATTGTTGCTCGATTATTTCCATGGCGCGACCGAAGTTCCGATCGGGGCCCGCCCAGCGCGCCGAGTGAATTCCGGGCGCGCCGTCGAGCGCGTCAACAACAAGCCCCGAATCGTCGGCCAGCGCCGGGAATCCGGCACCTTTAGCGGCCGCTTCGGCTTTGATGCGGGCATTTTCGCCGAATGTCATTCCGCTTTCGTCCGGCTCGACCAAGCCCAGTTCACCAGCCGATATGGCCGCTATCCCATAAGGCGCAAGCAGTTCGTGCATTTCGGCGAGCTTGCCGGGATTATGCGTTGCGATCGCCAGACGATCCGAGTCCAAATGCCGGCTTGCGAATGTCGGGTGGTGGCCCGAACGATTATCGGCAAGATCACCATCAACGATCCGTGTTCCGACACCGGACTTTGCCATCGCTTCACATCACTGCCATCTTCTGCAAATCGATCAGCTTGGCCACGCCTCTGCGCGCCAGCCCCAGCAAAGCCGAGAACTGTGCTTCCGTAAACGGTACCTTCTCCGCAGTGGCCTGGACTTCGACGATGTTGCCCGAGCCGGTAAGGACGAAGTTGGCATCGGTGTCGGCCTGCGAATCCTCGGTGTAATCCAGGTCAAGCACCGCCAGGCCGGAACAAACCCCGCAGGAGATCGCGGCGATATGGTCGCGCAAAACTTCGCTCTCGATCATCTGGCGGGTTTTCATCCAGCCGAGGCAATCGTGCAGCGCGATCCACGCTCCGGTGATTGAGGCCGTCCGGGTGCCGCCGTCGGCCTGAATGACGTCGCAGTCGATCGTGATCTGACGCTCGCCGAGCGCCTTAAGATCGACCACTGAACGAAGGCTGCGTCCGATCAGGCGTTGTATTTCCACCGTGCGGCCGTTCTGCTTGCCGCTCGATGCTTCGCGGCGCGTGCGTTCAAGCGTCGCTCGCGGCAGCATGCCGTATTCGGCGGTGATCCAGCCACGCGCCTGGCCCTTGAGCCAGGGCGGCAGCCGATCCTCAAGCGTGGCGGTCACCAGCACATGGGTATCGCCAAATTTCACGAAACATGAGCCTTCCGCATATTTCACAACGCTCCGCTCAAGCGACACGGGGCGTAATTCGTCAGGCTGTCGGCGGCTCGGCCGCATGCATTTCTCCGAATCTTGCCGGCACAACTGCGCCGGCAGCTTAGGCTTGTAAAGGATGAACTTGGGCAGGACTTAGCCAGGACTCAGCCAGGACTGGGCCGGCTTTGGCCTGGCTGCGACCTTGTAGTTGGGAAGCAACCGCCCGCACAAGAGACGGCCGCGATGGCATGCAGAAAAGTCGAAAACAACCGCAATGGTCGGCGATTGCCAGCTTGCTTGGCTTACCGCTACGCTCAGACGCGGAGGAGAAGCGATGGCTAAACAAGTGATCCAAGAGCCCACGCGCATTTTAGCTGAATTTGCCGTGCGGCTCCGCTTTGACGATTTGCCCGAGCGGAGCCGCGAGCATTGCAAGAATCTGATCTTGGACGCGCTTGCCTGCGCATTCGCCGGACATCAAGGGGAAGAGACCGGTCAGGTCAGAGCCATGGCGTCGGCGCTCGCGGAAGGAAATGAATCGAGCGTCATCGGCGGAGAGCATTTGTCGCTCGTCGGCGCCACGCTGTTCAACGGTTATCTGATCACGGCGGTGACGATGTGCGACGTGCATCGCGCCACGATGACCCATATCACTCCCGAAATCGTCCCGCCGGCGCTTGCCATCGCCGAGCGCGATGATTTGCCGGGACGCGATCTCCTGGCCGCCGTTGCCGCCGGTTGCGAAGTGACGACACGGATTGGGCTCGGCCTCGATTATCCGGCGTTTTGTGCGCGCGGCTGGCACGGGCCGGGTGTTATCGGCCCGTTCGGCGCGGCCGCGGCGGTCGGCTCGCTTCTGAAATTCGACGCCGACGCGATGGCGCGGGCTTTCGGACTCGCCGGCAGTCAGGCCGCGGGTACCTACGCCGCATGGGGCACGCCAACGGTAAAATTTCATCAGTGCCGGGGCGCTATTTCGGGTCTCTTGGCGGCACTGTTGGCGCAACAAAACTTCGCCGCAACACGGGAGTTTCTGGGTGCGGCAGACGGCGGGCTTACAACGTCTATAGCGGCGGCGGCAAACCGGAAGCGGCGATCGCCGAACTGGGCCGCCGGTTCGAGCTGGAGCGGATCGCGCTCCGGCTATGGCCGTCGGCGACGCTGATTCAAGGGATGAACACGGCGCTTTTTGATCTGCTCGCAACATACAAAATCGAGGCGGCGCGCGTCCGCCACGTTGCGATAGCGCTCAGCCAAACCGCTTACGATATGCACGGCGGCTTCGGCACCTATAAAGGGAAGTTCGAAGCGCTCTTGTCGGCCCATTACGCTGCCGCGGCGATCTTGCACGACGGCGCGCTGGGTTTGGCGCAGTTCGCCCCACAGCGCTACGACGATCCGACACTCCGCGCTTTCGCCGCGGAAAAGGTCGAAGTCCGCGCCGATGCCACAGTGAGCGGCTCGCAAGCCAAGGTCGAGATTGTTCTTGAGGATGGCAATAGGTTCTCGGCGCGCTGCGACCATCCGCTCGGTTCGTTCGAGAATCCGTTGTCGCAAGCACAGGTCGAGCAAAAATTCCGCGATTACGCCGCGGACGTGCTGTCGGAGGCCCGTATCGAAGAGGTGATCGATGCAGTCGGCCGGCTGGAGAATTTCGGCTCGGCACGTAAATTGATGGCGCTCCTGCGCACGACGCCGCGCGCGCGTGCGATCGCGGCGGCGGAGTGATACATAGGGTGCAAGACTTCGGGGGAAGACTTCGGGTGAAGACTCGTCTTTAGGCTGCGGAGCGATGTTTTGAGTAGCCACCAACTGCCGCTTGGCGCGAGCCAAATGGGCCTCGCCCAACTCAACGAACGTTCGCGCGAGATTTTTCGCCTGATCGTCGAGAGCTATCTCGCGACCGGCGAGCCGGTTGGCTCGCGCAATCTGTCGCGCATCTTGCCCATGACCTTGTCGCCGGCTTCGGTGCGCAACGTCATGTCCGATCTCGAACAGCTCGGGCTGGTCTATGCGCCTCATACCTCGGCGGGCCGTTTGCCGACCGAGATGGGGCTCCGCTTTTTCGTCGATGCATTGATGCAGATCGGCGATCTCACCGAGGCAGACCGCAAAACCATCGAGGCGCAGGTTGCCGGTTCCGGTCAGGCCAAATCGCTGGAAGCGGTACTGACCGAAGCGTCGGGCCTGCTCTCCGGCTTGAGTCGCGCCGCCGGCGTGGTGCTCACGGCCAAATCAAATCCGCGGCTCAAACATATCGAATTCGTGCGGCTGGAGCCCGAACGGGCGATGGTCGTCATGGTCGGCGAAGACGGGCAGGTCGAGAACCGCGTTGTCAATGTTCCGCTCGGCTTGCCGACGTCCGCTTTGACCGAGGCCGGCAATTTCCTCAATGCACGGATCCGCGGCCACACGCTGTACGAAGTGAAGGCCGAGATCGAGCGCACACTGAAAGAGAGCGAAGCGCAACTCGATCAGCTGACTCAGAAGATCGTCGCCGCGGGCCTGGCGAGCTGGTCGGGCGGAGAGCACGAGGAGCGCAAGCTGATTGTGCGCGGTCAAGCGCATCTACTCGAGGATCTCAAGGCGCTCGCCGACCTGGAACGGGTGCGACTGTTGTTCGACGATCTTGAGACTAGGCGCGAGGTTATCGATCTGCTCGGCCGTGCCGAGCAGGCCGAAGGCGTGCGTATCTTCATCGGTTCGGAAAACAAGCTGTTTTCACTGTCGGGCTCCTCGACCATCGTGGCGCCCTATCACGACGCCGCTGGGCACATTGTCGGGGTACTCGGGGTCATCGGGCCGACCCGGCTGAACTACGCCCGCATCGTGCCAATGGTCGACTACACGGCCAAAGTGGTGAGCAAACTACTCGGCGGCTGACCACCCGTATTCCGCTTGATTTTTGCCGTTTCAGCCCTGATATGCGGGGCACTGGTCGAGCAAAGCTCGAACCGCGGCAGTCAAACCGGACCGCGTCCGGTGCGCGCTGTTTCGGGATCATGATTTTTTGAACGGAATTAGAGATGTCGGATAAAACCGCCCGCCAAACGACTCGTGTTGAAGAGGAAGCCCCGCGGGCGCCGGCTGCGGCCTCTGAACAGGCGACGGCTCCGGAGCCATCGATGGCGCTGGAGCGCGAGCATGCCGAGACCAAAGACCGGCTGTTGCGTGCGCTCGCTGAAATGGAAAACCTGCGAAAGCGCGCCGACCGCGAAATCGCAGATTCACGCCTCTATAGTCTCACATCGCCTCTATAGTCTCACATCGTTTGCGCGCGATCTGCTCGTGGTGGCGGACAATATGCGCCGTGCGCTGGACGCGATAACGCCTGAGCTGCGGTCGAGCGCAGAGGGCGGGGCGAAAGCGCTCATCGAGGGGGTCGAGCTGACCGAACGGGAATTGTTGAAGGCGCTGGAGAAGAACGGGGTCCGGCAGTTCACGCCGCAAGGCGAAAAATTCGATCCCAACGTTCACCAGGCGATGTTCGAAATTCCTGACGCGACGGTGCCCGCCGGTAGCGTCGTGCAGGTGATGCAGCCGGGCTACATGCTCGGCGATCGCGTGCTGCGTCCGGCCTTGGTCGGAGTGTCGAAGGGCGGACCAAAAATGGCTCCCGCGCCGCCTGGTAACGACAATAAGACGCCGAAGGAGCCGGCGGCCAGCACCTGACCGCGATCAGTTCGTGGCGACGCCGTCGCGTACGCTGCGCAGCCGCCCGAACATCTCGGGCCAAGCGTCCAAGCGCGCAATCCCGATCATCCGCAAGAATCCGCCCGAGCCGAACCGCAGCCATTGTACCACCATCACATCGGTGCCGGTTCCGCCATCCTTTGCCTTTGCCAAGGTCTGGTAGCCCGGCTGATTAGCGATGCGGAGCGGTTCAGCGGCCTGCACGTGTACATCTTTGATTCCGACAATTTGACCGAAGGTCACCCGCGCGAAATTATCCCGATCGCCGGAGTCCTCAGGTCCGCCGGGTAGCGCCGCGATAAACATGCGCGCCTTTGCGGTCGCATTGGGATCATCGGCAACCTGATCAGCCGGCACGTCGACCAGCACAATCGCGCGGCCCGGCACGACATCTTCGACATGGAAGCCGGCCAACTGTCCGATCTTAAACGGGATCAAGCTCAGCTGTTCGGCTTCAGGCACACGCGCGCGCACTGCAAGCGTCGCGAACATCGCGCGCACCGTTTGCTCTGAATAAGTCGAGTCCTGTTCCGGCACCTGAAAATTGACCAGCGCCGTCAGATCGCCTGCAGCTATGATCAGCAGCGATTTGCGAAAATGTTCTTTGTCAGTTGCTTCTCGACCGCTGAGCACGAAGCCTTTGCCGGCCGGCAGCTCGATGGCCTCACGGCGATCGACGTCGATGCCCTGCTTCTTCATGGCCTCTGGGACCATCGACTTGGCCAATTGATCGTACGCTGCCGCCGGAAGCGCCGTGAGCAGAATCGTGGCGTTAGTGGCGGGGTCTTGGAAGCCCTGGAACGTGCGGCTCGCCAGCATGCCTGGCGGCGGCACCAGCCCGAGCCGCGAGCCGGCCGGGAAAATCGCATCGGCCGCGAACGCCGCCGGCACGGTCGCCATCATCAAGAGCGCCGCCAAAAAAGCAGAAAGGTAGCGGCGCGCGGCGCCGACCGCGACGCAGCATGAGCGGGAAATGACTATGAGGGCAAATTGCATCGGGGTATCGCTTTGATACTTGCGCTATCGTACTTGCGCTTTCGTACTTGCGCTATCGTACTTGCGCTTTCGTACTTGCGCTTTGATTCTCGCGCTTTGGTTCTCGGCGTTGAGGCGCAGAAGCTTCACGCCTGCTGCTGCGGATAGGTTACGCGCCGCATCGTCAGATTGATCCGTCCGCCCTCGCTGAGCAAGGTCGATGTCTGCGCATAGATGCGGTCGACGCCGTGAAAGGCCAGGCGCGCCTCGCCAGCAAGCACGAGCACATCGCCGGAATTGAGGCGGAACGACCGGGTCGGATCGCCTCGCTTGCCGCCGCCGACGCGGAACAAACAAGAATCGCCCAGCGACAGCGATACGACCGGTGCCGAAAAATCGGCTTCGTCGCGATCTTGATGCAGGCCCATTTTCGCCGTTGGGCCGTAGTAATTGATCAAGCACGCTTCCGGCGGGTGCGGATATTGCGCGACATCGTCCCACAACCGCAGCAGCAGGTTCGGAATCGCGGGCCACGGCTGCCCGCTCTGCGGATGGGTGCTCTGATAGCGATAGCCGCGCTCGTCCGAAATCCAGCCAAGCGAACCGCAATTTGACATGCCAACGGACATCGGCCGGCCAGACATTGGCATGCGCGGCGTATAGAGCGGCGCGTCCGCAAGCACGCTACGGATCGCCGCAAGTGCGGCGAGCTGCGCATTGCGGCTGAAATATTCCGGATAAAGCCGCAATCCCGAGCCGCCGATTAGCAAGTTCATGTGTGGCCCTTCGGTGTGCGCCCCATCATGTGTGCCCTTCATGTGCTCCCCTTCATGCGATCTTTACAGCTTGTGAACACCGTCTTGGTCTAAGGTCGGCACTGTTGAGGCGCTCGCGGTGAAGCACGCCACAGGGAAATCTATGCCCGGCTCATCCCCGCCGCAGCTTGTGCGTTATCCCGGCCCGTCGGTCGCGGGAAACGCTGGTTGGCACGGACAATCCTGCCTTGCAGCGCGATGATGCCCTCCTATATGAGCCAAGGGAAATCGCCTCGTGCAGCCCGTTTCGGACCGCCGGGGCGATGTGTGAATAAGGGGGTCGGACTTAAGGGCGCCTCTGATGGGCCAGCCCGACCTGCCGCAAAAGGAGAGGATTTAGGACCATGGCTAAGGTCATCGGTATCGATCTCGGGACGACCAATTCCTGCGTCGCCGTAATGGAAGGCAAGACGCCGAAGGTCATCGAGAACGCTGAAGGGATGCGCACGACGCCGTCCATCGTTGCTTTTACGGACGAGGGCGAGCGGCTGGTCGGCCAGCCGGCGAAACGCCAGGCGGTCACCAATCCCGAACGCACGATTTTCGCGGTGAAGCGTCTGATCGGCCGTCGTTACGACGACCCGATGGTGGAAAAGGACAAGAAGCTCGTTCCATACAAAATTTCGCGCGCCTCGAACGGCGACGCTTGGGTGGAGATTGAAGGCAAAACTTATTCGCCCTCGCAGATTTCCGCTTTCGTGCTGCAGAAAATGAAGGAAACGGCGGAAGCCTATCTCGGCACTAAGGTCGAGCAGGCCGTCATCACCGTCCCGGCTTATTTCAACGACGCCCAGCGCCAGGCCACCAAGGACGCCGGCAAGATCGCCGGTCTCGAAGTGCTCCGCATCATTAACGAGCCGACGGCGGCGGCGCTCGCCTACGGTCTCGACAAGAACAAGTCCGGCACCATCGCGGTCTATGACCTCGGCGGCGGCACGTTCGATGTTTCAATTCTCGAAATTGGCGACGGCGTTTTCGAGGTGAAGTCGACCAACGGCGACACCTTCCTCGGCGGCGAAGACTTCGACATGCGCCTGGTGAATTATCTCGCCGACGAATTCCAGAAGGAGCAGGGCATCGATCTGCGCCGCGACAAACTCGCGCTGCAGCGCCTCAAGGAATCTGCCGAGAAGGCGAAGATCGAGCTGTCTTCGACGACCCAGACCGAAATCAATCTGCCGTTCATCACTGCCGACGCAACGGGGCCAAAGCACCTGACGATGAAGTTGACCCGCGCCAAATTCGAAGCGCTGGTCGACGATCTCATTCAGAAGACCATCGAGCCCTGCAAGCTGGCGCTCAAGGATGCCGGCCTGTCCGCGGCGGAGATCAACGAAGTCGTTCTGGTCGGCGGCATGACGCGCATGCCGAAGGTGCAGGAAATCGTCAAGCAGTTGTTCGGCAAAGAGCCCCACAAAGGCGTCAACCCCGACGAAGTCGTGGCAGTCGGCGCGGCGATCCAGGCCGGCGTGCTGCAAGGCGACGTCAAGGACGTATTGCTGCTCGATGTGACGCCGCTGTCGCTCGGCATTGAAACGCTTGGCGGCGTGTTCACGCGGCTCATCGATCGCAACACCACCATCCCGACCAAGAAGAGCCAGGTGTTCTCCACGGCGGAAGACGCTCAGACCGCGGTGACAATCCGCGTGTTCCAAGGCGAGCGCGAAATGGCGGCCGACAACAAAATGCTCGGCCAGTTCGACTTGATCGGCATTCCGCCGGCGCCGCGCGGCGTGCCGCAGATCGAGGTCACTTTCGACATCGACGCCAACGGCATCGTCAATGTCTCGGCCAAGGACAAGGGCACGGGCAAGGAGCAGCAGATTCGTATCCAGGCTTCCGGCGGCCTGTCCGAAGCCGACATCCAGAAGATGGTCAAGGATGCCGAAGCGCATGCCGAAGAAGACAAGAAACGCAAGGCGCAGGTCGAAGCCAAGAACCATGCCGAAGCGCTGGTCCACTCGACCGAAAAGGCGCTCGCCGAACATGGCTCAAAGGTCGGCGATGCCGATCGCCGCGTGATCGAGAACGCCATGGCCGACCTCAAGGAGGCCTTGAAGGGCAGCGACTCCGATGCGATCACGGCCAAAGCCAATGCGCTGGCGCAGGCTTCGATGAAGCTCGGCGAGGCGATGTACAAGCAGTCCGCCGAGCAGCAGCAGCAGGCTGGCGGCGCCAGCAGCGACAGTGCTGGTGGCGATGGCAAGAAAGAAGAAGACGTCGTCGATGCCGAGTTCACCGAAGTCGACGACGACAAAAAGAACAAAAAGTCTGCTTAAAGGCGGCGAGGGCGTCAGATGCCATCGCGATTGACAGAATGGCACCCCCGGATACCAAACGGGGGTGCTCGTTCGTCGATAGCCGGATATCGATCGGTTGAGGACTGATGGATGGCCAAGCGCTGCTTTTACCAGACCTTGGAGGTTGACCGCACTGCCAGCGACGGCGACATCAAGGCCGCATTTCGCAAGCAGGCGATGCAGTGCCATCCGGATCGCCATCCAGCTGACAAGACGGCCGAGCATCGCTTTAAGGAAATCAACGAGGCCTATGAGGTCCTGAAGGATCCGGACAAGCGCGCCGCTTATGACCGTTTTGGCCACGCCGCGTTCGAGCATGGCATGGGCGGCGGCGCGGCCGGGTTCGGCGCCGATTTCGGCACCACGTTTTCCGATCTGTTTGAAGGCATTTTCGGCATGTCTGCCGGGCGCGGCCGCAGCAGCGGCCGCGAGCGTGGCGCCGATTTGCGCTACAACATGGAGATTACGCTGCAGGAAGCATTCACCGGCAAGAATGCGCAAATCCGCATTCCAACCCCGGTGACCTGCGAGGCCTGCTCCGGCTCCGGCGCCAAGGCCGGCACCAAGCCGAAGACCTGTCCGATGTGCGGTGGTCACGGCCGGGTGCGACACGCCCAGGGCTTCTTCACGCTGGAGCGCACCTGCCCGAATTGTCACGGCCGCGGACAGTCGATCGACACGCCATGCGCATCATGCGGCGGCTCCGGCCGGGTCACGCGCGAGCGCACGCTGGCGGTGAATATTCCAGCCGGCGTCGAGGACGGAACCCGCATCCGGCTCGCCGGTGAGGGCGAAGCCGGTGTGCGCGGCGGGCCGCCCGGCGATCTCTATATCTTTCTCTCGATCGGCGGCCATCCGTTCTTTCAGCGTGATGGCGCCGATCTGCACTGCCGCGTCCCGGTTTCCATGGTGACGGCGGCGCTCGGCGGTGAATTCGAAGTGCCGACCATCGACGGCGGCAAGACCAAAGTGAAGGTGCCCGAGGGCACCCACTCCGGCAGACGCTTCCGCTTGGGCGGCAAGGGCATGCCGGTACTGCGGTCGCGCCAGAGCGGCGACATGTACGTCCAGGTCGTTGTCGAAACCCCGCAGCAGCTTACCAAGAAGCAGCGGGAGCTCCTGGCGGAATTCGAACGCCTGTCGTCCAGCGAGACCCAGCCGGAGTCCTCCGGATTCCTCGGCAAGGTCAAAGAGTTCCTTGACAGCCTCGGCGGCCGCGCCGGCGCTGCTTGAGTACCCGTATGGTTTTTACGATTCGAATGGCTTAAATAACTGGAATATTTTTGTCGCGTGGGTGCCATGTCATTGCCGGCCCTGCAATCATTTGAACGAAGAATTGGGCGGCAGCTTCGCCTCCTGGAAGTCAGGAAAATTCTTATCGAGCGCAAGATCGAACGCCAAATTCGGCTGTTCGAACAAAAGCGCGACGGCATTGGCCGCAAGATCGAACAGCAGATAAAACGCTTCGAACTCAAACGCGGAATTCGGCTCGACGACGAAGTGCGTTTCATTCGTTCGTGGTTCGAGCGGCCGTTATCGACCGGCGCCGTGACGCCGTCCGGAAAAATACTGGCGCGCACCATGGCCCGCTACGTCGATCCGCAATCGGCTGGCCCTGTCGTGGAATTGGGTCCCGGTACCGGCCCCGTCACCGAGGCGCTGGTCGCGGCCGGGGTGGATCCATCGCGGCTGGTGCTGGTTGAATCGAATCCCGCGTTCTGCCGGATTCTGCGCGCGCGTTATCCGGAAGCCACATTGGTGCAGGGCGATGCCTACAGCATGCGCCGGCTGCTCGACGCCTTGCTGTTGCAACCCGCTGCCGCATTCGTCTCTGGCCTGCCGCTGATCACCAAGCCGATCACGCTGCGCTTGCGGCTCATCCGCGACGCCCACGATCTCATGGTGCCAGGCGCGCCGTTCGTGCAATTTACCTATTCGGTCGCGGCGCCGTTGCCGAAGCGGCTTGGCGGGTTTTCCGTGGAAGCCTCCGAACGCATCTGGATGAACATTCCGCCGGCGCGGGTGTGGGTTTATCGGAAAACCGATCTCAGGTAACGAAAGTCGGAAAGCCAATCTCC
>WNGH01002968.1_pt1 | contig 16853 bp, 16 predicted proteins | sample 5400631 | NCBI WGS metagenome assembly WNGH01 (sample SAMN13153373, study PRJNA577476) | soil metagenome | isolation source: 115 cm soil or saprolite under Garry oak tree replicate 1 | place: USA:California | collected 2016-06-15
TGGCCCGACGAACCCGATGGCGCCGAGATGGCTGAAGTAGCAGACGTAAAGTGTGGCAACGATGAGGATGGCCCAACTGACCTTCGCCGCGGTGCTGGCGCGCGGGTTTTCGGCGAGGGGAATGGATGGTTCGCTCACGGAAAGTGGAGTCTAACATCGAACCACTATCTTCCACCGATGGACCTCTTGCATACTGTCGCGCGGAGGCTGGACCGCGCAGCACCGGAAAAACGATGAGGGAATGGTGCGAATACGCGGCCGTGTGGGTGATTCTGAAAGGGCTGGGTTTGTTGCCGCGGACCTTGGCACGAGAGTTTGCCGCGGGAGTAGTGCGAGTTCTTTATGCTGTGTCCGCGAGATTAAGGCGGACGGCGGAGGTAAATCTGCGGATCGCGTTTCCGGAATGGAGCGACGCGCAGAGGAAGGCCGTTATTCGCGGGATGCTGCGGAATTTGGGATGGATGGCGGTGGAGTTCGCGCGATTTCCAAAATACTCGAAAGAGAATATCGGGCAGATTATAGTGCTTGACGGGAACGAAAATTTCCTGGAAGGACAGCGGCGCGGAAAAGGGGTGCTCTTTCTGACGGGACACATTGGTGCGTGGGAGCTTTCATCGTTCGCGCATGCTTTGTATGGTTTTCCTTTGCACTACATGGCGCGGCCGCTGGACAACAAAAGAATCGATGACCTTGTGAATGGCTACCGGTGTTTGCCGGGGAACCGTCCGATCTTCAAAAACGAATCGGCGCGGGTGATGCTGAAAGTCTTGAAAGAGGCAGGGACAGTCGGGATTCTGGCGGATCAGAACACCATGCCGGGCGAAGCGGTTTTCGTGGATTTTTTTGGGAAGAAGGCCAGCACGACTACCGGAATTGCGCGCGTCGCGCTGCATACCGACGCAGCGGTCGTGCCGGGATACGCCGTCTGGGACGAGAGTATCGGGAAATATCGTTTGCGCTTTGAACCGCCGGTGGAGTTGATTCGAACAGGCGACGCGGAGCGCGATGTTCTGGAGAACACGCAAAAATTTACGAAAGTGATCGAAGAAATTATTAGGAAGCATCCGGAGCAGTGGGTGTGGGTGCACGGCCGGTGGAACACCAGGCCCGACGGCGAGCCACCGGTATACGATTTTTCGCGAGGTTGATAATGAGACAAACTGCGAAGGACTTGGCAGATGGGATTGACGCGCGGCTGGAAGGCGACGGCGCGGTCGAGATTGGTGGAGTTGCGGCACCCGAGCGCGCGGGAGCGAGCGATTTGATTTACGTGGATGCCGCAAAGCACGCGGAGCGCGCCGCGATTTCGGCGGCGAGCTGCGTTGTCGCCGGTGAGGGCATGGCCTTGCCGGGCAAAACGGTTTTGCGGAGCGCGCAGCCAAAGGTGGCGTTCGCGCAGGCAGCGGAACTGCTGCTCGGGCGTACGCCGATTGCGTCGGGAATTCATCCGACGGCGATTGTCGCGCCGCTGGCGCGAATCGCGGCGGGAGTGGGCATCGGACCGTATGCAGTGATTGGAGAAGATGCACATGTCGGCGCCGCCACCCAGATTGGAGCGCACGCCGTGATCGGGGCCGGGTGCTGGATCGGCGAGAATTGCAGAATTCACCCGCGAGTTACGCTGTACGGAGGCGTACGCTTGGGGCATCGCGTTGAGATTCATTCAGGCGCGGTGATTGGGGCGGACGGATTTGGATATGCGTCTGGGGGAGGGAAGCACTGGAAATTTCCCCAGGCGGGGATTGTCGAGATTGGCGATGAAGTGGAAATCGGAGCGAACAGCACGATCGATCGCGGTTCGCTGGACGACACGCGCATCGCCGAAGGCGCAAAGCTGGACAATCTCGTGCACATCGGCCACAACTGCCAGATCGGAGCGCACTCCTTGATTGCGGCTCAGGTGGGCTTGTCCGGCTCGTGCGTATTTGGCAAGCACGTCGTGGTGGGCGGGCAGGCGGGCTTTGGAGAACGTTGTAAATTGGAAGATGGAGCGGTGATCGGCGGGCAAAGCGGCGTGCTGGGTGGAAAGACCATTCGCGGCGGGCAGGCTGTTTGGGGAACGCCGGCTCGTTCGTTGGAGAAATTCAAGGAGCTTTACGTATGGTTCGCGCGTCTCCCAGAATTGGCCGCGCGCATCAAAACACTTGAGGGAAGACTTGGCAGCAAGTGATGCAAAGACGGCGCCTCGATGGCGCGTGATCGTGGTTGGCGGGCACACGCGCAGCATTGGCAAGACGCAACTGGTGTGCGACGTGATTGCGGCGTTTCCCGGTGCAAACTGGATTGCGGGAAAGATCACCCAGTATGGGCACGGGGTCTGCGCGCAGAATGGAGAGAATTGCGATTGCGCGCCGGATGAACACGTCTGCGCGATCAACTGGGAGACGGAGACGGGGACGGGAACAGACAGCGCACGTTTTCTGACGGCGGGGGCGCGGCGATCGTTCTGGCTGCGGACCAAGCAAGGATTTCTCGCCGAACGGCTGCCACTGCTGAGGGCCGCATTGCAGGAAACGCTGGCGGATGCCAAGGGAGAGTTGCCGCCCCTGATCGTAGAGAGCAATTCCTTGCTGCAATTTCTGAAGCCCAGCCTGTATTTTTCCGTGATCGATCCAGCGAAGGAAGACTTCAAGGATTCCGCTCGCGCGGCTTTGGACCGTGCCGATGCGCTGGTGCTCCGAGGGAATTCTATGCCCATGGCGGGACCTTCCTGGACTAAGCTTCCAGCGCGCTTGCTGAAAGAAAAGCCGTCGGTTACGCAGCGGGAAGGCGAGCCGTTGCCGGAGCCGCTGCGCGTCCTGGTGCAGCGCGCTTTGGAGGGACCGGCAGGCGTTTCTCTTTGACAACGCGAGATAGCTAGTACGGCATCTTAATCGTTGACCGTCAAGGCTAAGGCGGCGATAATTTTAATAGCACCTGTGATGCTCGAACTCTAAACGCCGCGTTGCTTTGTGGGGAAGTAGCAGGCAGCACGGCGGTTAAGCTGACTCTATTATACGAGCCTGCTGTGCGCGCCAATTTGGGTTTTCGCTCTGGGGGAGCACTGATGGCCTCATTCGCCAGAATAGGAGAAGAAGTCTCCGTCGCGCCCGCACCAATTCCGCTGCGCGAACAGGATTGGGCCGCGCACCTGGAAAAGGCCATTGAGCGCGGCGGGAATCATCTCCTTGCCATCCAGACAGAAGAGGGATACTGGCAGGGCGAGCTGGAAGCGGACACCACCCTCGAATCCGACTACATCTACTACTTGAACGTTTTGGGTAAGGCCGATCCGGAACGGATTGCCAAGCTCGCAAACTACGTGCGGCACCGGCAGCTTGCCGATGGCGGCTGGCCCATCTATCCCGGCGGCCCTTCGGAACTGAACGCCACCTGCAAAGCATATTTCGCCCTAAAACTCGGTGGCGACTCCCCGGATGCGAGCCATATGGCGCAGGCGCGCGAGACCGTCCATCGTCTCGGCGGGCTGGAACACTCTAATTCTTACGTGCGCTTTTATCTGGCGCTGGTGGGCGCGGTGGGATGGGAACTGGTGCCCGCGATTCCCGTGGAGCTGATGCTTCTTCCGAACTGGTTCTACATCAACATTTACGAAATGTCTTCCTGGACGCGCGGCATCGTGATTCCCATGGCTATCTTGTGCGCGCTGCGTCCCGATTGGCGCTTGCCGGAGCACTCGCGCGTCGACGAATTGTTCCAGGATCCCTCGCGAAAGGCAGCGGCTTTTGATTGGAGCAAGCAATTTGTCTCCTGGAAGAATGTTTTCCTGGCGCTGGATCGCGGGCTGAAGCTTTACGAGAAACTGCCGTGGAAGCCGCTGCGCCAGCGCGCGTTGCGCGAAGCGAAGTCCTGGATGCTGAATCACATCGAACGCACGGAAGGACTTGCGGCCATCTACCCGGCGATGATGAATTCGATTTTCGCGCTGATGGCGCTGGGACATGGTCCAGACGATCCGCTCACCTGGCGGGAAATCAAGGAGTTTTCGCGATTTGAAATTGAAGAGAGCGACACCATTCGCATGCAGCCGTGCGTTTCGCCCGTTTGGGATACCTGCATCGCCATGGTCGCTCTGGAAGAGGCCGGCTTGCCCGCGGATCATCCGGCGCTGGTGAAGGCCGCGGACTGGATGCTGTCGAAGCAGGTGCTCGGGCCGGGCGATTGGCAAGTGAAGAATAAAGACGCCGAACCGGGCGGCTGGGCCTTTGAATTCCGCAATGATTTTTATCCTGACGTGGATGACACCGCGTTTGTGCTGATGGCGCTGCAACGCGTGAAGTATCCCGACGCCTCGCGCATGGAAGGTGCTGTGCGCCGTGGCATTCAATGGCTGCTGAGCATGCAGAATCGTGACGGTGGCTGGGGCGCGTTTGACCGCGATAACGACCGCAAGTTCCTCTGCAACATTCCTTTTGCGGACCACAACGCCATGATCGATCCCTCGACCGCCGACGTCACCGCGCGCGTGGTCGAATGCTTGGGCAGGTTTGGCTGGCCCGCGGAACATCCCACCATTCATCGCGCCGTGAAATTTTTACTGAAGGATCAATCCGACGACGGTTCGTGGTTCGGCCGCTGGGGAGTTAACTACGTTTATGGCACGAGCGGCGTCCTTCGCGCGCTGGAAACGGTTTCGCTGACCACGCGCGAGTATTGCCAGCGCGCGGTGGTGTGGCTGCGCACGGTGCAGAAGGACGATGGCAGCTTTGGCGAGTCGCTGCGAAGCTATGAGATGCCCGCGACCAAAGGGCAAGGGCCGAGTACACCTTCGCAAACGGCTTGGGGCCTGATCGGCTTGCTTGCCGGCGCTGAGATACACGATCCCGCCATCATGAAGGCGGTTTCTTACCTTGTACACAGGCAGGAGGAAGATGGCTCCTGGAGCGAGGCGGATTTCACCGGCACGGGTTTTCCGGGCGTCTTTTATTTGAAGTACCACCTCTACCGGAATTCTTTTCCGGTGTATGCGCTGGCGCGTTATTCCAATCAGTCGCGAAGGGCGGAAGAGTACGTCGCGCTGAAGTTCGAGCCCGGCGAATTCCGCCTGCGCAGCGGGTTTTAGAGCGCATGATGCGGTTCCCTCTGCGGCTTACCGCGGACCTCACGCTGGACGGGATAGCGCGAAAATTGCGTCACGCCTCGGGTGTCCCGCCCCTCCACTTTGTGGATGCGGCGGACATTTTGCGTCAGGATTCCAGCCATCCGGTCTCGCATGAAAGAATCCGTGAAGTTGTTTCCGGACGTTCTCCGGTTGTGTGGATCGGAGGAAGCGAGCCGCTTGATCATCCCGGCATTTCGCATCTGGTGCGAGCGCTTACCCAGACCGGTCATTTTGTATTTCTTGAGACCGATGGGACTCTTCTCCGCCGTCGTATTCATGAGTTTCAACCTGTGTCGCGGCTCTTTGTAACCATTCGTCTGAAGCCCGCCGCGCCGGGTCGTTCCTTGAAAAGCTCTCTGGCAGGCGCATTGGAGCTGGCGGCTGAGGGCATGCGAGCGGCAAGGCAGTCTGGTTTTCTGATCTGCGTGCACATGCGCATTCACGCGGAGAACGAATTGAGTGAGATAGCCGAGCTGATCCAGTTTGCGCGATCGCAAGATGTGGATGGAATTGTGGTTTCGCCCGCGAACGGCGGATTGAACTCCACGAATCCGGACGGCGCGATGTTGCAGCAGAAAACGGCGGAAGCGCGAACGCTGATTGGAAGCAAGTGGTGGGAATCGTTTTCGCGGCTTGTTGAACCCGTGGTGAGCGGCCCGCGAAATGTCTCACGAAGCGCCGAAGAGACCGGCATCCGCCGCGAACAGGAAGCGCACGCGAACGAAGAAGGAGTCGGGGTCGCATGACCACGCTGGTCACAGGCGCGTCAGGTTTTTTGGGCAGCCACGTGGCGCGGCAGTTGGTGGCCCGCGGCGACGAGGTGCGCGTGCTCCTTCGCGCGTCGAGCACCAATCGGGCCATTGCCGATTTGTCGCTTGAATATGTGACCGGGGACTTGCGCGACCCTGCTTCGCTCGATCGTGCGATGAAGGGCGTCAAGCGCGTCTTTCACGTTGCCGCGGATTACCGCTTGTGGGCCAGGCGCTCCCGCGAGATTTACGATTCAAACGTCGGCGGGACGAAAAATCTTCTGGCTGCGGCGAAGCAAGCCGGCGTCGAGCAATTGATCTACACTAGCACGGTGGCCACGATTGCCGTCGATCGGCCGCAGCAACCTAATGAATTCACCGACGCGAAGCTGGCAGAGATGGTCGGCCACTACAAGCGCTCGAAGTGGATGGCGGAAAGAGAAGCGCTGGAGGCGGCGAAGAGTGGATTGCCCGTGATTGTGGCTATGCCGACGACACCGGTTGGCCCGTGGGACTGGAAGCCAACTCCGACAGGGAAGATCATTCTGGATTTTTTGAATGGCAAGATGCCCGGCTACGTGGAGACTGGCCTGAATTTTGTCGGCGTGGAAGAATGCGCGGCGGGGCATTTATTGGTCGCTGAAAAGGGCAAAGTTGGCGAGCGCTATTTGCTCGGCGGAGAGAATCTGACGCTCAAGGCCATGCTGGATGTGCTCGCGAAGATAACGGGTTTGCGTGCGCCTAGCCTGAAGATTCCTCACGGACTCGCGCTGGGTGTAGCCTATGCAAGCACGGTGTTTTCGCGGCTGGCCGGGCGCGAGCCGGGCATTCCAATAGAAGGAGTGAAGATTGCCCGGCACATGATGTTTGTGGATTGCTCGCGCGCCCAGCGTGAATTGGGATTTCAGCCGGGGCCGGTAGCCGCGGCGCTGGAGCGCGCTGTGCGCTGGTATGCAGCCAACGGCTATATCGAGAAGAGCCGCGCCAAGCGCATGGCGCGCGCTGCGGCGTAAGTTTTGGTGGCACAGGCTACAGACCAGTGCTTTTGAATCTTGAATCTATGCGAATTCTTGTCACCTTCGCCGTCGAAGCCGAATTCGCCCCCTGGCGAAAAATTCGTCGATTCGTGCCCTCAACGCGTGGAAACGTGAAAGCATACACGACTCGCTTTCAAGATACCGAAGTGATCGTACTTCTCACAGGCATCGGCGGCCGTCGGGCCTGGGCTGAAGCTACTAGCATTATTTGGGACGGAAGCGTGGACGTCTGCGTCTCCAGCGGGTTGGCTGGGGCTCTTCGAAAGCAACATCGCCCTGGGGATGTTCTCGTGCCGAGAGAGGTTCATGCCACCAGCTGGGATAAGGTGATTCCCACGGACAGAGGGCTCGTGGAGCTGGCGTCGAAATGTGGCGCGAGGGTGGTACAAGCGTTCTACAGCGCGGATCGCGTGATTGTCCGTTCCGACGAAAAGCTGGACTTGGGCGCAAAGATGGACGCCGTGGAAATGGAAACCGGCGACATATTGCTCGAGGCGGTGGCTTTCGGCGCCAGGGTAGTCGCCATTCGGGGCATTAGCGATGGCGCTGATGAGGCTTTGCCTCTGGATTTCAATCGCGTTGTGACCGAAGACGGAGACGTCAGCATCAAGCGCGTATTGGCTCAAATCGCGGCCCGCCCTGCCTCGCTCCCTGCACTTATTCGATTTGGGCTGCAAAGCCGCCGGGCGGCCCAGAAACTTGCCATTGTGCTTGATAAATACATTGAAACACTTGCGCAGATGGCCGACCTGAATGTCTTCGAGCAGGTGGCAGCGCGATGAGCCGGACCGGCACAACGTTGGAAGCCGTGAAAACTCTCGGCCCCATCCCCAAAACTATGCGCGCCGGTGTCTACCGCGAGAAGGGAATCGTGCGCCTCGAAGAAGTTCCCGTGCCCGAAGTCGCCGAAGGCGAAGTTCTGATCAAAGTTGCGGCTTGCGGGGTCTGTGGCACGGACATCAAGAAAATCTTTCACGCCTACGTTGAGCCGCCGCAAATCCTGGGGCATGAATTGGCGGGCACGGTTGTTGCCGTGGGCCGTGGCGTCACAAAATGGAAGCTCGGCGACCGCGTGATGAGTTTCCATCACATTCCCTGCGGCAAATGTTTCTACTGCGAACGCCATCTCTTCTCGCAATGCAAACAGTACAAGACCACGGGCTTGACCGGCGGCTTCACCCCGAACGGAGGAGGCTTTTCCGAATACGTGAAAGCCATGCCCTGGGTGGCCGAACGCGGAATCGTCGCCCTGCCCGGCAACGTCAGCTTCGAAGAAGCAACCTTCATCGAACCGATCAATACCATCTTGAAGGCCGTGCAGAAGGCGCGCGTAGCGGCAGGCGAAACGGTGCTGATCGCCGGCTGCGGCCCCATCGGACTGCAGTTATTGATGGTGGTAAATCTGCAGGGCGCGAAGCTCTATACCAGTGACCCCATGGCCGTGCGCCGTGCCAAGAGTTTAACTTTGGGAGCGCTGGAGTCGTTTGACCCGACTGATGGTAAGCTTGTGGAACACGTGAAGGCTCGGACTGAGGGTCGAGGCGCCGATGCGGTTTTGGTGGCGGTGGCTCATCCTTCTGTTGTGGTGGATGCGCTGGCAGCGGCAAGGCCCGGAGGGCGCGTGCTGCTGTTCGCCGCGAACGATCCGGTAACGAAGATCGAGTTCCCGGCCGCCGCAGTGGGGATTGACGAAAAAGAAATCCTGGGTAGCTATAGCGCCGGGGTGGACATCCAAGAAACAGCGGCGGAATTGGTGCTGAAGAAGAAACTGCCGGTCATGGAAATTGTGACGCACCGGTTTCCGCTCGCTAGAATCCAAGAGGGCTTGGAATTGGCCGCGAAGCCCACGGCGGAATCACTAAAGATATTGATCACGCACGCAAGAGCATGAGAACGACGACTCCGAAGAAGACGGAAGCAGGCGAAGCATTGAAAGTTGCCGCAACCCAAGTCACGGTACCTTCGAAGATGACCGCAGCGGTGCTCTATGGCAGTGAGGATCTTCGCATTGAAATGATCGACGTACCGGCGGTGACCGCGGACGAAGTTCTTGTGCGCGTTAGGCTTGCGCTGACCGACGGTACCGACCTCAAAGTCTGGAAGCGCGGGTATCACGCCAAAATGATTCAGCCGCCGGCAGTATTTGGCCACGAACTTGTCGGCGAAATCGTTGCCGTGGGTAAGCGCGTGGATTCGAAATGGCGCATCGGGGCGCGCGTCATCGCGGCGAATTCCGCGCCTTGTTTGCGCTGCTATCACTGCCGCCGCGGCCAGGAGAATCTTTGTGACGACCTGTTGTTCAACAACGGGGCGTACGCGGAGTACATGCGCATCCCCGGCCGCATCGTGGTTGAAAATATGCTCGAAGTGCCGCACTCGGTGGACGATCAGAGCGCGGCGCTGGCCGAGCCGCTAGCTTGTGTGCTTCGCGGCATCCACGAGATGGAAGTGCGCACCGGTGATACCGCGGCCGTGATTGGATGCGGACCCATCGGATTGAATTATGTGCGCATGCTTTCGCGGCGCGGAGTGCGGGTCATCGCCCTGGCGCGGCGTTCGGCGCCACTGGATGTTGCCAGGCGCCTGGGCGCGGTGGCGACCATCAACGTCACGGAGACTGCCGATGCCGATGTGGTATCCGCGGTGAAAGCACTCACGGAGGACCAGCTTGGACCGGATTCCGTGGTCGAAGCCGCGGGGAATCCCGCGACCTGGCAGCAGGCGCTGGCCATGGTCCGGCGCGGCGGCGTGGTGAACTTCTTCAGCGGATTGCCTTCGGGTACGCGCGTGGAAATCGAGCCGGCCGCGATCCACTACTCGGAAATCAAGCTGATTTCGCCATTCCATCATACGCCGCGATTTTTCCGCGAAGCACTGGAAGCCATCCGTCGCGGTGACATTTCGGCTCGCGATTTCGTCACCGAAGAAATTCGTCTGGCGGACCTGCCGCAGGCGTTCGCGCGGATGAAGGCGCGCAGCGGCGAGATCAAGCTTGCCGTGCGGCCGTAGTTTTCCGGTGCAAACCAAACCCACACGTAAATTCGAGCGAAGCGCGCATCTTGTGTTCCGGGCGGTTTTACAGAGCGAGGAGTCCTTCTTCTGATGTTGAACCCCGGCGAAATCGAAATCACGCAGCATGCACCGCAGCCCGGCTGCTCGCCGGAAGAGGCGCAGAAGTACACCCGGTGGCTGGCGACGCATCACTACGAAAATTTCAACGTCGTTTCCTGGCTGCTTCCCAAAGCGCTGCACCAGCATTTCCATAACCTCTATGCGTATTGCCGCTGGGCCGACGATCTCGGCGACGAAGTTCCCGATGCCGCCCGGGCCCTGGAATTGCTCGCATGGTGGGAGCATGAACTGGATGCCTGTTACGAAGGAAAGCCGTCGCACGCCGTGTTCGTGGCGCTGCGTGAGACTATTGTCGCCAAGGATATTCCGAAACAACCCTTCGCCGATTTGCTGAAAGCGTTCCGGCAAGACCAGACTGTAAAGCACTACCCTCATTGGAACGCAGTTCTTGGTTACTGCAACTACTCTGCAAATCCCGTCGGCCGGTTGGTCTTGTATTTGTGCGGCTATCGCGATGAGGAACGCCAGCGCTTGTCGGACGCCACTTGCACGGCGCTACAGCTCGCGAACTTCTGGCAGGATGTCTCCCGGGACCTGGATATTGGACGTATTTACATTCCGCTCGATGCTGCCGCTGCGCGAGGACTCACCCAAACCGACATCATCGAGCGGCGCTTCGATGACCGCTATGTGCGTTTGATGAAGGATCTGATCGCCCGCACCCGCGAATTATTCGCCAAGGGCAGACCGCTGGCAAGGATGGTGGAAGGCCGTCTCAGCGTGGACCTCGAGATGTTCAGCCGCGGCGGTGTAGCTGTACTCGACGCCATCGAAGCGATGGGATATGACACTCTCCATCACCGCCCGGCCGTCAGCAAACTAAAGCAAGCGGGGCTCTTGGGCCGTGCTCTGGTGGCTCACCTGACCGGCGGCAATCCGCGTTCAAATGAGGTCGCACCCGCAATTGTGGGGGCTCGGCACCCTGCGCCCTCTGACCATGTAAATTTGGCGGAATCCTACGAAGAATGCCACCGCATAGCCCGCGCATCGCACAGCAATTTCCACTACGCGTTTCTCCTTCTTCCGAAACCGAAGCGCGACGGACTGGCTGCTCTTTATGCGTTCATGCGGCTTGTTGACGACGTGGCCGACGAAGGCGCGGACCTCGCGGCGAAACAGCGCGGCCTGGCAAAATGGCGTGCCGCTCTCGATGGAGCGATCACCGGGCAGGAACAACTTTTCGATGGCACGGCCGCGACCGTCTCGCCGGTTGCAGCCTTGGGCCCTGCGGCGGATATCTTGCCTTCGCTTGTGGATACGATGCAGAGGCACAAGATGCCGGCGCGCTATCTGCACGACCTGATCAGCGGCGCCGAGATGGATTTAACCGTGCGCACCTATCCGACGTTTGATCGCCTGCGCGAGTATTGCTATCGCGTAGCCGGTACTGTTGGACTCACTTGCACGCATGTGTTTGGTTTCAGCGACGCGCGAGCGCTGGATCTAGCGGAAAAGCTGGGACTAGCGTTTCAATTGACCAACATCATTCGCGACGTGCGCGAGGATTACAAACTCGGCCGCGTCTACCTCCCGGAAGAAGACTTGCAACGTTACGGTGTTTCACCGGATGATTTCGCGCGCGGCGAAGCTACGTTGGGCGTTCGCGAATTGCTTCGCTTCGAAACCGAGCGCGCTTGGCAGCTCTATGAAGAAGGTTCGGCTTTGCTCGCGTTGATCGATGCCGACAGTCGTGGCGCGCTCTGGCTACTGGTCCATACTTACAGCGCGCTGCTCAGCCGTATCGAGTCGCTGGACTTTGCCGTTTTCGGCGAGCGTGTTCGGCTTCCTAAGGCGGAAAAGATGATATTCATCGCCAAGGCGCGCTTCGGCCGCCATACGGAAGAAAATATCCTTGAAAAGCGTGATCGTGATCGGCGGCGGGCTGGCGGGACTGGCAGCCGGCGTCGCGCTGGCTGAGTCTGGCTGGCGCGTACGTCTGTTCGAGCAGCGTCCCTTCCTCGGCGGCCGGGCAACGTCCTACGTGTTGCCCGACGGCGAGCACGTCGACAATTGTCAGCATGTGACGCTCGGCTGCTGTACCAACCTCGAAGACTTCTATCGGCGCGTGGGCGCCGCTGCCAAAATCAAGTTCTTCGATCGGCTCCTCTTTCTCGACCCACTAGGACGCAAAGGTGAGATGCAAGCGGGGTTCCTGCCCGCGCCATTTCATCTGACCGGATCATTTGCGGCCTTTGCGCCCCTGGCTTTGCTGGACAAGCTCTCTATTGCGCGCGCCATGGTCGATATTTTCCGCTGCCAGGGCCGGCCTCCTGAACTTCAGGAACCAGCCGGAATCTCCATGCTCGAATGGCTCAGCCGTCGCGGCCAGACCAAGCGCGCCATCGAGCGATTCTGGCGTGTTGTCCTCGTGAGCGCTCTTGACGAGGAACTGGATCGCACCGATGCGCGCTTCGGGGTGGACGTTTTCTGGAAAGCCTTTCTTTCCAATCGCGTCGGCTATCGTATGGGAGTCCCCGCGGTGCCGCTCGCAAATCTGTACGATGGCTGCAAAGGGGAGATTGAGCGTCGCGGCGGCGAGGTAATTCTGCGCGCGCCAGTGCGTGGGCTGAAAATCGAAAATGGCGAGCTCGCCGGAGTCCGCTTTGACGAGGGCAGGGAAGAGGCCGCGGATGCTTACCTCTTCGCCGTACCGCACACCGCGCTTGCCGAACTGCTTCCGGAAAGTGTCAAGCAAAGTGATCCCGCGTTGAGCAACCTCGACAAAATCAAGGTCGCGCCGATAACCGGGGTGCATTTCTGGTTTGACCGCACCGTGATGAGACAACCGTTCGTAACCTTGCTCGACACTACCACGCAGTGGATTTTCAATAAGACCGCTCTGTATGCGGATTCGAAGCCAAAAGAGATTGAGCCTGCATCCGGACAATACCTGCAACTCGTCATAAGCGCTTCCTACGATTTGTTGCAGAAATCGCGCCAGGAAATTATTGACCTTTGTTTAGCAGAAGTCCGGCAGGCTCTCCCTGCGGCGCGCAACGCCGAATTGTTGAAGGCCACCGTAATTAAGGAAGCCGCCGCGACATTTTCGCCCGCGCCAGGAGTCGATCGCTGGCGTCCCGCGCAGCAGACGTCCATCCCGCGCTTGTTCCTAGCGGGAGATTGGACGGCAACCGGCTGGCCCGCCACCATGGAGGGCGCAGTCCGCAGCGGCTATCTTGCCGCCGAGGCCCTGCTTCGCACCTCCGGCACGCCCAGAAAGTTTCTGCGCCCCGACCTCCCTCCAGACGGTTTCATCGCCATGTGGCTCGGCAAGCAAAATGCGAGAGTGGATTTCTAATTCCTGTTCTTGATCCCACCGCTAGCGTTCTGGAGGCCACAATGCCGACAATCGCTGGGTTCCGGCCGGGTTTCCGCCTGACTTTGAAAAACCTACAACGATGATGTATACTATACATCATGAAGCGCACTCAACTTTACTTCCACGAGGATGTCTGGAAGGCCTTGCATATCCGTTCCCGCCAGCAGCGCACCACTATTTCCGAGCTCGTCCGCCAGGCGGTCCGCGATAAGTACGGAAACTCGCCCGCTAGCCGCAGAGAGGCCATGCAGGCCATGGTCGGCATCTGGAAAAACAGAAAAGACTTGCCAGATTCCGAAACCTACGTCCGCCGACTTCGGAAAGGAAAACGGCTCCGGAGACTTGCCTCTTGAAGTCTGTTTTGATCGACTCGGGTATTCTCATTGAGGTCACCCGTGCACGGGATGACGCTCTCCTTGTCCGTTGGGACGAGTTGAGCCGCAGTGATGCCCCTCTTCTTTGCTCGCCGGTGACCGTTGCCGAGCTCTGGCACGGGGCCTTTCAACAGGATCATCGAACGCTCAACGCGCTTTTCTCGGCGATCCATTGCATCTCCATCGATGCCAAGATTGGTGTTCGAGCAGGAGAGTCTTTACGGCAATATGCCAAGAGCCATCACCTGGAGCTCGGAGACGCCCTGATTGCGGCGACAGCTTCCCTTCACAATCTGTCGCTTTGGACGCGCAACCGCAAGCATTACCCCATGAAAGACCTTGCATTCTACTGAGACCGCATGCAAACCAGAGGCCTTCTCCTATCTTCGTTCCCGGATCACTTATCAGTCTTCTCAAACCATCCGACCTTCCGCTCGCTGATCGTTAAGCCCGCGCTGGCTTTATCAACCGCCTGGTATTCCGCGCGGTGCTCCGCTAGGAAACTTTCGTATACGTCGCGAGAATTCCAGAAATCGAGAGTGACGTAAATCGCCGGACGAAAGGGATCGCGCAGGAGTCGAGTCTCGCGGCAGTTCGAATCGCTCCGGAACAGCCGCGCCCACTCCCCATCCGGCCCATAGGCCCTCTCGAATCTTTCTTCACAACCCGGCTTGACTTCGTACTCCCATAGCGCTACAAACATAGAGGTCCCATCTCCTGCTCGCCGGACGTACGCTTTTCTGCAAGCAAACCCAAGGGAATGATTGTGCAGCCCGGCCGAGTGTAACAATCCGATTGGATATAAGCCAAAGCTGGCCAGCGCGACAGCGCCAGAGCATGAGTTGTAATTGTAGCAGTCCGTCGAAACGGGCGGACGGAGGCGTTTGTGGATCGAAAGTATAGCCACCGCGGTTACCGTGACGCGGAAAAAAACGAGAAAAAAGATAAATCGCACGACCGCAAGCCCCCTGCCGGCGGGCCTCGCGGCGCCGATCAGTTCGGCCCACGCACGCCGCGCATGGTCGGCACCGTGACGCGCGCGCGATGTTCCAATTGCGGCGCAGTCCTCACTCCGGGATTCGATCCCAATGGTACGTGTCCCAAGTGTCAGACCGAATTGCACTGCTGCAAACAATGCCGCTTCTTCGATTCCGGCGCGCAGTTCGAGTGTACCCAGCCAGTCCAGGAACGCATCTCGCCCAAGGATGCTAAGAACGCCTGCACCTTCTACGAATTCAGAATGACCATCGAAAAAGATACCGCGCCAACTTCGTACACTCAGCCGTCCGCTGCTGGCTCCTCGCCCCCTGGTGGACCGCCGCGCCACTCGGACGCCCGCCAGGCTTTCGAAAACCTCTTCAAGAAGTAGGTCCAGCGTGAAACCCTCGCGGCGCTCTTTTCTAAAAGCAGGCCTCGCCCTTCCTGCTGTCCTCAAGGCTTCGCCTTCTCTTCCTGCCGGGTCGAGGACTCCGGAAACAAACGTTTCGAAAGACTCCTCCTTCGATCCTTGGGTGGAAATTCATAGTGAAAACCTTCGGCACAATATCCAGGAAATTTCTCGCCGCGCCGCTTCACGTCCGATCCTCGCGGTGATTAAGAACAACGGCTACGGCATGGGCGTGACGAACGTCGCTCAGCTCCTCGAACCGCACACAGAAATCTTCGGCTTCGCGGTCGTGAAGCTGCACGAAGCCATCTCTTTGCGCGACGCGGGCGTTCGCAAGCCCATCCTCCTCATGGGCCCCCTCGACGAGCAGAACCTCATGGATGCCGTCGCCCGCGGCATCATGCCCATGGTGTACACGCCGCGGGGGCTCGCGCTGGACAAGACCGCGGCCAAGACGCAAAAGCCCGTAGCGCTTCACATCTGCATTGACACCGGCATCGGCCGCGTCGGCGTGCCATACCATCAGGCCGCGCCGCTTATCCGCGATCTTGCCAGCCGCAAGTCGGTTCGAATCCAGGGCACGATGATGACTTTCACCGAGGACCCAGACTTTGATAAAGAGCAGCTCGGCCGCTTCAATGACACTTGCGCTTCACTCGAGAAAGACGGCGTCGCTCTCGGAAAAAAACACGCCGCTTCCAGTTTTACTCTTTTCCAGCATCCTGAAGCGTTCCTCGATATGGTCCGCCCCGGCATGGCGATTTATGGCATCTATTCCGAAAACGAATTTCGCCACACCAGCATCATGGATCTCCGCCCCGCGATCAGCTTGAAAGCCCGCGTCATCTACGTGAAGAAACTGCACAAAGGTGACAGCGCCGGCTACAACCGCGCTTACATCGCCAAAGACGACGTCTGGGTCGCCACGCTGCCCGTCGGACACGCGGACGGCTGGCCGCGCACCGCTGCCCTCGCGCACGAAAAAAGCGCAAAGGTCCGCATCAACGGCAATCTATATCCCGTCATCGCCTCGGTCTCCGCCAGCCATTGTATCGTCGAAGTTGGAAACGAAGAGCGCGTCAATTTCGGAAAAACACACCTGTACTCCCGCAAGGCTGCCCGAAGCGATAATTCACGCTAGATTTGAATGGTCCCCACGATACACCGTAACAGTGCATTGCAGGGCGCTTCCGAATTCAAAGGAACGCCTACTTCTAAGAGAGAGAGATGGTATTTACGTGAAAACGATAGTGACGAAGACAGCAGGCCGCACTGTTTTGGCTATGGCTCTTATTCTGATGGCGACAAGTCTGTCGGCGCAGGAGGCGCGCAAGACAATTTCAAATCCTGTACCAGTTTACCCGGATGTTGCGAAGCGGATTCACTTGGTTGGAGTTGTAAAAATGACAGTTGTGGTTGCCCCCGACGGCCACATTAAGGAAACACGAGTGATTGGCGGGCATCCCTTGCTGGTGAGTTCCGTCGAGGAAACGCTGAAGAATTGGAAGTATGTTCCAGCCAGCTCCGAATCGACGGTCCAGCTCGAATTCAACTTCCGCCCGTAGAAGTCGCCTCGTTAGTTCTGTACGGCCCGCCTGGGTTTACCCCGATTCGTCGGGGAGGCGGGCCGCTTTCATTTTCTTTCAGCCCTGCGCCAGGAATTTCTCCAGCGGCTCCCAATAATTCATCTTCCATCCCGCAGCGAGGTGTTCGGCCTGGTCCTTTACCTAGGCCCGTCCCAGCTGCTCAACATA
>WNGH01010300.1_pt1 | contig 16849 bp, 16 predicted proteins | sample 5400631 | NCBI WGS metagenome assembly WNGH01 (sample SAMN13153373, study PRJNA577476) | soil metagenome | isolation source: 115 cm soil or saprolite under Garry oak tree replicate 1 | place: USA:California | collected 2016-06-15
CGCCCCGAGAAAAGGTCAGAGTGACCGAATTGCCCAGTTACTACAGCCTCGGCAAACTTCCAGCCAAGAGGCATACACAGTTCCGGAAACCGGACGGCTCATTGTACCAGGAAGAGGTTTTCGGGACAGAAGCATTCTCAGGCGTCTACTCAACCCTCTATCACATCAACCCTCCGACGAGAGTGTCTCACATCAAGAAGCTGAAAGAGCTGGCGATAACTCGCTGGCACCCCGACCTTCACCGTCATCATCACGTCCGCACCAAGAACTCGGAGCTGGCAAAGGACCCGGTTGAAGGACGCCAGCCCCTCTTCTACAATGATGACGTATTCGTATCAACCGTCCGACCCTCCCACGGCATGGACTGGTTCTTCAGAAACGCCCAAGGAGACGAGTTATACTTCATCCATGAAGGAAAGGGAAGCCTGGAGTCTGTCTTCGGAATCCTACCCTTCCACGAAGGGGACTTCGTTGTCATCCCACGCGGGACCACTTATAGAATAAACCTCGATGGAAAAGACAACCGGTTCATGATAACCGAATCCGCCGGGCCCATCGAGATTCCCAAACGATACAGAAACGATTACGGCCAATTGGTAGAACTCGCACCGTACGCGGACAGAGACTTCCGTCGGCCAGAGAAGCTCGCGCCACACAACGATCCAGGAGAATTCGAAGTCCGAGTCAAGATCGACAACTCGCTAATGTCATACGTTTTCGACTACCACCCTATCGACGTTGTTGGATGGGATGGCTACCTCTACCCTTGGATCTTCAACGTCAGCGATTTCGAACCCCTAACCGGTCGGGTTCACCAGCCGCCTCCGATCCATCAGACATTCGAAGCACCGGGGTTCGACGTGCTATCTTTCGTCCCGCGAAAACTCGACTACCACCCTCAAGCCATACCAGTCCCATACAACCACAGCAACATCGACAGCGACGAGGTCCTCTACTACGTCAGCGGAGACTTCAGCAGCCGCCGAGGAATCGAAGTAGGATCCTTCACACTCCACCGGAGAGGCGTACACCACGGACCACAACCAGGAGGGAAGTCGTCAGCGGCGAGTACTCATACCTACCTATCGAGAGGGTCCACTTCGGACCGGGCTCGATTGCACGGTTAGCTGAAGAGCTTGACAAAATACCATCACACCGTCCCTTCATCATAACGGGACAAACTATCGCCGAGAAGACAAGACTTGTAGACGCAGTCGAAAAGGCATCAGGACGAAAGCTCGTCGGTGTTTTTTCCGGTATCAAGCAGCACGCTCCGATTAGTGGAATAAAGCGAGCAATCAGTGAAGCGGAAAGGGTAAGGGCTGATTCTCTTATCAGCCTTGGAGGGGGGAGCCCTATCGACTCGACAAAGATCGCTGTCAAAGAGCTATCAGAAAACTTCTCCAAACCCATAATTGTTCACTTAGCTATTCCCACAACACTCTCAGCCGCTGAATTCTCTCATTCAGCTGGAATGACAGATGACATCTCGAAAAGAAAGACAGGTGTTCGCGATCCAAGGCTCGTTCCACGCTTTATTTTCCTCGATCCGAAAATCACAGTTGATACTCCATCCTGGCTCTGGGCTTGTACCGGAATCCGGGGTCTCGACCACGCAGTCGAATCTATCTACTCCCCCAGACACCAACCCTACGTTGACACTCTAGCACTCGAATCTATCAAGCTCCTTTTTCAAAACCTCAAATCTTCCACCAACAACCCAAGCGAGATTGGCCCTCGTCTAGCATGTCAAATGGCAGCATGGATGTCCTTCGCAGGCGTCCAAAGTGTCGGGACCGGATTAAGCCACGCAATAGGCCGCGTTATCGGTGCCACTTGGGACATACCCCATGGCATGACATCCTGCCTAACACTTGCCGAAGTAATGAGGCACCAGGCTCGGAAATACCCGGACAGGCTCGTGTTGATCGCAAAAGCAGAAGGACAAGACCCTATAGGGCTCAGCGATAGCAAACAGGCCCTATCCGCAGCGGACCGAGTCGAAGAGTTAGTCAAAGGCCTCAGACTCTCCAAAAAGCTGAGCGATTACGGAATCAAGAGAGAGGATCTTCCATCGATTGCAAGAGACGCCTCCGGGCCGGAAGAATACTCAATGACGTTACAGGTCCTAGAGGCAATACTCTAGCTTCTAGAAAAGTGAAAGCCTTAACCCCAACAAGGCCCGCCGACCCGGTTCAACCGCGCCAGAGAAATTAGGTTCAAACAAGATGCCAGGGATAACTGAGAGACTTCTCTACCGTGTCGCAAAGCGATGGATAGCAGGATACACCCTCGAAGACTCGATCAAAGTCGCTCACGACGCTAACAACAGAAAACTCAGCGTAATCCTCAACCGGCTAGGCGAGCATACTCCAGACGAGAAGCTGATTCAAGGCTACACAGAAGAATACCTCAAACTTCTCGACCGAATACAAGAAGAGAAAATAGACGGCACGATCTCCGTAAAACCATCTCAGCTTGGACTTGCCGCAAATTCTGCCCTCTACAATACGAACCTTCTACAGATCATAGAGAGAGCCGAAACTTATGACGAGTTTGTCTGGATAGACATGGAAAACTCACCGTACACCCAAGGGACGCTAAAGACGTACATGGAAATTCTTCCAGGTCATCGGCAATTGGGAGTCTGTTTGCAGGCAAACATGAAGCGGACCGAATCTGATCTCAAAGACCTCATTTCTCGCGGAGGAATAATCCGCTTAGTGAAAGGTGCCTATCCTGAGACCGGAGAGTTGGTTTACAAGAAGAGAAGCGATGTTGATGCGAACTATGTCAGGCTCATGACCATGCTCTTTGAGGGAGGAGGTCGGTTCGCAATCGGGACCCATGATGGAAAGCTCATTGACAAGGCAAGAGAACTTGCAAAAGAACAGAAACGAGACTTCGAGTTTCAAATGTTGAAGGGTATCAGGGATGACATCAAGCCAACTTTGATCGAGGAAGGATACCGAGTAAGCGAGTACATTCCCTATGGACCAGAATGGTACAACTATAGCAAAAGAAGGATGCGCGAGCGAAAGCGGAACATTCTACTCCTCCTAAGATCCATTACCGGCTAGACCAAACCGGGAAAACGGAGCAGAGCTTATCTACAGTTTCAAACTGCCCGCTGAACATTCCGTGAGATGAAGCTGAGAGACGGAGGATTGGTCGTTACGGATCAAGTGGACAAGAACTTCATCGCCGATCTACTAGTACTACTCGTTATACTCGTAGTTGTTGTCGGAGGCTTCGCCTTTCTCCACACCCCGTCAATACTCCTCGGCGGAGGACTGGCACTAGTCGTCGCTGTCGCTGCCGAATTTGCCTGGTCTCGTTGATGCTCCCGCGACTCTTGCAGCCCTCTTCCTAGCCCTTAATCTCCTTGCTTGTCTTTCCCGTTTCTTCTTGGAAACTCTCTCCCGCCTCATTCGGGAACGGATAGAAACGAATAGCTTTCTCACCTCTCCAGCGTAAGAGTCCTTTGGACCTTTGATGTGTCTGTCAGCGAAGACAGCAAAGAAGAGACCTACCCAAGCGATCCAAAGCGGAGGTCCATAACTGCTCGATGCAAGAGCGGGGACTGTCGTCAAAAGGTCGACCAATCCAAAGGTTGTTCCGAATCCAACGAGTTCCTTTCCTAGCCTCAGATGGTTTGCATAGCACAGCACACCCCCCAGAACGATCGTGACTCCCCCTATCTGCACGAGTATCGAGAGAATGCCAGCTAGGACCCAGAACACAGTCATCCCGTTTCCAGAAAGGCTCGTAAATAGAGCAGCCCACGGGTTCGACGCATTGCCTGGCACTAGGTTCGATAGGACTGGCCTCGTCAAGGTGAGAATAACGCCGGCTACCATGGCAAGGGCGCTGGAGTATCTGTTGTCAATGTTCACAAATGCCATGGAAGGGTCCCGTCAGTTCGGCTTGAATTCTTCCGCTAAAAGGGTACAGATACCCGTCACGAGGATTGTGCGTGGGTTTTCGTTTCAACCCATTCGATACGGAGAAGCTTGGGCGTGTTGTCTTTCTGGATCTGCTCAATACCGGCTCTCAGGCGTTTGATATCAAGGCCCTTGAAATTGTCGAGGGCGGCCAGCTTTTCCATTGCCCTTCCAAGAATTGAGACGCAAACGGCCTTTTCGTTTTTCTGGTAATGAACGAGGGCTGCGGCGGTCAGGATCAGGCCCTGAATAATGTCTCGTTCGACGCCCATTGCGGGATGCCAGATCTCTTCCAGGACCTCGTGGGCTTCCCAGAACCTCTCCTGATTGAACAAGTCGATTCCTTCTCGCAACGTTTCCTCTTCTCCTCCGATCGAAACACGGGATTCAAGAGATCTGAGTGTCACCACCTTAGACATCTTGGCTTCGAGGAGACTCTTGGAGCTGTTGAGGTCGGTTTGTTCTGCGAAGAGGTCGAACTCGATCGCGCTCGTGCTTATTCTGAGGTTGCCGATCTTATCTCTGGAGCCCAGCAATTTTCGAATCTTCGCTTGAAGCATCTTGACGTCTCTGGGCGTGTGGCCCTGGCTGTTAGCCAGCCTTACGAGATATCTCATCATTCTCCTCCGTGTCTCGGATGGGTCGTCCTATGCGAACGCTTGTTCGCGGAGGAACTTGATACGAAGAAGCTCCTCACCCGTCAGTGGAGGCGATTCAGAGGAAGCGAAGTCTTCATCCACCTGCTCTCGAGTCTTCGTTCCCGGGATGACTGTCGATATGTCCTTGTGGTCTAGGACGAACCTTAACGTTGCCTGTGCGAGGGTTCGCTTGTTCGATTCTAGGAACCGCAACCGATCCGCTGCCAGTGTGAGTTGCGAGATGTAGTCGGGGGGAAAGTTGTGCCGAATGTCTCCTTGGGCGAAGGTGGATTTTGACTTCAGTTTGCCGGCGAGAAATCCGTTCGCTAGTGGTTCTCGAGCGACGATTCCGACATTGTTCTTTGTCGCTTCTCGAAAGAGCTGGTTCTTGGCTTCCTGTCGGAGGATGTTGAATGCTACCTGGACGGCTCCTATTTCGCCCGCTCTCATTGCTAGAAGCCCTTCTTGTGGATCGTGTATAGAGATCCCATAATGCGTGATTTTTCCCGAGGCTTTGAGCCTGTCAAGGATCTTGAAGATCCTACCGTCTTTGATCAGTTGGATTGGGGGGTTGTGCAGCTGGTAGAGGTCAATGTAGTCAGTGCCCAATCTTTCACAGCTTTTCCCCAGGGCAAACTCTAGATAGTCAGAGTTGAAATTCATTCGAGGAGTTCCATGATAAAAGTCACCACCTACCTTGGTGGCGATAATGACCTCTGATCGGTGTCCCCTGAGAGCTTGGCCAAGCAGCTCCTCGCTGTGTCCATGCCCATAGACGTCGGCAGTATCGAAGAAGTTGCATCCCAGTTCTAGCGCCCTTCCAATCGCTACCAAGGACAGTTTGTCGTCCGTAGGTCCGTAACTGTTCCCAAAGGCGTTTCCGCCTATAGCCCAGGCGCCGAAGCCTACCTCGCTCACCTTGAGTCCTGTCTTTCCTAGAACTCTGTACTTCATCGGAGCCTTCCTATAGTGGCGCGGTTGGGAATGAATAGATTAACCTTGAACGGGGCAAACTAGGAAGGTTGTCCCATCCCTCCCTGCCATGGCCCGCGACAAGCATTAGGACGGCAGCACATCCCTTGGAAAGGCCCATCTAGCCTCCAAAAACAGACGTGCTTCTCCGAAGCAATCCGTCCACCTAACTTTCCTTCATTGCAAATCTTCTTTTTTCTGTAACCATTCTTTCTCGTAACTTTTCTTTTCTGCTAACTATTCTTTTCTGCTAACTAATATATGACCCCCCGGGGGTGGTCGATTTTCCCGCGCCCCGCCCTTCGTGATGACGCTACGAATCCACGTTCACCGTTGGATGCCAGCAGGTTCTTCCTTCGTGAAACCGAATACCAGCGCCCACGCTAGGCCCAATGGAGCCTTGTAGGGGGACAGAAGTGCTTTGCAGAATCTTTGCCATGATTGTGCATCGGGGTGCGTCAGGCACAGGCTCGGGGGTTACAGTTCGTTGATAGTCTACAAGCGTGGGTTACCTGTAAGGATGACCTTTGGCAGTAAACACATCGCCAAAGCCAACAGCAGCCTTCGCGCTGTCAGCGCTCGCAGGGATAATCACCCTGATCAGTGCCTTCATCGCCACCACAGTCAGCTCCTTGCTGATACCGGGCATCGATTCGACTATGATCCTGGTATGGGGTAGTATCGCAGGCATACTGGTACTCGTCGGATCGTGGCTGCTGTACAACAACGCGGCCCAGAGGAAAATAGGATCAATACTCGTGCTCGTCTTCTCTGTAATATCACTGAACTTTGTCGGATTGATCCTAGGCCTCATCGGAGGATTCCTCGGATACACCTTCAAGGGTGCAACCGTGACAACCTCCAACACCTCAGGCCGCAGCCTCAATCCGCCCTAGGCAAAGGGCGGAACCCCTTTCTTTGTCTACAAAAATACAGCCCCAGGCGAGATATGATTCTATAATCCTTAAATCAGCTACGAGCAGAGATCAACCCTAGCCTTGACCAGCACGGTCAGCCTCTCCGTTCTAGACCAATTCGGCGGCAGCAAACTCCTATCCCCCGAAGAGATCCGATGGATAAGACCAACACCCCTCCCCACGAAGCCGGTCGACCTATCCTTCCGCGAAGCCCTCGCAACCCCGATAGGCGCGAAACCCTTCGAGAGAGAAAAGTGCTGGAGCCCCGCCATCATCTTCTCCGACTTCACACGAAAACACTCACCCTTCATCTCACAACTCATCAACATGATAGAACCAAAAACAGATGATATCAAAATCATCTGCGCCGGAGGAACCCATGTTCCATCCGAGCCCGACTTCATCAAGAAAGTAGTCGGGGAAGACATCTACAAACGGTACCAGAAGAACATCAGAGTAAGCTCGGTGAAAAACCCCGCGAGCAAGTACGAGTGGATCGGGGTCACGAGCAGAGGCACGCCCGTCGAGCTGAACAAGGAACTATTCGACAGAGACCTTCTAATCTCAACCCTCAACGTTCAACCACACTATTTCGCAGGCTACGAGGGAGGGGCGAAGGCCCTCCTTCCCGGCTGCTCAGGACTCAAGACCATAACCACCAATCACGGATACGTAATCGGAAACCCGAACTGCAGAGAGCTCGCGATCAAGGGCAACCCTACGAGGGAGGACATGAACGAGGTACCTGGTGTTCTTAGGGAGTTCATGAAGATAGAGCATCGAATCCTGGATTTCGTCCTCAACCAGGACGGGACGCTGGTCAAAGCGGCTTATGGAGATCCAAACCTTGCACACCCGCAACTTGCGGAGAACTATTCCCGCAGAGCCCATTCTGTTACGTCCCGCCCATCAGCTCTTGTAGTCACGGTTGCAGACGGACCCGCGGGAACGAACCTCTACCAGGCCCTCAAAGCCGCAACCTTCGGCGCCGGCCTCGTGGTACCCTCACGCCAGCCCAAGTCCACGGTGTTGCTGCTCGCCTCGCTTGAAGCAGGTATAGGAGGAGACGCGTTCAAGGCTGAGATGGAAACCTATGGCAAGATGGAGCCTGAGATGGTTGTTGAGGATTTGAAGAAGCGAGTCAAGCTTGGAAAGGTCACAGAGGCCTCGCAGAAGCCGAACCGCTTTTCGTTGGACGACAAGAAGACAGACTTCATCGTGGTCTCACCTAAAGCGCCTGCCCCAGTTGAAGAGCTCTTGAGCAAGACGAGAATCAAGTTCTTCAGATCAATAGACGACGCGCTAAGAACACTCGATCAGAAACAGTACGAGAAGGATGTCGCAGTGATTCCCTACGGCTCATCCACCGTTCCAGTAGCCGCATAGAATGGACCCGGCCGAGTCTGTGTTGCACATCAACTAGCTTTAACCAGAACTGGCCAATCCAAGACTTCCATGATCTATACACAACTGGGAACCGACAAGTATGTCTTGAGGCTAGAGTCAGGCGACGACATTCTCCAATCACTACGACAATTCGCCACCGCGAAGAGGCTGAGCGCAAGTCTACTCGAGGGCATCGGCTCTCTGAGCAAGGTCAAGCTCGGCCACTACGACTTCAAGACAAAACAATACAAATACGAAACATTCGAAGATGATTTGGAAATCCTAAACCTATCCGGTAATATCGCCAGCATGAATCGCCAGCCCCTCCCCCATGTGCACGTAACCCTTGGTCGAAGGGACTTTTCAGTAATTGGCGGTCATTTGGACGAAGAGTCAGCAGCAAATATGGTGGAGATCGGTCTATGGAAACTCTCAGGGAAACTGGTAAAGGCTAAGGATGAAGCAATCGGGTTAAATGTGCTACAACTAGCGCGAAGAATATAGCCAGTTACTCGTCAGTCTCACTCATCCCGGTTTTGATCCCAGTTTCTTCATAATCGCACCTTCAGGACCACTTAGCCTATTACACGCTCGACACAGTCTCGAACCAAAGATAGGTGCCTAATTGCCGCGTAAGGTCGGGCTACGAATGGTGCTATACCTCTACGTAGCAGTCTTTCTGACAAGGATTGGATTCGGATCAATAACAATCCTCTTCCCACTCTATCTCCAAGCACCCAGCTACGTAATCGGGGTCATACTCGCACTCTATCCAATGTCCGAAGCAGGGTCAGCCCTGCCTATCGGCCGTCTCGCGGACCGGTTCAGCCGCAAGAAACTCCACATCATCGGAATGATATTGATCACAATTCTCACCGCAGCGATCGGCTTTACCCGAAGCCTGCTGAACGTCTCTGTTCTCCATGCAATGATGGGAGTCTCAGCTGCAATCACCGCAGTAACTTCGCTGACACTTTTGGGAGACGCAACCAAACTGACGAATCGGGGGAAGCAGATGGGAGGATTCGACCTAGCAAACCTAGGAGGCTACGGACTCGGGTTCGGAGTCGGAGGACTACTAGTCAACTCCTTCGCGGATAGGCTGTCGTATGCTTTCTGGGTGACTGCAGGGCTCTTTCTCTTCGCCGGAATATTGGCGGCCAAGTTTCTTGTGGAACCGGTCAGGGTCTGGGAGCTCAAGCAACCCAAAATAAGACAGAGAAGAATCGGAGGCAAGATACGTCCCGTAATCCCTGTCTGGATCGCCCAGACTGTAATACTAGGAATGTACTTTCTACTACCAAAAGCCTTCAGAGATTCCAGCTCCAGCATTCCTGTTACACGAGATACGCTGATTTTCCTTGGAGTTCTCGGCGGCCTCTTCGCACTTGGGGCTATTGTGTTCGGCCACATATCCGATAAGATCGGGAGGACGAGGATAATGGTCGTTGGGGCGTTGGGAGAACTCGGATTCTTACTCCTCTTTGGGTGGTCCGTTCCGGGCGGCGGTTTTGTGAAATACGAGCTAGTGCTCTGGCCTATGTTCTTTTTAGCGTCTGCAATTGCCCCGGCAATACTCGCCTACGTAGGGGATATCTCGGGCAAAGCCAAGAGGGGCTCGGCGAACGCGCTCTACAGCATAGTTCTAAGCATCGGTCTAGCTATCGGGAATATCATCGGCGGGTTTGTCGCTGCTTTGGGAATCCAAATGATCTTTTACGTTGGGGCAGCGCGACATCTCGGCCAATAATGCCTCTAGAATATGCCTGCATCATGCCGCACGGCGGAGATATTATCCCACAGTTGGCAGCACGGAAAACCAAGCACCTGTTCGTGAAGACAAGAGAATCCATGCGCAAGATTGCAAGAGATATCAGAGAGGTGAGACCCGACACGATCGTAATCGCGAGCCCGCACAACCTGAGACTTCAAGACAAGATCGGGATCATGACCTCCGAAAACACAACAGGCCAACTAAATGGTCCAAGGGGAAAAAAAGTCAACCTGAGCCTAAAGTGCGACCGAGAATTCGCCCAAGACCTCCTCCAAGAATCAACCCGAAAGCATCTACCCGTTGTAGGCGCTAACTACGGAACTGCTGAAGGGCCTGCGTCAGATATGCCGATGGATTGGGGGACCCTTGTCCCCATGTGGTTTGTCGCCAAGGAAGAACGGGTCAAAGCTAAGACGGTTATTGTCACACCGTCAAGAGAGATTCCCCTGAGACAAAATATCGCGCTAGGGACGACAATTGCCGAGATGGCTGAGAAGAAAGAGAAGCGCATCGTCTTCATTGCAAGTGCTGATCAGGCTCACGCGCACAAGAGGTCAGGGCCTTATGGATACCATTCAAGCGCTGCAAAGTATGACGAGTTCGTCTCACAGGCAATCCGAAAGAATCGCATCGAATCCATTTCTCGGCTGAAAAAGCGATTCATCGAAGATGCGAAGCCAGACAGCCTCTGGCAGATGGCAATGCTTGCGGGTTTGACCCGAGTAGTCAAGATGCGGGGGAGCCTACTTTCATATGATGTTCCAACGTATTATGGAATGATATGCGCAAGTTTCCGCCGAGGCTGAATCGCGATCTTGCTGGAAGTGTTCTTACTCTTCGGTCATTCGGTTCATCATCTCTCTGACCTCGTGCTTCATATCAGGTGAGGCTGTTACCACGACAACTCCCTGTGACGGTTGTCCATAGACGATGAAGGATTTGTCAGGAGACTCAAGAATAGCCGGAATGGCCAGCAGGTCTTCTTCGCCATCCACGTAGATTACCGCTTCTCTATGTTGCAGGGCCCCTTTGATGGCATCCCACGCCTCTTTTGTCACGATCCCTGCTGGATTTCTGACTCTGTAAATCCGCTCCGCCTTAATCTCGACTGGACTGATGCTCTTTCTGAGAGTCATCTGGTCTACTATTCTCAGGTTGACTTGTATTCCACTTGCTAGTGTCTCTCGGGATACTACGTCACCAACTGTAGTGACTTTAGGAGGCTTGTTCTGCTGAATCAGCGTCCTCAACTTGGGCATGGTTTCTGCGGGCGTCCCTCTGAGGAGTTTTCCCAGGGGAGTCTTTAGGCGAACAAGGTCGGATTGAGATGGACGGAAGCTTGTCAATGCGCCGTTTGTCGCAGTCTAGCTTTCTAAACTAATCTATGATATCGTAGACCCGGCTCGAAAGGAAACTCAGCCTCAACGGCAAGAGCTCGCAGTTAGAGTCGATAGGAGTTCCCTATGGCCTAGTTGCTTCCTCTGCGAGCTTCTTGATGGTAATTTCAAGCCGATCTACTTCTGTAAGAATCAAGGAACCATCGCTTCCGTATTGAGGGTCCTTGGAAACCTCTCCAATGAACTCTCGAATACGCTTCACTAGCGCCATAGCCCCTTCCTCTCTAGACAGGATCATAGTTTCACCGCAAGCTGGACAGGCGAAGCCTGTGAGGCTCCTCGGAGGACTTGCGATTTGTGTGGTATGTGGTGAGAAGAAGTTGCCCTCAAAGATGTGCCCGGCCAAGCACTCCCATCGGCTCAACAACAAATCTTCCTCACCAGTGGGCATGATTCAAAGCTAGCTTTCAAATCAGAGCAACTTCTGGACGGAGTGACGCTCTACCCCGAAATATTGAGGAGGTCGTTGCTGATTTAAGAGTCGCGTACTTTTTTGCGAAACAAAGGGAAGGATGATCTTGGCATATTGTGAGAAGCTTCGATAACTGGATTGGTCTTTGCGTCTAATGCAAATTGGCAAAACTAGGGAGACGGAAATATGTCCAAGCAGTGTGTCAGGCGTTTCTGGAGGGAATTTGCGGGGCGGCGTTCGATCGGTCGATTCGTTGTAACGTGTCGACCAAGCGCATCGCGTATGCCCATTCGTTGTCATACCAGGCTAAGATGCGAACCATCCCACCAATAGTTTCGGTTGAGAGCCCATCTACAACCGCGGAATGAGGATCCCTCTTGTAATCAACGGACACTAACGGCTCGTGAGAGACTGCGAGAATTCCCTTCAAGTTTTCGGCCGCCGCATGCTCGTACGCGTTGTTAACCTCGTTCCTGCTCACCTCGCCATCGCATTCGACGACGAGGTCTAGAAGCGAGACCGTTGAGGTGGGCGCTCTTATTGCCGAGCACGTAATTTTTCCTTTAAGTCGAGGGAGAATCTTGCCTATTGTCTGGCTGGCTCCAGTGCGAGTGGGTATGAGGGATTGGCCTGCTGCCCGGGCTCTTCGAAGATCCTCATGAGACCCGTCGAGCAATCTTTGATCGTTAGTGTAGGAATGGATTGTCGTGGCAAATCCGTGTTTGACCCTGAAATTATCGTCCATGACCTTTAGAGTAGTCGCTAGACAGTTTGTGGTGCATGAGCCCATGGAAATGATCCTGTGGTGATTCGGGTCATACGTTTCCAAGTTACAGCCAGGTATGAGAGTCACGTCGGCCTCTTCTGAAGGAGCGCTGACTAACACCGTATGGGCTCCGTTGGAGAGGTATGTCTTGAGCACTTCGCGCTGAAGTGGCTGTCCGGTGCTTTCAAGCACTACGTCGACTTTGAATTTTTCCCAGTCGATCTTTGATTGTATCGTTTCGCTGAGACACGGTGTCTTTTTCCTTGCGCACATAATGGTATCCAAGTCACAGCTAACATCGAGTGGCAGCGTTCCGTAGGTTGAGTCGTACTTCAGGAGGTGAGCGAGTGTTCGTGGCGGAGAGGTTGAGTTTATCACCGCGACTTCCATGTCAGAGTTTTGATTCTCCAAGAGCGCCCGGTAGAAGCACCTTCCGATCCGGCCAAAACCGTTGATGGCTACTCGCAACTAGCGGTTGGCCACCAGATTAATGATGATAGTCCAGGTGGCTCGATGAACTCTTGCGGATGACTGGGGGTAGGTAGACCTCTGCAGGACGAATCTGCCTCATTTCTTCTGGTGGTTCTGTTGCGCGTTGAAGTATTTATTCAATCTTAGGTCTCTAACTACTATGAGGGCGGAAGATATCTCAAGATTTATTTGTCATTACAACGGTTGATATCGGTGGTTCCTTTTAGGAAGGGTTAAAACTCGCGAGTCTGCAAGCCCTCCGCAAGGCGGAGTTAGGTACGAGCGGAGAAGCTATCTTGAGAACTTATCCTGCAAACCAGGCTCAGGCGATCGTGCAAGCGCGGCATGAGTTCAATATCGGGTTGATGAGGCCTGTTGTCGATGAGGAGATGATTGAGGCCGGTATCTCCGCGCTACGAAACGAGAGGCTCGTTATGGGCGAAAGTGTCTACAAGTTCGAGGAAGAGTTTGCACGGTACTGCGGCACGCGTTACGCGGTTTCGACAGCTTCAGGGACTGCTGCGCTACAAATTGCCTTCCAGTCGATAGGGATCCACGGTGACGATGAGATCTTGACAACTCCCTTTTCGTTTTTTGCAACCTCTAACGCAATCATTCACGCAGGTGCGCAGCCGAGGTTTGCGGACGTTGAGGATTCCGGATTCAACTTGGATCCTGAAAACGCGTCTAAGAAAATCACCTCGAAGACCCGAGCAGTTGAGCCGGTGCATCTCTACGGCCAGCCAGCACGAGTGGACGAATTCCTAGCAATGTCGGAAGAGCGAGGTATCAGTATCGTTGAAGATTGTTGCCAGGCCCATGGTGCGGAGTATGATGGAAAGAAAGTTGGATCGCTTGGTCTAGCGGGATGTTTTTCTTTCTACTCTAGCAAGAACATGACCGTCGGCGGTGACGGTGGCATGATAACGACCAACGACAAAAACCTTGCCGATGCTGCTCGATCCTTCAGAGATTGTGGGAGGGCATCGAAATACGAAATGTCCCGTGTCGGATATACGTCGAGGCTGAATACTGTTAACGCCGCGATCGGCAGGGTCCAACTTCGAAGGCTCGACAAGTGGAACAGTCTTAGAAGGGGAATTGCCACCCTCTACCGGCGGGATCTCGAAGGCGTAGAAGGAATCAGGCTCCCGCCCGAAGAGAATTCGAAAGAGGTCCCCGTGTACCACTTGTTCGTGATCAGAAGCGAGCATCGCGACCGAATCGCGAAGCGGCTCGAGGAGAAGGGAATAGAGTCTGCCATCCACTACCCCATCCCAATCCATCTCCAAGCGCACTACCGGCGCCAGTATGGATTCTCAGAAGGATCCTTCCCCGTATCAGAGAGGCTTGCGAAAGAAGTTCTCAGCCTACCGATGCACCCGATGCTCACAGAACAAGAGGTCAGTCTGGTCTCTCGAACAGTTCGAGAGGCCGTTCATCAGGACGGGGCGGGGTATTGGGGAAAGAAGGTAATCCGTGAGACTCTGGACGTTGGCAGAACTACGGGACGCGTCCAAGTTCATGCGGTAGTTGACAACTCCCCCACCATGCTATCCCACTGCCAGAGCGAGTTTGGTCCCCTAGACTACAAACTGGACTATCACGAACTTCTCACAGACCCGAAACTGTCCGGTGTTCACATCTGCTCCCCGAACGCGACCCACTTCGAAGTTGCTTCCGATTTCCTCAAGGCCGGAAAGAACGTTCTAGTCGAGAAACCCCTCACCCTGAGATCGAAAGATGCGTACCAGCTCGTGCAGCTTGCGAAGGACAACAATCTTGTCCTCTGCACGGGCCACATTCACAGGTTCAACAATGGGGTCAGAGAGCTGAGAAGAGCCCTCGCTAGCGGCGTCCTCGGCGATCTCTTCTATCTCCGATTCGTATGGACGGGTTTCCTGCCTCCTCAAGGCTTCCGGGAAGTCATCACGGACCTTGCGCCACATCCGTTCGACATCTGCAATTACCTCCTTGACAAGTGGCCGACCAAGGTTACTTGCAGGGGCAAGGGGTATAGGACAAAGGAGAACGAGGAGCTGGCTTTCATAATAGCGGAGCACGCCGCAGATCTAACCGCGCAAGTTGAGGTTAGCTGGTTGAGCAGAGAGAAGCGGAGAGAAGTGACCGTGGTCGGGAGTAAGGCGGAAGCGTATCTAGATTGCTCGGACCAAAAGGGCGTTCTCCGGACTGCGGAGGGCACCCAGCAGATATCGATCACGCCTAGCAACACGTTGAGGGAAGAGGTCGAACACTTCCTGAATTGTATGACCAGCAGTCGAGAATCCAAACCTTTCTCCAACCAGTCAGACGGGGTCCTCGGGGCCCGGGTAGTTAGCGTCCTGGAATCTGCACGTGAATCTATCCGTCAGGAGCGCACGATGCAGGTTCAGATGCCTACTGCCGAGGAGATCCCCGCAAAGTGAGGAAAACCCCGAGATATTCTGTTATCAAGAAATCTAAGATCGGGAAAGGTTCCCGAGTCTACGACCAGGTAAACCTTTACGGCTGCACTATCGGCAAGAACACGAAAATAGACGCTTACGTCTACATCGAAGAAGGCGTCACTATAGGGGATAATTGTAAGGTCAGACCGTTTGTTTTCATCCCGACCGGAGTAGCGATAGAGGACGGCGTTTTCATCGGGCCCAACGTCACCTTCACCAACGACAAATATCCTAGAAGCAGCGGTGACTGGTCTCTGTTGAAGACCCGGGTCAAAAAGTTCGCATCCATCGGGGCCGGGTGTACGATAAACCCGGGAATAACCATCGGCGAAAACGCGCTCATCGGATCCGGCTCAGTGGTTACAAAAGATATCCCTAGCAACGCGGTCGCAGTAGGCAATCCAGCCCGAGTCGTGGGCCAGAGAGAACTTCACAGGTAAGGGACTCGCTTTCGAAAACTCTTGCGATAATTCCAATCTACAGCGAAGCCTTGTCGGTAGGAAGGGTCTTAGAGAGATTCGAGCCGGGCGTCGTTGACGAGATTTGTGTAGTCGCTGACAGCCCATCGCCCGGGACGCTGAAGCGGATCGAAGAAGCCCGCCGACGCATCAATGTTCCAATATACTTGATCCATAATCCTGAGAGGAAGGGAATCGGCTACGCGATCAGGCAAGGATACAGTTACGCCCTCGACAACAAGTTTGACCTGATTGTGGTGATGGCTGGGAATGGGAAAGATGATCCTAGGGAAATTCCTAGGCTGACCGCACCGATACTGAAAGAGGGGATTGACTACGTCCAAGGATCTCGGTTCCTCCCCGGAGGACGACGGGAAAAGAATCCGTTCCTGAGAAGCATCTTCACCCGCCTGTTTCCGTTCATCTGGACTTCGATGACCGGTGTCCACTGTACGGAGGTTACGAACGGATTCCGAGCCTATAGATCCTCGATTCTAAAAGACCAACGAGTCAACGTATGGCAGAACTGGCTTGACAACTACGAGTTGGAGTATTATTTGCATTACAAGGCTCTCACACTAGGCTACAAGTTTGCAGAAAGACCGGTCTCAAAAGACTATACGGAAATCAGGAAGGGAAAATACTCACACATTTCTCCCCTCAAAGACTGGTGGCAGATAGTTGGGCCGGTGTTCATGTTGAAACTCGGGGTCAAAAAATAGGCTTGGAACCGGCTATTGCTCAAGGAATAGTCCTGAGAGGCAGACAGGACACGAACGTTCGAGTCTTGCGAGAATGCGCTGAATTCTGGAAAATACCTTTTGTTGCCAGTCCTCCCCGTGAAGAGAACCAAATTCTCGTCTCGTCTGGGATGATAACGCGGACCGAAGCGACGACCAGCGCAGGGGTCATCATGTTCCCAACGGGACCGGAAGACTCCAGAGATATTGCGAAAGAATACGGCCTTACGCTCCGTACTAGGGACACCATGCTTCGACTTCCAGTTTGTCCCGATGTCTCGGTTTCGATGAGGACCAAAGTGAATGAGTTCTCAGGACCCGACATCGAGCCTGTGATCAGCGATGGCGAGATACCAGTACTCTCCAAGATCCTCGATACACGCGTTCACTTGTCATCGGTGGACTTGGTTTCCGAGTACGAAAGGCTGGTCACCGGGGGACTCGAAGAAGTTCCGAGCAGAAAATTTCGTCTTGTCACAAAGTTTCCATTCTCGTATCGAGCAATCCCTTCTTTCATCAGGAGTCGA
>WNGH01007935.1_pt1 | contig 16843 bp, 20 predicted proteins | sample 5400631 | NCBI WGS metagenome assembly WNGH01 (sample SAMN13153373, study PRJNA577476) | soil metagenome | isolation source: 115 cm soil or saprolite under Garry oak tree replicate 1 | place: USA:California | collected 2016-06-15
AGGACCCGCTCTTCTCCGCGCCTAGCGCCCGAACATCACCTTGCGGAAGCGCCAGAAGTCCCGGAGCCCCCGGAGATACCCCACGCGCGCCTGGAACTTCTGCACGACGCCCCGCTGGGTCTCGACCTTCGACTTCTCAGACAGCGTGAAGTAGTCCCGCAGCAGCTCGACCGCTAGATCGGGATACTCTTTGAAGAAGCGCGGACTCTGGTGGCACCAGGCCGAGAGGTGGCGCTGGGCCCGCAGGTCCTTGATGACCGGACTCCGCTTGAGACGCCGCACGTACGACTTGAGGACGCGGGCAGTGTAATTCCCCTGCCGCTGAGCGTCCAGGATGGTCTCCGCCGCCAGCCTTCCGGAGAGCAGCGCCATCGAAGAGCCCTCGTGGTAGAACGTCCCGCCCACGAACCCGGCGGCGCTCCCGCACACCAGGAACCCGCCCCTGACCAGCAGGGGAACGCCGTAGTAGCCGCCTTCGGGAATCATCTGCCCGCCGTACTCCAACCGCTCGCCACCCCGCACCCAGCGGCGCACCGACGGATGCTGCTTGAACTGGGCGAGCAGCTCGGCCGGCGGGATCCCCCCCGCGATCAAGGACTCCACCGAACAGCTCAAGCCGACCGACAGCGTGTCCTGGTTCGTATACAGGAAGGCCGACCCGACGAGGCCTTTCACGGACTGCCCGAAGAACTCCATGGCGACACCTTCATTATCTTCCAGGCCGAACCGTTCCTGAAGGATCTCGCGGGGCAACGCCAGCAATTCCTTGACTCCGACCGCGACTTTGCGAGGCGGGTAGGGATCGCGCAAGCTGGCCTTCTCGACGAGAAAGGCGTTCGTGCCTTCGCAGGACACAACCACGCTGGCCCCCAGGCACACGCCTCCGCGGAGCCGGACCCCCGTCACCTGCGGCCCTTCCCAGAGCAGATCCTCGACGAGCGCTTCGGTGAACACGGTCGCGCCGGCCTCCGCCGCTTGCTGGGCGAACCACCGGTCGAACCGGGAGCGCAGCACGCTGAACGTATAGTTGTGGGGCTCACGGTTGAACTCCTCGAAGCGCAGGTCCAGGGCCACTTCCGAGTCCTGGGACAGGACCGAAAAGCGCCGCCTGGTGATGGCGCGCTCCACCGGCGCGTCTTTCCAGAACGCAGGGATCAGGTCCGCCAGCGGGCGGCCGTAGAGGATCATGCCTGAGAGGCTCTTCTCACCGGGCCACGCGCCCCGCTCGCAGACGCACACCCGCACGCCGTTGCGCGCCAGGGTCAGCGCGCAGGCCGATCCGGCGAGACCGGCCCCGACGACGATGACGTCAAAGGAATTCGTAATACCCTACTTACGCGCGCCGCGCTTGACGAGCGCGGTCACCTCCGCCACGCGCTTGCCCAACTCGCGCGCCGCAGCCAATTCCTTCTCGTCGATGCCGGGAGAGTCCCCTTCGGTGGTGGCGCTGGCGCCGAACGCGCCGCCCCCGCTGACGACGATCATCTGGTTGCCGAGCATCGCCGCCAGGATGGTCAGCATCGTGACCTCCTTGCCGCTGGAGACCTGCCCGCCGGTGGCGAACGCCGCGCCGACCTTGTTGCGCATCTTGAACTCGGGGAAGACACCGAACTTGAGCTGCCAGTTGTCGAAGAATGTTTTGACCTCCCCGGACATGTTCGACCAGTAGACCGGCGAGCCGACGATCAGGGCGTCGGAAGCGAAGAGGTCGTCCCCAGTCACGTCGCCGACCCGTTTCAAGACGACGCGCGCGCCGGGCACGCTCTTCGCCCCGTCGACGACTGCGCGGGCCATCTTCTCAGTGTTGCCGGAACGCGAATGGTAGGTGACGAGGACCGCGAAGGGGAGAGGCTCGTCGGCAGCCAAGGCCGGCGTAATGGAGCTTACGCTCAACGTCAGAAGGAGGAGAAAAACCAAAAAGTAGCCCTTGCGAATTCGCCGCTCAGTGGCGGCGGATCTCTTCGTCAAGTTGCTCTTCGACCGACACGTGGGTCAACGAGCCGCGATAGTCGCACTTGTGGCAGCGGACCCGCCACTCCTCAATCCATTTCTCCTGGACGTAGGACTGCCGGCATTGCAGACGAAGACACCCTTGACGTAATGCACCATCCGCTTCTCTTTCATGCAAGGCTCCTTCCCGAATGACAGCCCAGCTCGACAGCGCTGTATTCAGGCTACGGCTTACAGAGCTGACATTTCAACTTGTACTTGGCTGGGCTCAACTCCAGCGCTTCGTAGGCCCGCTCCTTGTCCGGAATCTCCTGCCAGACCCCCGTCCAGTGGTCATGGACGGTCACGTTCTCCGGCACTTCGATGCACCGGTCCCGGTGCAACACGGCCTTGTCAATCGCCATCGCGGTATGCAGTACGTATGCCACGGATCAATCCCGTGATTCAATGACGGCCACCCTACGGTTCGTCCTCGGACCCAGCACTCGTGACACCCGTCCCGGGGGCCTTGCGCTTCATTTCCTCTTCGAGCAGCTTCCGGCGCAGCACCTTGCCGACCAAGGTCTTCGGCAACTCCGCGCGGAACTCCACCTGCTTGGGCACTTTGAACTTCGCCAGCCGCTGCCGGCAATGCTCTAGGAGCTCCGTCGCGGTCGCCGGTCCTGGGGGATGCCGACGACGCAGGCCTCTTTGACCTTCGGATGCCCGCAGAGGCACTCGTCCACTTCGCGAGGATAGACATTCATGCCGCCCGACTTGATCATATCCTTCTTGCGGTCGAGAATGAAGAAAAACCCGTCGTTGTCCATCCGGACCATGTCGCCCGTCGAGAGCCAGCCGTCCCGCAGCACCGCCGACGTCTCCGCTTCCTGGTGCCAGTAGCCCTTCATGATCTGCGGCCCCCTAACCTGTAACTCCCCGCCGTTTTCCGGAGCGGCCACGGGATTCCCGGTCTCCGGATCCACCACCCGTGCCTCGGTGTCTGGCAACGGCAGCCCGATGCACCGGCTGTGACGCAGCCCGACGATCGGGTTGCAATGCGTCACGGGACCGGCTTCGGTCAACCCGTATCCCTCGATCAGGCGCGCCCCGGTCAGCTTCTCGAAGCGGTCCTGGACCTCCGCGTACAGCGGCCCAGCCCCGCTGACGCAGAGCCGGAGGGAGGTCAGATCGTAGTCGCCCGCCCGGGGGTGGTTCGCCAGCGCCATGTACATCGCCGGGATGCCGGGGAACACCGCGACGCGATGGCCGACGATCGCCTTGAGCACTTCGTCTGGCTGGAATCGGGGCAGGAGGACGATGGTGCCGCCGAGCATGGTCGCCAGGTTCTGGCAGGTGGTCATGCCATAGATGTGAAAGAAGGGCAGCACGCCGAGAAAGACCTCCTCTCCGTCCCGCATCCCCTGCAACCATCGCAGGCACTGGATCGCGTTGGCGACGAGGTTGCGGTGCGTGAGCATCGCTCCCTTGGGTATCCCTGTAGTGCCGCCGGTGTACTGGAGGAGGGCAATGTCGTCCACCGAAACAGGCACGGACGGCGGCTTCGCCGGCGCCGCCTGGAGCAGTGCGCAAAAGTCGTAGAGGGGCGGCACGCGTTGCACGTCAACCCACTGCCCTTGCCGGCGGGCTTTGATGGGATAGAGGAGTCGTTTCAGCCAGGGGAGATAGTCGGACACGCGGGTCAGGATGATCCGCTTGAGGGGCGTGCGCGTGCGCACCTCTTCGATCCGCGGGTAGAACAGGTCGAGGGCGATAATCGTTTCCGCGCACGCATCGGTCACCTGGTGCGCGACTTCGGTGCCTATGTACAGGGGATTGGTCGCCACCACCCACGCCCCGGCCTTCAACGCGCCGAAGTAGCCAATGACCGCCTGAGGGCAATTGGGCAGCATGAGGGCCACCCGGTCGCCCTTGCGGACGCCCAGGCGGAGCAAGGCCTGCGCAAACCGGTTCGTCAGGGTATTGAGCTGGCGGTAGGAGATCCGCCGGCCATAAAACTCCAGCGCCGTGCGGTCCGGGTACCGGCTGGCCGAGTCAATCAAAAATTGGGGCAGGGGAATGTCCGGATAGGAGAGGGTGGCAGGAACCCCCGCCTCGTATTGCCGGAGCCAGGGCCGTTCCATGGCAGCACCGTATCTCACGTCTTTCAACCTTGTCAAGCCAGCGGAATTTACCTATGATACCCGTCCCGATGCATTCGCCACTCGCTTTCGCCGTTGCCTGGTTGTTGGGCGCAGCCCTGGTCATCGCGGAAGACGCCCAAGGGGCCGGTCCCGCGTCCCAAGCCCAGACCAGCGTATCCCAGGTCACGGTCACCTATCCCAACGGGGCCCGTCTTCTCGCCGAAGTGGCCGACACGCCTGCCAAGCGGACCAGCGGGTTGATGTTCCGGGACCGTCTGGCTCCCGACAGGGGCATGCTGTTCGTCTTCGAGGAAGCCGGCGAGTGGCGCTTCTGGATGAAGAACACCAAGATCGCGCTGGACATCCTGTGGCTGGGACCGGATAAGCGGATCGTCTATATTGAGGAGAACGTCCCGGGATGCCGCCAGGATCCCTGCCCGGAATACAAATCGAACAAGGAGGCCTTGTACGTACTCGAACTGCCGGCCGGGACGGCCAAACGTGAGAAGCTCGCCAAGGGGATGAAACTACAGTTCAAACTGACGAAGTAGAAAAATTAGACCGGGACTAACTCCTTGATCGTGGCCAAGAGCTCTATTCGCTTAAACGGCTTAAGGAACGTGCTGTGGGCGCCGAGCACTCTGGCGGCGGCGAGGAAGTCGAAGTTTCCCGTTGGTCCCCCGCCCGAGATGGCAATGATCTTGGCGTCTGGGAACTTGTATCTGAGCATATGGATCAGAGCAACACCCGATACCTTGGGCATCACGAGGTCAATGATGAGAAGGTCAATAAGATTCTCACAGTACAGGGTAAATCCCCTTTGGGCGTCAGATGCTTCCAGCACCTCATAGCCCGCCTTCTCCAACATCGCGCGGAGCAGCTTGCGAAATTCCTCTTCGTCGTCAACGACTAGAATACGCGGCATGCGGCCTCCAAGCGATCGCATCGATGGGCGTCATTAGGGAGAGCGAAGTTGCTACTAAAGCACATAGCAAGGACCGCGCCAGGAGAGCGTTGAAGGTTTCATTGACTCTTCCGTTTAACTTAACCACGTTCGAAGTGCGGGCGCTATACCCTCAAGTAAGATCAACGTAAAATTGCAGTAAAATGGGGGTAAGACCCAGTGCAGGGGTATCGGCTGATGATGCCGGGCAATCTTGGCCCTCCCTGGATATACCCTGCACTCATTCCATATAGATGGTGGGACACGATCGGGTTCTATGAAAAGTCCATAGAGTGCGAACGAGATAAAGAAGAAATTAAAAGCGTCGCTGCATTAACACTATCAAGAATGGCACTAGGCGGCCCTCCCCCCGTAGGCTTGGAGTTAGCAAAGCGTACAATTCGGGCCGAGTGCATACCAGTTCGTTGAAGCCAGCCTTTATGCTGAGACTGCTCTTCCAAAGTATCGAACAGAGCCTCGGTCAGTCCCTCTCGCAGATTTCGTTGCTGTTCTACTGCGGCGGTCTGACCCTCCTGGTGTTCGTAATACTGGTTCCTGTGTGGCGAATCCGGATGCAGTATTTAACCGCGCGAACGGGGATGGAACAGCGATGGGTGATGACCTGTGGCCACTGCGGGAGACAAACGCTTGTTTCAGGCCGAAAGTGCGGCACTTGCGGAAATGATCTCGGAATTCCATGAAATGATCTCGGAATTCCATGGATGGTACGACTCTGGACTGCTTTCACAAGAAAGAGTGAGGGGACGTTCGTGCGGCGTCTCAAGTGGGGAGTCCACCTTCTCGGTAGCGTCGCCTTCCTGCTGCTCTCGGTCTGGATTGTGACCGCCACAGAGTCGCTTGCCCCCCAAGGGGCGTTGCATCGGCTCTTTTTGGGCCTCGCGTTTGCGGCCTTGGCTGTCTTCGGCTGGCTAGGTGGGCGCGCCCTGGGGATTAGACGACACGGGCTGCTGGCCCGCGCTGGGGACGCTGTGATAGCGCTGGCTGCGATCGGGGCGATGGCTGTCGCCCTGTTTCTGGCCGATTCCGCAAGACTCCAACGCGAAATTTCACTTGCCCGCTTCGACACGAGCGCCAATGCCGCCCGGATTGGAGAGCAAGTCCTGCTTCTTCCTGAAGGGGAGATCGGGGTTGAATACCTCCAACTAGACCAGGAGAATCTGGGGTATCATCGGATTATACCGCTGGCTCTCTCCGGGCGCGAGCGTATTTCGTTTCCACGGAACGTTTTGAAACAATGGGTCATAAGCCATCTTCGCAAGCATGCGGCCGGCTACACGGCTCGCGGGCTCACCGTCCGACTACGCACCGACCGACTTCGGATCACGCCGGGCCAGTCCTACGAGGTGGTCGAGCGGGAGGGTCAGGTGCTGATGAGGAATGCAGCCAGTAGATGAGGACCCTCTATCTTTTCAAAGCAAAAAAGCGATGTCCACACGTCATACACCGGTACGGATGGATGAGAAAGACACTAATGATCCATTCAACAACGCCTTGACGATGTGAGCGGCGCGTCTTGCTATCACCGCAGTTTGGGCATGGACGTACGACAGGAGCAGCTTCGCGCGCAGACTTGAGCGCGATGAATCACTGCCACCCATACCATGGGAAGCCAAAATAAAATCTGTCACAATGGGCGCACCGAAAGTAGCCGATGCCGACCGCACGTAACACCATATAGGATAGGTCATAGCGTTTTTCGGGCTTTCGGCTCTCCTGATGACAAGCGGGACAGGTCGGCATCAGAAATGCTCTCGTCTATATCGCAGCTCTGTGATTATCGTTGGAACCTAGTGCCAGTGTCGCGGCATCAGCCCGACCTGGACCGCAAGAAGCAGCTTCTCCTGCTGGACCGGCTTGTGCAAAACATCAATCGATCCGAGATGCGCGGCTTCGAGCACCAGGAGCCTGCTCTGGCGGGATTGGCATGTCCAGGTCCAGCACCACGAGTCCGGGGCTTTCCTTGTCCAACACTTGCAATGCTGCAAAGGCATCCGGCGCCAGGCGGAGCTCATACCCGCTATCCCGCAAGGCGTGCGCATACCGGGCTCGCGTTTTTGGATTGTCGTCCACCAGCAAGATACTATCAGCTTGCAGGCTTGGCCGGCCGGCGTCTTCGCTAGGATGGAGGATGCGTTCCATGGTTTTGAGGATTGTGTCCAAGGAGAGGGCTTTGCTCAGAAAATCGACCGCTCCGAGTTGTCGCGCCGCCAGTTCCACGTCCTCCGCCCCCCAGGCGGTCAGGATCATGACCGAGGCGCGCGGGTCAAGCGCATGAATCCGCCTGAGCACCTCCAGCCCGCCCATTTCAGGCATGTAAAGGTCTAACAAAGTAAACTGAGGGCGCAGTTGCTGGAAGGCGTCGAGTGCGTCGCGCCCCGAGAACGCCGTGCGCACTTCATGGCCATGGCTCTTCAAGATCCCCTTGAGGAACACGCAGAACGAAGGCTCATCATCGACCACTAGAATTTTTGCCATGTCTCGCTCGGTAACTCAGGGTGGTATGCAGTCTAGCGCAGGTGGTCAGAAAAGGCTATGACGCTGCTGTGGCGTCGGTTTAGCAGTCCTGGGGTGGTGGATTCAACGAGGCAGTGGTGTACTTCCACCTACAGGGACTGCGCTGTAAGTAAAGAACACATCAAACAACAAAATTTGCATAGGGTCACCTGGCACTTGGTTTGCTCATTCTTCCCCATAGAAAAGAGGGAGAAGCATGTCAGGGTTGGGATTTTGGGTACACATAGGAATCGTGGCCGGCCTGGTATTGATGCTCGCGGTGTGCCTGTTCTACATAGTGTTTTCGTACAATACGGACGAGACTTCCACTACGGGGCAGGCCGGATCTCACGGAAAAGGTCCTGAAGAGTCCACCTCCGACACCAAACACGCGGCTTAGGAGAAGACTACCAACGCGGCCCAAAACACAGACAGTGCCAGTGTTCCTCTCCCCTTTCTATGCTCGCTAACTTGAATCCGACGCGCTTATCTCCCCCTTGTTGAGGTCCTTGTTCAATCTTGTACAGTAGCCTTTTCTGAACATCTGCTCTAGACTCGGTACCGTCTTTCCTCCATCGGAGGCCGGTATGGCAACGATCCTCATCGTGGACGACGAGCGTGTCTTTTGCGATCTGCTGAAGACGATGCTGGGAGGTCACGGCCATGAAGTCTTTACGGCCTACAACGGGCGTGAGGCGCTCGACTTGTTCTCTCAGCATCGCCCGCAGTTCACCTTGCTGGACCTCCGCATGCCGGAGATGAACGGGATCGAAGTGCTGCGCCAGATTCGCACCATCGATGCCAGGGCCGCTGTGATGATTCTGACCGCGTGGGGGTCGGATGACCTAGAAAAGCAGGCTCGCCAGTTGGGCGTGACCGATTTTCTGAGCAAAACGCTCGCGCTCGATACTGTCATTGCTTCCATGGAGCGGTTTCTCCCACCGCCAGATCAAGCGGAGTCTCCTTCATCATCCGTAGAGAAACCGAAGAAAAAGCGCGCCCCGTCCCAAGCTCTAGAGGCCGATCGTATCTTGCTCATAGGGAGCATCACAGATGCCAGCAGATACCTCAGACAGTTTTTGGCCCAGCGAGGGTTTCACATACAAGTAGCCCATGATGGCCCTACAGCCTTGCAACTCGTGAGCAAGGTAATGCCGCGGCTCATTATTCTGGACATGGACCTTCAAGGGATGGGGGGACCAGCGGTTGTGAGAAAATTGCGGGCTAAGAAATACACTGGCGGAATCATCATGTTGAGCAACACTGCAGATGAGACCTTGGTGAATCTGGCAATCGACATGGGGTCTGTCGACATTTTGGGGAAGCCCGTTGATCCCGAGCGACTGGCGGTGGCGCTCCAGGTTGGCATGCTGCTTAGGATGAAAGACGCTAGCGAAACGGCAGAAGTGATGCTGAAGTGCCCCAATGGGCATGAGGGGCAGATGACTCCCATGCAGACAGAGCCATCTGAAGGCGCTTCTAGTCCACAGCCGGGGTGGATGTGCCAAGTGTGTGGGGCTATCGTGATGCGCTGTATCTGCGGTTGGCCGCTGTACCGTGACCCATCCACGCTTGTTTTTGAGGACTGCAGGAATCCAGACTGCTTACTGGCGAAAAAAAACTCTGCCGAAGGCAAGGAAGAAGAAGCCTAGGAGGAGCAAAGGGGGACAGGCTACTATTCTAACCTCTAGGTTGGCGCAGGCAACTCCGTCATTCCCACGAAAACAACTGAAAAGTAGCCTGTCCCCTTTGCTCGCCGGGGTAAACATGGGTACTATTGGGGGCGCGCCATCGGCGCTGGGGGCTACTGTCAATGGCGACTAAGCTGATTGCGATTGTCGTCGTGGGCCTGATTATCGGCTACTTGGCCCTTCCTAGTTACTACTTCACGAATGCCGTTGGTCGTGAGACCCCGGATGGCGTGAGAGAGCATCTTGGCAAACCACTTCAATCCATCGGCGACCCTACCGGACGCTCGATCTGGATATACAAACAAGTAGTGCCACCACTGTGCGTGGAATATACCCTCACCTTTAAACGTGGAAACCCGAGCGATGAGACGGCGCAACCAGTCTTGAGCGATAAGGCGACATTACCAGTCTTGATCAAGTGGGAATGGGAATGGTGTTAGACCACATGCCGCGCTGGTTGTTTCTTCCACTCCTCCTGTCCATTTTGGGGCTCCCACTGGCTCCCCTGACTGCGGAGCCCCATGGCGGGGGTCTCGATACCTACGGCTGCCATAACGACCGCAAGCATGGCGATTACCACTGCCACAAGGGTCCTCTGGCCGGTCAGTCATACTCCTCACAGCAAGACATGCTTGTCGCGCTCCAAGCCCTTCAGACTAAGACGGCGCCAACAAGTGGGGCGTCGTCTTTGACAGGTTGTCGCATGCGCCCGTATCGCGAAGACCCCATGCGAGCGCCTCTCCAGCTCATTGAGGAGGGGCCGATACCTGGCGCAGGTTCTGATCGCCCGCTCACACCGAGCGAGGCCAAGTGCGTCGAAAACTTACGCAAGGCTGGGAGGAAGGCCGTCGAAGCCAATAAGATCACGGAGGGTATCCTGCTTTACCTGAGCGTCGCGGACACGGCTCCGGCGCAGGCCGGAGAGATCTATCAGGATTTGGCTAGTGTGCTGGATCAGGCATCTTACCCGCAACCCGCGGTCATCGCATACAGAAAGGCCTGGATGGCGTTCGAAGCGGGCCACAATCTGCGGGGCGTCAAGATCGAAGGGACCGGTCTGCTCACCCTTGCCAATATCCGGGACTCCATCGTCCGGCTCGGCGGGCAGGCGCCTCCTGCGACCAGCGAGCCCGGGAAGATCGTGGTGGCCAATTCCACGAGCGAAATCATGGAGAAGTACTTCAAGAAAGTCTTGCCGTCCGCGACTCCTCCGTAGGGCTCGCTAGCGAAACAGCCCCACCCTCTTTTTCTCGTCATTCAGGTGTTTCTCTGCCTCGTTACATGTATTTTCCCCTTGCGACTCAAGGTTACTCCCGATTGGCTATGAGCCCAGCCCATGTGACTCTACGAGGTAGGCTAAACCAGTAGGCGGTCTTAAGCGGATGTGCCCTGTGCCTGTGACACTCCCCCGCCTAAGGAGGGCTGGGTGGCCACCCAGCCCTCCGCCAATTGAATGATGAACGACGCACACTATTACTGCTGCTATGTTCTCTACCACGGCCAAACTGAGCCGGTTTGGCTTGATACGGTTAACGAGGCCATCACATACATTAGCGCCGAGAACGTGGGGCGGGGTCTGTCACCCGTGACGCGCATAGTAGCCACCAACCTCGCCTGGCTGTGTTTTGGCGGCCAGGACAGATACTGCGGAATGATCTTGGGCGAGCGAACGGAAGATGATCAGCAAGATAACATGGGAATAGGAGAGCAGCGTGCGGAGTAAAACTGCAAATGCATCTCAACTACTGTTAGCTCCAGCGAACTTCCCGGGCCATCAGAAGTTTGACGGTCCAGGATTACTGGAGTCGTTCGCTTTGCAAGGCCGTGCGATGACGAGGGCTAGTGTCGCTCGGCAGTACTCCTTTGTCCTCCGAGAGTCTGTCTTTAGTATGACCTCTGGTTCGTATGATATTTATTCACATTCAGATGGTCGTACCATCTATATCTACTACATCATTCCTCAAGATCAGAAGTACTGGTGGATTTTGAATACGCCTGATAGTACTTCCAAGACAGGCAACACCATTGATGAACTTATGCAGCTTCTGAAAAGCATCTACTATGAGGCCGGCCTGTCGCCGGTTCTTGTACCACCCTCCATGTTAGTCACCGCTTAACAACCTGTCCCCAGATGATTTGAGCGTCGTCGCAATGGGCGATCACACGTTATCCTGGTATCGGCATGTTCAACTCCAGTTGGTGCACCAACTTTCGTTCCCCCTGCATCGGCTCTTCAGCATGCTCCCGGCCTGGGAGTACGGGCTCGAGGAACCGGCTATCACCAAAATTCAATGCCATCATACACCTCTAGCTGGACGAAGAGCGGTCCAGATCAGTGATCTCCATCTCGACCGGTATCTGCCTCGGCACGACACGGTCCTCGAGCGAATCTCAGAGCTGAAGCCTGACTGGATTTTTGTCACGGGGGACCTCCTGAACACCCCGGTCGGAATTCCTCATCTCTTTCGGTTTCTATCAGGCCTTCGACAGGTGGCCCCGGTCTACATGACCCTCGGGAACCACGATCATTTCAGTGGCGTGCCATTGGGCCGATTTGCAGAACTTGCCGACCGCCACAAGCTGCAGTTGTTGATCAACCAAGCGATCTTCTTCCCCATGGCTTCCGGTGAGTTGGGCATCGTCGGCCTCGATGACCCGTCAACCCACCGTGCCGATCCCCGCTGCATTCCGCCGCGCGTCGAAGGCCGCTTCACGGTCCTGCTCGCCCATGCCCCCAACGTACTCGACCTGCTCGAGCCCAGACATGCGGTTGACTTGGTGCTCTGCGGCCACAGCCACGGAGGGCAATGGCGATTCCGGTCTGTTCGTCCTTTTTGGCTGCCGTACGGCTGCGGGGGGCTCGCCGAGGGCCACCACGTGCGAAACGGCCGTCGCATGTACATCAATCGCGGCCTTGGATGGTCCTTCCTGCCGATCCGAGGGAGTTGTCCGCCGGAAATCGTGTTGATCGAATGGGTGCAGGAGGACTAAGGAGAGAAGAGTAGCCTGTCCCCGTTTCTCGCAACCGCTCACCATCTGGCGTTACGTCAATACCCCGACTTCCGCCACAGAAGAACCCCCATCATGAATATCCAGGCGGTCAGGAGGATCGAGAAAATGGGAAAGAGGATGTTGAAGACTAGGGACGAGGCCCCGTGATAACCGATGTGGAGCCCTAGAAGACTCGAGCCCAGTCCCCCTCCTACCGCCACCCAACCCAGCCATTTCGGGTAGACATCGCTCAATACAACCGCCACGCCATACAGGATGAAGGTCACCCCAAAGAAGATGAGGATCCAGACGCTGCTAAGGGCCCATTGGATCTGCACGAGAGCATCGGCCACCCGGAAGGCGACTGCTTTCTCCCCCCTGGGTGCACTTGCCCAGGCCACGGCCACCCGCTTGATGGCAATCCCTTCGACCGCGAACGTCACGAACCCAAGACCGGCACTTACCAGGGCGGCTGCGAAGCCTAGCCGCGCCCAGGCTGCCCCTGGCCCTGACGTGATCGAGCGATAGACCGCCACCAGGCCACCCGTGACGAGGAGCACCGCGAAGATGATGCCCACATGGTCGCCCACCCAGATGGTGCTCTCCGCCACCTGACGAAGGAAGGCTTTCGTGTTGGCGGGGTCGTTGACGCGCGGATGCAAAACATTGACCACAAGTCCAAGGACGGCGCCTAGGACGGCAGCGGCCGCCCCGATTCGTGTAAGTGTCCGTTCAGGCATAACTCACCTCCCGGTATGGTGGGAAGAAAAGGGGACAGGCTACCTTTCCGGCTTCTTCCTTCAGACGTCGGGTGGTCGTCAGCGCCAATCGGCGGTTAGAAAAGTAGCCTGTCCCCTTTTCTTCTTTCGTGAATGTGCTATGAAACTGGAAAATGTTGGACAAACTGCTCGGTTCTATTCTTGAGACGTCCACTCAAGATACGGGCAATTTTTTTATAGAGCTTACAGCCGAGCTTGGGATTGGCGCTCAAGACCATATGGAGTTTCCTTTGATCCACCACCAGAGCCTTGAACGCGGAACTCGTCTCTATGGTTGCGGAGGCTACCGCCATCTTGAAGAAGGACACCTCCCCTATCAGTTCATCCTTCCCCACTGATGCAAGCGGAACCCGTTTTCCATCATCTCGATTCTTCAGGACCGCCGCTTTCCCGGAAAGAAGGATATAAAGGTTCGGAACGAGTTTCCCTTCTTGTATGATGAAGTCTCCTGGCTGACCTTCAATCAGCTTGCAGAGTGGAGCAACCAAGGCAAGTTCCTCCATGGTTAAATCACAAAAGAACGAGAGTTCTTCAAGGATGTCTATAGCCACCATACCCACGTTCCATGTGCCATTCAGCTGGCCCCCCGTCCGCTCTAGCAAGCCCCTCGCAGTGAACGGGAAGCCTATGCCACCCGTCGGGACCTGTCAAGCGTGGCGGGTGTCGGCTCCGACGCTGAAATTGTTGCTGGAGAAAAGGCGAGGAGAAATGCTCTCAGGCCGGCTTCTTAGTGCGCCGTCGCGCCGAAAAATCTACGTATGCGCGAGCCCAGGGACGTTCTCCAGTGCTCCACGACCTCAGTCGACTCATCCCGGTGCTCGAGGTTTTCCTGGACGGCTGCCAACCCGGACTTCCGTTCCGCCAACACCGTGCCGATCCGCTCCGCAAGAAGAGGGTTCACCATAATCGGCCGCTCGAGGACCGCTTTGGTGACGACCACCACTTCCAGCTTCGTCTGCGCGACGATGGTGGCCGAGCGTGGCTCGCCGGTCAGCAACGACATCTCGCCGAAGAACTGCATCGGGTGGAGCGTGGCGACCGTTGCGACCTTGCCCCCTTCGCCTCTGCGGACGTCGGCAGTGCCTTCCAGGATGATAAAGAACTCCGCTCCCGCATCGCCCTGCCGGACGACGGCCTCGCCCGGCAAGTAGACCCGGACCGCGGCCTGCTGGGCGACGGTCTCCAGTTCCTCAGGACTGAGAACCGAGAGAAAGTCGATCCGGCTCAAGGCTCCGAGGATCCGCTCCCGCTTGGCCGCCACCACTTGGCGTTCGTCCTCCGCCTTCATGATGTGGATCGCGCGCTGAGGGAACGGGATCTCGATGCTGTGGCGCTGGAAAGCGTACCAGATGTACGACAGGACCTGCCCTTCGATGGCCCCCGCGTACCCGTAGTCCTTGCCCCAGAACGTCAGGCGATACTGGATGCTGGAGTCCTTGTAGGCCGCTACGAAGGCCTGCGGCGCCGGCTCATGGAGCACCCCGGGAACCGCCTTCGCCGTCTCGACCAGCACGGTCTGCACCTGCAAAGGAGGCGTCGCATAGCTGGCATCCACCAACACGGTTCGCGCGTGCCTCGGGGTGGGCTTGTTGTAATTCAAAATCTCCTGCTGGGCCACGAGGTTGTTGGGAATCATGACGAGATCGTCCGTGGGTGTCAGGATTGTCACGTGACCCAGATCCACCTTCACGACCCGCCCTACCTGGCCAGCCAGGCGCACCCAGTCCCCCACCCGTACCAGCTTGCCGAGCATGATCCCGGCAAAGAACCGCTTCAGGGTGTCCTGCAGCGCAAAGCCGATGACGGCCGTGGCGGCGGTCGGAATGGCCACCAGCGCCACCACGTTGATGCCTATGACCGTCCTAAGAAAGATGATGCCGGCGACCGCCAGCCCGGTGAACAAGAGCAGCAGCCGCAGCAGCTCCGGGATGTAGAATCCTTTCTTGATGATGAGGTAGTCTTCGAGGAGGAGAATATCCATCGCCTTCAAGAGTAGGAAGGCAGTGCCGAGATAGGCAGCGAACTTCGTCCACAGATAGACCCCTTCCCACAATTTGACCCGTCCGAAGAGTTCGCTTTCGTTCAAGATCAACAGGACATACAGCGCGAGCGTGACAACGGAGATGGTGAAGAAGCTTTGGGGGGCCTTCTTGGCCCGCTTCCGGGCCATCAGGATGTAGACCCCGAAGAGCGCTGCTGCCAGGATGAACATGACGCCGAGCTTCAGCAGCAGCTCATAAAGTAGCTTGAGTTCGCGATCCATCACGTTTCGTCAAACCTCGTCTGGTCGGGAATCATGCGGTCCCAAAATATCACATTTTCCTCCGTGCGGGTCCAGCCATTTTGACCGTGGGAAACTCACAGCATAGGAGCGCTGAAACGGCACCAGACTACCATATCCTGGGCAAATATAGGAATTTTCTACCAGATATGGTATATTCTTCCCCCGACCTAAACAATTTAGCCCGCACAGGTGATTCCATCAGTACTACTCTGCGTGTCCTGATCATCGACGACAATGCGGACGACCGCGCGCTCGTCATGCGCGAGCTCGGCCTGGTGTACCTCGACCTCCACGTCAGGCAAATCACCGAAGCGCAGGCCTTCGCCGACGCGCTCCAGGGCGGCAATTTCGACCTCGTGATCACCGACTCCCACTTGCTCTGGACCGACGGCCTGTCGGTCCTGCGTGCGGTCAAGGCCCGACACCCTGGCGTCCCGGTCATCATGTTTACCGGCACCGGGAACGAAGAGTTGGCGGTGGAAGCGATGCAGGCGGGGCTGGACGACTACATCCGCAAGACGACCCGGTCCGCCGCACGCCTGCGAACCGCCGCCCGATCGGTCCTCGAACGCGCCGAGGCCCAGCGGCGCGCCGTTCGCCTAGAGGCCAGCCTGCACACACTGCTGAATCGTCAAGGCGTCGGCGTCTTCCGGCTGGCTCGAGACGGGCGCCTGCTCGAGGCGAACGAAACATTCCTCAGCCTGCTCGGCCTATCCTCCATACAGGAAGCCGAGCGCGTAGACCTGACGGCGTTGTCCGGCGTCCTACCGGAGCGCTACGAAGAGCGCGTCTCCTTCCAGAGGCACGAACTCCAGATGCGCCGGGCCGACGGTACGGCGATTCGGGTCTCGGTGACCAAGACCGTGTGGCGGACCCCGACCGGAGAACCTGTCATTGACGGTTTGCTGGAGGAGGTCGCTCAACCACCTCCCGGGATGCCGCAAACGGAACGCCGGCGGTGGCCGCGCGTGGAGGCCCATCTGGAAATGAGCGTGCGGCCCGATGGAGAGCCGTCATCGGGGACCGCTCCCAACATCAGTCTCGGCGGGGTCTACGTGGTCCTGGACCGACCGGTTCCCATCACCGAAAACCAGCCGATCCAATTGGGCCTCATCACCGAAATCGGCATGCTGGAAATCCGCGGAAGGATACACCGCATTCGCGCGGCAACGGGCCGCGTGGTCGCTCCGCCTGAGCGTCTCGGATCAGGCTTTGCCGTCGAGTTCGAACCTCTCGACGAGACAAAGAAGGCCCTCCTCGCGTCGCTCCTGGACGGATTGCGCGAGCGAACGACATCGGTGAAGCTCACCGCCCTCCTCGTTCCCCAAACGACCTCACGCCTCCTGCTGGAGACGGACGCACCCAGCACCGCGCCGGCACAGCCCGTCGAAGGCCAACCCGGTCGCCGGGAACCCGGAAGCGTCGTGCTACCGGAGCGCAGGCTGGTAGCCAGGGCGGACGTGGAGATTCCGGTGCGCGTCGAGTCGAGCGTCGGACTTCACCAGGCCCGCACGACCGACCTGAGCGTGACCGGCACTGGCCTCCGTCTGCTCAACGGACAAGCGGCT
>WNGH01002699.1_pt1 | contig 16840 bp, 19 predicted proteins | sample 5400631 | NCBI WGS metagenome assembly WNGH01 (sample SAMN13153373, study PRJNA577476) | soil metagenome | isolation source: 115 cm soil or saprolite under Garry oak tree replicate 1 | place: USA:California | collected 2016-06-15
AGGCTTTGGCCAAGGCGCTGAAACTGGACGAACTGCAGATTACCCACCGTGGGTAATACCAACTGGACGCTATAAACTTCACAAAAAGAAGCTCTTAGAAATCTGTCGACCGAGCCCGCAGTAAACTCCCGCTAGGGATTAGCGTGATTTTCTCAATGTGCTTGCGAGTTCCGCCCGCACGTGAGCAATGTCGGAGTTCATGATGGTCCGAAGATTTTGCATCCGCGCCGTGACAAAACCCCGAATGTTGCGAAGTGTGGCGCGAAGAGAATCCGAGTGGGCATCGAGGAGCCGTGCGGTGATCTCGCTGATTTGGCGTTCGCGGTCCACAAGCGCCGCTCTCAATCCTGGTGAACATTCTCCTTGAGCTACAAATTTGGTGAGGTTCACGATCTCGCGCTCCAGTTCCCCTCCCAAGTTGTCCACTGCCTTCAAAAATTCGGTCTCGAAATTGTCGAGAACGTATTCAACCGCTTCCTGCCGGATTACCTGTTCTTGTAACGCGGTGAGCAATCTTTCTTCGAGCGCTTTGCGAAAAACGCGCACACCGTTTGCGCAAACACATGCTCCACGGAAGGCATTTTGCGGACAGCCATAGACGACATCACTGCGCCCGCGCCAGCGCCCGGAAACGATGCTGTTATTCGCTCCACACTCGCTGCACTTCGACAGCCCAGAGAACAGATAAGGCGAGCTGGCTGGCCGACCTTGCATCCCTCCCTTTCTGCCAATCTCACCGTGGAGTTGCTTGACTGTTTCGATTCGTGCTTGCACTGCGCACCAGGCTTCTTCGGAGATAATCCGCTGCTCTGGAATTTCGCGCACGACCCACTTGTCAGGCGTGGTTCGTTTATAGATCCGCTTTCCTGTTTTCGAGCGCACCTTGACAGTCTTGACCAAAATCACCTGCCCGCGAGGACGTTCGTTTCTGAGAATCGTGCGAATCGATGACGGACACCACGAGCCGCAAAACCACTGAACTTCTCCCATACAGCTTTTTCAGTATCGTATTCATCATTTCCTCGTCGTGCGCAAGGCACATCCAGCATTTACGCCCCGCACTGAAAGACCTCGCGTCCGTAGGCCACTGTACAAGCAACGGCTGGGCAGGTCAGCTCACGCGCTCTTCATAGATTACTCACAATGTAAGCAGCTGAGTGGAAAGATTATTTTGATCAATCTCACCCGAACGGGATGGCGGAAGGCTTTAAGCTTCAACACGGCTCGCGGCGCAAGTTTCGGTAATGGGCCGGTTTGAAATGGCTGTATTCGCGCCGATCCCAAGTCCAAGCGAAAGCAGTGCAACGCCTGTGATTGCCGGAGTCTTGCGCAGCAGACGGGACGCAAAACGCAAATCCTGCCGCAGTGTGGCGACGGCAGACTCCCAACGGCCGGGCCAGACGACTTCCTTTGTAACCTCAAGGTTCCCGCGCTCTAGGCGTACCGCCCGAAGCGCTTCCTTGTGGCACATCCCCTGCTTCATCATTGCTTCGGCAGCCATCTCCAAGAAGCCGCGCAGCTCCTGATCGAGTTCCTGGTCTGTCTGCTCATTTCGGAACAATGATCGAAGCCCGCTTGCTGTGTTTCGCAGCAAGGACATCAGTTGATTCCTATTCGTAACGGAGGGCCACGATGGGATCGACACGCATCGCTCGTCGCGCAGGCATGTAGCACCCAAGCAGTCCAATGAGAATCAGAAGAATCGCCGCCCCACCGAAGGTTAGAGGATCCGTTGCGCTGACTCCGAAAACCCACTGCTCCTAGCAGCAACAGCAGAATCGGCCGGGTATCGCCAACGATGGTTTCCTTCAACGGAATAAGCACGATGCCTACACCTTTATCCGCTTCGGGATATGCCGCTTCCAGATTCCGCGCAATTGCGTCCATATCGCCTTGCGCCTGCCGCAGCTCCACCCCCGGCTTAAGGCGGCCAATCACACTCATGCCCATGCTCATGCGGCGGTCATGAAAACCGGGGTCATCCCAGGTTCCGATAGGAATAAAGGCGTCCGAAGGTTTGTAAAACGGGGCTCGTCCCGGGACTACACCGACGACCGTGTACGCTTTGCCGTTCATGGTTAGACTCTGGCTCAAAATATGGGGCGACGAAGCAAACCTGCGCCTCCATAGTCCGTCGGCTAGCAACACAACGGGACTTGCCCCAAGTTGATCTTCCTCCGGTCGAAACGTGCGACCAAGCAAAGGCTTTACGCCTAACATGGAAAAGAAGCCGGCGGAAATCATTTGGCCAAGCAGCTTTTCGGGTTCTCCCATACCTGTCAAATTGAAATCACGCTCGCTGTAAGCTGCAAGGACATCGAACGACCGATTCTCTTTTTCCCAGTCAAGGAAATTCGGGTACGTATCCCCAGCTGTTTGGAACTGGACGGTCCTTTGATAAATCGAGACAAGTCGGCTCGGTTGCATATAAGGCAGTGGATTGAGCACCACACTATTCACGATCGTGAAAAGAGCTGTGTTGACGCCGATGCCGAGTGTTAGGGTCACAATCGCGACAGCAGTGAAACCTGGATTCTTGAACAGCATACGGAGTGCAAACCGCAAATCCCGCCACAGCGTGTCGACGACAGATTCCCAGTGGGCGGACCAGACGACTTCCAACGAGCCGAGACGGCTCTTTTACGGGAAGAGTACGCAGGCGCACCGCATCGATCAATTGAAAGATCGCTGTGTTTGCTCCAATCCCCAGGGTTAGAGACAGAATAGCCACGATCGTGAATACGGGGCTTCGGCCGAGCAGCCGCACCGCATAGCGCAGATCCTTCCACAACGTCTCCAGAAAGGATTCCCAGCCGGCAGAGCGGATGACTTCCCTCGGAATCTCAACTGTCCCCTGCTCCAGCCGCACTGCCCGCTGCGCCTCTTTGGGACTCACCCCCTGCTTCACCTTTTCTTCGGTCGCCATTTCGAGGAAGCCGCGTAGCTCCTCGTCCAGTTCCCCCTCGACTCGTTCCTTTCGGAACAGCGATCGGGGCTCGCGCGCTAGACTTCGCAGCAGCGACATGGTTTGCTTATGACGCCTCCAAGATTCTGGCGATCGCCGCCACTTGCCTTCCCCATTCTCGTGTTTCGCTGCTAAGCCTCTTCCGCCCTTGTTCCGTCAGAGCATATCCAGCGTGCCCTGGACAAGATCGCTCGGCTTGTCTGGCATAAAGATCCTTCCCCTTGGCTACCGAGAGGAGCATATGATCCTAACCGGGCACGAAGCTGGAAACGGCGGATACAGACAAGGAACACCTACAGCCCGTTGCGCTTTCCTCTACTCGGAGAGTCTATTCAGGAACTCCTGGAGAGCGGTGCGATATTGAGTTGGGTCGATTTGGGAGGACTCTTCGTGGCAGTAACCGTTGATTTGAAGGAAGCTTTTGGGATGAAGGGCTGCGTCATACACTTCCTGGCCAAACTGAAAAGGAATAACGGGATCCTGACTGCAGTGGACGATCAGAACGGGGGCGTGCATTTCCTTTAGCCAGACTCGCGTATTGAACTGCCCATGTACAAGAAGGCTGACACCCGGGAGAAACCAAAAAGCCTTGTGGGCGACTCGAGAAGCGGATGGAAACGGGGCCTCAAGCACCACACCTGCGACCTGGCGGTGGGCTGCCAAGTGAGTGGCGACAGCAGTGCCGAGGGATTGGCCGAAGGAAATGATCGCTTTGGGGTCGATACCCTTGGTGTTCACAAGGTATTCGTAGCCGGCTTCGGCATCGCGGTAGACGCCGGCTTCGCTCGGCTTCCCTTCACTGCGGCCATAACCGCGGTATTCCACGGCAAATACGTTTACCTGTGTACTGCGGAGAAATTCATAGGTGGGTGTGCGGTTGGCGATGTTGGAGGCGTTACCGTGAAACGCGAGAAAAGTAAATCTCGCCTTGTCGCCAGGGATCCACCACGCGTGGAGCTTGACACCGTCAGAGGCTGTGAGCCAAACGTCTTCCACATTTAGACTGCGAGGATGCCAGTCGCCTTCGAGGCGGCCGGGATAATTCGGGAAGAAAATCAGACGCGATTCGAACATGCGGACGAGAGCCAGGACCAACAGATAGGCGACAAGGACGGTGAGAAAGTGGCTCAAGAGACGACGGTGGAATGGTTTTCTTGAGGCATCCTGGGCTCCCATGGGGATAACGCGAGAGTAGTTCAACGACGGCGGGAAAGTAAATGTGCAAGTTGAGGGGAGGCCAGGTCGGGCAGGTCAGGCAAGCCTATTGCCCAACTTTGGGAATTGCCAAGAACGTCCTTGTGTTAAGTAAACGGGTTGGAGATGGTCACGCTTCCAACCTTCTGCCCATCCTGAAAGTCTTCACTGTAAAGAACGTCACACTGACCTTCGATCGCCGAGGCGACAATCAGCGAATCGTACCAAGCCAACCGAAACCTGGTTCCAATCCTCAGTGCTTCTCCATACAAAGCCGGCGAGGAATGTACCGCCAGGAGTGGACGAAACGTGGTCGACAAATACTGTTCCGCGTCTAGGCTGCTCATGGGCTTCGCAAAGCGGCGCAACGCAACATTAAAGAACTCCTGCACCACTTGATAGCTGACAATTCCCCCGTGCGTCTCGATTCCCTTCTGATCAGCTTCGTGGCATGCGTTGCTTTCTTCGGCGAACTCGCGTCGAAGGAATACACAAAGATATTTGTATCAAGAAAGAACCTACCGCTCATTCATCTCGTCCCGGATGAAGCGGCCGCCGGCCTGTACATGCTTCAGGCGTCTCATCAACGCGTCGAACTCCTGCGTGCCACCGCATTGTGCCGTAAACTGTTCCAGCCATTCGCGGAACATGGCGTTGAGCGTCTTGTGCCGGGATTTGGCCAACAGGCGCGCCTGCTCGATCAGTTGTTCATCCGCACTAAGGGTGATGTTTTTCATACGTAGACATTCTACACGAGTATCGTGTTCGAGTACAACTCCTCTCCGTGCCCTATCCACTTTATTGTCTCCTCGTGCCGACTGAAAGCTTCTATGAGGACCGGCTAGATGGCAGGGACGGCGCACCTCGTCGATAGCAACACCTCCCCCCGGTGGGTCAAACCGGACCACAACGATTATCCTCTGGTAGTCTCCGCATCGAGGACATTCTGCGATGGGAGAAAAGCTTCCTGGGGAAACACATCGGAGGGGCAAGGTCGGAGAAGGCCACCCCCGCCCGTGAGGATACCCACAGTTTACCGGAGTAGAGATGACAGCGTTCGAGATTGCCCCTGTACAAGGAAATGACGCGAGATGTAGGGTGATGGGTGCAAGACAAATAATCCGATTCAACGACTTGGGATTTGCAACATGATTTCTTTGCTTCTCTACAGCTTACGTGCAAGAAGGAGATGCGGGCTCGTACTGGTCGCGGTCTACATCGCAGCTCACTCCTACGCACAGAGTCGTAACGGCCAAGACTCGGCCTCCGCTACATCTGGCTCCGCCTCACTGGAACAGACACAAGCTCGTCAAGAACTGTTCTCTGCTCGATGCGGCGTCTGCCATGGACGTGACGCCGCCGGGGGTAGCGGGCTTGGTCCGAACCTGATCGCCTCGGCGCTGGCTGCTCAGGACGTGCAAGGTGACAAAATTGGACTTGTCGTTTGGAATGGACGGCCGGACAAGGGAATGCCCTCATTTAACCTCAATAATGATGAACTGACCGCAGTCGTTGCATTTGTTCGCGATCGGGAGACCCAAGGAACGGAGAAGAATACCGTTGCTGCCCACGGATCTACTGGTGGACGCACCGTTAGCCGGGGTTCCACTGGTGAGAGTGAGAGTCAACAAGGAGAAACGCGCCACGACCCCGCCAACCCCGCGCCAACTGAAGAGAGTGGAAAGGAACGAAACCAAACTGCGCAGGCAGCGTCTCAAAGCGCCAATTCACGGTCATATCCGCCCGATCAGATACAAGCTGGTAGAACTCTGTTCGCCGCGCAATGCAGTTTCTGCCACGGACGCGATGCGGGAGGTGGCGAAAGCGGTCCGGACCTGATGGCCTCGGCACTTGTTGAGCAAGACGTGCACGGAGAAAAAATCGGCGAGGTGGTCCGGAACGGGCGGCTTGGCAAAGGAATGCCGGCATTTGATCACGTCGACGAGCAGCAACTAGCGGCGTTAGTTGCATTCATCTATGATCGGAAGGTGAAAGCCAAGGAAGGCCGGCGACGTACGGTTGACGTCAGCGATCTCCAGACCGGAAACGCCGAAGCTGGGATGCGGTATTTCAACGGCGCTGGCGGATGTGCCAAATGTCATTCTCCTAGCGGCGACCTTGCGGGCATCGCTGGCAAGCTCCAAGGATTAGAACTTCTGAAGCGCATGCTCTACCGAGAGAACGGACGCGTCGCCGAGTCTTCGCCAGGGGACCGACGCCTTGCTGAGCCCAGTAAGGCGATTCCAACTGCTACCGTCACGCTTCCCTCAGGCGAAACCGTAACTGGAAAATTGGCATACCGCGATGAATTCACGATCGCGCTGACCGATCCATCCGGATGGTATCGGTCCTGGCCTGTCACTCGGGTGAAATTCACGGTGATGAATCCGCTCGATGCGCACATCGAGCAATTAGGAAAGTATACCGACGAAGATATGCACAATGTTTTGGCGTACCTCCAGACATTGCGCTAGAGCAGCGTAAGGCTGTCGATGGTGAAGAGGCTAGCCAAGCGTTGATGTCGGACGCTTCTCTCATGAGGTGGCGCAAGAATGAAGCTGGTAAGGGAGATTTTCCCTCTCGCTGCGGTGCTAGTTCTGGCGTCCGCGTTTTGCGGCCGCGCATCTGCCCAAGGAATCGATCCCGCTACGCTCCTAAAGCCGACATCTGATAGTTGGCCGATATACCATGGCGATTACTCCGGCCAGCGTCACAGCCACTTGAGTCAGATTACTCCAGCGAACGTTCACGAACTCACACTCGCCTGGGCCTTTCAAACAGGCCAGACAACGCTAATCAAGTCTTCTCCAATTGTCGCCGGTGGCATTTTATACGTATCGATACCCGATCACGTTTGGGCTGTTGATGCTCGGACGGGTTCCAGGGTCTGGCACTACAACTATCCGCCGAACGAGGGTTCTCACATCGGCAATCGAGGCGTTGCTTTGTACAAAGACTCTGTATATTTCGCTACCCCCGATAATCACGTCGTCTGCCTGAATGCACGAGACGGGACGGTGAGATGGAACGTCGTTTTAGCTGACGTGAAGGAGGGCTATTGGTCATCGGTGGCGCCGCTTATCGTGCGCGATCACGTGCTGGTAGGACTTTCGGGAGATTTTGACAACATCCCCGGAATGCTGAAATCCCTTGACGCGGAAACAGGTCAGGTGCAGTGGACGTTTTACAGCACGCCTCCGCCCAGCACTCCGGGCTCCCCAAGTGGCGGTGCCACCGGCGGCAATATGTGGATTACGGGAACGTATGATCCGGAGTCGAATCTGGTGTTCGTGGGCACAGGAAATCCTACACCGGTACTGGCAGCGCAGCTCCGCCCAGGCGACAATCCTTGGACCTGCAGCATCGTTGCGCTGAACCCTGACACGGGGAAACTCGTCTGGGGATTTCAGCCCTCACCTCATGACACGCACGACTGGGATGCCGTTGAGGTTCCAGTTCTCGTGGATGGGGCCTTCAACGGTTCGCCCAGGAAGATGTTGTTGCAAGCTTCCCGCAATGGTTATTTCTTCGTGCTCGATCGCACCAACGGGAAGAGTCTGTTGACGAGTACTTTCGCCGCGGTTAATTGGTCCAGCGGCGTTGATAAGGACGGCCGTCCAATTCGCAACGCTGCAAAGGATCCTGCCCGAGATGGCCGCCTGGTTTCGCCCGATGAGGGCGGAGCGACGAATTATCGTTCGCCTAGTTTTGATGCCAGGACCGGTTTGCTAGTCGTTAGTTCGCGGGACGCCTACGGTATTTATTTTTCTAAGCCGGAACACGGTACGGTTGGCTGGGGCGGCGCAGACTACGAAGTCTTCGGAAAAGCAGTGCTGCGAGCGATCGATTATCAAACCGGAAAAATCAGCTGGAACCACGATCTTGGGGGTGGCGGTGCAGCGGCGGGAGTTCTTACGACAGATTCGGGTCTCATCTTCACTGGCGATTCCGTCCGCAGTGTCATGGCCCTGCGAACCAGCGACGGTGCAACCCTCTGGCATTCCTCCATTGGACATGTGGGAAACTCCCCAATCACGTATGAACTTGATGGTCGGCAGTACGTAATTGTGGCAAGTGATGGAGCGTTGTTCGCTTGGGCACTCCCAGAGAAATCTGTGGAGCAGACTAGATTTGGCTCGCATAAGTGATGAGTGCTGAGCCTAATTTGTTCGAGTGCGTATAGCCAGCATAGATGGTGACCTTACTGCTCTGGCGCCGGCATCGACAGCGCCCCGATCTGATTCTTTTGGATGTGAACATGTCGGGCATGAGTAGGCTGGAGGCTTGCAGCAAGATTCGATTGTCCTTTGAAGGACCCACTACCATGGTTACGGTCCGCTGTTCGGAAGATGACCAGGTCGTCGCCCTGGATTGGGGGGCGGACGACGTTGTGAAGCCTTTCGCCATCGGAGAACTGCTGACTCGCAGACCACGCCTCTAAGAAGTTGAGCCGGCCTCGACCGGCGGCCATTCCTTGTTTTCCATGAACAAGACATGCAGTATCCTTAGACCATCGGCGATTGTTCCGGGCAGTGTCCTGCAAAACTCTGTGAATGTGCAGTCGTCTTGCTGCCCAGACTGGCCATCGGTTGGAATGATAAGGGGCCCAATGGAGAATCGGGCTCTGAAAGAGTGTTGAAATGAGCGAAGACATTATCGGAATGCGAAAGGGTGACTACGAGATCCTCGGAGTGCTCGGCGCCGGCGGAATGGGGACGGTCTACAAAGTGCGGAACGTTCTATCGGACCGCATCGAAGCTATGAAAGTCCTTCTCCCGAACCCGGGAGACCAGAAAGCTCTGGCCGGCCGATTCTTACGCGAAATCAAGGTGCTGGCGAGCCTGAGCCACCCGAACATCGCGGCGTTGCGGACCGCGCTTACCATAGACAACCAATTAGTTATGATCATGGAGTACGTCGAAGGCATCACCCTGAGCGCCCGCGTGGAACAAGGGGTGATTCCTCTCGGCCAGGCGCTCAACTATGTTAGTCAAGTGCTGGCTGCCCTGAGCTACGCGCACAAACGGCAAGTCGTCCATAGGGACATCAAGCCCTCGAATATGATGCTGACTCCGCAAGGCATCACAAAGCTCATGGACTTCGGCATCGCACGCTCCGGACCAGACATGGGGTTGACGATGACCGGCACGACGCTGGGTTCCCTAAGCTACATGTCACCGGAACAAGTCAAATGCGCTCCCGTTGATGCGCGTTCCGATCTGTACTCGCTCGGCGTGTCGCTGTACGAGATGGTCACAGGCCAAAGACCGTTCCTGGTCGATAGCCACTTTTCTATTCTGCAGGCGCACCTGCTGGAATTGCCGAAACCACCGGTTGAAGTGAAGCCGGACTTGCCGGAGGCGGTGAGCAAAATCATTTTGAAGGCCATGGAGAAGGACCCAGCAAAACGATTTCAGTCCGCGGATTCATTTTTGGAGGCGGTCGAAACCGCCGCACGTAACAGCAGAGTCGCGCGCGAGGCCACACAGGCTCTTTCCGCTGTGCAATCAAGTCCAGGAGCGGAAGTGCCTGTCCGCAAGGAGGCCACCGTTCTCTTGACCGAGAACATTGACTCGCGAATCTCTCCGGAATCGGCACAAGTGCCCCAAGATGCGCCGGTACCTTTTCCGCAGCGCAGCGGCCAGCCGCATCGCGGTTTGTATATCGGGCTGGGTGCGCTGATCGTACTTTTGGTTCTAGTGGCGGCTGGAATCTCCGCGCCTCATTGGCTACGAACCCGCGCAAAGGATGGAACCTCCGCCGTTCCATCGAAGAATTCCTCGCCCAAACCGACGGACGGCGGCGCGGCCGGTCTCGAACCAGTGGGCCCCGGTCCCGTTTCAACGACCCCCCTGGCCACAAGTGCAGAAATTCCAGGTACGGCACTCAACGCGACGGCAGCAGAACTATCTCCACCAGCACCGACTGCTCAGCCAGCCCGTGGAGCTCACAAGAAGGGCCTCTCCGGACCCGTGACTTCGGCCACAGCCAAAAATCCTGCGAGCGCTGAAAGCCAAGCTTCGCCGGTGGGGGGGCACCAACAAGACGAGAGCGGCGCAGGCGTGCCGCCAGCGCCGTCGGAAGCAGATCAACTAGCCGAACTTGACCGGCAAGCCGATCAGCTCTCCGGACGCGAAACGGCGATCAGCGCGAGCCTCGACACTCTCCAGCGGCAGCAAAACGCGCATGGACTGCAATTGCGCGGCGACATTGTTGCCGCGCAGTCTCGGATGCGCACTTACCTTGCCAAAGCGCAAGCGGCGCTTCAGGCTCAAGACATTCGAAATGCCCGCAAATATCTCGAACTGGCAGAACCTGAAGCCGAGAAGATCGAGAAGTTTCTGGGGCGCTAAGCAGGCTCGCCAGTTAGCTGGCGTTGCTCCTTGTACCCTTGGCATCTGGCTGATCAATCGAATCAGTGACAGCTTCTCCGGTGATCAGGCGCGCGCCGCGGCTAAACGTCAAGTATTCGAATCCCCACTGGACGAAAACCAGGAGACGGCTCTGAAACTCCACGATATAGATCAGGTGGATGAACAGCCACATCAACCACGCGAGCAGTCCGGAAACGTGGACGCCAAAAATATTTGCCACCGCGGCGGCGCGGCCGATCACCGCCATTTCCCCCTTGTTGAAATAATGGAAGGGCGGCGGCTCTCTCTTCCCTTCCAGACGCGCACGGATGACTCTTGCCGCGTACGCTCCGCCCTGCATCGCGACCTGCGCCACACCGGGAAGTGCTTTTCCCTTTTCGCCGACTGCGTGCGCGAGATCGCCGACAATGAAAATATTCGGGAAATGGGGAATGGTCAGATCGTGAGTCACCTTGATCCGGCCGCTCCGGTCCGTTTCCGCCCGCGTGCGCTCGGCAAGTTTCCACCCAAAGGGAGTGGCCATGACGCCGCCAGCCCAGAGCACAGTCTTGGCCGGCAGGGTCTCACTCGAATCACCGCGCTTGAACGTGACGCCCCCCGCGTCGATATTCGTCACCATCACACTCTTGATCACTTCCACGCCGAGCCGAGTGACTAGCTTCTCTGCCTTGGCCGACAGATCCTCGGGAAAGGGGCCCAAGACTCTTAGTGCGCCTTCCATCAAAATGATCCGCGCCTTTTGCGGGTCGATCTTTCGAAAATCGTGCCGCAGCGTTTCTCGGGCGATTTCCGCAAGCGCTCCGGAGAGCTCGAGTCCAGTGGCGCCGGCTCCAACAATCACGAATGTAAGCCAAGCGCTCGCTTCTTCCGGTGTGGCAGCGCGCTCGGCGCGTTCGAATGCATACAATATCTTGTGGCGGATCGCCGTGGCTTCTTCGACAGACTTCAGGCTAGGCGCCCACTCCCGCCAGGAATCATTGCCGTAGTAAGAGGTCTCTGTTCCCGTCGCCACAATCAGGGAGTCGTAAGCGAAAGTTGCGCCGTCCCGCAAAATAACGTGTCTTGCCTGTGGGTCGGCGTCCATTGCCTCGCCCAGAAGTACTCGTGTATTTTTCTGACGGCTCAGCACACCGCGCAATGGAGCGGCGATTTCTCCGGGTGACAGTGAGCCAGTAGCCACCTGGTACAACAGTGGCTGAAAAAGATGAAAATTTCGCCGGTCAAGCAATATAACTTCGGCCGGAGCGCGCTTCAACTTTTGAGCCGCAGCCAGTCCGCCGAATCCGCCACCGAGAATGATGACTCGATGATTCTCCGCCATTTCGTTCGCCCCCGAACACAACCTCGTCGAAGCTAGTATCATCTCATCTATTGCAGATTGCCCAGCTTTGATGCCGGGACTTGCGTGGCAATTACAGGCTTTTCTGTTGCCGCCCTCGTTCCGGAATGAAAGCGGAACCAGAAACGGGCTTAGAGCTTTCGAATGCATAGAAAAGAAACGGACCACGGACTTCAACTGGAGAGCAACACCTTGCGCTTCCTGTGCTCGGTACTGATCAAGAGCGGGACCCGCGTCGAGATCTGCAAATTGCTTGATCCCAGGGTCTTCGAAGATCCGTTGCAGCGCGTGGTCTTTGAAGAAATCAGAGAACTTGGATCCATCGATTCCCGCCGCCTGCGGGAACTTCTGCCGGCGCGCGTAGCCAACCGCGGATTTCCGGACTTCGACTTGAAGGAACTGCTCGCCCCACACGAAGTGAGCGAAAAAGAGATCGATCAACTCTTTGAGAGTGCGCTGCAGCTTCTCGATCTCAGCCATCCGGACAAAGGGCTGCTCACGGAATAGCAGACCGATGACCGGGACCGCGCTGCGTTCGCTGACTTTGATTGAGGTTCTTACATTCTGCGGCTACGTTGGGTGGTACATCTGGCAGCTTCAGACTTCCACTTGGTCATCGTGGATGGTGTTTCCCGTTTGGCTGACCACCAGCTTTGTGCTGCACAAGGACACTCCCAAGACGCTTGGCTGGAGGGCGGATAATTTTTGGAAGGCGACCAAACGTTAGGCTGTCGTCTTTGTGCCATTCATCGTCGGACTTTGCTTTTTGGGGCTGGTTCTTGGTGGTTTGCATCGCCCGTTCAACCATCTCTTGATTCCAAAACATTTCTTTGGCTACATGGCTTTTTGCCTAGTCCAACAAGTGGGGTTGAGTTCCTACGTCACCAATCGTCTTTTCGCCGCAACAGATAGTGCGGTGCGCGCTCCCCTGATTGCGGGTACGATCTTTGCCGCGCTTCATTGGCCGAATCCGGTTCTTGTTCCGCTCACGTGTGTAGGCGGTATCGCGATGTCCTGGCTGTTCGTGCGCGAGCGCAACATTTTCCCTCTCGCTCTCGGGCAAAGTATCTTGGGAACTTTGGTTTGGTGGGCCCTTCCGGTCGCCTGGCATCACGCTATGCGCGTGGGGCCCGGTTTCTATCACTTTCATCCGCGATGATAGGTAAGCATTACAGATTCAAATGGGCGTAGTTTTTTGCGGTCGCGGCCACACCTGGCTTGGGCCAATACTTCCCTTTCGCATCGTTCGTCCAAACGCCGGAAATCGTGAATCTACACTTCGGACAGGCGCCATCCTTGATGCGATTCCCCGTCACATCGTGCCAAGCGCGTTGGACCAGCCGTTCTTCACACTTGGGACAATAGGTGTTCGCACCATCGCTGTAGATATTTCCTTCATAGACGTACCGCAGGCCCACGTCGAGCGCGACCTGCCGTGCATGGTCAAGTGTCTTGGACGACGTCCGTGGCTTGTCCTGCAGCTTGAAGTCCGGGTGAAACGCCGTGAAATGCAGCGGCACGTCCGGACCTAGATGAGTCAGAATCCATTCGGAGAGCTTCCGCGTTTCTGCGGGATCGTCATTCAGAGTTGGAATCATTAGGTTGGTGATTTCGAACCAGACTGACGTTTCGTTCTTCAGCCACACCAGCGTCTCCAGCACCGGCTGAAGATGCGTCAGTGTGATCTTACCGTAGAAGTTCTCGGTAAATGCCTTGAGGTCGACGTTCGCCGCGTCGAGGTGGTCGTAAATGTCGTGGAAGGCATCGTAGGTGATGTAACCATTGGTGACCATCACCGTTTTCAAGCCATATTTCCTGGCCGCTTTGCAAATGTCGATGATGTATTCGCCCCAGATGGTCGGTTCGTTATAGGTAAAGGCGATGGACTCACAACCGTATTTCAAGGCCAGTAGCGGCACATCTTCCGGTGGAACATGCTGCGAACGCACCTGATCTGAGCGTGATTTCGAAATGTCCCAGTTCTGGCAGAAAAAGCACCCCATGTTGCAGCCCGCCGTGCCCATGCTAAAGACGCGCGTGCCCGGCAGAAAATGATTCAGCGGCTTCTTTTCGATGGGATCAACCTGCAGGGCGGCAGGCGCGCCGTATCCCAGGCTATAGAGCCTCCCGTCTTGATTGGTGCGAATGAAACAGAATCCTGCCTGACCGGGATGGATGTGGCAATGCCGTGGACAAAGATAGCAGTGAACTCGCCCGCCTGGCTCCGCTTCCCACCAACGGGCCTCGTGCAAACGTTCCGTCTTCTGGAGGATCTTCAGCTCTTCCATGGATCCTCCTCCTGACCAGCATTATACCTCCGGGCGGAGGGGTACGCGCGAGTCATTCAAGTTTGTTGAAGGTATGTGTTCGAGCTTCAGGCGTGGCGCCGGCGCTGAAAGCGGCGTCTTTCCGCGGCCCAGTCCACGAAGCGCTCCATATGCTCGCGGTACTTCCAGGCGAGGTGAAAGAATTTTCCGGCGGTAAGATCGGCGGCTTCTTTCCCGAGGAAAGTCTCAAAGCGCCATCGCACATAGGGGCTTTCCCACGGCTTGAATCGATATCCCCGAGCAGCATTCCAGTAATACTGCAGCGTCTTAATCATTCCTTGCGCAATGGCCGAATCGCCCAGTCCTCTTCGTCAAGACTCTAGCTTCCGGCTGCCGGCGCCGAGAGATGATCGTGCACCAGAACCCAGCTGGCGCCGCGCTTCTCCCAAATACCGGTGTACCGGAGATCCATTTCAGTAGTCTTGCCGTTCTTTGATTTTTCCGTCAAATGCATCGGAACGATGGTCCAGGCGATCATGCCGCGGCGGTTCACCTTCAGATCCTTACCGGCGGTCAGCTTGATCTCCGAAGCATTCTCCAGAAACTCCTTCTGCACTCCGTCGTGAAATTCCTTCCAGCCGTGGTACGCAAAGGGAGCGACATCGTAGAAAATCGGGTCGTTGTCCTTTGCGTAGAATTTCGCCGGAGCCTCCGCCGTTCCCGTGCTCCAGGCCGCGCAAAAGCCGTCGATGAGCTTGCGGAAGTTGGCTTCGTCCGTGGCCTTCTGCTGCGCCCGGGCCCCAACGAAAGTCAGCAACGCACCGACTATCGCCAGCGCCACAAACAGCAGCCAGCGCCATCGCTCGGCATTTTTGTGGCTAGCTCTGCCCACAGATCCGGTCATTCCGTATCTCCTCTCAACTCGCGAACGTGAGAATGTAGGGGCTGTCACAAAGCGTGTCGCATAACCTATTCCCATTGGCGGGGTTTTGCAAGAGCTCTTATTTTATTTTATTTTGCTCTTATTTTATTTTTAGGGCCGAGACGCTCCCATGACCGCCCTGATTGTGCGCGTGATGGCCGGGCAGACGCCGGAAGGCAGTTTTGTCAGACAGCTCCTGGATAGTCTTACTGGCAACAAAGAGGTAAATCTCGTTTCTCGGGAACGCACCTTTCAGCTTGCATTGCTAGCGCGGTCCATCCCTACGGCTGGCTGGCGAGTATGATTCGGTTCAGCCCGGACCCGCTCCTCCTCTATTCCCCTTCCCGGAGCCTCCATTCGCCGGTAAATCGTTCCTCTTCGCCGAATCTTGGCTGCATACCTTTTGTCGCACTCCTATTCTCGCGTTGGGGCGAGGAAATCGCCTTCAGGAGCACGACATGACATCCAGACGGACATCCTCTCAGAGCCGCAAATCCATTTTGGGGGCGGGCGCTCTCACGCTCGGGCTCTTCCTCCTCTTCGTCAATCTGGACGGACTCACAGCTCAAGTCAGCAGCATGGTCTGCATTGGGGCGGAAGCCCCGGGAATGCTTCCCGCACTCGGGCTGGCAGGGTGGCATGCTCTGCAGGCCTATACATTCGACCACGCCCAGTTTTTGTCGAGTCTCACGCAGATCTTGGTATCATTCTGGCCGCTACTCCTGATCGCCGCAGGCGCCGTTTTGCTCCGTCCGCTTGCCAGGAGAGACCCCTGGCCGCAAGGCTCTTGCTCGGGAAGCTCTGCAGTATCGGCTCAAGGAGACCGTTGATGGGTGATGAACGCCGGGACAAAACGAGCCGGGGTGGAATTATCGTCGGCGTAGGGCTGCGCAAATCGGGCCAGGGTGCACCGCGGTGGGGCGTGATCTCCGGCGGGATTATCGCCTTCGTTGGCTTGCTGATCTTGTTGGACAACATGGGTATTCACGTCGCCAGCTACCTGTATCGTTTTTGGCCAATGATTCTGATCCTAATTGGTATATGGAATCTTGCTTGCCAATCCGGCCGGGTTTTTGGCGGCGTTTTGGTCATTTTGGGCGTTCTTTTTCAGTTGAACACCCTGGGGATTGCGCATTTCAGCTGGGGTGAGATGTGGCCGCTGGCCATCATCGGAGCGGGCTTCCTTGTGATGTGGAGTTCCCTGCAAGCCCGGAAGCTATCCGTCTCGAACCGCAAGGGCCCGTGCGAATCGGAAGCAGATCTGCGGACGACACTGAATGAGGTCGCTATCTTTGGCGGCGTCGAGCGCCGCATTACCAGCCCTGATTTCCGCGGTGGATATGTCCACGCTGTTTTTGGCGGTGTCGAACTCGACCTGCGTGATGCAAAAATGCAGGAATCCGAAGCGCATCTGGAGATCAACGCGGTGTTCGGTGGTGTTGAGATTCGCGTGCCCGAGGACTGGCAGATTGTGTCCCGCGGGCAGGCTATCTTCGGTGGTTTTGTGGACGAAACGAGAAATTATCGCCCCGAAAACTCCGCTGAACCCAAACGGAAAGCGCTCATCCTTACGGGAGCCGCGGTGTTCGGCGGCGTGGAGATCAAGAACTGAGCTTGCCGGGATGGACGCCCTTTCATCGCGCCGTAACAGACTGAGGCTCTACAAGATCGCGTGGCTACCCGTCTGCGCGCTGCTGATCTATCTGGTCGTTTCTACGGGTGGGATGGGCTGGCTCGAGACCGCCGTCTTGATGGTTCCACTGGCGGGTCTGGGTCAAT
>WNGH01002701.1_pt1 | contig 16838 bp, 17 predicted proteins | sample 5400631 | NCBI WGS metagenome assembly WNGH01 (sample SAMN13153373, study PRJNA577476) | soil metagenome | isolation source: 115 cm soil or saprolite under Garry oak tree replicate 1 | place: USA:California | collected 2016-06-15
ACGGACTCGTTGAAGCGGCGGCGCTCGACGGCGATGCGGTTCTCCGTGCCTTCGAGCTGGGTCTGGAGAGCCAGGAAATTCTGGTTCGACTTCAGCTCCGGATAGCGCTCGACGGTGACCATCAAGCGGCTCAGCGCCCCGGTGAGCTGCTGCTGGGCGGCCTGGAAGCGCTCCATCGCCTTCGGATCGTTGAGCGCCTCGGGGGTGAGCTGCACGCCCGTCGCGCTGGCCCGAGCGCGTGTGACTTCTTCCAGCACGGTGCGCTCCTGGGTGGCAAAGCCCTTCACGGTCTCGACGAGGTTCGGGATCAGGTCGGCGCGGCGCTGGTAAACGTTCTGGACCTGCGCCCACTTCTCGTTGACGTCCTGCTCGGACCGCACGAGCGAGTTGTTGATGCCGACCGCCCAGACCACGACCCCGAGGACGATGAGGCCGATAACGGCCAGCGCGACGACGAGCCCTCGCCCCATGCGGTTGGCATTATACGCAATGACGCCGTACACTTCGCGCCGTGTCCGAGCCCCTCCCCCGATATCGCGTGCGAGCGAAGAACACCTCGACCCAGTCCGAGAACAAGATTCACGACGACACGCTCGCCCGCCGCTACGGCTTCCGGGGCGGCCTCGTGCCCGGCGTCATCGTTTACGCGTACCTGACCGAGCCGCTGGTCGCCGGGCTCGGCGAGGCGTGGCTGGCCCGAGGCACTGCCCACGCGCGCTTTCGCCGCCCCATCGTCGACGCCGAGGAGGTGACCGTCACCGGCGACGTCACGGGGCGCGACGCGCGGACGGCGAACGCGCGGGTGGCGGCCCGGACCGAAGCGGAGGGCAACTGCGGGCTCGCCGAGGTGACCCTGCCCGCGGGGTCGCCCACGCCGGCCAACGTCGCGATGTATCCGAAGGCCCCGCTGCCCACCGAGCGCCCTCCGGCCAGCCGTGAGCTCCTGAGCCACGTCGACGTGCTCGGCACACCCGAGACGACGTACGACGCCGACGTGGCGGCGGCGTGGCTCGAGAAGGTCGGCGATCCGCTCCCGGTCTACCGTGGCCCGCGCGCCTGGGTGCATCCGGCCTTCTATCTCGATCAGGCCAACCGTGCGCTCGACCGGAACGTGCGCGTCGGCCCCTGGATCCACGTCGAGAGCCGCGTGCGCCACCTGGGCGGCGCGCGAATCGGCGAGACGCTCCAGACGCGCGGGCGCGTCCGGTCGGTCTACGAGCGCAGGGGACGCGAATACGTGGAGCTCGACCTCCTGATCGTCGCCGCCGACGAGCGCCCGCGGCCCGTCGCCCACGTCGTCCACACGGCGATCTTCAAGCTCCCCGCCGTTGAATCGACGGCGCCTGCGTGCTAGAAACGTCCATTCCGCCGAGGAGGATCTGACGTCATGGATCTCCGATACTCGCCCGACGATCTCGCCTTCCGCGACGCCACGCGCCGCTGGTTCGAGGCCAACGTGCCGACGACGGAGCTGAAGACGCTCGGCGAGCGGCGCGAGTGGCACCGCACGCTCTTCGACGGGGGCTACGTCGGGATGGGCTGGCCGCGCGAGTACGGCGGCCAGGATGCTCGCGCGCTTCGTCAGGCCATCGTCGCCGACGAGATGGCGCGCGTGAACGCGCCGCCGACCATCAACGGCCTCGGCATCGGCATCGTGGGACCGACCATCATCCACCACGGCACCGAAGCCCAGAAGCAGCGCTATCTCAAGAAGATCCTGGCCGCCGACGAGCTGTGGTGCCAGCTCTACTCCGAGCCCAACGCGGGCTCCGATCTGGCCAGCCTCAGGACGCGTGCCGAGGACAAGGGCGATCACTTCGAGGTCAACGGCCAGAAGATCTGGACGTCGTACGGCGCCATCTCCGACTGGGGATTGCTGCTGGCGCGCACCGACACCAGCGTGGCCAAGCATCGCGGCATCTCGTGCTTCCTCATCAACATCCACCAGCCCGGCGTGGACGTGCGCCCGCTCAAGCAGGTGACGGGGAACCAGGAGTTCTGCGAGGTCTTCATGACCGGCGCGCGCGTCGAGAAGAGCGACCTCGTCGGCCGGCTCGGCCAGGGCTGGGAGATCGCCCAGACGACGCTGTCCTACGAGCGCGGCGGCAATTCACTCGCGCGGGTGACGCGCTACACCTCGGCCTTCCACGAACTGGTGAAGGCCACGCGCGCCCTCCGTCGCGCCGGCCGTCCGCTCATCGACGATCCACTCGTCCGCGCCAAGCTCGGCCGCATCTACGCCGAGCTGGAGGTCCAGCGCTACGCGGCGCTGCGGGTCCTGTCCGCGCTCGACAAGGGCGAGGGCCCGGGCGCGGCCTCGTCGATCACCAAGCTCTCCTACAGCGAGTTCGAGAAGCGCTACTTCGAGCTGGCGCTCGAGATCCTCGGCCCATATGGCCAGGTCACCGCGGGACTGCCCGAGCAGCTCAGTACGCGGGTGAGCGCGTCGTCGGGTCACGGCGAGACGTGGGCGTACGCGTACCTCTGGTCGCGGGCCGGCACCATCTACTCCGGCTCGTCCGAGATCCAGAAGAACGTGATCGGCGAGCGCGTGCTCGGCCTGCCCAAAGAGACGCGGGCCGATCGGGTGAAGTGATGGACTTCGCGTTCAGCGGCGACCAGCAGCTCCTGAAGAATGCGGCGCGCGCGTTCCTCGACGAGCGGTGCACCTCGGCCGTCGTGCGCGGGCTGTGGGACGACCCGCGCGGTGAGAGCGAAGCGATGTGGAAGGACATGGCCCAGCTCGGCTGGCTGGGACTGTCGCTGCCCGAGGCCTACGGTGGCAGCGGCCTCGGCATGGTGGAGACCGCGATCCTGCTCGACGAGATGGGCCGCGCGGCCTATCCCGGTCCGTATCTGCCGACCGTGCTCGCCGCCCACGCTGTCGACAGCGCCGGCACCACGGAGCAGAAGAACCGGTGGCTGCCCGCCATCGCCACCGGAGGCGCGCGGGCGACCACGGCGTTCGTCGACGCGGACCTCGCGTGGGACCCGCAGTCGACGGCGACGCGCGCCGAGAAGGTGGGCGCCGGCTGGCGACTCAGCGGCGCCAAGCAGTTCGTCGCGTGGGCCCACGTCGCCGACGTCCTGCTGGTGCCAGCGCGTACGCCCGACGGGGTGACGCTCTTCCTGGTCGAGCCGGCCGCGGCCGGGCTGACGATGAAGCCAGTGACGGCCATCGACATGGGAACGCGCTGGGCCGCCCTCACGCTCGACGGCGTCACCGTCGGCGCCGACGCGATCCTCGGCGCGCCCGGCAACGGTGAGCGCCTCGTCTGGGAGCTGCTGCGCCGCGCCGCCGTCGCGGCGGCCGCCGAGATGCTCGGCGCGGCCCGACGCTGCCTCGACATGAGCGTGGGCTACGCAAAGGTCCGCGAGCAGTTCGGCCAGCCCATCGGATCGTTCCAGGCCATCCGCCACAAGTGCGCCGAGATGCTCTTGAGCGTCGAGAATTCACACGCCGCCGTGTACTACGCGGCGTGGGCCCTCGACGCGAAGGCCGAGGACGCGGCGCTGGCCGCGTCGGTGGCGAAGTCCTACGTGAGCGAGGCGGCGCGCCACGTGTGTGGCGAGGCGATCCAGGTCCACGGCGGGATCGGCTTCACGTGGGAGTACGATCTCCATCTCTACATGAAGCGCGCGAAGGCGCTGGAACCCATGTACGGCGACGCCGACTGGCATCGCGAGCAGATCCTCCGACTCGTCACAGCGTAGCCCCGTGTACCCATCGCTCGCCACCCTCGGTTCGAGCCGGCCTCGCGCCATCGATAAATAAATGCCTGGTCCCCTCGACGGCATCGCCGTCGTCGACCTCACCAGCTACATCGCCGGCTCTTACGCCGGCATGATGTTGGCCGACATGGGCGCCCGCGTGACGAAGGTCGAGGCGCTGGCCGGTGACTCCTTCCGCGAGCTGCCCGGCTTCTACGGCTGGAACCGCGGCAAGCGCTCGATCGCCGTCGACCTCAAGACGCCGGCGGGGCGCCAGATCGTCGAGCAGCTCGCCGAGCGCTCTGACGTGTTCATGGAGAACATGCGGCCCGGTGTGGCCGACCGCCTCGGCGTCGGCTACGAGCGGCTCCACGCGCTGAACCCACGGCTCGTCTATTCGTCGGTGACCGCGTTCGGATCGACGGGGCCCTACGCCGATCGCCCGGGGTTCGATCCGTTGCTCCAGGCGATGAGCGGCGCCATGGCGCTGCAAGGCTTCGGCGGCCCGCCGCAGTATCTCCGCATCGCGGTCACCGACTACTACGCCGCGTCGCTCGCCGCCCAGGCCATCCTCGCCGCGCTCTTCGTCCGGGAGCGGACCGGGAAAGGCCAGCGCGTCGAGACGTCCCTGCTGCACGCGTCGATCGCGCTCCAGTCGGGAAATTTCGTGGACTACAAAGGCAAGCAGCATATTTTCCGCGACAACCCGACCTACCGGCTCTACCGTGGCCGCGATGGCCAGTGGTTCTTCCTGGCCTGCGGCAACCAGACGTTCTGGGTGAAGCTCTGCAAGGCCCTGGGCCTCGACGATCTCGCGGACGACCCGCGCTTCGCCTCGTGGCTGCTGCGTCTCGACAACCGCGAGGCGCTCCTGCCCCTGCTCGAGTCGCGCTTCGCGTCCGAGCCGCGCGATCACTGGCTGGGGCTCCTGGCCAAGCACGACATCCCGGCCGCGCCCGTGCAGACGATGCTCGACTTCATGAACGATCCCGCCGTCCGCCACCTCGACATGGTGCGCGACTACGATCATCCCGACGTCGGCCCGCTGCGCCTCATGGGCCAGCCGCTGGCGTTCAACGAGACCCCGGCGCAGGATCCGGGTCCGCCGCCCACGCTCGGAGAGCACACGAACGACGTGCTGCGCGAGCTGGGCTACGATGCCGCGGCCATCGCCGACCTGCACACGCGCGGCGTCGTGGGAGGGCCGGCGGCGTGAAGTACGAGGCCATCCGTTACGAGGCCGCCGACGGCATCGCGACCATCACGCTCGATCGCCCCGACGTCCACAATGCGATGAACGAGACGATGCGTCGGGAGCTGACGGAATGCTTCACGACGCTCGCCACCGACGACGGCGTGCGTGTCGTGGTCGTCACCGGCGCAGGCCAGCGCGCGTTCTCGGCCGGTGCCGACATCCGCGAGTTCGTCGCGCCCCAGGTGCCGACCGTCTTCCGCGAGTCCCGCAAGCGCGTGGACTTCCGTCAGGCGATGGACCGGTGTCCGCAGCCGATCATCGCGGCCATCCGCGGCTTCGCGCTGGGCGGTGGCCTGGAGCTGGCGCTCGCCTGCGACATTCGCCTGGCCAGCGACGACGCTCAGCTCGGTCTGACCGAGGTCAACCTCGCCATCATCCCGGGCGGCGGCGGCACCCAGCGCCTGCCCCGGCTCGTGGGCCGTGGCAAAGCGCTCGAGATGATCCTCACCGGCGCGCGAATCAGCGCGAGCGAAGCGCTGGCCATCAGGCTGGTGGAGCGCGTGGTGCCGGCGGCCGAGGTGCTGGCTCAGGCCCAGACGCTGGCGCGCACGCTGGCCGACAAGGCGCCGGTGGCGCTGCGCTACGCCAAGGAAGCGGTGGTCAAGGGCCTGGAGCTCCCGCTCAGCGACGGGATCCGGCTCGAGAACGATCTGGCCACGCTGCTCCGCACGACGGACGACCGGGTCGAAGGCGCGCGCGCGTTCCTCGAAAAACGCAAGCCGCGCTTCACCGGTCGCTGATGCCGTTTTCCTACTACGCACGACTCTCTCGTGCGCAGCAGGCGATCTACCGCAAGAGCGACGAGATCATCGAGGTCCGGCTGCCACGGCCGGAGGATCTCCATCCGCTCGTCGAGGACCTGGCCACCGCGCTGACCTCCGAAGATCGCGCGCTCACGCAGGAGACGACCGCGCGCCTGATCCTCGGACTCTGCAAGGTCCTCGGCCTGCCGCCGGTTCGGGTGGAGGTCCTGGCCGCGCGGCCCCACGCGCGCTGGGGCGAACTGCACGGGCTCTACACGGCCGAGCGTGGCCGCACGCCCAAGATCCAGCTCTGGATGCGCACGGCCAAGCAACGGCGGGTCGTGGCCTTCCGGACGTATCTCCGAACGCTCTTGCACGAGGTCGGTCACCACGTCGACTACACGCTGCTGCGCCTGCGCGACTCGATGCACACCGAGGGGTTCTACAAGCGGGAGTCGAGCCTGTTCCATCAGCTCGTGCCCGAGGAAAGGACGTCCGCCATGCCCACGATCGAGGAGTACGCCAAGCAGCCCGTCGCCCAGCGTCTCGGCCGGCTGGAGCGCACCGCCGATGAGCTCGCCGCCGCGGTGAAGGGTCACAACCCCGGCGTTCTGGGCCGGCGTCCCGATGGCAAGAACTGGGCAGGTGTGGAAGTGCTGTGCCACCTGCGCGACACCGAAGAATTCTTCCAGCTCCGCTTCGAGGCGATCACCACGATGGACGATCCGAAGTTCTCGCCGGCCACTCCGGACCGCTGGGCGGAGGAGCGTCAGTACCTGCGCAACGAAGCGGGCGAGGCGCTGGCCGCGTTCCGGCGGCGCCGCGAGGAGAACCTGACGGCGCTGAGGAAGATGACGGCGGAGCAGTGGAAGCGGGCCGGCATTCATCCCGCCCGCGGCCGCATGAGCGCTGACGACGTCCTGGCGCTCATGGCCTGGCACGACGACAACCATCTCGACCAGCTCAAGCGCGCCCTCGACGGACGTCCCTGATCGGCGGCGGCGCTCCTAGTCAACCCGCCTCATGGGAAAGACTGGGCCGTGCCGCCTTGAAATCTGGTCTCCGCCAGCAGCCCGGGCAGGCCGTTCACCCAGGCGTCGATGATGAGCCGTTGTCGCCTCCTCGTTCCAGCCATCGGCCTCGGCGCTGGGGCCGCGACGAGCTTTCTCGGTATCGGCGGCGGCGCCATCATCGTGCCCCTGCTCATGATCGCCGTCGGCCTGCCCTTCAAGGAGGCCGTCGGGACGTCGCTGGCGGCGGTGCTGGTCATCTCTACGGTCGGCGTCATCTCCACCCTTGCCGTCGATGCGAGCAACGTCGCGTGGATGGTCGCCGCGGTGCTGACGGCCGGCACGCTCACCGGCTCGTTGATCGGTGGCCGCGTGCTGGCGCGCGTTGGCGATCGCCCGCTCCGTCTCGGCTTCGCCGCCCTGCTGGTCCTCACCGGCTGGCGCCTCGTGGCCACTCCAGCAGCCGGCGCCAGCGGCGCACTGACGCTCGGCCTCACTCCCACGCCGATCCATGCGGTCGTGTTCGTGATCGGAGTCGCCGCGGGCGTGACGTCCGTGCTCTTCGGCCTGGGCGGAGGCGTCGTCATCGTTCCCGCGCTGCTCATGGCGTTCCCCGAAGCGCCCTTCCGGATGGTCGCGGCCACGTCGCTCCTCACCGTCATTCCGACGTCGGTCCTGAGCATCGTGCCGCACGCCCGACTGGGGACCATCGACCGTCGCCTGGTGAGCGCGCTGGCGCCGGTTGGGATCGTGAGCGCCATCGGCGGCGCTTGCGCCGTGAACGTCGTGCCGGCATGGCCCTGCCGTATCGCGTTCGCGCTCTTCCTCGTGTTCGTCGTGAGCCGGCTGGTCGCCGGCCGCGGCGCCTCGACGGCAGGCAAGGCGCAGGGCGAGGGACTCCCGAATCTCGCCGTTGTGGCGGCGCGGCTCCACGCGCTCCCCGGCGACGCGCTCTGTCAGATCCACCGCCTGGCCGCCGTCAGCATCGCCCGGCTGCCCACCTCGTAGACCTCAGCGGAAGGCGGAGGCGACCTCGCTCATGAAGCGATCGAGGAGCGGACGCGGATCCTTGGGGAAGAACATCGAAGGCGCGAAGACCATGCCGACGCCGGCGTCCTTCAGCCGGCCGAGCTTGTCGCGCACCTCGCCGACCGAACCCGCCAGCAGCAGATCGCGCACCATCACCTCGGGATAGCCCATCCGGCGCGACACCGCGGTGGCGAGGGCATCGACCTCGTCGCGTCGGTCGGTGATGAGGATCGGCATGTTGGCCGAATGTACGATCGATTTGGGGTCGCGGCCGATCTCCCCGCACTTTTCGTCGAGGATGCGCCCCTTGCGCCTGAGCGCATCGGGGCCGCCCCACACGTTCCAGTGGTCGGCGTGGCGGGCGACGATGCCGAGCGTGACCTTCTCGCCGCCGCCGCCGATCATCAATTCGGGGTGCGGGCGCTGCACGGGCTTGGGCTCGAGCGGCGCGTCGCTCAGCGAGTAGAACTTCCCGTCGAGCGTCGCCTTGGACTGGGTCCACAGCGCCTTGATGACCCGGCACGCCTCGTCGAGCCGCGCCAGGCGCTCGCCCACCGTGTAGAACGGGATGCCGTACGCGGCGTGCTCGTTCTCCTGCCAGGCCGCGCCGAGGCCGAGGATGAGCCGCCCGCCCGAGATGACGTCCACGGTCGCCGCCATCTTCGCCACCACGGCCGGATGACGGTACGTGTTGCCGACGACGATCGTGCCGATCCGCATGCGGGGCACGACGGGCGCGAGCGCCGCCAGCGTCGCCCAGCACTCGAGGACGTTGCCGACACGCTCCTTCGTGTTCGGCATGAAGTGATCGGTGACGCAGGCGGCGTCCCAGCCGGTCGCCTCGGTGTGCCGCCACAGCTGCAGCACGTCGTCCCAGGTCGTATTGGTGAGGCTCGTGAAGATTCCGAACCGCATCGCTCAGCCCTCCTTCACGATGGCCTGGGCGGCCGCGAGCTGCTGCGGGTCGGCGCAGGCGATGAGCACGTCACCGGCCGCCAGCCGGCGGTCGGGTGGCGGATTGAACTCCGTGCTGCCGTCGTACCTCCGGATCGCGAATACGATGACGCCGGCACGCTCCTGGAGCCGGAGCTTGCTCAGCGCCTGTCCGCCAACCGTGCCGTCCACCGGGATCTCTTGCACGCGCACGGCATCGTCGGCGCGAAGCATGGTGTCGAGCACGCCGACCACGCGCGGCCGTACCATCTCGGAGGCCAGGCGCAGGGCGCCGATGGCCTTGTTGCTCACCACGGCGTCCGCCCCGGCTTTGAGGAGCTTGGCGCGAGAATCCCCGCCCATGATGCGGGACACGATGCGCAGGGCGGGATTGAGCTCGCGCGCCGTGAGGATCGTGAACAGGTTGTCCTTGTCCGAGGGCATGGCGCCGATCAGGCCACGCGCCCGCTCCACGCCGGCCTGGCGCAGCACCTCACCGTCGGTGGCGTCGCCGATCAGGTAGGTGACGGTGGGGCCGAGCTTGCGCAGGGCAACCTCCTGGTCGTTATCGACCTCGATGAGGACGAACGACTCACCGGTGCGTAAGAACTCGATCGCGATGTGCCGGCCGGTCTCGCCGGCCCCACAGACGATGATGTGATCGCGCAGAGCCGCCAGGCGTCGTTCCATCTTCCGCTTCTCCCACATGTGGGACAGGTCGCCTTCCACCCAGAAGGCGGTGATGGCGCTCAGGCCGTACAACACGGTGCCGAGGCCGGCCACGATCAGCACGAGGGTGAACGCCCGGCCCGTCTTCGACAGCGGATGCACCTCGCCGTAGCCGACCGAGGACACGGTGGTGACGGTCATGTACAGCGCGTCGAACGCGCTCCAGCCCTCGATCACAACGTAGCCCACGGTGCCGCCACCGATGACGGCGACCAGCAGGAGCACGATGTGAAGCAGGCGGGCCGAGACCACGCGGCGTCGACTCCGTGCCCGCGGTTACATCCGCGGTTTCTGCTGACCGGGACGGTACGGTTCCTCGACGGCCCGCTTCGTGGCCGGCGGCGTCACCGCCACCCACCCGCGGCTCTTCATGCAGTCCTCGTCGACGGTGCCGCTCTTGGTGCACGAGGCGAGATCGCGCCGGAACTCGGCGGTCGTGTACGGCTGCTCGAGCTTCATCCACTGCCGGTCCGTGTCGGTCCCGCAGGCGGCAAGGACGAAGATGCTGAAGATCAGGGGAGACAGTCTGTGAAGTCGCATTTGACGGGCATTCTACCGGGTGTATGGTCTACTCGGGAACCCTTCCCATGGACACTCGCTCGGGTCAGGACCTCAGATCTGCGCTGACGGAGGTCGGCGACCGGCTGGTTGCGATTCTTCCCGCGATCCTCCTCATGCTGGCCCTCGTCACCGTGGGGCTCGTGGTGGCCGCCGTGGCGCGAGCCCTGGTGCGCCGCATCGCCCGCGCCATCGGGTTCGACCGCGCCATGGAACGGTGGGGCGTCGCTGGTGGTCTGCGCCGTGGGGGGGTGTTGCGCTCGCCGTCGGACGTCCTTGGCTTGGTCTGCTTCTGGACGATCTTCGTCGTCTTCGCCAGCCTCGGGATCGACGCCCTCGGCACGCAGGGCGCCACCGTGTTCCTGCTCTCGTTCGTGTCGCCACTCTTCGCGGCGCTGTTGATCCTCGTCGTCGGCTGGCTCGTGGCCAACTTCCTGAGTCAGGGCATCCTCATCGCCGCCGTCAATGCGGGCGTGCCGGAGGCGCGCCTGCTCGCCCGCGCGGCGCACTGGGGCGTGATCCTCTTCGCCGGCGCCACCGCGCTGACCCATCTCGGCATCGGCAAGGAGATGGTGCTGGTTGCGTTCGGCATCACGTTCGGCGGTCTCGTCTTCGCGCTGGCGCTGGCCTTCGGGCTCGGCGGCCGGTCGATCGCGCGCCAATTGCTCGAGCGACGGCTGCGCCGCGAGGCCCCGCCCGAGCGCGAGCGCCTCACGCACCTGTAGTCCCCGAACCACCCCGGCGCCGGAGGAGCCTTCATGCCGACCGCACGCGTCAACGGCGTCGATCTGTACTACGAGGAGACCGGCCAGGGCTTCCCGCTGGTGTGGAGTCACGAGTTCGGCGGCGACCACCGGTCGTGGGAGCAGCAGGTCCGTTACTTCGGCCGGCGTTATCGCGTCGTCACCTACAACCACCGCGGCTACCCGCCGTCGGAGGTACCGAAGGACGCGAACGCGTATTCCCAGGAGACGCTGATCGAGGACCTGCACCAGCTCCTCCGCCGGCTCGGCATCGGCCAGGCCCACATCGCCGGCTGCTCGATGGGCGCCAACGTCGCGCTGAACTTCGCGCTGGCCCATCCGGCGATGACGAAGAGCGTCGTCGTGGTCGGCGGCGGAGCAGGCTCGGTCGAGCGCGACACGTTCGTCAGCCGCCAGCGCGCCACGGCGGAGGCGATCGAGCGCGAGGGCATCGAGGCCCTCGTCCGCAACTTCGCGTCGAATCCGACGCGACGCTCGTTCCGGTTGAAGGATCCCCGAGGGTGGGACGAGTTCGTCGGTTACGTGCGCGAGCATTCGGCCCCGGCGTGCGCGCACCTCATCCGCGGCGTCATGCTGCGACGACCGACGGTCGAGGAGATCGAGCCGCGGCTGCGCGAGCTGCGCGTGCCGGCGCTCATCGTCGTCGGGGACGAGGACGAGCCGTGCGTGGAGCCGTCACTGATGATGCGCCAGCTCATCCCCGGCGCCGGCCTGCTCGTCGTGCCGCGCACCGGCCACACCGTGAACCTCGAGGAGCCGGGGCTCTTCAATCTTCACGTGGCCGAGTTCCTGGCCGCGGTGGAGCAGAACCGCTGGGCGCCTTGAAGAAGACGTAGCCGACACCGGCGCGATCGAGCCAGACGCGCTCGAGCTCGCGGCGCCGATAGCGGCGTGGCACCGTGTCGGCCGTGGCCGCGGCCGGATCGTTCGCGAGCACGTCGTCGCCGTCGTAGCCGGTGAGGACGACGAGGTGGCCGGTCGTCGCGGCGATGGCCGCGCCGGTCAGCTCGCCTGCCTCGTAGCGTACCGAGGCGATGATCGGCAAGCCGTGATCGAGGCACCACGCCGCCGCTGTCCAGTCGGGAAAGCGCAGCAGATAGCCGGGGATTCCCCTCCGGGCCGCCGCGGACACCGCCGCGGGCCACACACCGTAGATATCGAGCGCCGGGTGGAAGACGTCGGCGGCCAGACGCTCGGGCGTCACGCCCACGCCGAGATAGCCGAGCACCATCGCCACGCTGGTCGGCGAGCAAATCCGTGAGGCGAGTGCCGGATCCGCCTCCATCTGGCTCAGCGCGGGGACCGACAACCGAGCGCTTCCTTCCGGCGCCGGTGCCATTCGTCCGACGTCTGACCCATCGCTGACCGACAACGTGACGAGCCACGGACGATCGAAGAGCGCGGCCGCGTCGCCACCGCGCACGCGCACCCGCAGCTTGATCTCGCCGACCGCGGCCCTGGATGTCCACACGTCGATCTGACTTTCGATGCCGTCCACGGGCGGGTATGGGAAAAAGTCTGCGGACCCCACCGTCGTCGTCGCGATCCACGGCGACCACCCGGCCGTGCTCTTCACCGCAAGCTCGAAGCGAAACGCGAACGCCGACGCCCCCAGCACGCTGAGCGCCGGGACGAAATGACGGACAGCGGCGCGAGGCCGCCACGGCCCGAGATCCACCACGGCATCGGCGCCCTCGGCGACGGCGGAGGCAAGCGCGTCGACCGTCCGCCGGCAAGACGGCGGAATCACAGCCGTCACCGCCTCAGTCGGGATGGCGGAGACGGCCGCGAAGAGGTCGGTGTTCAGGCGGGGCTCCGCATCACGGACGTCGCATCACGGGCACATCGCTTGCACCTTCGCGCGCCAAACGGCCGACGGACTCGGCACACAGGGAAGGAACGTTCATGACCTTCGGCAAATGTATCTGGGACGGTTGCACACGTCACGCAATCAAGGCATCCACCGCGGCGTGCCGCACTCACCACGCGTTGATCCGTCAGACGCGTTGCGGCGGCTGTCAGGGGCGACTCGCCAGCCGTCAGGAGCTGGAGACTCGGCGCTGCCACCGTTGCGCGGTCGCTCGCGCCGCCTGAGCAGTCGTGGCACCGGCGTTGCACCCATAGCGGGTGTGGACGGGAGCTCGGACCCCACCAACGACGGCCCGCAGCAGGAGATCATCTACCGCTTCTCGGTCAATCGCGGGATGGCCGTCGCGCTCGTCATCGAAACGCCGGACTGGTACTCGGGCCTCCTCCAGTCAGCGCTCGCCCGCGTCAGGATCGAAGGTCAGAACTAGCCGCCACCACCCCGAGCGCTTCGTCGAACACCCGCAGGGTTTCGTCGATGTCGGCGTCGGTGTGCGTCACCGACACGTAGATCTTGTTCGACGCCTTCACCACGCCCCGTCGCAAACACTCTTCGTTGAAGCGCCGGATCTTGCGCGGGTCGGCGGTGATCACCGCGCGGTGATCCACGATCGGCCGGTCGGTGAAGAGAATGTCGAAGACCGGCGGCTCACCCGTCACTTGCGCGGTCAGCCCGTGCCGGCGCGCAGCGTCGGCCAACCCCTGCCGCAGCCGCGTGCCCATCGTGTGAAGGCGATCGTACGTTCCCGGCGTGCGGAGCTCGCCCAGCGTGGCGACTCCGGCCGCGGCGGCGATCGGATTGCCGTTCAGCGTTCCCGATTGCCACACGTAGTCGGTCGTGCCCTCGAGCGCCGGATCGAAGTGACGCATGATCTCGGCCGGTCCACCGACCGCCCCCAGCGGGAAGCCGCCGGCGATGACCTTGCCGAGCGTCACCAGGTCGGGGACGACGCCGTAGTACTCCTGAGCGCCGCCGTAGGCGAGGCGGAAGCCCGTGACGATCTCGTCGAAGATCAGCGGCACGCCATAGCGCCGCGTGACGGCGCGGACGCCCTGCAGGAACCCGGGCGCCGGCACGACCACACGCTGATACGGCTCGCAGATCACCGCCGCCAGCTCTTCGTGGTGGGCCGCGATGATCGCCTCGGTCGTGGCGAGATCGTTGTACGGCGCCACCAGCACGGTCGATTCGACGGCGTGGGGCACGCCGCCGGAGTCGGGCGTCGGCGCCGGGAAGGCCTTGGGCGACCGCGTGCTGACGCTCATCGCGCCGTAGTCGTGGGTGCCGTGCCAGCCGCCCTCGAACTTGAGGATCTTGTCGCGGCCCCGGTAGGCGCGGGCCACGCGCAGCGCGAAGAACGTCGCCTCGCTGCCACTCGACGTGAAGCGCACCTGCTCGCAGCACTTGACCGCGCGCACCAGCTCCTCGGCCAGCTCGATGACCGGCTCGTTGAGGAGCATGTACGTCGTCCCGCGAGAGAGCTGGCGCTGGACGGCCCCGACGACCGCCGGGTGGGCGTGGCCGAGCAACATCGGGCCGGAGCCGAGCAGGTAGTCGATGTACCGGCGGCCCGTGGTGTCCCAGAGATACGGGCCGCGGCCCTCGCGCACGACGAACTCGAGGCCGGGGCCACTGCGATGACTGCCGAGAACACCGCCAGGGAACACGCGCGCGGCGCGCTGGATCACTTCAGGAACGTCGCTCATGATCGCCTCCCTCGGGTCCCGCCATCATACGCTGGAAGGCACCAGGACACCGGTGCCGGTGAGACGTCCCGCCTTGAGCAGGGCGAGGGCATAGTTGGCGTCCTCCAGCGGAAAGCGGGTGATCGTCGGCCTGATCGGGATCCGCGCGGCTTCGGCGAGTAGCTCGGCGCCGTCAGCGCGCGTGCTGGCGGTGACGCTGCGGATCGCGCGCTCATGGTAGAGGTCAGCGTACGCGAGCGCGGGAATCTCGCTCATGTGGATGCCGGCCAAAGCCACCGTGCCGCCGGCGGCGAGGTTGCGCAGCGCCCGCGGCACCAGGTCTCCCGCCGGCGCGAAGATGACGATGCCGTCGGCCGGCGTCGGCATCCGATCGTTGGGCTCCCCCACCCACGCCGCTCCCAGCGCGCGCGCCAGCTCGCGGTGGGCCGGCTCTCGCGTGCAGACGTACACGGTCGAGCCGCGGGCCACCGCGATCTGAAGCGTGATGTGCGCCGACGAGCCGAAGCCGTAGAGGCCGAGCGTCCCGCCCGGAGCGACTGCCGCGAGCTTGAGCGCGCGGTAGCCGATGATGCCGGCGCACAGGAGCGGCGCCGCCTCGGCGTCACCGAAGACCGGCGGCAGCGGATAGACGTACGCCTGCGGCACCACGGCGTACTCGGCGTACCCACCGTCGGCGTGATACCCCGTGAACTCCGCTCGCGCGCACAGGTTCTCGCGAGCGCTCGTGCAGTACGCGCACGTCCCACACGTCCACCGCAGCCACGCGACGCCGACGCGCGTGCCCGGCAGCAGGCCGCCGTCACCCGGGCCCGCGCGGAGCACACGGCCCACGGCCTGGTGACCGGGGACGAGCGGTGCGCGCAGCAGGGGCAAGTCGCCTTCCGCGATGTGGAGATCGGTGCGGCAGATCGCGCACGCGGTCACGATGATCAAGACTTCCCCGCGGCCGGGCTCGGGGATCGGCACGCGGCGGCGCTCGAGCGGCCGCTCGGAAATGGGGGCCTGGGCGGGCAGGACCATCGCCCTCATGCTCGGCGCGTCGGCGGGCAGCGACGTCAGGCGGTCGAAGGAGCGGGGTCACCGGCGCGCGCGAGGATCTTGCGCGCGCGCGTGAGATGGGGCGCGTCCACCATCTGGCCCTTGAACGTGAAGGCGTAGACACCGCGAGCGCGGGCCTCGACGAACGCCGCGACGAGCTGGCGCGCCTCGTCCACCACGGCGACGTCCGGAGTGAACGCGGCGTTGATCACGGCGATCTGGCTGGGATGGATGGAGATCTTGCCGGTGAATCCCATGTCGATCGCGTCCTCGCACTCACGGCGGAGGCCGTCGAGGTCGGCGATGTCGGTGTAGACGGTATCGAGCGCCTCGACCCCGGCGGCCGACGCGGCGACCGCGCACATGACCCGGGCGTGGCGGGGAATGTCGAGGTACTTGCCGGCGGCATCGCGCACGCGGCCGAGGCCCATGGCCGCGCCGAGATCCTCCACGCCCCAGGAGATCGCGACGGTGCGGGGCGTGGCGGTGGCAACGTCCTTGATGTTGAGCAGCCCTTCCGGCGTCTCGGTCGCGATGATCGTGAGACGCGTCGTCCCGTGCGGGATGCCGTGGCGGTATTCGAGGCCGTCGAGGAGCTGAGCGACCTCGCGGATGTCGGCGGCGCTGCGTGGCTTCGGCACCACGTAGCCGTCGGGCCGGCCGGCGATCGTCTCTTCGAGATCGGCGCGGCCGAAGCCGGTCACCAGCGGGTTCATGCGGATCCAGCGCTCACGGCCACCGAAGTCGAGCTTCTCGAGCCACGTGCGCACGATCGGCCGCGTGGCCGTCTTGCGGTCGGGCGACACGGCGTCCTCGAGGTCGAGGATCAGGCCGTCGGCGGGCAGCGTCAGCGCCTTGGCGATCATCTTCTCGTTGCCGCCGGGCACGAAGTGGAGCGAGCGTCGCCGGTCGCGAATCATCGCGCGGCCTCGCGCTTCCGCATCATCGCGTTGCGACGGGCCTTCATCACGACGTCGCCGTGCTGGTTGGTGGCCCGGTGCTCGAACGTCACGATGCCCCACTGCGGCCGTGACTTCGACTCGCGCTTGTCCACGACCTCGGTCTCGGCGTAGATCGTGTCGCCGTGGAACACCGGCTTCGGGAACTCGACCTTCTCGAAGCCGAGATTGCCCACGGTGGTGCCCAGCGTCGTCTCGCCGACCGAGAGTCCGACGGCGATGCCCAGCGTCAGGACGCTGTTGACGAGCGGCTTGCCGAACTCCGCCTTGGACGCGGCGTGGAAGTCGATGTGCAGCGGCTGTGGATTCATGGTGAGGCACGAGAAGAACACATTGTCGGATTCGGTGATGGTGCGGCCGGGCTGATGGCGAAAGGTCAGCCCGATTTCGAGCTCCTCGAAGTATTTCCCCGCCACGGTTGCCTCCTCCCGACCGCGACCGGGCGCCGGGGAACGCTAGGATATACTACGGCGCCATGGCAGACGCCTACGACGTCGCGATCATCGGTGGGGGCATCGTCTCTCTCGCGACCGCCC
>WNGH01002709.1_pt1 | contig 16824 bp, 17 predicted proteins | sample 5400631 | NCBI WGS metagenome assembly WNGH01 (sample SAMN13153373, study PRJNA577476) | soil metagenome | isolation source: 115 cm soil or saprolite under Garry oak tree replicate 1 | place: USA:California | collected 2016-06-15
TTTTCGACGGAGATGTTCAGAAACGCCTAAACAGAACTTGCATAGTTAAATCGAAGGTATCAGCTGGGTCGCGCAAGCCTGAGAGGGAGTAAATCTCGTAGGCGGTGCTGGCATAAGGTCCTGCTCGCATCATGAGCAAGCCGGGCTGGTAAGGGGAGCGGCGGAACTAGCAGTACATGCTGTTCCACCGGCGGTCACGGCTCTGCTGTCGAGCAGGAGGTTTGCTGACTCACCTCCGTTTGCAGCCAAGTTGCAGACAGGACCCGGGAATAGCGCTAAAAAATTTTGCACTGCCCAACCAGTCAGCCTATTGGGCAGCGCCGGAGGAGAATTGGGAAACTTAGCGGAAGGCTCAACCAAGGAGAAGAGCGTTGAAACTGCAGGTGAAATATTTCATGACTACGTAATCGAGTTCGTGCGCACCGAGGCCGGCGGCGTAGCCCTGCTTGTATGGAATGGCCATAGCGCAAAAGTGGCCTCCTAGTTTGAATGTGGCCAAAAGAGGTACGTGCCCTTGGCACTCGAGCCCACCATTCTCCGGGCCCTGCGTCTCCCGAGAAAGGCCACAGCCCATGGCTCGACGGCTGAGCTATTCAGCTCGATCGTGGAGGTTTTTCAGGAGTACACCCGTGTACCAGATGACTCTGCCGCGCTGCTCAGCTACTTTGTTTTCACTACCTGGTTCCTGGACTTGCTGCCCACTGCCCCCTGCGTTTCTGTGATTGGCACCGCATTCAGCGAAATCGCGCAGCTATTTCGAGTACTGCACTGCCTCTGTCGGCGCCCGTTGTTGCTCGCCGGCTTAGACCCCGGGGGCATGTGTGCGCTACCGATGGGCCTCCGCCCCACCCCTCCCCGCAAGGGGCGTTTGCTCGATCTCTATTGCGCCAAAGCTATTCACTCCGGGGAGCCTCTAAGGAATGCGGCGCTTGCCGCCGGTGCCATGCGCATCATGGTCAGCCCTAGTGCGGCTCCGCTTCCCAGGCTCGATCGCCAAACCCAAGACCGGATTGCCGATGAGTTCCAAGGCAAGCTGCTGAATTATCGGCTCCAGAACTATAGGACAGTGGCCGCTTCCCAGCCAGATCTGGGGTCTATGACCTCGGAAATGCGAGCTCTGGCGGGCAATCTGCTCGCTTGTGTGGTGGATCCGGCACTGCAGCAAGATGTGCTCCCGCGCCTCCAACCTCAAGACCAAGAAGCCAGAGTCGAGCGCTCCAGCGAATTGGCGTCTGTCACCATCGAAGCCCTGCTGGTCTTCTGCCATGAGGTCCACGAGCAAGTTCACGTGGCCCAAATTGCCGAGGCGGTGAATGCCATTTTTAAAGGGCGGGAGGAGAACTTAGAAGTGAGCGCCAAACGGGTGGGCCACTGCTTGAAAACCCTGGGACTGTTCACCCAACCGCTGGATAGCGCCGTTAGGGGCATTTGTTTGACGCGCGCTATGCGCAGGAAAATACATCGCTTGGCACGCGATCGCGAGGTATTGTCCATGCAAGACGGAATTGAGCGCTGCCCAGAATGCCGGCCTGCAGTGAACGTCGTGAACGTTATGAACATGAACAAGCCTGTTTCGACAAGCGCAGGAGCGGCCCGGACGGCGGCCCAAAACCGAGGGTGCAGACCAATGAGCTTTTCCCAGCATAAATGGATCCACTGGGCGCAGCGCCTGAAGAACCTAGGCTGCCCCGGAAATTTTGAAACCGATATGCAAGCCGGCCCTGGTAGGTTGATGATCGAGCAGGTTGGCGCCGGTAAGTGCAATTTTGAATCCAATCGAGTCTTTGATCTCCGCGGTGGCCTGCCAGGCTACATTCTTGATCTGGTAATCACCAACGACTCCCGCAGGGTAGTTTCCTTTGAGGAGTTCGCAATTGTACCGCCCTGGGAAGATTATGGAGTTTGCAACCTCCCAGATCCCTACGACAGCGTGCCCAAACGATACCGTTATTTTTTCCCCTGCGGAGAGCTTGATTACGAACGAGAACTCGTTCTGAATCATAAAAAAGGGAACCTTCGCCGGGGTGGTCGAATTGAAGGCCTGATATTGGCTGTCGGCAGCAGGCCTATCCCGGAGGAATACTCGGGTGGAATTGTGCAGGTGAAATTCGTGGTCACTGAAGCGGCTGGAAATGCTTTTTTTTCTTGCCTACCGTTAATTTTGGATCGATCTGCAAAACCGGATCCGTCTACTTTGCGCATGAAGCAACGGGCAAGGACGCCGCTCTTTAAAGACCTTGTTGACGTCAAAGAGCCGGACGTAATTGCCGCGGGTGTGCATTTCCGGGAAAAGGGATCCGATTTGAAGGCTGACCCTCGAAAAAAGGGCGCCGAGCACTGTACAGCTATGTAGAAGATAGAAAGCTATAAGCTGTGAGGGAAGTGGAGCGGCTCCCCGGTCAATTGCAATGCAACTAATCCCTTCAAGGCCTGCCCCATCCTGTAGGGGGCAACCGGGCAAGGATGGGCCGAATCGTTTAGAGGGGAAGCTCACGATTCGGCGAGGAGGCAGTATGGCGAGGAGTAGTAGTAAGAGAAAAAGATGGGTGGCGACCGTGCAGACTGACTCCACCCATCCTCCCGCGCAACTATTTACAAAAAGGGCTCCCACCATCGCCAGAACACTGGCTTCGAAGAAAGTTTCACCGAAGGGGCCAGGCTCGGGCATGCGGATGCTGACTTATTTCATCAATCGGGCGGGACGTGGACTCAGCGCGGCGCGACGCAAGGAACTGGAAAGGGCGAAGGCGCTGCTTTCAAAACGCGTCCAGCGCGAACAGGCATTGAAGAAGCGCAAGTCTGCTGCTTGACGTTGAGAGGCCCATCCTGAGCCCTCCCAGGATGCGGACGGCGGAGACCACGTGCGAATTCACAGCCAAGTGAAGCAGATCATCTGCGCGACAACAGCGCAGCGGTCCCTTGCGGTCAGGATGTTTATCCCAATTTCGAGCCAGACCGACGAGAAGCCTCCAGATTGTTGTCTGCGCGCGGCGAGGCGCGCATCGCGTTCGGCGTAGGAGGAAGCGTGGCATCGGAAATTGTCCTCAGCCGGGTTAATCGCGCCGCGGTGCCGCTGACATTCAGCTCTAGGGACTACGATCCGTTGTTGGAATGGATCGGTGATCGCCGGCTGGTGCTGATCGGCGAGGCCTCGCACGGGACGCATGATTTCTACCGCGAACGAGCGCTGATCACGCGGCGGCTGATTAAAGAGAAGAGGTTCAACATCGTGGCCATCGAGGGCGACTGGCCCGCCGCTTACCGCGTGCATCGCTTCCTCCGCGGGAGCGGGGAGGACGCCAACGCGCGCGATGCGCTGGGGGACTTTACGCGTTTCCCCGCATGGATGTGGCGCAACACCGATGTGCTGGCGTTCGTGGACTGGCTTCACGAATTCAACAACAGCCTTTCACGGCGCGGACGCGTCCGCTTCTACGGCCTCGACCTCTATAGCCTGCATGCCTCGATACGGGCTGTGCTTAATTACATGGACAAAGTGGATCCCGAGGGCGCACAGCGTGCGCGCTATCGCTACGCATGCTTCGATCACTTCGGGGAAGACACGCAGGCTTACGGCTACGCCGCGAGCTTCGGTTTGGCCAAGGACTGCGAAGACGAGGTGGTCGAGCAACTCCTGGAGATGCGTCGCCGTAGCGCCGATCTGGCTTCGCGCGATGGGCGGGTCGACCCCGACGATTATCTGTTCGCCGAACAGAATGCCCGGCTGGTGCGGAATGCGGAGCGCTATTACCGGTCGATGTTCGCCGGACGGGCCGAGTCGTGGAACGTGCGCGACCGGCACATGGCGGAGACGCTGGAGTGGTTGCGACGCAACCGGCCAGAGGCAAAGATCGTCGTCTGGGCCCATAACTCCCATCTCGGCGATGCCCGCGCCACGGCCATGTCGGCGCACGGCGAGATCAACCTGGGGCAGCTAGCGCGCGAGCGTTTCGGCGGAGAGGTTTTTCTAGTCGGCTTTACTACTCATTCGGGCGAAGTCACCGCCGCGTCAGGTTGGGATGCACCCGCGGAACGCAGGCGCGTCCGGCTGGCACTGGAAGGAAGCTACGAAGCACTGTTTCACCAGACGGGCATTCCTGCCTTCCTCCTCCCGCTGCATGACGGCAAGGTGGCGCAGGTTCTCCATGGACCCCTCTTGGAGCGGGCAATCGGCGTGATTTATCTGCCGGAAAGCGAGCGTCTGAGCCATTATTTTGAGTGCCGCATGCCGGAGCAGTTTGACGCAGTGATCCACATCGATCGAACCAAGGCGCTGATTCCATTTGAACGCACCAGCACCTGGGAGGCTGGCGAAAGACCGGAGACCTATCCATTTGCGGTGTAAGGCCGCGTTCGCCGAATGGCAGGGGCAAGAAGCATGGTCTCATTATGAGCGTGGAACGCGCATTTTCGTTTCTTAACCTGAATCAGCGCGAGCGGAAACCACGTTCCCAGGGGCTGACCGAGATTCGTGGTCCGTATTACACGCCCATGGGAAAACGATATCTGGCAGACGTGCTGGAGACCATGGGAGAGTACATCGATACTCTGAAATTCGCCGGCGGATCATTCATCCTCATGCCTCAGCAGGCGCTGCGCGAGTTGATCGAGTTGTGCCACCAATAAGGGGTCTTGGTCTCGACTGGTGGCTTCATCGAACGCGTGTTGCTGCAGGGTGGCCCCGCGGTGGATCGCTACATTGACGAATGCAAGCGCCTGGGTTTTGATATCGTCGAAGTTTCTGCCGGGTTCATCACCGTTCCAACGGATGATCTGGTGCGCCTCACGGAGAAAGTGCAGAAGGCGGGACTGAAGGCGAAACCTGAAGTCGGAATCCAATTCGGGGCAGGGGGTGCGAGCGCGACAGAGGAGTTGCAGGCCGAAGGAACACAAGATGCGGGCTGGGCGATTGGGCAGGCGAAGCGCCACATGGAAGCCGGAGCATACATGATCATGCTGGAATCGGAAGGAATCACTGAGAATGTCACTCAGTGGCGCACTGAAGTAGTGGCGAAAATGATCGCGGAAATCGGCTTGCACAAGCTCATGTTCGAGGCCTCTGACCCTGAGGTGTTTTCCTGGTACATCAAGAACTATGGCCCCGAGGTTAACCTCTTCGTGGACCATAGCCAGATTGTGCAGTTCGAAGCGCTCCGCTCCGGCATCTGGGGAACAAAGAGCCTTTGGGGTCGCGTGCTGACGTACAAGCCGTAATCGGACCGAGCGAAATCCCGAGGAACAAGACCCTCTGCCGGTGAGCGGCTGAACAGTATCGGAACGGAAGATCTTCGCAGTGCTGCCAGGGGCCGAAAGTATTACAAATGGAAAGAGCCTGAATCTTAACGCCGGACATTGCTCGCGGTCAATGGAGAAATCCCAACTGTCCCCAATCAATCGATTCGTTGTTCCCACCACGATTCTGCTGAGTTTCATCTCATTCTGGAGAGCAGCAGCCGTTGTCCTGGCAGATCTTGGATCTTCCGCATATTACGTAGGTGGCATCGCGGAGAACGCAATCGGAAAATCCGCACCTTGGTTCATCTTGGCAATCATGCTGCTTTCCTACGCCGTCCGGGCGGTCTATATCGAGAGCTGCAGCATGTTTGTTCGGGGCGGCGTGTACAGGGTTGTCCGATATGCAATGGGTGGCACAGCGGCCAAGTTTTCCGTCTCCGCCTTGATGTTTGATTATGTGCTCACTGGCCCCATCAGTGCAGTGAGTGCCGGTCTATATCTTGTAGGGCTGATTAACGAAGCCGCGCAACACTTCCGGCTTTTTCCCATGCGGCTGCCGCCCCACTTGTCCGCAATGGGGTTCGCAATCCTGGTAACGCTTTATTTTTGGCACAGCAATCGAATCGGTATTCCGTTTTCCAGCGGAAAAGCGCTCCGCATCATGCAGATCACAGCTGTCATGGTGGTTATTCTCATCGGCTGGTCGCTTTTGACCATTCACAGTCAAGGCGCTCGACCAATACCGTTGCCAACGATGGATAGTCTTAAATTCAGCGATGAAGCTTTGGGATGGCTAAAAGGAACGGCTGCCTCCAAGATCGCGGTCGTGGCAATGCTGATCGGGCTCGGGCATTCTCTTCTGGCGATGAGTGGTGAGGAGAGTCTGGCGCAGGTTTACCGCGAGATTGCTGCTCCCAAGCTCCGAAACCTGGGCCGGTCTCGTCATTTTCGTGTTCAGCCTGCTATTCACCTCGCTGGTATCGTTCTTCGCTGTCATGATCGTTCCCGACAGCCAGCGCAGCAAATACTTCGATAACTTGATTGCAGGCATATCGATTTTCTTGGTGGGGCCGTTCGGTCTTAAGCTGGCCTTCCATGCATTCGTTGTGCTAGTTGGAGTCCTGATTCTTTCTGGCGCGGTCAACACCGCCATTATCGGCTCCAATGGCGTATTGAACCGAGTAGCTGAGGATGGCGTCCTGCCCGTGTGGTTTCGGGAGCCGCACCCGAAACACGGAACTACGTATCGCATCATCAACCTTATTGTTGCCTTACAACTGGCGACAATCGTGGTCAGCCGTGGCGACGTTTATATGCTAGGCGAAGCCTACGCCTTTGGAGTCGCCTGGAGCTTTGCGAATGAAGGCGCTTGGCGTGTTGGTACTCAGGTTTAAGGAACCGCAGGCGCGACGATGGAGGGTGCCGTTCAACATCCGTGTGAGGGGCAGGGAAATCCCTATCGGGTTGAGCCTGATCACTGTGGTGCTCTTCTCGCTGGCCGGGATCAACTTACTGACGAAGAAGACAGCGACACTCTCCGGAGTAGGTTTCACGCTCATATTCTTTACTGCTTTTTCTCTTTCTGAGAGACGCTACAAGCCAAAGGAGCTGCACCAACCGAAGCTCGGCGAAGAACCAGAAATAGAGAGGTTCCGTCTCGAAGTGCGAAAAAATCTCTCCGAGACGGCGCTACGCGTGCGACCCGGCAATATCGTGGTTGCTGCGCATGATCCGAACAACCTGAGGCATCTACACAAGGTGCTGGAGGAGATCGATCCAAAAAAGACAGATATCGTCGTGCTGTCGGTGAACTCCAATGTCCACGCGACGAAAGAGATCACCGATCCGGCGCAGGTCGTGGATCAAAGCGAGACCGCGGTGTTCAGCCAGGTCGTACACGCTGCGGAGAAGGTGGGAAAGCCAGCATGGCCGATCGCTATGCCGGGCAGGGATTCCTACGGCCTAATACTTCAAGCTGCGCGTCAATTGCGTTCTTCACGTGTAGTCGTCGGGACGTCTGCGGTGATGAGTTTGAGTGAGCAGAAGCAAAAGATAACGGCTGCGTGGGATCGGCTGTCATTACCAGGGACACTCTGTGTGGAAATCATTTCCGGTGATCAATCTGTGTACCTTAACTTTGGTGGGGGCAGCGAATCCTGAGATGCAGCCCGTCGTCAGCACTCCGCTGGCTTCGCGAGGCAAGTCTTTGCCTCGGGAGCAGTGCTCACGTCTTCATACCAATCCCGGCGTGTCAGGGGGAAGTGGCAGTCGCCGTGGTCTGGTTTGCTCAGCAGAACTTGGTACAAGTTGATATGGCCCGTGCGAAAAGCGCGTGCCGACGCCACCATATACAACTTCCAGATGCGGTATGTGACATCGTCAGTCGCCCGCCGTGCCTCCTGCGCGTGCTGTTCGAGGCGTTGCACCCAATTATCGAGTGTCAAGGCGTAATGCACGCGAAGGCTCTCCACGTCTCGCACTTCAAATCCACACATCTCGGCGTTTTGGATGGTTTTATGCAGCGGGACCAGCTCTCCATCAGGAAAAACGTAGTGATGAATAAATGAAGGATCGTGCCGTGGGTAGCTTGCGGAAGCAGCGACGCCGCTGTTGAGGAAGATTCCTCCGGGACGCAAGAGGCGCCTTGCCTGTTTGAAGTACGTCGCCAGCATGGATTGGCCAACGTGCTCGACCATGCCGATGCTGACGATTCGGTCGTACTCTTCCGCTCCATCGACGTCGCGATAATCGCAAACGCGCACCGTGCAGCGCTCCGCCAAGCCGGCGGAACGAATGCGCTCCTGTGCCAGCTCGGACTGGCGCGCACTTAAGGTGATCCCACAGGCATGAATGCCATAATGCGCAGCTGCATAGATAATCAGTCCGCCCCAGCCGCACCCCAGGTCAAGCAGTCTATCCCCGGGGCGCAGCATCAGTTTTCGACAGATGTATTCCAGTTTGCGGACTTGGGCTGTATCAAGGTCTTCGTCGGGTGACTCGAAGTAGGCCGACGAATATATCATGTGACGATCAAGCCAGAGTCGATAGAAATCATTGGATACGTCGTAATGACGAGTGACTGCGGCGCGGTCCCGCGCCCGGGAGTGGACATGGCCCTTCAATCCGTCATCGCGGCGGCGCACCATCGGACTAATCATGGGCAGAGCCGCAGCAAGCATTTTCAGCGCCGCCTGTTGCGAAACCTTGGGCTTGTACGACAGAAGCAGCTCTGCGAACCGAAGGGCCGCCTCAAGATCGCCTTCTACGTCCAGATCTCCGGCAATGAATGACTCACCCAGTGTTACTTCATTGGGGGAATCAAAGAGGTTCCGCAGAACGCTGGGATGATTGATCACCAGCGTGAATCGAGGTCTGGGTGTCGGCGACAGGTCCATCCCATCCCAGAACCTGACGGAAAAATCACAGCTCTGGTGCTCAGCCGCGAACTCTTGGAAAAGCGCTGATGCGATGCGCTTCGCCAGATCACAGTGTGCGGACGGGATGACAGACGCAGGCATGTCGCTTTACCGCAGGTATGTGGCTCTGCCCGGATCGCTTCGTCGAGAACGACTCAGGCGGCGATCGATGGACGTTCGGATTCAGGCTTAGAAATTTCGGCAACAGTCTTAGACACGTTCTCCGGTTTGTCCTTCAGCGCCAAATCAGCCTGGGAGACGATGCCGATGCACTGGCCTTCGCCGTCTACAACCGGGATGCGCCTTATTTGATGCTCCTGCATAGCCCGTTCGCACTCGTCGAGGTTCTCGCCATCGCGGCAGGTTACAGGATCGGCGCTGATGTAGTTCTCAATGGTAGTAGTCTTAGGGTCCAAACCGTCTGCGACGACTGAACAGCAGATGTCGCGATCGGTAATCATCCCAACGAGCTTGCGCGATTCTTGATCGGCAACAACTGGCACAGAGCCGATATCGTGGTCACGCAGAATTTGTGCCACTTTTTGTGCTGTGTCACCGCTGGCACAGCAGACTGGATTCGACGTCATCACTTCGCGAACTTTCATACGAACTCTCCTTTCGCGGACAAAGCATTCGAATCATGTGTTCCCCCCGCTATCATGCTTTTCCCCCTTTGCAGCGCGAGCTTATAATCAGTGAAGGAACGACTATGCTGCGCGGCGGTGGCTTGCGCGCGTACGTGCCGCCTTGCGTGCCGCCCGTCTCAACCCAGCCTTACCTTTGGTTCGCACGGCCTTCATTCCTGCCCGATGGCGGGCGGCAGCTCCGCGAACCCGGGCCGCGCTGCGGGCTTGCCGGCCAAGACTCTTCCGCGACGCTGCTGAGCGCCCTTCCCGTTTGAGCGCGCGCGAGATGGCACGCGAACGCCTTGCCGAAGGACGAGTGCGCCTGCGAGCGCGGCCTTTGGCGTAGGCGCGTGCGGCCGACTGGCGTGTCGTGGCCTTCGCTTTTCCACGTGCGGGCGGCTTCAATCGAACGCCAGCCCGGCGCGCTTTTGAAAGCCCAATCGCAATTGCCTGTCTGGACGATCGGGCGCCATGTTTGCCTTCCCGGACATGGTGCATCTCTTCGCGAACGAATTCGCCCGCCTGGGTGCTTGGTGATTTTCCTTCTTTCTCATCCCTCTTCGCTTGTTCTATGGTTTCTTTCTCGGGCACGGTTCTTCCTCCCTTCTAACTCACACAAATGGATGCAATTGCACGCGGAAGAGATGGCGTACAGGGCACTGCCTACCAAGAACTCCGGAATCCCAGATCGGTAGTTGATTAGTGCAACCCCATGCCCTAATCGAAGGAATCTAAATAATGAATCGAAATAATGAAGTGTGGATAATTCGCTGTCTCGAACGATCGATCGTGACGAGCGAAACACTAAAAGAAGGAATCGCCGGGAGCGGTTTCTTGTGCTGTCGGATCAACTCTCTAACGCCAAAGCTGCTCACCGCCAAGACATGCGCCATTGCAGGCGGCATGAATCAGGGGAATCCCATCCTGAGTTAGTTGGAGAAGGGAGATTCAAATGAAGAATCGAGAGGAACGCAAACCGAAGGAAAGAAGTGAGAGTGGTCTTCCCGGTGGAGGCGCCGGCCGAAAAGATGAGGTCGGACGATCCGGCGTCTATCCCATGTCCGGGCCCCATCCCCCCAGCGATGCGGAAATTCGCGGCCAGGCTTCTTGGGGACAGGGTGAGCGCGGTGCTGCCGGCTATGAAGATCATGGCAGCTCGGAGCTGAGCTACGAAGGTGGCCAAGTCCTGGGGGGATCTGGCGCCGACGTCCGCAATCGGCAGAATCTGAGAGTGCAGGTTCCGGCCGGTGGTGTGACTCTGGAAGGAGACTTGAACGTCCCGCAGGAGCCTCGTGGTGTCGTCCTGTTCGCGCATGGCAGCGGCAGTAGCCGCCACAGTCCCCGCAATCAGCACGTCGCCCATGTGCTGCAGGAGGCCAGCATTGCGACTTTGCTGCTTGACCTCCTGACTGAGGATGAAGAATCGCTCGATGTTGAAACGGCCCAACTGCGATTTGACATTGGTCTGCTTACAAAGCGCTTGCTCGATACGACCCACTGGCTCATGCAACAGCCGCAGATCGAGGACATCAAGTTGGGTTACTTCGGTGCCAGCACTGGAGCCGCGGCCGCTCTGATGGCGGCATCGCAAGCATCGAGAGATGTCGGAGCGGTTGTCTGCCGGGGCGGACGACCTGATTTGGCCGGATCAGCGCTGAGCACCGTTCAAGCACCGACTCTTCTTATTGTCGGCGCCGAGGATAGCACCGTGTTGGACCTCAATCGCCAAGCCATGTCGCAGCTTCGATGCGAAAAGAGGTTAGAGATCATTCCTGGCGCGACCCATCTTTTTGAGGAACCTGGAGCCTTGGACGAGGTCGCACGGCTCGCCCGCCAATGGTTCGAGTGGCACTTGGGTCGTCGGGAGGATGACATCCAAGCCGCATAATTTAGCCAAGGAGGTCATATGAACCTTACAAGTTCAGCTTTTTCGCCCGGGGGTGCAATCCCCAAACAATTCACCTGTGAGGGTCCCGATATTTCGCCCGAGTTTTCATGGACTGACATTCCAAAAGAGACAAAATGCTTTGTTCTGATTGTTCACGACCCGGACGCGCCCAAGGCCAACGGCTTCACCCATTGGGTCGTCTACAACATTCCTCCAACTGTCAATCGCATCCAGGAGAATGCGCCCAAAAACCCGTCGGTTCCCGGGCTAGGGCTGCAAGGCAGGAACGACTCCGGCAAGGTCGGATATATGGGCCCATGTCCGCCTTCCGGGAGCCATCGCTATTTTGCCCGGCTGTATGCCTTGCGCACGGAACTCGACCTCAAACCAGGCGCGACATACCGGGAGGTAATTTCCGCCATGGAAGGCAAGATCATCGGACAAGCCGAGCTGATGGGGACCTACGCAAAGACAGGGCAGAAAGCCGCGTAGCTGTAAGCAAGCAATAAGACGCCATTTAGGCCTTGGCGGGATCCATCTTCTCTGCGTTCACGCCGAGCTCTTCAAACGCCTTTTGGGCCCGGGACACCTTAAAGTTACCCTCCCGGGCCAAGCGCGACAGTGCCGCCGCGGCAATCGATTCTGCGTTCACTTCGAAGTGTCGCCTCAAGAACTCGCGATTGTCGCTGCGGCCAAAACCGTCAGTCCCAAGCGTTACCAGCCGGCCAGGGAGCCAAGGCGCTAGCTGGTCGGGCACAACCTTCATATAGTCGGTGGCCGCGATAATAGGTCCCTCGGCGCCCTCCAGGGCAGTCAAGATATAGGGCCGCTTTTCCGGTTCGCTCACATGCAAACGGTTCCAACGCTCGGTCGCGAGCGCCTCGCGACGAAGCTGGTTGTAGCTGGTCACACTCCACACATCCGCTTGCACGCCGAATTTCTGGGCCAGAATTCCTTGCGCGCGCAGCGCCTCATTCAGGATAGGACCGCTGCCAAACAGTTGAACGCTCGCCTTGCCGCTAGCAGCCGCCTGGTATTTGTAGAGACCGCGGAGAATGCCTTCATCGCAGTTCTCCGGGATGGGGGGCATGGCGTAACCCTCGTTGTACATAGTGATGTAGTAGAACAGATCCTCACCTTGCTGATACATACGCCGCATGCCATCCTGGATGATTACGGCCATCTCATAAACAAAGGCCGGATCATAGCTAGCACAGGTGGGAACCGTGCTTGACAGCACTAGACTATGCCCGTCCTGATGCTGCAAGCCTTCGCCTGCCAGGGTCGTCCTGCCGGCCGTCCCCCCCAACAGGAATCCTTTCCCGCGCGCATCGGCGAACGCCCAGATTAGGTCACCGACTCTTTGGAATCCGAACATTGAGTAATAGCTAAAGAACGGAATCATCGGCACCTGGTAGTTGGAATAGGCAGTGCCGGCCGCGGTGAACGAGCCCATTGATCCAGCTTCAGTGATCCCCTCCTCCAGAATTTGCCCATCCTTTTCTTCGCGGTAATAAAGGAGCATGTCCTGGTCATGAGGTCTATAGAGCTGCCCTTGACTGGCGTAGATGCCCACCTGGCGGATAATGGACTCCATGCCGAAGGTTCGTGCCTCGTCGGGAATAATCGGCACGATCAACCTGCCAATCTTGGGGTGCTTGAGCAAATGCCGCAAAATATTCACAAAGCCCATGGTTGTGGAGACCGCGCGTCCTTTCGAACCCGCCAGCGGTTCCGAAAAATACTCTAGCGGCGGCGGCTCAAAATCGAGGACCGGAACCTTCCGCGATGGCATATATCCGCCGAGCTCACGACGGCGCTCCTTCAGGTAGGCGATCTCGGGACTATCTTCTGGCGGCAGATAGGGCGCTCCATCGTGAGCCGCCTGCTCGGGAATGGGAATGTCGACACGCGCGCGAAAGACGGCTAGCGTTTCGTCGCTAAGCTTTTTTTCCTGGTGCGTAGCATTGCGCGCCTCCGCCGACCCAAGGCCGTATCCCTTTACCGTCCTCGCCAGAATCACGGTTGGCCCACCCTTGTATTCCACCGCGCGCTTGTACGCGTTAAAGATTTTTAGGGGATCGTGTCCGCCCAGACGCAGCCGGGCCAGCGCGTCATCGCTCATATCGGCGACCAACTTCAGCAGCTCGGGATACTTGCCAAAGAACGCTTTGCGGATGTAAGCGCCACCCTTAACAATAAAGTTCTGACGCTCTCCGTCCACATCCTCTTCCATTCGCTTTAGCAGGAGCCCGGACTTATCGCGCGCGATCAGGTGGTCCCAGTCCTCGCCCCAGATCACCTTGATCACATTCCAGCCAGCGCCGCGAAAGGCGGCTTCCAGCTCATTGATAATGTTTCCGTTACCACGTACCGGGCCATCCAAGCGCTGCAGGTTGCAATTGACCACGAAGATCAGGTTATCGAGCTTTTCGCGGGAGGCCAAAGTCAGAGAGCCCATGGACTCCGGCTCATCGGTTTCGCCATCTCCCACGAAGGCCCATATTTTGCGTGGTGTCTCGACAATAATGTCGCGGTTCTCGAGGTATCGCATAAAACGAGCTTGGTAGATGGCATTGATCGGCGAAATCCCCATTGAGACCGTGGGAAATTGCCAAAAGTCGGGCATCAGCCAGGGGTGAGGATATGACGATAACCCGGGGCGGTCGCGCAACTCGTGGCGAAAATTTTGGAGATGCTGTTCCGTGATCCGCCCCTCCAGAAAGGCGCGCGCATAGACCCCAGGTGAGGCATGGCCCTGAAAATAGATGAAATCACCGGGCTGATCCCCATAGGTGGCGTGGAAGAAGTGGTTGAAGCCGACCTCGAGTAGGGTTGCCAGCGAAGAGTAAGTCGAAATATGGCCGCCGATGCCTGCATCTTTCTTGTTCTGGCGATGCACCATGGCCATGGCATTCCAGCGGACTAAACTCTTGATCCGACGCTCCAGCTGCCGATCGCCTGGGTATGGTTCCTCCTCCTGCGCCGGAATCGTATTCACGAAAGGCGTATTCAAACGCACCGGCAGATGTATGCCAGCCTCTTGCGCACGGCGGGAAAGTGCTTCGACTAGGTTCGCCGCCCGGCTTGTGCCTTCCTCATCTACTAATTGGTCGAAGGCCTCAATCCACTCAGCGACTTCCTCAAAGTCTGTTTCCGCAGGAACTGCGAGCTTAATACTCATAGGTGACTCCAATGATTATGAAATGCGTCAAGGTATGCTGGTGCTAATTCTAGGATTCAGGGTTAATTATCTAGTGTACCGCCAAGTATTGAAACCCGCGTAGTCCAGCTCGGATCAGTTTCCCATGATTGCAAGCGTCACCGTAGAAGGAACAACGAGGCATCTCTAAATCCCACCATAGGATCTTGCTAATTTGGCCGATGTTTGGGTGCAGCAACCCTCGATTTAGCTACATCCAGCTCTGCATTCACGAGAAAATAGTTTTGTGGAGGCAATATGAATCCTACTGAACGCAGTCAGAAGCTGAATTTTAAATGCTCCGATGTTGGGCCCAAAGAGTGTGATTGGCAGGTGAGCGGAAATAGTGAGGAAGAAATCCTGCCGAAAATTGAACAACATGGCCGCCAGGCACACGGCATGACTATAAATAACGAGATTAGGGAGAAGGTTCGTAAATCCATACAGCGCAAAGCGGCATAAATCTTTGGTGCTTTCGGTGAAAGGCGACTGTCGCCCTTTCGCTTAGAAGGTCGGAAAGGAATACGGCAGAATCTCGCTCCGGCCAGCCGCCCCGCGAAAGTGAGGCTTACGCAGCACTGCCTCGGTTCGGTGTGCTTGGGTCGCTTACGAATGCCGCAGCTTCGCGCTGGCCGCAGCAGCCGAGCTCGAGCGGCAGAGGCCCAGCGGCAATTGATGGGGGTCCAAACTCGAGTCTACCAGGCGCAAGTCTGCTCAAGGCAGGCGCGTTCGCGGCCCAAGAAAACCGGTGGTGCACTGGCGCGTCCGCTGTGCGCACGTCCATTTGCATGCGCCTTCAGGAGCAGCGCCTATCCCAGCTTCCCTCTTTTTCGGTTCGCAGCACGCCCACATCCCAGGGCTGCAATGCAACGCTCCATAGCCCCCGGAAGCTGCCTGAAACTGCAAAACCAATGCCAGCACTGCTTGCTTCAGGTCGGCAACAGAATTTTTCGCCGTGCCGGCGTCCTGCGCTTTGCCAACCGCCTCCAAGCGTCGATCCACCGTGATAGCTTTTTTGTGCAGCGTGGAAAAGACGCGAATGCCGAACGGTTGATGCCGCCTCCGATACATAGACCTCAGTCGCGCGGTGATTACCTGGATTGTGAAAACAGGCCGACGCATCTGGCGTATTTGGCGTGCCCACGGTGGGGCGGAGCGAGCGCCGCGCCCGTGCTTTGGCGAGGTGTTCTTCAGGTGATCGACAGTGTTCGTCAATTCAAGTACCTGGTTGTTGAGGAGCGTCAACTTGCCGTCTATTGTGCGAAAGCTCTGGAACGGCTCGTTAACGGAGACTGACGTCCTTTGCACACTCCCCTGCTTGGAGCGCTGGGCCACCGGAGGTTTTGTCTGAACCAACACGGCTACGGCAAGGAACGCCATCACAATCGTGCTTGCCATTCTGAGTCCTGTCTTGCTGCTCGGATCCGGCAGATCAGGAAGAGCTTCGCTGAAGCTGCCGCAGAAATTCGGTAAACGGAAAGCGGTCGCCGGGGCAGCGAGTGCTTGCGACGTCACTATGACGAACAACACGTTGCATTGGGATTCTGTAGCGATGGATCAATTCCCGACACAACCCTATGAGCGACGTCATCTGCTGTCGCGTTGGGGTGCGCAGCTGCTTTCGACCACCCGCGTTATCCACGCTGCTGAAATCGCCTACGAGGGAAATCCCAAGGTAGGAGTTGTACCCCAGGGCGTGCGCCCCCTCGCAACGTTCAGGACGGCCCTGCTTGATGCTCCCATCGGGAAAGATCAGGTAGTGATAGGCGACATGGTACAGCTGGCCAAAACAGAGGATCGAAAATCCGCGATTGGTGTGGAACTTGTCGATCTCGTTTTCGCTGGCCGGCAACCGGTTGTTGGCGGAGATGGTGCCGGAGTGGTGAATGACGATGCCTGTAGGCGTGATCGTATTGAAGAACGAGGTGACCGAGGCGACAAAAGGATCCTTGAGAGGAACTCCAGCTTTGAGATTTCGCAGGTCTGACTGGTCGCCCCTAAAAGCAGCCGAGCTTGCATCTACGCGAACATTGCCGGTGACAGCCGCCCCAATCAGCAGGCCTTGTCTTCTTACATAGGTCAGTGCGTCGGAACTGATGTCCGCATCGCTAATCACAGCGGTTTGACGCACGAGAAAACCAGGTCTGCTCGAATGCAGGGCGCCCACTTTCAAGACATCCGAAATTAGAGCCTGCTTTCCCCTTTCGCTCATGATGAAAATCAGAATGTCGGCATTTTCGACGGTTTTATCCTTGAGGCCGGTAAATCTCACGAAAATGGGCGCACTCCAGTGGTCAGCGGACTCCCGGCAACTCGCAAAGCCCTGGCTTTCAGAGGCTGTTCTGTGACTGCCGGCGAGAAATGGGAGCACCACCACACACTTGGTTCTGTTCAATATGCCATCGGGAACAGCGTTGGCTGGATTGGCGACGAGTTCATCGAGCACACGTCGTGCTC
>WNGH01004232.1_pt1 | contig 16817 bp, 14 predicted proteins | sample 5400631 | NCBI WGS metagenome assembly WNGH01 (sample SAMN13153373, study PRJNA577476) | soil metagenome | isolation source: 115 cm soil or saprolite under Garry oak tree replicate 1 | place: USA:California | collected 2016-06-15
TGGCCGAGGAGGCGGGCGCGTTCGATTTCGGCGACGTCGTGCATGCCATCACCGCGAAACTGTTGCGGCGGCATCCGCACGTGTTCGGCGATGCCGGCGCCCTGCCCGTCGCCGCCGTGAACGAGCTTTGGGACCGCATCAAGGGCGAGGAGAAGGACGCGCGCGCCGAGCGCCGCAAACGCGTCGGCGCGGATCGGGCCGAGACCCTCGCCGGCGTCCCGACGGGACTGCCGGCACTCGCCCGCGCGCTCAAGCTGCAGGAGCAAGCCGGAAAAGTCGGGTTCGACTGGAACGATGCGCGTGCCGTGCTCGCGAAAATCCGCGAGGAGGCCGACGAGATCGAGAGCGCGCTTGCGCTGGGCCCAGCGGAACACAATCGCCTGGCCGAAGAGGTCGGCGATCTCCTGTTCGCCGTCGTCAATCTCGCGCGCCATGCCGGCGCCGATCCGGAGACGGCGCTGCGTGCGGCCAACGCCAAGTTCGAGCGCCGCTTCGCCGCGATCGAGCGCGCGCTCGCCGCGCGCGGCAAGTCCCCGCAGCAATCGACGTTGACCGAGATGGACGCGCTGTGGGACGCCGCCAAGGCGGCGGAGCGCGAAGAGAACAAGTAACGTTGTCGTCCCGGGGCGCGAGCAGAGCGAGCGAAGCCGGGATCCATGAACACTATCGGAGTCGTATTGCCCGCTGCGCGTTCATGGGTTCCGGGTTCGCGCCTTCGGCGCGCCCCGGAATGACCGATCAGAATTTGTCTCAGCTGCAACCTCGAACTTCCGTTGCACCATCTCCGCCTTCTCCGGGTCGACACGCACCGTGAAGGCGAGCCGGCCGTCGTCGCGCACCGATTTGGCCACGACCTGGGTGTGGCGATAGAGCCAGCCCATGCCGGCGCCGTCCGCCGGATCGAGCACGAGATCGAATATCTGGCGATGCGCCGCCACGCGTGCCTCGATGGCCGCGAGCAGGGCATCCGTCCCCTCCCCGGTTACGGCGGATACCAGAACGGGCCGGCTGTCGGCGCTCGTTCGGCCGGCCAGATTGGCGATCTCGATGCGTCGTTCCGGGTGCAGAAGATCGATCTTGTTCCACGCTTCTACGAGACGGCCGTGGTCATTGGGATCGACGTCGAGCTCGCGCAGTACCTGCTCGACGTCTTTTGCCTGCGCCTCGGCCGAAGCATGAGCTACGTCGCGCACGTGAAGAATGACGTCGGCCTCCATCACTTCCTCGAGCGTCGCCCGGAACGCCGCGACCAGCATGGTGGGAAGATCGGAGATGAAGCCGACCGTATCCGACACGATGGCCTTGGTCCCCTCCGGCAGCGCCAATGCGCGCAAGGTGGGATCGAGCGTGGCGAACGGCATGTCGGCCTCGAGCACGTTCGCGCGCGTGAGCTTGTTGAACAGGGTCGACTTGCCGGCATTGGTGTATCCGACCAGCGCCACGATCGGATAAGGCACGCGCTTTCGGCTGGCGCGATGCAGGCGCCGCGTGCGCTTGACGCCTTCGAGCTCGGCTTCGATGCGCGCGATGCGTTCCTCGATGATTCGCCGGTCGGCCTCGAGCTGGGTCTCGCCCGGGCCGCCCAAAAAGCCGAATCCGCCGCGCTGGCGCTCGAGATGGGTCCACGAGCGCACCAGCCGGCTTTTCTGATAGCTCAGATGCGCGTGCTCGACCTGCAGCGCTCCTTCGCGCGTATGGGCGCGCTCCCCGAAAATTTCCAGGATCAGCCCGGTGCGGTCGAGCACCTTGGTGTTCCAGGCCTTCTCGAGGTTGCGCTGCTGCACCGGCGAGACGGCGCAGTCCATGACGACGAGATCGACCTCGAGGGTCTTGGCGATCCCGGCGATCTCGTCGACCTTGCCCTTGCCCAGGTAGGTCGCGGGCCGGATGTCGGAGACCGGGACCAGCCCGGCCTGGACCACCTCGAGATCGATCGCGCGGGCAAGCCCGACGGCTTCGTCGAGCCGCGCCGCGGGCGCACGCTCGCTCGGTTGCGGGCCCGACCTACCGCGGCCGGCGGTCCGCCGGCGCAGATATGGGCCGAGAACCATCGCGCGCCCGCTGCCCGGGCTTGCGGCCCGGATCAGGCGGTTGCGGCTGTCGCGGCGACGCGGCTCCAATCAGGGTTTTTCCCCGGCCGGCGCGGCCTCCTCGCCACCTTCGAACAGCTGGATCGGATGACCCGGCATGATGGTCGAAATGGCGTGCTTGTAGACGAGCTGCGAATGGCCGTCCCGCCGCAGCAGCACGCAGAAATTATCGAACCAGGTGACCACGCCTTGCAGCTTCACCCCGTTCACCAGGAAGATGGTGAGCGGGGTCTTGTTCTTTCGCACGTGATTGAGGAAGGTATCTTGCAGATTTTGAGAGCGATCGGCCGCCATTATCGCTGTTCCGTTTTTCGCTCGCGAACCCGGCCTCGCGAGACATTTTGGTCTGTCGCTTCGTGCCCCCCGTCAAAAGCTCGACCTTCAGTCGAGGACTGGGCAGAGCCATTAGAAGGTACCCTAGGGGGCAGCGCAAGTCCCGTGACGGACCCCGGCGAAGGCCGCCTGCCCCACCCTCGATCAGGCCCTAGCCGAGCTCGGCATGGCGGTGAAAATCGCGGCGCAACGCGCTCGCGACGAGCCCGGGCGCGCCGTTTCCGACCGGCCGGCCGTCGATGCGGACCACCGGCATGACGATCTGCGTCGCCGAGGTGACGAAGGCCTCCCGCGCCGCATAGGCCTCCTCGACCGTGAACGCCCGCTCCTCCAGCGTGAGGTTTTGGGCGGCGATCACGTCGAGCAGCACGGTGCGGGTGATGCCGCGCAGGATGCCGTGGTCGGCCGGCCGGGTCAGAATCTTGCCGTCGCGGGTGACGATCCACGCATTGGTCGACGATCCTTCCGTCACATGGCCCTCGGCATCGACGAACCACGCCTCCTTGGCCCCGGCCTCGCGAGCGGCCTCCTTCGCCAGCACGTTGGGCAGGAGCGAGACCGACTTGATGTCGACGCGCGGCCAGCGGTTCTCCGGGACGGTGACGACGGCGATGCCCTGCTCCGCCGTGCTCTCGCGACCGGCAACGTCGAGCGCGCGCGCGGTGATGACGAGGCTCGGCACCACGCTCGCGGGCGGAAAGGCATGGTCGCGGCGCGCGACGCCGCGCGTGACTTGCAGGTAGACGATGCCGTCCCGGACCCGGTTGCGGCGCACCGTCTCGCGCAGCACCATCCCGAGCGCCGCGCGCGACATCGGTGTGCGGATCCGCAACTCGGAGAGCGAACGCGCCAGCCGGTCGAAATGCCGCCGCTCGTCGACCAGCCGGCCATCCCGCACCTCGCAGACCTCGTAGACGCCGTCGGCGAACTGATAGCCGCGATCCTCGACGTGGACCGCGGCCTCGCGGTTTTGACAATCCGCCGGAACGGCGGTTCTCTGGCGCTGCGCAAGGGTGGCTCGGTGCTGCCGATCGGGAAAGGAAGCAGGCGACGATGACGGTGATGGACGAGACCCGGGCCCCCGTTCTCGCCGCGCCGCGGCCGCCGCAGCAGCGCATGAGCTTGCGGCAGTTCCTGCGCACCGTGCGGGACAGCTCGATTGCGACCTTCCCGGCCGAGGCCTACGAGAAGGACATCGTCGCGCGAAAGCTGCTGTGGCGGCGGACCTTCATCGTCAACGAGCCGCAGGCGATCAAGCACATCCTCCTCGACAATTCCGCCAATTACGTCCGGGCGGACATCGCGCGGCGGCTGCTGGAGCCCGGGCTCGGCCGCGGGTTGCTGACCAGCGAAGGCGAGCGCTGGCGGCGGCATCGTCGCATCATGGCGCCCTCGTTCGATCACCGCAGCATCCTGGGCTATGCGCCGATCATGACCGAGATCGCGTCCGGACTGGCGGACCAATGGGACCGCCTGCCGGAGGCCGCCGAGGTCGACGTCGCGGCGGCCATGATGCATGCCACCCTGCACATCATCTCGCGGGCGATGTTCTCCTCGGATTCCGACGACATCGTCGATACGGTGGAATACGGCGTCGCAGGGTACCAGAACAGCGTGCGCCCGGGGTTGTTGGATCTGCTCGGCGCTCCCGACTGGCTGGCGCGGCTGGCCAGCCCCAAGCGCGGCCGCGGCTTTCTCAGCGATTTCGACAAGGCCATCGATCGCCTGCTGGCCGCGCGCGGGCACGCCGGGGACGCCCAGCCGAAAGACCTGCTGGCCCGCCTGATCGCCGCGCGCGACGAGGAGACCGGGGGCGGCATGACGGCGCAGGAGGTGCGCGACCAGGTGGTCACCATCTTCATGGCCGGCCATGAGACGACCGCGCTGGCGCTGACCTGGACCTGGTATTTGCTCTCGCAGCACCCGGCGGCCGAAGCCAGGCTCCATGCGGAGCTCGACGCCGTGCTCGCGGGAAGGCCGGCGCGGCACGAGGATCTCGCCCGCCTACCCTATGCGCGCATGGTGATCGAGGAATCGATGCGGCTCTATCCGCCGGCGCACACGATTTCGCGCCAGGCGATCGGCGATGATGCGGTGCTGGGCCATCGCATTCCCGCCGGCTCCGCCGTCCTCATCGCGCCGTGGCTGCTGCATCGAAAGCCGGCGATCTGGGAAAATCCGGAACGCTTCGATCCGCAGCGGTTTTCGCCCGAGCGCAGCGCCGCCCGCCATCGCTTCGCGTACATCCCGTTCGGAGCGGGGCCGCGGATCTGCATCGGCATGGCGTTCGCCATGACCGAGGCCGTGCTGATTCTCGCGACGATCGCCCAGCGCTATCGGCTCCGCCTCAAGGCAGGCCATCCGGTCGAGCCGCAGGGCCTGATCACGCTGCGCCCGCGCTACGGCATGCGGATGCATTTGTTGCGGCGGCACTGATCGTCGTTCCGGGGCGCGCCAAAGGCGCGAACCCGGAACCTATGAACACCGATTGCGATAATTTTGACGGCGCGGAGAGATGCTCACCCAATCCCCAGCGCCTTGAGCTTGCGGTGGAGCGCGGAGCGTTCCATGCCGACGAACTCCGCGGTCCGGGAGATATTGTCGCCGAACCGGCTGATCTGGGCGAGCAGATATTGCCGCTCGAACACTTCGCGCGCGTCGCGCAACGGCAGCCCCATCAGTTGCTCGCCGCCGTTGCCGTTCGGCATGCTGGGAACCATCGAGCCCACGTCCTGCGGCAGCATGTTGGCGCTGATCACCGCGTCGGGCTCGCCGCCGGCCAGAATCATCAGGCGCTCGACGTTGTTGCGCAGCTGCCGCACGTTGCCGGGCCAGTCGTGCGACTGCAGCACCGCGATGGCGTCCTCGCCGACGCGGCGCTTGGGCAGGCCGGTGGCGTGCGAGATCTGTTCGATGAAATACTCGACCAGCACCGGAACGTCCTCGCGGCGCTCCGCGAGCGGCGGCACCCGGATCGGAACCACCGAGAGCCGGTGATAGAGGTCTTCGCGGAACCTGCCAGCGGTGACGTCGGCCTCGAGATTGCGCCCCGTGGAGGACACGATGCGCACGTCGACATTGACCCGAGCGCTGCCGCCGACCCGCTGGAAGGTCTGGTCGACCAGGACCCGCAGGATCTTGTTCTGGGTTTCCCGCGGCATCTCCGCGATCTCGTCGATGAACAAGGTTCCGCCGTGCGCCTCCTCGAGTGCGCCGACCTTGCGTCCGTGCGAGCCGTTGGAAGCCTCGACGCCGAACAGCTCCTCTTCCATCCGCTCCGGCATCATGGCGGCGGCGTTGATGACCACGAAGGGCCCCTCCGAGCGGCCGGAGAGCGCGTGGATGGTGCGGGCGGTGAGCTCCTTTCCGGCGCCCGAGGGCCCGACGATCAGGATGCGGCTGTTGGTCGGCGCCACCTTGTCGATGGTCTGCCGCAGCTGGTTCATCGCGGTCGAACTGCCGACGAGCGTCGTGGGCTGCGGAGCCAATTGCTTGAGCTCCTTGACTTCGCGCCTGAGCCGGAACGTCTCCAGCGACCGGCTGGCCACCAGCACCAGGCGATCGGCCTTGAACGGCTTCTCGATGAAATCGTAGGCGCCGAGCTTGATCGCGGAGACCGCAGTCTCGATGTTGCCGTGGCCGGAGATCATCACCACCGGCAGCTCGGGATGTTCCTGCTTGATCGCCGCCAGCAATTGCAGGCCGTCGAGCTTGCTGCCCTGCAGCCAGATATCCAGGAAAACCAGGCTGGGGCGCCGCGCCGCGACGGCGGCGAGCGCCTCGTCGCTGTTCTTGGCGGTACGCGCCCCATGGCCCTCGTCCTGCAGGATGCCCGCGACCAGTTCGCGGATATCGGCTTCATCATCGACGATCAGGATGTCGGAAGACATGGGGCGCTCCTATCGATCGCTGGCGGCTTTGCGGATTTCGACGGCAGTCTCATCGTTGACGACGCGCTCGGCGGTGAACCTGAGCCTCGCCCAGGCGCCGCGCCCGCTGCCGTCGGGCGGATCGTCGAGCTCGATGCGTCCGCCGTGCTCCTCGAGGATGCGGCCGACGATGGCGAGCCCGAGGCCGGTGCCCTTCTCGCGCGTCGTCACATACGGTTCGAGCAGCCGATTGCGGTTTTCCTTCGGCAGCCCGGTGCCGTTGTCGATGATGTCGATCACGATGTCGGTCTCCTCGCGCGCCGCCGAGATCTTGATGCGGCCGCGGCCGAGCTGCTCCGGCGGCACCGCGGCGATCGCCTCCGTCGCATTCTTGATGATGTTGGTCAGGGCCTGCGAGATCAGCCGCCGGTCGAAGCGCGCCGGCATCGGATCCTCCGCGGTCTCCACTTCGATATCGACGTCGGGATGGCCGACGCGCATCAGGAACACCACCTGGCGCACCGTATCGGCGAGGTCTTCCGACGTGATCACCGGTTTGGGCATTCGCGCGAAGCGCGAGAACTCGTCCACCATGCGTTTGATGTCCTCGACCTGTCGCACGATGGTGTCGGTGCATTGCACGAACACGGCGGGATCTTCGACGATCACCGCGCTGTACTTGCGGCGCAGGCGCTCGGCCGAAAGCTGGATCGGGGTCAGCGGATTTTTGATTTCATGGGCGATTCGTCGCGCAACGTCGGCCCAAGCCGAGCTGCGCTGCGCGATCACCAGCTCGGTGATGTCGTCGAGGGTGGCCACGTAGCCGTGCTCGGCCACGGCCGACTGCTCGGTCGTGAACCGAACCGACAGATTGCGCTCGCGCCCGCCGCGGCTCATGGTGATCTGGCCCTGGACCAGCCGTTGCGTGCCCGAGCGCGCTTCCTCCAACAGCGGCGCGAGTTCCGGCACGATCGCCGCGAGCGGCCGGCCGAGGATGTCCGATTGCGTTCGTGCGATGAGCTTCTCGGCGGACCGGTTGACGATGCTGATGCGTCCCTCGGGATCGACGCCGATGACGCCGGCGCTCGCCCCCGCCAGCACCGCTTCCGTGAAGCGGCGGCGGCTGTCCATGACGTCGCGTGCGCGCATGAGATCGTCGCGCTGGGTCCGCAGCTCCTGCGTCATATTGTTGAACGTCTCGCCGAGCTGCGCCAAATCCCCTTCGCCGGGCCGGATCGGAACTTTCACCTGCAGGTTTCCGGTCGAGACCTGATTGGCCGCGCCGATCAGCCGGCGGATCGGCGCCACCAGGCGGTTGGCGAAATTCAGCCCGATCCACACCGCCGACAACAGCACGATCAGCGCGACGACCGTGTACATCAGGGCGAAGGCGACCTGCACGCCCAGCCGCCGGGCCTGCAGGCTGGCATATTCCGCCACGCTCTCCTGGGTCGCCTGCAATTGTTCGACCACGCGCGGATCGACCGGCCGCGCCACGTAGAGATACGCATCGTCGTAGCCGCGCAGCTTGAGCACCGCGGCGACGGTCTTGGCCTCGGCGAGCAGCGCGATCTGCGGCTCGCTCTCGCCTACTTCCTTGAGCGCGCCGCTCGAAGGCGCGACGAAGTCGCCGCCGGTCTTGAGGTCCGCGCGCTCGATGATCGACAGATCGCCGCGGACCATCAGCGCGTGCGGCAAGCCGCGGATCGAAGCCTGGGCGTTGAGGAACTGGCGGAACCGCTCGCGATCCTGATCGAACAGCGGCCGCGCGCGCCCGATGTCGTAGCCCATCGCCAGGATATCGCCGCGAATCATCGCGGCGTGCTCGCGCAGATAGGCTTCGGCAACGGTGAGCGAGTTCTCGATCACGGCCCGGGTGCGGGTGGAGAACCAGCGGTCGAGTCCTCGCTCGAGCGTGATGCTGGCGATGACCGCCAGGAGCACCGCCGGGACTGCGGCAATGACCGAGAACAGCCCGACGATGCGCACGTGCAGCTTGGCGCCGGCGCGCCCGCGCCGCCGCGCCTGCACGATCTTGAAGACTTCGTAGGCGATGATGCCGAGCAGCACGAGCATCATCGCCCCGTTGGCCAACAGGACCCCGGACACGACATCGTGGGTCGGCACCACCGGGGTGAGGCCGGTGAGCACCAGGAACGTGACCACGGCGGAGAGCAGGGCCAAGCCGACCGCGACCGGCCCGATGAGCCGGCTTGCGAGCCGGGATGACGGGCCGCCGGTTTCGGCGGCCTCCGGGAGGGCGACTTGTTCGGCGCTCGTCATGGGTGCTTGCGGACCGGCGGAATTCGACGCGAGCGGTACGCAGCGGACCTGAAGACCCCCGCCCCCTGCGCTTTCGGCTCCAACTGATGCTTTTCTACAACAATGTTGCCGAATTACGACTATTCCGCGGCGCGATCCGGCTTTCCGTTCACAAACTCTCGGGCCCCGATGGTCAGCCGGAGGAACGGATCACCTGGATCTCCAGCTCGCGGATCTTCTTGCGCAGGGTGTTGCGATTGACGCCCAGGAGATCGGCGGCGCGGATCTGGTTGCCGCGCGTGGCGGCGAGCGCGGCCGACAGCAGCGGATATTCGACCTCCCGCAGGATCCGATGATAGAGGCCGGGCGGCGGCAAGGAGCTGTCGAAATTGGCGAAATATTTGCTGAGGTACCGCTCGACGGCGAGCGAAAGCTTCTCCTCGGCTGCGGGCTCCTCCTCGGCCAGCGCCACAAGCGAGGGTTGTGCCAGCTCCGAATCCATCACCGCCGTGGTGATGATCTCCTGCGGATAGAGCGCGGCGAGACGCCGCGCGAGGTTCTCCAGCTCGCGAACGTTCCCCGGCCAGCGATAGCGCTTGAGCCGGTCCAGCGCGCCCTGATCGAGCTGCTTGAGCGGGAGCCCTTCGCGCTCGGCCTGGGCGAAGAAATGCCGAATGAGGTCCGGCACGTCCTCGATCCGCTCGCGCAGCGGCGGCAGCCGCAGCGGCACCACGTTGAGACGGAAGAACAAGTCCTCGCGAAACAGGCCCTGCTGGATCAGGATGCGAAGATCCTTGTTGGTCGCGGCGATGATGCGCACGTCGGATTTGATCGGCGTGCGGCCGCCTACCGTCGTGTACTCGCCCTGCTGCAGCACCCGCAGCAGCCGGGTCTGCGCCTCCATCGGCATATCGCCGATCTCATCGAGGAACAGCGTGCCGCCATCCGCCTGCTCGAACCGGCCGGAGCTGCGGGTATTGGCGCCGGTGAAGGCGCCCTTCTCGTGGCCGAACAGCTCGGATTCGATCAGGTCGCGGGGGATCGCCGCCATATTGATGGCGACGAAGGGGCCGGCGCGGCGCTTGCCGTAATCGTGCAGCGCTCGCGCCACCAGCTCCTTGCCGGTGCCGGATTCGCCGGTGATCATCACGGTGAGATCCGTCTGCATCAGCCGCGCCAGCAGGCGGTAGATCTCCTGCATGGCCGCGGAGCGGCCGACCAGGGGGATCCCCTCCCATTCCTCGGCCTTGGCGGCGGCCGCGGGCCGCTCCTTGGGCTGCGACAAGGCGCGGCCGACGATGCCGATCAGCTCCTTGAGATCGAACGGCTTGGGCAGGTACTCGTAAGCGCCCCGCTCGGAGGCGCGGATCGCGGTCAGGAACGTGTTCTGCGCGCTCATGATGACGACGGGAAGGTCGGGCCGCATCTTCTTGATGCGCGGCACCAGGTCGAAGGCGTTCTCGTCGGGCATCACCACGTCGGTGATGACGAGATCGCCCTCGCCCTGGCTGACCCAGCGCCACAAGGTCGCGGCATTGCCGGTCGAACGCACTTCGTAGCCGGCTCGCGACAGCGCCTGATTGAGGACGGTGCGGATCGCTGCATCATCATCGGCGACCAGAATGCTTCGACCGCGCATGGGATCCTCTTCAGCCAAGTCCGGCGAGCCCCGCGGCTTCGGCCGACCCGGCCAGTCCGGTTTCGGTGAACATCGGCATCAGCACGCGGAAGATGGTGTGACGGGGCTGCGATTCGCATTCGATGATGCCGCCGTGGTCGCCGATGATTTTTGCGACCAGCGCCAGCCCGAGCCCGCTCCCCTTCGGCTTGGTGGTCACGAACGGATCGAACAGATGCGGCAACAGGTCTTCGGGCACGCCCGGCCCGTTGTCTCGGACGCAAAATTCGAGCGGCAAGGACACCCGCGATTTGTTGCCCGGAATCGACAGGCGCATGCCCGGGCGGAACGCGGTCGTCAGCTGGATCTCGCCTTCGGGCGCCGCTTCTCCGATCGCCTCCGCGGCGTTCTTCACCAGGTTGAGAAACACCTGGATGAGCTGATCGCGATTGGCGAGGACCGGAGGCAGCGAGGGATCGTACTCCTGGACGAACTTGATGTGCCGGGCGAACCCGGTCTGGGCCAGCCTCTTCACGTGATCGAGCACCACGTGGATGTTGACCGACTCGCGCTCGACCGGCCTCTGGTCGGAGAACACTTCCATCCGGTCGACCAGTTTCACGATGCGGTCGGCCTCGTCGCAGATGAGGCGCGTGAGCGTGCGATCGTCATCGCCGGCCGATTGCTCGAGCAATTGGGCGGCGCCGCGAATGCCGGACAGTGGGTTCTTGATCTCGTGCGCGAGCATCGCCGCCAGCGCGCTGACCGAACGCGCCGCGCCGCGATGCGTGAGCTGGCGGTCCATCTTGTCGGCGATGGTCCGCTCCAGCAGCATCACCACCACGTGGTCGCGGCGCTCCGGCACCGGCGCCACGTGCAGGTCGACGATGCGTTCGCCGGAGTTGCGCGGCGTGCCGAGATCGACCCGATATTCGTTGACCGGGGCGGCCCGGCCGCGGACCTGCTCGATCAGCGCCAACAGCGGGCTGCCGAACGGCACCAGATCGCGCAGCACGTGACGGCGCAGCACCGGCACGGAGATTTCGAAAAAATCCTCCGCCGCGACATTGGCCTCGGCGATCCTGCCGTCCGGTGCGACCATCAGCACCGGATGCGGCAGCGCGTTGAAGACGATGTCGGCCGACCCGGGCAGCAGAGAAGTCGCTTGCGGCTCGATGGCGTTCATGCCGCGGCCTTTGCTGACAAGACGGAATAGGCGTCGGCGAGCCGACGGATGACGAGGCCGGGGTCCTCCACGGTGAGCACCTCGTTGCGAAAGCGGTGGAAGGAGGCGCAAGCGATCCCGGCACTCTCGGCCGCAACGTCGAGCGCCCATTTCAGGTGCTTGCGGGCGTGCCGGCGGCCGACTTCCTTGCCGTGATGGTGGAGCATTTCCCCATAAAGACCAGCCGTCAGCGCATGCTGCTTCTGGATCGGTGGGGCCGGCGCGCGAATTCCGGATTGCAGATAACGGGCGAGCTGGCCGGGAAACCACGGCCGGCCCTCGGCGCCGCGCCCGACCATGATTGCGTCGGCGCCGGATGCAGCGAGCGCGGCATCGGCATCCTCGAAGCTGCGGATGTCGCCATTGATCACGACCGGGATCGAAACCGCCTGCTTCACCGCGCGCACCGCGCGCCAATCGGCACGGCCCTGATAGAACTGACAGCGCGTGCGGCCGTGGATCGTGATGAGCCGAACGCCGCTTTGCTCGGCCCGGCGCGCCAATTCCGGTGCATTGATCGAGTGCTGGTCCCAGCCGAGTCGCATTTTTAGCGTCACCGGCACGGCGACGGCCGCGACCGCCGCCTCGATGAGGTGTGAGGCGTGGTCGAGATCGCGCATGAGCGCCGAGCCCGCATACCCGCTGGTCACGCGCCTAGCCGGGCAACCCATGTTGATGTCGATGATGTCGGCGCCGCTCGCCGCGGCGATCCGCGCGCCCTCCCCCATCCAGTGCGGCTCGCATCCGGCGAGCTGGACCGCGTGGAGCGCAAGCCCGACGCCTGCGGCCCTGAGTTGTGCTTCGCCTTCGCCCGACGCCAGCGCGTCACTGGCGGTCATCTCCGAGATCACCAGTCCGGCGCCAAGCTGCACCGCCAGCCGCCGGAACGGCGCGTCCGTGATACCCGACATGGGCGCAAGCAGGACCCGGTTGGGTAGATTGACGCCCCCGACCGCAATGGCGGCGGAGTGGCGGAATGGCACAATTTGCGCGCTCACGCGATCCCTGCTCACGAATTAGGCGATTTGCGTCAGTGCATACAGTTTAGACAAATTCCAGCAGGGCGCAAGTGTTGCAATGCAGCAATCCCCGCTAGTCACAAAATCGTTTTGCCGGCTGGCAGCCGACGCGGTAAGTCGGTCGCAGCGTTCGACCCAACGAAAGGGGCAAACATGGCGTCCAGCGTCGCGGCGGTCGTGGTCGCTGCCGGTCGCGGCGTGCGCGCCGGTGGGGATTTTCCCAAGCAATACAAGGAAATAGCAGGCGAACCGGTACTTCGGCGCAGCCTGCTGCTGTTTGCGCGGGATGCCCGGATCGGCGCCGTTCAACCGGTCATTCACCCAGACGATGATGCCTTGTTCGAGCGAGCCGCCGATCGTCTTGCGCTCCTGCCGCGGGTTTACGGCGGCGCAACCCGGCAGGCCTCGGTCCGTGCCGGCCTGGAGGCGCTGGTGTCCCATGGGCCGGAAATCGTGCTCGTCCACGATGCGGCGCGGCCGTTTGCCTCCCCGGCCCTGATCTCTCGGGCCATCGAGGCCGTCACGGATGCGGATGCGGCAATCCCCGGAATTCCGGTCTCCGATACCGTCAAGGCGGTCGATGACGCCGACCAAGTGGTCGAAACGCTCGACCGTATGCGCCTTCGCATGATCCAGACGCCGCAGGCCTTCCGGTTTTCAACGCTGCTCGATGTCCACCGGCGCGCGGCGGCCGAGGGGCGCGAGGGCTTCACCGACGATGCCGCGCTGGCCGAATGGGCGGGGCTCAAGGTCCGTGTGTTCGAGGGCGAGGCCGGCAACATCAAGCTGACCACGCCCGAGGATTTCGCGCGCGCGCAAAGCGAGCCCATGCTCGCCGACCTGCGCACCGGCACCGGCTTCGATGTCCATGCCTTCGGCGAAGGCGACCACGTCGCGCTCGGCGGCGTGCGGATCCCGCACGGGCGCGGGCTGATCGGCCATTCCGATGCCGACGTCGCGCTCCATGCGCTGACCGATGCGCTCTTGGGCGCGCTCGCCGACGGCGATATCGGCGTGCATTTCCCGCCCAGCGACCCGCAATGGCGCAACGCCTCCTCCGACCGTTTCCTCGCCTTCGCGGCCGAGCGGGTGCGCCGGCGCGGCGGCCGCATCAACCATCTCGACGTGACGATCGTGTGCGAGGCGCCGCGGATCGGCCCGCATCGGGACGCGATGCGGACGCGCATCGCGGAAATTGTCGGCGTTGCGGTCGACCGCGTCGGGCTCAAAGCGACGACCAGCGAGAAGCTGGGGTTCACCGGCCGCGGCGAAGGCATCGCCGCGTTCGCCACCGCCACGATCCGGCTGCCGTGGTCGCCAGGATGATGAAAGCGTGATCGACGAGGAACTGCGCGCCGCGGCGCGCCACGTGCTCGACGCCTGCCGCGCCCAAAACCTCAAGCTCGCCGTTGCCGAATCCTGCACCGGCGGGCTTCTGGCGGCGGCACTGACCGAGATTCCCGGTTCGTCCGATGTGCTCGACCGCGGCTTCGTCACCTATTCCAACGCGGCCAAACAGGCGATGCTCGGCGTTCCCGCGTCGGTATTGGAAACGCGGGGCGCGGTGAGCAAAGAGACCGTCGAAGCGATGGCCGCCGGCGCGCTGGAACGCTCCGGCGCAGACCTTTCGGCCGCGGTCACCGGCATCGCCGGACCGGGCGGCGGCACGGCGCAAAAACCGGTCGGTCTCGTGCATTTCGCGGCGGCGCGCCGCGAGGGCCGCCTGCTTCACCGCGAGCGGCGCTACGGCGATCTCGGCCGCGCCGAAATCCGCCGCCGCTCCGTGCTCGATGCGCTGGCGATGCTGGCGGAGCTGGCGTCGATTTAGGCGAACACCGCGTCGGCGCGGCGCTCGAACGCCTCGGCGAATTTGCGGAACGCCGCGTCGAACACCGTGCCCATCAAGACGCCGAGAATGCGGCTGCGGAACTCGTAGGAGATGAAGAACTCGATCTCGCTCGTCTCCTCCGAGATCGGGCGGAAGATCCAGCGGTTCTCGAGCTGGCGGAACGGCCCGTTGAGATATTCGACCAGGATGCGCAGCCGCGGCCGGTCCAGCGTCACCTTGCTGGTGAAGGTCTCGTGGATCATCTTGTAGGCCACCGTCATGTCGGCGGTGAGCATTTCGACGCCCTCGGCCTGAACGACGCGCCGGCGCACCCTGAGCTCGCGGCACAAGGGGACGAATTCCGGATAGCGCTCGACATCGGCGACGAGCGCGAACATATCGGTCGCCGCATGGTGGACGCGATGATTGGTCGAAAATTGCGGCATTCAGTCAGTGCCCGCTCCTCGCCTGCCGGGCCGCGCGCAGACGCGCGAAATCCTCGCCCGCATGATGCGAGGACCGCGTCAACGGCGATGCGGAGACCATCAGGAAGCCCTTGGCATAGGCGATGGTCGCATAGGCCTTGAACTCGTCCGGTTCGACGAACCGCACGACCGGGTGATGGCGCCGGGTCGGCTGCAAATATTGGCCGATGGTGAGGAAATCGACCTCCGCGCTGCGCAGATCGTCCATGAGCTGCAGCACTTCGTTGCGCTCCTCGCCGAGCCCTACCATGATTCCCGATTTGGTGAACATCGGCGGGTCGAGCTCCTTGACGCGCTGCAAGAGCCGCACCGAGTGGAAATAGCGCGCGCCCGGCCGCACATTGAGATAGCGCGACGGCACGGTCTCGAGATTGTGGTTGAACACGTCGGGCCGCGCCGCGACCACCATCTCGACCGCGCCGTCCTTGCGCAAAAAATCCGGGGTGAGGACCTCGATGGTGGTTCGAGGATTGCGGGCGCGGATGGCGGCAATCACCTCGGCGAAATGCCGCGCGCCGCCGTCGCCAAGGTCGTCGCGGTCGACCGAGGTCACGACGACGTGGCTCAGGCCGAGCTTCTCCACGGCCTGTGCCACGTGCTCGGGCTCGGCGGGGTCGAGCGGTCCGGGCAAGCCGGTCTTCACGTTGCAGAACGCGCACGCGCGCGTGCAGGTGTCGCCCATGATCATGAAGGTGGCGTGCTTCTTTTCCCAGCATTCGCCGATGTTGGGACAGCCGGCTTCCTCGCACACCGTATGAAGGCCGTTGGCGCGGATGATGCGGCTCGTCTCGGCGAAACCGGGCGAGCCCGGCGCCTTGACCCGGATCCACGGCGGCTTGCGCAATACAGGCGTTTCCGGCCGATGCGCCTTTTCCGGATGGCGCGGCCGAGGCGATTGCAGCGTGTCGAGAACGATGGCCATGAAACGAGCTCGACTCTACTTACGGGCGGAATCGCCGCCCCGCAAGCCGGCGAGCCCGGCGCACTGTCGCATGAATTCGGTGTCTTTCGCTGCCGATTTCGCTATCCGGGGGGCCCGACCGGAGCGGCCAAGGTTGTTGATCGGAAACCGAAACAGGAACAGCGCGTTGCCGCCGGGCGTTTCGTCGGCAATATTCCGGCGCATGTGCTCCGTCGTCATCGCCCGGCTTGTCCGGGCGATCCAGTAGCCTCATGAGCCGTCCCGTCCATCCTCGAGCGCGGTGGTTACTGGTGGCCCGCCTTCGCGGGCCATGACAATCAAAATTCGAACCGCAAATAACTTCAAATATTCAACACGCGCCCATACGCATCAAGCACCGCCTCCTTCATCATCTCCGAGAGCGTGGGGTGCGGGAAGATGGTGTGCATCAGCTCTGCTTCGGTGGTCTCGAGGTTCATGGCGACGACGTAGCCCTGGATCAGCTCGGTGACCTCGGCGCCCACCATGTGCGCGCCCAACAGCGCCCCGGTCTTCTCGTCGAACACCACCTTGACCAGCCCCTCCGGCTCGCCGAGCGCGATCGCCTTGCCGTTGCCGATGAACGGGAAGCGGCCGACGCGGATCTCGTAGCCGGCCTCCTTGGCGGCGGCCTCGGTGAGGCCGACCGAGGCGACCTGCGGGCTGCAATAGGTGCAGCCGGGGATCAGCCTCTTGTCCATCGGGTGCGGGTGGAGGCCTTTGATGGCCTCGACGCAGACGACGCCTTCGTGCTCCGCCTTGTGCGCCAGCATGGGCGGGCCGGCGACGTCGCCGATCGCGTAGATGCCCGGCACGTTGGTGCGGCAGAAGCCGTCGATGACGACCGTGCCGCGGTCGGTCTTGACCCCGAGCTTCTCCAGCCCGAGCCCTTCGACATTGCCGGTGACACCGACCGCGGAAATGACGCGCTCGACCGCGATCGATTGCTTCTGGTTCTTGCCGCCCTCGACCTGCGCGACGACGCCCGTTCCCTTCTTCTCGACCGCCGTCACCTTGGCGCCGGTCAGGATCTTGATGCCCTGCTTCTCGAACGATTTGCGCGCCAATGCCGCGATCTCGGCGTCCTCGACGGGAAGGATCTGCGGCAGCACTTCGACGACCGTGACCTCCGATCCGAGCGTGCGGAA
>WNGH01003398.1_pt1 | contig 16816 bp, 16 predicted proteins | sample 5400631 | NCBI WGS metagenome assembly WNGH01 (sample SAMN13153373, study PRJNA577476) | soil metagenome | isolation source: 115 cm soil or saprolite under Garry oak tree replicate 1 | place: USA:California | collected 2016-06-15
CGCGCGGGCGAGCGCCTCGAGGCTATGGCGCAAGCGAGCGTGCGCGTCGAGGCGGCGCGCGTAGCCCATCTCGCCTGCACCGCCCTTCGCCCGCATCACCGCGACGAGCTCGCGGCGCTCGGCGAGCGGCCACCCGGCGAGATCGGGGATGAGCGCGGCGACGAGCGACATCCGCGCGAACGAGCGCTGCTCGGCACCGGGCCACCCGGCGCGCCGCGTGGCGCCGAGGATTCGACCGACGCGCTCCGTCGACGCGCGCGTCGCCAGGCGCCGATCGCCGCCGAACTCGCGCGCGATCCGGCGGGCGACGAGGGCCGAGACGTCCGTTGCGCGCAGGCGCTTCTCGGGAGCGGCCAGCCCGCCCGGCAGCGTCAGGAAGACCTCGTCGGCGGCCAGCCGCTTGAGCACCGGGATCGGCGAGCGGTAGCTCGCGTCGGCGGCGATCTTCGCGCGCTCCTCGGCCAGCACGCGGATGACGCCCGGATCACGGGGGCGGAAGCCGAGGCGGTGATAGAAGTAGAACGAGCCCGAGCGCAGCGCCTCGGTACTCTCGTGGCCGAGCTGATAGCGATCGACGACGATGGTCCGCATGTTGAAAATCCGGCGGTACGCTCGCAGGAGCTGTGTCGCGAGGTACGCGGATTCGCCCTGGCGGAACGACGCGAAGATGTTGACCGCGAAGTCGAGCGTGCCGAACAATTCCCACCCGCCGCCGTAGCTCACGGGCACGCCGTTCTTCAGAGCCAGAAAGCCGTAGTAGCCCTCGAGCGGGAGCCGGAAGTCCGCCTCGATTCCGATGAAGACCAGCGTGAGCCCGCGCCCGGCGTCGACGACGAGCACGTCGTCGGGGTTCGGGTGGGAGAAAGCGTGGAGCTCGCGCTGGCGCGTCGCCATCGCCACGCGGGCGGCCTCGATCATCGCCTCGGCCCGGTCGCGGGGCGCCCGGACGAGCGGCGGCGGCCGCCTGAGCGCGGCGACGAGGTCTCCGGCGCTCCTGTCCAGGCCGCCGTGGTGGAAGAATACCCGCCGACACGGAAGCCGCGCGAGGGTACGGGACGCGCCGGGGCCGCGCGGGCGCCAGAGAATCGGGAGCGCGACGCTCTCGAACAGCCAGTCGCGCGTCTCCTCGGGGAGGCCGGTGCGCTCGAACAGCTCGAGCACCACGGCGAGATCGCTCAGCCGGCGGCCGCCCTTCGCGACCCGGAGCCATCGCCGCCAGCCCATGCCGCCCTCGCTGAACGCGTCCCCCTCCGCCGCGGTCGCCAGCAGCGACAGCGTCTCGTCGAGACGGTCCTCGTCGTCGAACCGGCTCCAGGCGATCTCGACGTCCTGCGGGTAGCGCGCGGCGAGCCATCGGGCCATCGGGTAGCCGAACGGGTAGTCGAGCGCGGCGCCGACGATCCCGGAATCGTGGAGTCGTCGCGCGGCGGGGCCGAGTCGCGCGACCCGGCTCCCGAATCCCTCGAGAGCGCGGTCGACGAGCTCGAGCACGCGCGCGTCGTCCGGATACGCCTGCAGGAAGCAGAGCGCCTCGTGGAACCGCAGGAGCGTGCCGGGATGGCGGATGGCGCAGCGCTCGAGGCTCTAGTAGCGGGCGACCGCCGCCGCCAGGGCCTCGACGAGGCGCCGGCCCCGGCTCATCTAGGGCTCGGCGCCCTCGATATGCTCCATGGTCTCGTCGTCGAGGCCGAAGTAGTGGCCGAGCTCGTGGATGACCGTGTCGCGGACCAGCTCCGCCATCTCGGCCTCGTCCGCACAGTCCTCTTCGATCGGCCCCTGGTAGATCGTGATCGTGTCGGGCAGGACGTTGCCGTAGCTGGAATCACGGCGCGTGAGGTCGATGCCGCGGTACAGGCCGTACAGCGTGTCGGGCGGCTCGATGCCGACGTCGGCCAGGGTCTCGTCGTCGGCCCAGTCCTCGACGACCACCGCGATGTTCTTGATCCTGTCCTTGAACCGCTTGGGCAGTCGACGCAGCGCCTTCTCGACGAGCGATTCGAACTGGCGGCGCGTCACGATCGGCGGACTGGCCCGCCGGCGGGCACTACAGCCCCCGGAGGCGCTCGACGTTGATGACGTCCCTGACTTCGCGGATGGCGGCGATGATGTCCTGCAGCTGCCGGACGTCGGCGACCTCGATGACGAAGTTGTTGATGCCGCGGCGGTCGTCGGTCACCGTGACCTCGGCCTTCGTGATGTTGCCGTTCCGCGCCGAGATGGCGCCCGTGATCTCCGAGAGGAGCCCCGGCCGGTCCTTGCCGATGTAGACCGCGATCCGGACCGGGCGCTTGCCGGGCTCGGCGACGTCCCACTCGACGTCGATCAGCCGCTCCCGATCGAGCACGCTCTTGGCGACGGTGAGACAGTCGCGCGCGTGCACCGTGAGCCCGCGGCCCCGGGTGATGAAACCCACGATCGGATCGCCCGGCAGCGGATTGCAGCAGCGCGCGAACCGCACCAGCAGGTCGTCCACGCCGCGGATCCGGACGCCGTCGGTGGGCGCCGACCGCGCCGGGGTTGCCTTCGGCCGCTCCGGCAGTTCGAGGAGCGCGTTGGGCGCCAGCTTGTTCAGCACCTGATGGACCGAGCTCTTGCCATAGCCGATCGCCGCCAGCAGGTCGTCGGAGCCGGGGAAGCCGAAGTCGGCCGCGACCTTCCTGAGGTCGTCGCCGGCCAGCAGCGGCGTCGGATTCAGGCGGTACTTCCTCGCCTCGCGCTCGAACAGCTCGCGGCCGAGCTCGATCGAGCGCGCACGCTCCTCCACCTTGAGCCACTGGTTGATCTTGGCCCGGGCCCGCGTGGACTTGACGATCTTCAGCCAGTCACGGCTCGGATGCTGGTTGGGCGACGTCACGATCTCGACGATGTCGCCCTGGCGCAGCGTGTACCGGAGCGGGACGAGCTTGGCGTTCACCTTCGCGCCGACGCAGTGCTCGCCGACCTTCGTGTGAACCGCGTAGGCGAAATCGAGCGGCGTCGCGCCGTCCGGCAGGGCCTTCACGTCGCCCTTGGGCGTGAACACGTACACCTCGTCCGGGAAGAGGTCGACCCGGACCGTGTCCATGAATTCCCGCGGGTCCTTCGTGTCCTGCTGCGTCTCGATCAGCTGGCGCAGCCACACGAGCGACTCGTCGAGCTTGTCCTTGCCCGCCTTGCGCTCCTTGTAGAGCCAGTGGGCGGCGATGCCCTCCTCGGCGATGCGGTGCATCTCGCGCGTGCGGATCTGGATCTCCACCGGATCGCCCTTGGGCCCGATGACCGTCGTGTGGAGCGACTGGTACATGTTCACCTTCGGCATCGCGATGAAGTCCTTGAAGCGGCCCGGGACGGGCTTCCACAAGGAGTGGATGACGCCGAGCGCGCCGTAGCAGTCGCGCACCGAAGCGGTGATGACACGGACGGCCGTGAGGTCGTAGATCTCGTCGAACTCCCGGCCCTGGTCGTGCATCTTCTTCCAGATGGAGTAGAAATGCTTGGGGCGGCCGCGGATCTGGGAATCGATGCCGACCTCGGAGAGCTTTCTCTGTAGGATCGCGATCAGCTGGTTGATGTCCGCCTCGCGCTCGAGGCGGCGCTTGGCGACGCGCTTCTGCAGATCGAGGTAGTCGCCCGGGTTGAGGCTGCGGAGGGCGTGGTCCTCGAGCTCCGCCTTCACCTTGGCCATGCCGAGCCGATGGGCCAGGGGCGCGTAGATGTCGAGCGTCTCCTGCGCGATCTTCCGGGACCGGTCGGCCGGCAGGTAGTCCAGGGTGCGCATGTTGTGGAGACGATCGGCGAGCTTGATCATGAGCACGCGGAGGTCGCGCGCCATCGCCACCAGCATCTTCCGGAAATTCTCGGCCTGGCGCTCTTCGCGCGACGAGAAGGCGAGCTTGCCGATCTTCGTGACGCCGTCGACCAGCTCGGCGATCTCGCCGCCGAACTCGCGCTCGAGATCGGCCTTGGTCGCGGTCGTGTCCTCCAGGACGTCGTGGAGGAGGCCGGCCGTCACCGTGGTCACGTCCATCTTGAAGTCGACGAGGAGGTTGGCGACCTCGAGCGGATGGCTGAGGTACGGCTCGCCGGACGCGCGCTGCTGACCCCGATGCGAGGCGGCGGAGAACTGGTAGGCCCGAGCCAGGACGTCGAGGTCAGCGCCCGGCTGGTACTTCGGAATCTCTTCGATCAGTGTCTCTAGTTGGGTCATGGCGCCAAAATGATTGGTTAACCAACGATTTTGACACGCTGATCAGGCTTTCGCCACCGCTTTCTTGCCCCGACGGAGCCGGCCCTCGATGTAGTTGGTCCAGTCGACGACCAGCGCCGCCGCCACGTAGGTCGTGGAATACGTCCCGGTGATGACCCCGACGAAGAGGACGAACGCGAAATCCTCGAGCGTCCGGCCGCCGAAGAAGAGCAGGACGGCCGCCGAGAAGAAGGTCGTGAGCGAGGTCAGGATGGTCCGCGACAGGGTCTGGTTGACCGCGTCGTTCATCTGCTGCGCGAAGGTGCGCCCCTTCGGGACGAACTTGCCGCGGTTCTCGCGGAGCCGGTCGTAGGCGACGATCGTGTCGTTGACCGAGTAGCCGATGATCGTCAGGAGCGCCGCCAGCACCGGAAGCGAGAACTCGCGGTTGGTGATCGACAGCCCGCCGAGGCAGACGATCACGTCGTGGCAGACGGCGATGACGGCGGCAACCCCGCCCCGCATATCGAAGCGAAAAGCCAGATAGATGGCGATCCAGATGAGGCCGGCCAGCACGAGGTACAGTGCCTGGAGTTGCAGCTCCCGCCCCACTTGAGGCCCCACGAACTCGATGCGCCGGATCTCGAACTTGCCCAGGCTGTCGTTGGCGCTCAGGGCCCCCTGGACGCGCCGGGAGATCTCTTCCGAGCCGACCGCCGCCAGCGGCAGCCGGATGATGAATTCCTGGGCGTCGCCGAATTGCTGGATGATGCTCTCGCCGAGCTGGATCGTAGCCAGGTTCGTCCGGATCTGCGCGATGGCCGGCGCGCGCTCGAAACGCACCTGGATCAGCGTGCCGCCGGTGAAGTCGATGTCGTAGCGCAGCCCGCCCCGCGCGGCCAGCGAGATCAGCGCAATCAGCGTGAAGGCGATCGAGGCGATGTACGCCCACTTTCGCTTGCCGATGAAGTCGAAGTTTGGATTCCGAAAGAGCTCGATCAAATCGAGACCTGCTCGAGCTTGCGCCGGCCCATGTACACCAGGTCGAAGAGCAGACGCGTGAAGAAGTACGCGGTGAAGAGGCTCGCGCCGAGTCCGATGAACAGCGAGACGCCGAAGCCCTTGACGGAGCTGGTGCCGAAGGACAGCAGGATGATAGCGGTCCCCATGACCGTCAGGTGCGTGTCGACGATCGTCCGGAACGCGCGCCGGAATCCGGCTTCGATGGCGGAGCGCGGCGACTTGCCCAGTCGCAACTCCTCGCGGATCCGCTCGAAGATCAGGATGTTCGTGTCCACGGCCATGCCGATCGTGAGCGCGATGCCGGCGAGGCCCGGCAGGGTCAGGGTCGCGCGGATCGCCGCCATGAACGCGAAGAGCATCAGGAGGTTCAGGCCGAGCGCCACGTCCGCGATGAGCCCGGAGAGCCGGTAGTAGACGAGCATGAAGATGAACACGATGACCGCCGACGCGGTGATGGCGATCAGACCCTGCCGGATGGAATCGGCGCCCAGCGACGGACCGACCGTCCGCTCCTCGAGGAGCACCACCGGCGCGGGCAAGGCGCCGGCGCGCAGCACGATGGCCAGGTCGCGCGCGTCGTCGACCGTGAAGTGGCCGGTGATGACGGCGCGGCCGCTGGGGATGCGCTCGTTGATGCGCGGCGCCGAATAGACCGTCCCGTCGAGGATGATCGCCAGGCGCTTGCCGACGTTCTGCTCGGTGACCTCGCCGAAGATCCGGGTGCCGGTCGACGTGAACTCGATCGCCACTTGCCAGTTGCCGAGCGAGTTCGGATCGGCCTGCACCTCGGCGCGCGTCAGCTCCGCTCCGGTGAGCAGGGTCCGCTTCTGGACCACGTAGGGCACCTTGCGCTCGGCCTTGGTCTGCTTGTCGATCTCCCGCCCGTAGAGGAGCTCGGAGGTCTCCGGAAGCTGACCGGCCAGCGCCTGCTCGACCGACGTCTGCTCGTCGAGCATCTTGAACTCGAGGAGCGCGGTCTTGCCGATGAGGGCCTTCGCGCGCGCCGGATCCTGGATCCCCGGCAGCTGGATCAGGATCTGGTCGGCGCCCTGGCGCGTGATCGTCGGCTCGGCCACGCCGAACTGATCGACGCGGTTGCGGATCGTCTCGAGCCCCTGGCGGACGGCGTCGTCGCGGAGCTGGTTGATCTGCCGCTCGACCATCACGAGCTTGAAGCGCCCGGCCGTCTGGTTCTCGTCGCGCCGCGTGAAGGTGGAGAACTCGGCCACCGCGGTGAGCGCGTCGTTCCACGACTGCGGGCTGGCCAGCTCCACCTGGATCGTCGAGTTGCCCTCCCGCGCGATCCGCTGGACGCCGATGCCCTTGCGCTCGAGCGCCTTCTTGAGGTCTTCGGCGGTGCGGTCGGTCTGGCTGGCGACGTGCTTGTCCGCCTCCACGCCGAGCATGAGGTGGATCCCGCCCTGCAGATCGAGTCCGAGGTTGAGGGCCCGCTTCAGGGGGTACAGGTACCAGACCGATAAGGCCACGACGAGGAGCACGAACGCGATCCGCACCGGGAGGTGCCTAGGCATCCTTCTCGCCCTGCCCCGCCACGACGCGGCCGATGGCGGAGCGGTCGAATTCGAGCTTCACCTGATCGGCGACCCGCAAGACGACGGTGTGCTCGTTCAGCCCGGTGACGGTTCCGTGCATTCCGCTGGTCGTCACCACGCGGTCGCCCCGCTTCATCGACGACAGCATCCGCTCGCGCTCCTGCTTCTGCTTCTGCTGCGGACGGAGCAGGAGGAAGTAGAAGATGGCGAGCATCGACGCCACCATGACGATGGTGGGCAGCATGCTCTGCGCGCCGCCGCCCGGCGGCGCCGCGGCCGCGTACGCGAGATCAGGAAAGAGCATCGAGTCGGAGGCCTCCGGGGACGTTAGTCGCGCGAAACATCAACGGATGATACTGCATAACGCGCGAAAAACCGAGCCTGGAATGGCCCGAAGCCGCCCGCCGCGATCGCCGCGCGCATGTCGCGCACGAGCCGGAGAAAGAACGTCATGTTGTGGAGCGTCAGCAGCCGATACGCCAGCAGCTCGCTCGACATGAAGAGGTGGCGCAGGTAGGCGCGCGAGAAGCCGCGGCAGGCGTAGCACGCGCATTCGGCGTCCAGCGGCGCGGCGTCCTTCGCGTAGCGCGCCTGCTTCAGCGTCAGCGGCCCGTCCGCGGTGAAGGCCTGGCCGTTGCGCGCGTTGCGCGTGGGCAGGACGCAATCGAACATGTCCACGCCGCGCGCCACCGACGCGACGAGGTCCTCGGGCTTGCCGACACCCATGAGATAGCGCGGCTGGTTCGCCGGCAGCAGGCCGGCCACCAGCGCGGTCAGGTCGTACATGAGGGGCTTCGGCTCCCCGACCGCCATGCCGCCGATGGCGTAGCCGTCGAAGCCGAGGTCGACGGTGGCGCGCGCCGCCTGCGACCGCAGCGCCTCGTCGGTCCCGCCCTGGACGATGCCGAACATCGCCTGGCCCGCGGCGCCCGCCGCGTGGGCCGCCTTCGAGCGGGCGGCCCAGCGCAGCGTCAGCGCGAGTGAGCGCTCGGTGGCCTCACGGGTCGCCGGATACGCGAGGCATTCGTCGAGCGGATGGATGATGTCCGCGCCCAGGGCCTGCTGGACCTCGACCGCGATCTCCGGCGACAGGAAGTGGGCGGAGCCATCGACGGCGGAGCGGAACTCGACGCCGGCCTCCGTGATCTTCCTGAGCTTGGAGAGGCTGAAGACCTGAAATCCGCCCGAGTCGGTGAGGATCGCGCCGTCCCAGCCCATGAAGCGGTGCAGCCCGCCGAGCTCCTTCACGACGTCGTGGCCCGGCCGGAGAAAGAGATGATAGGTGTTGGCGAGGACGATCTGGGCGCCGGCGGCGCGGAGATCGTCCGGCCCCAGCGCCTTCACCGTCGCGTGCGTGCCGACCGGTATGAAGATCGGCGTGTCGACGCCGCCGTGGGCGGTCGTGAGCCGGCCGGCGCGCGCGGCACCGTCGGTGGCGAGAAGCTCGAACTTCACAGGATCAGCGTCGCGTCGCCGTAGGAATAGAAGCGGTAGCCCGCCCGGACCGCGTGGCCGTACGATTTCAGGATCAGCTCGCGCCCCGCGAGCGCCGCGACCAGCGCCAGGAGCGAGGAGCGCGGCAGGTGGAAGTTCGTCAGCATCCCGTCCACGACACGCATCCGGTAGCCCGGCGTGATGGTGAGCGACGCGGCGACGGCGAGCGGGCGCACGCGGCCATCCGACTCGCCGGCGCTCTCCAGCGCGCGCGTCGTGGTCGTGCCGACCGCGATCACGCGTCTGCCCTCGGCGCGCGCCCGGTTCACACTGTCGGCGACGCTCGGCGATATCACGGCGCGCTCCGGCGCCACCACGTGCTCCTCGAATCTCTCCGTCTTGACGGGCTGGAACGTCCCCGGACCGACGTGGAGCGTGAGCTCCAGAACCTCCACGCCGTGGCGGCCAAGGGCGTCCAGGAGGCCCGACGTGAAGTGCAGGCCCGCCGTCGGCGCGGCGATCGATCCCGGCGGATGCGCGTAGACGGTCTGGTAGCGCTCGCGGTCCTCCGCGGTCGGCGCGGCGAATCGGCGGATGTACGGCGGCAGCGGCGTCTGGCCGTACCGGTCGAGCAGGTCTTCGATCGTGCCGCCGAGCGGCTCGACGACGCGGAGACCGTCCGCCTCGACGCCCGCGATGCGCAGGCGCGACTCCGGCGCGTTGCCGACGACGAGCTCGACGCCGGCGCGGCACCGGCGGCCGGGCCGCACGAGCGCGCGCCAGCGTCCCCCTTCGAGGGGCGCCGCGAACAGGAGCTCGACCGCTCGCCCGCCGGCGTCCCGCGCCAGGACCCGCGCCGGGATGACGCGCGAGTTGTTGACGACGAGGCAGTCACCCGGCCGCAGGAGATCCGGAAGCTCGGTGAACACGTGGTCTTCGAACGACGCGCGCGCGCGGTCGATCACGAGGAGCCGCGAGGCGCCGCGCACGGGGCTCGGCGTCTGGGCGATCAGCTCCGACGGGAGATGGTAGTCGAGCTCCGAGAGGTCCACGGCACGCCAGTGTACATGGTCGAACGCCGACGGGCCCCGCTCGCGGCTAGACGCCCTTGAGGGCCGCGCGCACCTCGCGCAGGCGGGCGAGCGAGCCCAGAACCTTCGACTGGTCGTTGGTGAGGTGCCGGACGATCACATCGGTGTACCCGAGCGCCGCCAGCGCGCTGAACCGCTCGACGACCTCGGCGACGGGCCCCGCGACCAAGGCCGATGGCGGCATGCCGCGGTACCCGGCGGCCAGGACCCGTCCGACGACGTCCGAGGCGTCTGCCGCCGACTCGCCCACGTAGATGTCGCGGCGGATGGCCACCGCGGCCGGCACGCGGCCGTAGGCCTTGCATCGCTCGAGGTAGAACGACGCCTGGCTCCCCGCTTCCTCGAGCGTGAGCGAGGGCGACGCGAGCCAGCCCTCGGCGAGGCGCGCGGCACGATCGATGGCCGGCGCGGCGCTGGCGCCCACCCAGAAGTCGACGGCCTCGGCCGGCCGCAGCGCCACCCGAGCGTCCCGGAAGACGAAGCGGCTCGACGAGCTGACGGTTTCTCCGCGGAGCAGGCGCTGGACGATCGACAGCGACTCCTCGAAGGCGGAGGGACGGTACTTGAGCCGCGTGCCCATGGCCGCGAATTGCGCCTCGTCGTAGCCGAGGCCGCACTGGACGATGAAGGGACCGCGCGCGATCGCCGCGAGGGTTCCGACGTGCTCCGCGACCAGCACCGGATTCCACAGCGGCAGGAGAAACAGGCAGCCGGCGGGCGCGTCGCCCCACTCGGCCAGCAGGCGGCCGAGGATCGGAACGTTCTGGTAATAGGCCGCCGGCGTCGCGTGATGGTCGCCGACGAACAGGGAATCGAGGCCTGACTGTCGCGCGGCGGCGGCGCGCTCGATCATCCAGCGCGCGCCCTCGCGGGGATCCTTCACGGCGTGATTGCTCGTCAGCGAGATACCGACTCTCATGCCAGGGCTCCCTTCCGGCGCGGGATTCACGCCCCCGCCGCGGCGAGGGAGCGCGGCGAGAGCTTAGCCGATCTTCGAGCCCGGCGCGACCGGCGAGTCGGGGTGAAGCAGGATGACGTCGCCGGCGGCGTCGTAGGCGCCCAGCACGAGGACTTCGGAGAGGAACGGGCCGATCTGCTTCGGCGGAAAGTTGACGACCGCGATCACCAGGCGGCCGATCAGGTCAGCCGGACGGTAGTGCGTCGTGATCTGGACGCTCGAGCGCCTGACGCCCAGCGGACCGAAGTCGATCCAGAGCCGGTACGCGGGACGGCGCGCCTCGGGGAACTCCCGAGCGTCGGTGACGACACCGACGCGCATGTCGACCTTCTCGAAGTCCGGCCACTGAAGCGGGGTCTGTGACCCCGCCCCGGCGCCGGCCATCAGCGCGTGCCGAGGGAGCCGAGCGTCGTCCCCGGATAGTAGTACTCGAGGATCTTCTCGGCCGTGTACCCCTGCTCCGCCATTCCCTTGGCGCCCCACTGCGACATGCCCACGCCGTGGCCGTACCCGCGACCGGTGAACCGCGCCACCCCGCCGTCGAGCGCGACGGCGAAGAGCGTGGACCGGACGGTCTCGTATCCGACCATGCGCCGGAAGTCGTTGCCGCGGAGCTGCACCGAGCCGCGCGTGCCGCGGATTCTCAGCGTCGCGACACGGAGCGAGGGCGTGCGCTCCGCGACCTCGATGGCGGTGACGCTCCCGACCTCCTGACCGTTTCGGCGGAGAATCTCGGCCAGATCGGCGAGGCGGAGGTCGAGGGTCCAGTAGAAGTAGGGCGCGGCCATCGAGTACTCGTCGCGGATCGCCCGCAGCGCGGGCATGTTTCGCGTCCCGAACACCGTGCGCGGGTCCTCCGTGTAGCCGCCGCTCGCGGAGTGATAGAAGGCCGGGAACAGCTCGCCGTCCCAGAGGAGCACCTGACCGGCGGTGTCGCGCACCGCGGCCCAGAGCGGCGACGACGGAGGCACCACGCCGGTGTACATCTGGTGGCTCGTCGAGGCGACGACGTGGTAGGGCTTGGCGCCGTTCAGCGCGCGATGGTAGGCGGCATAGGTCCGCGCGGCGATCGCCTGAGCACGGAGCGTCTCGCTCGGCCATCGGTCGCTGGTCTCGGCGCGCAGGACGCCGACGAGATAGTCCTCGAGGCGCAGCACGTTCACGATCGCGAGACCCTCACCGTTCCTGACCACCTCGATGATCGCCGGGTACTCGCGCCCGATCACCCGGATCGGGGAGTCGCTGGTCAGGCGAAAGCCCTGGGCCCCACGTCCGTCGATCTCGACGCCCTGGCTATTCAGGGCCGCCCTGACGGCGTCGGTGCGCCAGGCACGCCCCTGACACGTCGAGCAGCCGAGCTCGCTCACCTCGATTTCGACTCCGCGAATCTCCGCCGTTCGCGCGCTCTCGACGATGGCGACGCGGATCGTGTCGTTCGTCGTCGGGATCGGCGCGCTCGAGAGCGCCATCAGAGCGGCCGCCGCGAGCAGGCGGCTCATCGGCGGCCGACGATATAGAGGAGCAGCGTGAGGACGACGCTCAGCAGCAGCGACGTCGCGAGCGGAAAGTAGAAGGAGAAGTTCCCGCGCTCGATGTGGATGTCGCCCGGCAACCGGCCCAGCCACGGCACACGCCCGACGAGCATGAGCCCGACGCCGGCCAGGGCGATCAGGAGCCCGAGGGCCACGAGGACCTTGCCGACGTCGCTTCCGATCATTCGAAGAGCCCTTGCTGAGGGGGACCCGCGGCGGGCGGGCGCTTGCCCAGGTGCTGGTACGCCTCGCGGGTCACGCGCCGGCCGGTGGGCGTCCGCACCACGAAGCCGATCTTCAGGAGATAGGGCTCGACCATCTCGGACAGGGTCTCGGCCTCGTCGTTGATGGTGGCCGCGATCGCCTCGAGGCCGACCGGCCCTCCATCGTAGTGGTCGACGATCGCGCCGAGGAAGCGGCGGTCGAGCCGGTCGAGACCGCGCGCGTCGACCCCCTCGCTGTCGAGCGCGCTGTGCGCGATGTGCTCGGACATGGTCCCGTCGCCCTTCACCTGCGCGTAGTCGCGGACGCGGCGGAGCAGCCGGTTCGCGATGCGCGGTGTTCCGCGCGAGCGACGGGCGATCTCTTGCGCGCCGTCGGGCTCGAGCCTCGCCTCGAGGATGAGCGCCGAGCGCGTCACGATCCGGGTCAGCTCTCCCTCGGCGTAGAAATCCAGGTGGTGGAAGATGCCGAAGCGCTCGCGGAGCGGCGCCGACAGCATGCCCGGCCGCGTGGTCGCCGCCACCAGCGTGAAGGGCCGGAGCGAGTACTTGAGGGCGCGCGCGTGGAGGCCCTTGTCGAGGACGAAGTTGACGGCGAAGTCCTCCATCGCCGGGTACAGCAGCTCCTCGACCGCCCGGGGCAGCCGGTGCACCTCGTCGATGAAGAGCACGTCGTTCTCGCCGAGGTTTGTCAGGATCCCCATCAGGTCGCCGCCGCGCTCGATCGCCGGCCCCGAGGTCGTCACGAGCGTGGTGCCCATCTCGTTGGCGAGAATCCCGGCGAGCGTCGTCTTGCCGAGCCCCGGCGGGCCGTAGAGCAGCACGTGGTCGACGCATTCACGCCGGAGCTTGGCCGCCTCGACCGAGACGCGGAGACTGGCGACCGCCTGCTCCTGGCCGACGTATTCGTCGAACGTCCGCGGACGGAGCTGGCGCTCGAACTGCGCCTCCTCGGGCGCCGCGACGCGGCTCAGGATCTTGCCCTCGTCGGCCGCGGCCGCGCTCACTTCTTGTCTCCGCGGTAAATCTCGTCGAACAGCTCCTCCGGCGACATGATCGACGGGCGGCGGCGCAGGGCGTCGGTGATCAGCTGCGATGCCTCGGACGGGCGGTGGCCGAGCTGCTTGACCATGATCTCCCACACCAGCTCGCGCAGGCCGTCGGCGTCGAGGACGCCCGGCGCGACGTCGACGGGCTCGGCCGCGGCGCCGGCGCGCGCCAGGGCGAACTTGGCGACCTTGCTCTGGAGCTGCGCCACGATGTTCTTCGCCTTCTGCGGGCCGATGCCGGGCAGCCCGCGCAGGAACTTCTCGTCCTGGCGCGCGATCGCGTCGGCCAGCTCGGCGACCGGCAGGGCGAGCGCGCGCGCCGCAACCATCGGCCCGATGTCCTTCACGGTGATGAGCTTCTCGAAGAATTCCTTGTCGAGCTCGGAGGTGAATCCGATCAGCACCGGACGCGGCTGATCACGCGTCGCGTGATAGTAGACGACCAGCTCGAGCTCGCTTCCCTTCTCGCCCGGCCCGGCGGTGACGTGCTCGATCTGACGGAAGGCGATGGGAGGCAGGAACACCTCGTAGCCGATGCCGCCGCATGCGAGGATCACCCGATCCTCGAGCTTGCGCCGCAGCCGGCCGGCCAGCGTCGCGATCATGACGACGCGCTCATCGGAGCACGCCGCCCAGGCGCGAGAATCCGGTGAGCGCCAGCGCGAGCGCGTCGGCCACGTGGGAGGGCGTCGGGAGCGCCTCGAGCTTCAGGAGCCGCTGGACCGCGTGCTGCACCTGATGCTTCGAGGCGGCGCCGCTGGCGGCCACCGCGCGCTTGACCTCGGCCGGGGCCAGCGCGAGCACGGCGACGTCGCACTGGCGCGCGGCGAGGCAGACGACGCCGCGGGCGTGGGCCATGAGCAGCGCGGTGCGCGGGAACCGGTACTCGGTGTAGAGATCCTCGAGCACGAGCGTGGTCGGCGCGTGCGCCACCAGCAGACTGCGCACCCCGTCGTAGATCCGGTGAATCCGCGCCTCGAGGGGCAAGTCGGCGCTCGTCGCGATGACGCCGCGGTCGAGCACGGCGACGCCACCGGCGCCCGGCTCGATCAGCCCGAAGCCCGTGCCGACCAGGCCGGGATCGATGCCGAGCACCCGGAGGCTAGGCGGCCGAGATGGACTCGAGAACCTCGTCGGGAATGTCGTAGTTAGCGTAGACGGACTGGACGTCGTCCAATTCCTCCAGCGCCTCGATCAGGCGCACCACGGCGGTGGCGTCCTTGCCCTCGACCCGCACCGTCGACTGCGGCACGAAGCTCACCTGACCCTCGAGCACCGGTACGCTCGCCCGATGCAGCGCGTCGCGAACCGCGTCCATTTCAGCAGGCGCGGTGACGATCTCGAAAGCTTTTTCGGATCGGCGCATGTCGGTCGCGCCGGCATCCAGCGCCTTCGCGAGCAGGTCGTCCTCGCCGATCTTGCCGGCGTCGACGTGGATGATCCCCTGGCGCTCGAACATCCATGCGACGGCGCCCGAGGACCCCATGTTGCCCCCGTGCTTCTCGAAGACGTGCCGGATCTCGGGGCCGGTCCGGTTGCGGTTGTCCGTGAGCACCTGGATCAGGATGGCGACGCCCCCCGGCGCGTAGCCCTCGTAGCTGATCTCCTCGTACGATTCTCCCGGCAGCTCGCCGGTGCCCTTCTGGACCGCCCGCTTGATGTTCTCCTGCGGCATGTTGGCTTCCTTGGCCGACTCGATCGCGGCCTTCAGGCGCATGTTGGCCTTGGGGTCGCCGCCGCCGTTCTTGGCCGCCACCGTGATCTCGCGGAGGATCTTGGAGAAGAGCTTGCCGCGCTGGACGTCCGTCTTGCCCTTCTTGCGCTTGATCTGAGCCCATCGAGAATGCCCTGACATCGTCCTACCCTCTTTCGTTGAGCAGCGTCGCCTTGAGGCCCTTCACGCGCTCGAGTCGGTGCGCTCGCCGGACGAGCGCGGCCTGCCACCGGCGCCGGGCGGCCGCGGTGCCGGGCGTGTACGGCGGACACGGTCGGGGGCGCAGGTCGGGCCCGAGATGCACGTAGGTCAGAAACGCGGTGCAGGCGTGGCGAACCTCGCCCGACCACGGGACCTCGGCCAGAACCTTGACGCCGACCTCGAGCGACGAGGTCCCGACGTGGTTGAGGCCCGCCTTGAACGTGACGACCTCGTGCGTGAAGATCGGCGTGTAGAAGTCCATCGCGTCCACGCACGCCGTCATCACCAGCCCCTTGCAGTATCGCATCGAGAGGATCCCGCCCGCCTCATCGAGCGCCATCAGCATCTTGCCGACGAACATCGTGTTGCCGAAGAGCGCGTCCTCCGGGAGCACGCTCCGCGCGGATTCGAACCGCCAGCCGACGTCCACGTCGCTCGGGTCCGGCTCCTCGTCGGCGCTTTGCGGCAAGCGCGCCGCCCGCTCGGCGAAGCGCGCCAGCCGCTGCTCGCGGCGTGCCCGCGCCGCGTCGACGAGCGACGACTCCGCCGCGTCCCGGGGCTGAATCTTCGCCCCCACCGGCTGGGGCTTGATGTCCTCGCCGACCTTCACGAAGACCAGGTGCGAGTTCAGGGTCGCCCGGCGCTCCCCGGTCAGGACGTCCTCCGCGAAAACACGAACGCCCACTTCCAGCGAACTGGTGCCGACGTCCTCGACCTGCGCACGGAGTATGGCGATCTGGCCCACCTTCACCGGATGGAGGAAGTCGATATCGTCCATCGCGCCGAGGACGACCGTGCCGCGCGCCACGCGGGAGGCGGCCAGCGTGCCGGCCTTGGTGATCCATTCCATCATGCGGCCGCCGTGAATCTGTCCCGGCCCGCCCGCGTGCTCCGGAAAGACCCACTCGATCATCTCGACGGTGGTCTCGGCGATCGACGGCATCGGGTGAGACTTTAGCATTGGAGCGGGGCCCGTGAGGCCGGCTTGTACCGCCCGCTTCGTCTCGGCGGCGGCCGCTCGGTGGTTTCGCTCGCCCGTTCTGATCGGGGCGATCCAGGACCCGTCAGGGGGAGGCGCCGGGGGCCGGGGCGATCGCGGCGGGAAGATCGAGGCTCACCCCGTCGAGCCGGTGAATGCCCGTCGGGTGCAGGCGCAGGCCCTTCACCTCGGGACGCGCGACGGCCCACTGCAGGCGCACGTAGACCGGTAGCCACGGGAGGTCCTCGGCCAGCATGGCCTGGGCGCGCTGGTAGAGTCGCTGGCGCTCCGTGCGGAACGTGAGCTGGCTCGCGCGCGCCAGCACGTCGTCCAGCCGCGGATTCCGGTAAAAGGAGTAATTCAGCGCGCGGGGCCCCTTGGCGGCCCCTTCGCTCGTCGAGAGCGGGTACAGCAGGAGATGCGGATCGCCGCCGACCACGGTGGCTTCGGTGAGCGCGAAGTCGAACGCGCCCGCCTGCAGAAGCGTGCGCACGGTCGGCTCCGCCTCCGCGTGGACATTCAGGAACAGGTCGTCCGCACCCAGGAGATTCTGGATCGCCTCGGCCAGCTTGGGCAGGTTGAGGGGCGACGTCTCCGCCGCCACCAGCAGCGACGGCCTCGCCTCCTTCGACCAGCGGCCCTCGTTGAGCAGCGCCTTCACGGTCGAGCGGCTCCCGCCGAGGATCGGGGACCCCTCGCGCCGTGCCCAGACGCCGGGCGGCAGGAACGACTGGAGCGGGACGGCGGCTCGATCGAGCGTCACGGTGAGAACCGCTGGATCGAGCGCCGCCGCGATGGCCTGGCGAAGCGACTTCCTCGCGAAGGGGTCCTTCTCGGTCTGGAATGCCAGATATCCGATGTGAAGCCCGGGCACCGAGAGCGCCCACTGGGAGCGG
>WNGH01002715.1_pt1 | contig 16813 bp, 11 predicted proteins | sample 5400631 | NCBI WGS metagenome assembly WNGH01 (sample SAMN13153373, study PRJNA577476) | soil metagenome | isolation source: 115 cm soil or saprolite under Garry oak tree replicate 1 | place: USA:California | collected 2016-06-15
CTGAAACACAAGAGGGCAGTGGAGAATGATTCTCTTTCTGATAGTGATGTAGATCACCTCGGGGCCGCATTCGTGTTTTCCTGGCCCAAACCAAGTAGCGCTGAGTTGAACAAAATGCTAGAACGCTCAAGGCCCGCGTCCTCCTAACCTGACGGCCGGCGGATTCTCGGGCTTTCCCGACGTGGGTCATCGCTTTGGGTCTTAAGGTTCTTGTTCAGATTCGGTTGTCAGGTCAGGGCTGACAATGGGCGATTTCATGTTCAGAATCTCGGGCCACGAAGGGCGGGGCACGGGAAAGTCGACCACCCCCGAGGGTCACATAATAGTTAGCGAAAAAGAATAGTTAGGGAAAAGAAAAGTTACGAACAACAAATGGTTACGGAAAGAGAACGCCTAGGCACTAAATTTGCGGTGAAGAAGGAGAACCATGAACCCCGCGAAATATGACGAGTACAGCGTATCCAACTGCTGTGAAGAACAATACCCAAGCCGCAGGGGCGATCCAACCATACTGGGCGTCTGGGGACACAAATGTGACGTACCATCCCAACCCAAGAGTGTAGTAGCTAATCGAGTCGTATTGTGGCCCTCCACACCCGGGGTTTAAGCAGTCTCGTGCCACGGGAACCGCTGGGACAAAGACGGCAAAGGCTACCAGACCAAGTATGAGCAACCACATCCGAGCATCAAGTCGGAGCAAGGCTGAATGCGAAAAGAGATGGGACCCGAGACTTAGCTGTTTCCCAAAAAATGGAAGAGGAAGAGAGGTTGAAACAAGAACCCTTCGTCCAAGCTCAGTAAGAGGATGCTTATCGTCGTTCTCACGATAATAGCTTCGATAGCGCTTACAGGAACAGACTTCGCAGTAGTCTACTTCTACGGCCCTTTGTAATCATACCCAACGACACTGACGGATACAATGGTAGTAGGTATCAGCCCTTCCAAATGAGCGTAGAGAAGGGAGATTGTGTTCTCATAACCGAATCGATATCCGGGTGCGCGGGAGTCCACGGAGGCAAATACAACGGCTTTCAAGCCTTCGGCATCAGCGGGGCCAACTTCTACGCTCCCTTTGACCCGAACACCTCTCTCCCGGGCTCGGCAAACGCTTACAGCAACACTCCATCTGTGGCCGTGTCAACCAGCAACTCAAATGACATGATAATCAGTATCGCCCAACAAAGCAGCTATGGCACACTGAGCGCAGGATCCGGGTTCACGATCCTCATCCCCGGCATTGCATACTCAGAATACAAGACATCCAATTCGCCCGTCTCAAATCTTCAAGTAACATTTGGCGACACCGCAACATGGTACTGGGAACAGATCACGGACGCTCTGAAACAAGCATAGACATCTGACCCAGAGCTATAGGTGAATGAGTAGCAGCGAAATCTGAGGATTCGGTCATGTTTTTTCGCGCCAGTCGCTTCGCTGACCCGACATTTCTTGACTTGAGCAGTCTCTCGGCTATTGCTGAGACACGAGAATGAAACCGTCAATCCAAGACTCAAGCTCCCCGCACTAGGTTTGGCGTTCCATCTTCTGTTGCCGTTCACCAATCTCGAGAGGTGTGAGCGAGTGTGCCTGTGTGCTAAAGAAACAGCACCGTCATTTGTATTCTATTGTAAACCGAGACCTTAAACAGTTTCTGGTCATCTAAACCGAATTTTTGAAAATGTTCAACACAAGGAGGTCTTCGATTGCAACCCTTTGGTTGCCCTTCGGAATATGCCTGCTGTTCCTTGTGATCGGCTCGGTGGCCATTTCAATCGCTGCCTTTTGGTTCAGGTTTTTTTCCCTGCAGCAACCTCCCTTTTTCACCGTCTCGGGTAATCCGATCCAGATGAGTGACTCGCTGAGTCAGGTTGCTGAGGGTCTGGGCTACGCGGAAGTCTACCTAGCGTTGTCTGGAGTCCTGGTTGTCTTATTTGTAATACTATGGAGAAATCGAGGTCAGGGCTCTTGAAGAGACCCTTAGGAGCCCGCAGACAGGGCGGAGTGGCTATTGCCATACTATTGATAGGCATAGTCGCTTCGTCGTTCGCCGTCTCTCCTGTAAGGGGCCTGATCAGTAGCTCGTCTTTTCTGGGTACTCAAACCCAGACCGACAATTACTACGTCCCAACTTCGACTTCTACCTGCATGATCCTTCCTACGTTGTCCACATTCGGAGGCACCCTTGCAGGATGGGAATATGGGTATTGTGGAGCTCCCTACGGAAATAGATGCCCTTGTTACTCGGACGTGTCTGATGGAGTATTTGGGCTCCTGTCCCAGGCATCCAACACCCAAAACCTGGAAGGCGGCGGACGGATAGGTCTGGTGGATATCGGGACTTCGCCCATCCAATATTGGGGGACCGCGTTTAACGAATATTGCTCTTCAACAGTCTCTATTGGTTGCCCGAGCGGCGGTTTAGGATGCAATAGCGCGTGTCCGGCAGGCGACTCCAGTTACGCGGACGTGGAGAGCAATGTGTGCAACACCAGCGTGAACGCGAACTGTTACACCTTCTACATTCCTAACTATGGCCAGACCTTCACACCTGTTGACTTATCCACCGACTTATTCGTTGTCGGAGGGCTTCAAGTGTACACGAGTTCAAGCTGCTTTCTCGGCGTGTGTTCGACTGACAACGCGGCTGCCTTGCTCTCGGTGACTCTAAGCCTGAAAGGCAACGGTGAAACTTGGACTATGTCTCCGATCAGTGATAATCTTGAGTGTAGTTCTGGAGGCGGTTCCAGTTGTGTGTCGCAGTTGCTCTATGACCAGGACTTTTCGCCGAGCAATTGCACAAACGCCAGCAATGGCAAAGCTGGTACATGCTCAACCACTTTCTACTTGCCTCCAGGATACTATGTAGCGTATCTCAACGCGACGGTCAACGTTTTAGGAACGAACAATGGCGGAGGCAACGACCAGGCTTTCGGTTGCTTTTATGCCTCGGGCAACTGCCCTTACGGTACTGCTATTTCGAGCTGCCCTTCCGGAGCCAACACGGTCAATGGCTCCTGTCAATACATACAATGGAAGTGGACCACTTACACCTTCCACTATTCTGACTTCAGCATGACTACGCCAAGCGCCCTATCTCTCAATTCTGGTTCCTCGACGAGTGCGACCCTAACCGTAAACAGTGTACAGGTAGAGAGTAACGACGCCTACAGTCTTTCAACTCCAGTCACGATCTCGGCCACCTCGAACGATCCTAACCTTCAGTTCAATCCAAGTCCAAATCCTGTAACTCCGCCCGCGGGAGGAAGCACATCTACTACACTAACGGTCTCTGATTCAAATGGGTGTGACTCGGGGACCTACACGATGACGCTGACAGCGAGTGTCAATGATGCTGGCGGACAGACTCCATCGCAGTCACACAGCTACAGCATACCAATTACCGTGAATCCTACATGCGACTTCAGCATCTGTTGTTCTAGTTCCTTCTCTCTCGTTACCGGAGGTGAGATCGCAAGTACCGGCATGAACATTCAGAGCCTGAACGGGTTCTCCGGAACGGTGAGTCTAAGCCTCTCGACTACCATGGTAGGCGACACCTCGATCTCTGTAAGCCCTACCAGCGTAACGCTTTCGTCCGGTCAGCTAACAAGTTCCACGTTGACAATCACCACCGGATCCCAGACTGGCACCTGGAGCTTCACTGTGACGGCCCGAAGCGGGAATCTAGTTCACACAGTCACATACACGATCACGGTTTCTCAATGCTGCACCGGTGGCGGGGGAAGCGTTGCGGCTGGGACGCTGATAACCTTGGCCGATGGAACCCAGGTTCCGGTTCAGAGTCTCAAGGCTGGCATGCAGCTCCTCTCCTACGACATGACCACACACCAGTACGTCATCACGACCATCACAAGATTCGTAACCGTGATGACCTACAACCAGATGGTCATCAGCACCTCCACGGGCAAGCCGCTGATAGTGGATCAGAATCCGGCCCAGAAGCTCTACGTAAGATTGCCCGATGGCACGGTGACCTTGATGTCGGTGACCGATCTGAAGGCGGGCTACGACCTCTTCGACGCTATATCACAAACCTGGGTTCCTATCACAAGCATCCATTACGAGAACGGTGGGCAGCATCTAATGTACGACATCTACACCACGACGCCGGGAAACTACATCGCCAACGGGTACCTGGATCCATACAAGACGTAGAACTGGGCGGTCCGCTTTTTCCGGGGTCTTTTCTCGTCTTTTCTTAAACTGGGAATAAGCCCGGCATCTAACCGGAGACAACAGGTTCCGCGGCGGCCTCACAGGTCTTGCTCGAAAAGAGTTTCCCCCTTTCAGGTCAGGGTTGCAAGTTACGCCTGAGCTGTCCACTGTCACTTGGGCCCAATCTCCGCACAGCTAGAATCAAGCGGAAAGGCCCGGAAAATTTCAGAGGTAAGCTAGGACAAGACGTGAATCCGCCCACATCTATGGCAATATTCCCCCGATCTTCGCCAATGTCATAAGTCGGATGCACCGTCAATGATTGTACCACAAGCCTAACTTTGAATGGTGGCGGCACAGCCACGACAACCATAACCATCTCGGCATACTCCAACACTCCCACACAGATCTACACCGTAACGGTCACCGGAACCGATACGAACGGCATGACTCATTCAGTCAATATTTCTGTCACAGTCCTAGCCCTACACAATAAGTGGAGGCGGAGGTGGATGCAGTCCCCAGCCGTGCAACCCTCGGCAAAGCTTCGTCCAAATGGCGGGCCACACCCTTGCTAGATAGTAACACCTAGCCGGGCTTTTTTCTTCCCGACCTCATTTTCTTCCAAGGCTACTCTTGGGTAGACTCTAGACATTGTTTCGAGGAAGCAACCGGTTCACGCCTCACTAGACCTACGCTGAGTGCGACTCGGATCAGGAACTTGATGGATTAGCTAACTTTTCAGCTCAGTCTTTCTGTCAGGGTCCTTCTTGAAGTATAGAAAAATTTGTCCAGATATTTTCATCTGCGCTTTCATCGCAATTCTTGATGATGAGGAATTGTTACGAGAAATCTCAGAGAATGCCGAGCGGGCATGTTTCGACTTGAGCCAGAGTAGTCGTGCATACAATAGGTCTAATCGTATGCCCATTCTTCTGTATCGGGATTTTACATGAAGCGAGTGTACTCTTCCTATATGGTTCACGATTGAAAGCCATGCCACTCCTGCGATCTCGTTGCCCAACCTGACCATGAAGCATTTCTCTCCATTCCTCGACGCAACGCTCACCCACTTTCTGTTGATTCTAGGTTGTGTTGAGACCATGAATCGTTCTATCTCCTCTGTCTGCTCCTCGTCCATTATGGAGATTTCATATCTGAAACTGTGAACAATAGGATGGTTCTCAAGGTCTATTGTGTAAATGTCATAGGTTTCATTCACGTTATCGGTTCGCATTTCTGCGAAGATGGAATCAAACGGTTTTGACTTGTAGAAATAATCGATACTTCTCTTGTTCTCTTGCAAATTGTTCCGGTTTTTTCATAGCCCTCGTACAAGAGTATGCCTGAAATAGCATCCTCTGTGGTTTTGGACGCGTAGACTTCACCGCCGATTTCCAGAATTTCTCTGACCCAATATTCAAGATAGGGATCAAAGAATGAGAGGCCATTTGTGGAACTGAAGTCGATATCAGACACATTCCGTATTTCTGAGACTTTGATTTCTCGTATCGCGGTCATGCCTAGATTTGGAAAATGGAACGTTCGCTTGACAATAAGTGTCAGGAGTCAGGCGACTGCTGGCCAGCAGGAAGTCTATCGTACCACTGTAAAGGTGAACTGGTTGTTTCTCGCCGTGACGATGGTAATTGTGTAGGAGAAGCCTGGGTTGAAGGTGAATGCTGTTCCTGTGAGCGTGCACCTTGGGCAGCTGGAACCGATCAGTATCATGACGAGCGCTGTACTGTTCGGGTTTAAGATCACCGAAAGTAATGATGCCTGGTCCTCGCCGAGTCAGACCACCAGTGGCAAAAAGGGTCCTTCAAGCTTATACACTTCTGAACTTTGAAAGCGACGGAGCCCATTTTGCCAACGAAGCGTACAGTCGATTGGAGTGCTGTCGGTGTCTTTTTGAGTCTTCTTTCTTTTCTATACGCGCGCAGGCACTACATTCTCAACCGCCTCCATAGACCTTCCAAGAGGAATCTGACAATAGCCTCTCTAGCCTCAATTTGGCTTCTAGTGACTCGATTGCCTTCTCAACTGGCCATTTTTTCCAATCCGTACGTCCCACCTTTCTTCGATTCGGCCACCGGGCTCCTCATTGTCGTAATCCCAACAAACCTAGTAACGAACTATTTGGAGAAGAAGACTCAGAAACACAAAAGGGTGACTCGCTTTTACATGCAGAGAGTGCCTGCCGCGTCCATCTTGTAACGCAAGCCGCCGGATTACATTCTCGAACTGGGCTATAGATTTCTTCCGTGTGGCTGCCAGTTGAGCGGTAATTGTTGATCTCCTTTTTTTGGGAGGTTGGAAGTCCTAAATAGCGGTCAGGGCCGCGACAGTTTTCGTCAATTTCCTTGTCTTCTCAGAAAACAGAGGCTGCCAAGATAACTGTTCGGCCTTCTAACACTCTGTATCAGGCGTCAGGTAGGATTCAAGACGGAACGTTTCGTGGGCGGTGGCATTTCTCCTTCGACATGTACAACAGCCCGTTACACAATAATTTCGGAAACCTCCGTGTACTCAACGACGATACCCTGAGCCCTGGTGCGGTCTGGCCACTACATCCCCACACTCAGAACGAGGTCGTCACATACGTCGCCGAGGGAGAGTTTCGTCACGAGGACGAGCGTGGCAAGGGCGGTGTTCTTCACAAGGGAGGAGTCCAACACACCACCGTTGGGCGTGGGATGTATCATTCGGAGATTAATAATCGAAAAGACATTCCCATGCGTTTCATCCAGATATGGTACATGCCGGAACGGCTCAACATGACACCCTCCGTAGAACAGCGAGAGGTAGATAGATCGGAAAGAACCAACCAGTGGCTTCCGCTGGTGGCTTACAAGAATCCGGAGACGCTCCCGCTCAGAGCCGATGGCGCAGTCCTCGCCTCATTCCTCCAACCGGGACACGAGATCGATTATGAGTTTAGAGATGGTCATGGATTATATCTCTACGTCCTCGAAGGCGGACCCGTCCGCGTCGGCGACAAGCAACTGCCTGCTCTCAACGCAGCAGAAGTAAGAGGACAAGGGATCGTCACAACGACTGCAGAGGATGAAGCCGAATTGCTTCTGTTGGAAGTCAACTTGACGAAAGGCTGGCCAACCCATTGAGCCGTTGATGCTCCGGCCACAACATACCTGATCCCGAGTTGGAACTACTAATCAGTGCAGTGAAGGTTCCACACCCAATCTCAGGCTCCCAAGCAGGGAATCGAATCTGGTGCCTATCCTCCTGACGATATTCAGTCGTCCTGATCCGGAATATCGAGAAATCTTATCTTATTTTATCAATGCCACTTCAAGGAGAAGAGGATCGTCAACACAATGGCCAGATGCATGCAGGCTCGGAAAACTCCCGGGGTGGGAGCTGTGACCCTGCCCAAGGTCAAAGTCGCTTCTCAGAGAGTTTTCTACGCCTTGCGCACCCGTGATGGGACTTGCGCATCGGGTTGCGGCGTTTCTCAAACCCGCGTCGCCGAGATAGTTTTCGGGATCGAAATTGTCGAATGGGACCTTTGCTCTGTATGTCTTTCTCGGACGGGTTTCCTCGAATACTTCAACTCCCTGCCTTCGGCAACACCGCGAGAAGCGGAGGAAGTCAAAATACTCCTGGGAATTTCGAATGAGACGTTTGAAAGGGCTGCGCGAACTCCTACAACAATGGTGAGGGCTGCGATGGCTGAGGCCAATAGTTGGAGATGAGTGGGGAGGACTATAATCTAACAACGAGGAGCGAGTAGCATTAGGCCCTTGCTTACCCTATGCGCGCGTTTAGTATGGTGATAGGATTTCAGCAATTAGTACAGCTCAACTCATGAGTCAAATCCGGGAATCGGGCCCAGAGATGCCTTGGAAGGGAACCTTATTCGACATTCAACTCAGCAGCTTGGCGTTAAACTTGGCTTCCCTAGCCTACCTCTATGTCGTAGCTGCCAAGTCTCATCGCCTGGTTGGATGACGATGCTTACTCGAAGGATTCAGCGCAACTATGTCGAACAATATGCGTCTGTAGTTTATCGTCAAGGCTCTTGCATAGAACGGTCCTGTGATGTTCATTTCCTTGAATTCGTGGCCTTTTCTTTCGTGTGGGCCGAATCTTTCGAACGATAAGCAGTTTTCCAGGTATGGCTTGAGCTTGATTGGATCAGCGTCTACCACGACCTCTTTGAGTATGGGTCTCTTCTTTGACGCGCTGAGCAGGTCATTCAGCGCTTCTCTAGCTGCTTCATGGTTCTTCCAGGCTTCCTCCACGAATCCGGGGAAGAGTCCGTTCGCGACCAGCTTTGAGACGAATGATCCGTCGTTGTCCTCCGCGTAGCCTTTGAGAAGGTGCGCTTTGATGTTAAGCTCATTTGTCCTGTCGAAGCCGTAGAGGAACCGGCGAGCCTCGCGTTCCCTCTCTGATTTGTAAGCGTGGTTGAGCGAGTCGCCGAACGAGCCGCTGGCTAGGAGCCACCTTGCCATATCATAATCTCCGGAGATTAGAGCGCTGGAGATCATGTGTGCAAAGTCAGGCTCGTATGGGATTTCGCTCATCAAGAGCCCCTTCCCGGTAGTCTTACGGTGCCGGTCAATTGCTCCAATCTCGACGAGCCAGTTCTCTGCAAAGGCGACCTCGCGATGGTCCAGCTTTGACATGAACTCTAGCTCGGAGAGTTTGAGGCCATACTTTGACATGAGGAGCACCAGGTCAAACGGGGTCTCGGTTTCGAGAGCCTTGCGCACAGGTATCGGATCGATCCTCTTCGGAAGGGGCGCATCGGTAAGGATGACGGCTCTGCCTGGCTTGAAGCGTCCGATTCTGCCTATCATCTGTAATAGAGAGTTGTTGTCTATACTCGTGTAGTGCAGCGTCTTTTGACCTAGCTTGTCCTTGCTGTCAATCACGTCATCAAAAATCAACACGTTGTCCACGTAGATGTTCACGGAAGAAGCGATCACGTTTGTTGCAAAGACTCTCAGATTCTTGTCGAGCTCGGCTCGGCGCTGGATCCTATTGACTTCCGAGCCTTCGAGGCCCCCGTGAATATAGACGCCCCGATAGCTGCTAGCATACTTTTCGACTAGCCGCCTCGTGGGGAGAAAGACTAGCCAGGACTCGTCGCGGGGCTGCGAGTAGAGATACCGGTCTAGAATTTTGAGCATTCCATTTAGGTCGTCTGCAAGCTCCGCCTCGAGCGAGACTCGGTATGCGCGACCGCTCATTCGGTAGAGATTCGAGATGCCTAGGAAGGATAGGAACTCCTTCGGGTCGATTGTGGCGCTCATAACCCGGAACAGGTTCCTTGCGCTGGCTTCCTGCCTCTTTGCGAGTGACATGCAGAGCTCTAGCTGGGATGTCATCTGGTGGCTTTCGTCAAAGTAAATTGAAGAATCATAGATCGCGCTCTCAGCCAGCATTCTTAGCAAGACGCCGTCTGTGACTATCTTGATCTTGCCGCCGACATTGATCTGAGTGTCCTTCGTAATGACAGCCAGCTCATCTCCCAGTTCCGGATAAAGCGCCTGGAGCGAATAGAAGAGAGCGTTGCAGGCGGCCCTCGAGGGCTCACGGATGACAATATGCCTCGTCCCCTTCCACAACCCGTATTCGTGAATCGGGGTTACAGTGCTCTTCCCCGTTCCGACATCACCGATGACTATGAAGTGTTCCGAGAAGTCTATCGAGTCGAGGATTGAGAAGATTGGGAGTCTTGGTTCTGGCCGTTTGTCAGCCGTTTTCTGCGCCTGGCCCTCCAGTCCATTCTCCGGGACAGCTGGAAAACCGCGACCATAATCAACACTGGGTTCGCTGCCGGCCAAAGGATACTCGCCCTCCAGAATATCGTTCCCCTAACGGCAGAAATAAACCAGCGCCGAAGGGAAATTTGTCAAGATTGCAGTGGCGAGTCATGGAGTACGTTCGAGAATTACTTGGACGAGCTTGTTTCTTGTTTTTGTTCCTTTTAGAATGGAGATTCTCGATTTTTGGACCTTGAAGTGTTCGGCTAGAATCTCCAGAAGCCTCTTATTCGCTCGGCCGCCCACGGCCATCTCATCGACCCGGACTTCAAAATAGTCGTCGCTGACCTTGACCACGCGGGCTTCTCTCGCGTTCGGAGTCACGTAGACCCTGATCAGCATACCTGGATGGCGTCCTCATCAGGGAATCTTAGTGATTAGAGCTTGATGAGTTAGATAGGTGGCTCTCAACGATCCAAACCGATCTTGCGGAGGAGCGCCTCGTAACCTGGCTCTCGTCTTATGCTCGAAAAGATGGGTTCACATCTGAGATGGATGATCAGGGAGATGCGTTCGTCGGCCGCTTTCTGCAGCCATCCAAGTGCGACATGATTGTTGCCTAGTCCGAGGTGGACAAGTCCAATTTCCATCGCCGCGCTACGAGGAGGAAGGGACGGCCTTTTCGGAATAGCGGGGACTCGCGGGCTTTCGAGCTCACGAAGAATCCTATTCGCATCTACCACCCTCCCTGACTTCGCGTAAGCATGGCCAAGTCTTCCGTTTGGTCTTACCCCCGATATTTCAGGACTAATGAGTTTGTCTGCCCGCTGAAAATCAGTTATTGCCTCATCATACATCCCTTTCTCGACTTCGGCAATCGCACGATAGGCGTACGGTGCTGGGGATTCGGAGAAAAGTTCCATCATAGTCTCGGCCTCATCTATCGACTTTTCGTAGTCTTGAGCGAAAAAGATACTCCTCCGAAGCAACGCGATGCGTCTCTAGTGAGAGCGGGTCCAACTCGATTGCACGTCTAGCCTCATCAATCCCCAGCTCACAGCGTCCTATATGGCCCAGGTACAATGCGTACCAGGCATGAGCGGTCGAATAGCTTGGGTTCAACTCTATTGCACGCCGGAACCCCACGCCTGCCTCGTTCCACTTCCACTCGTATTCTTGTCGAATCGCGGCTAACACGACGTAAGGATCTGCCAGCGCTCCATCAAGGGCAGTTGCCTTATTCGCAAGCTCCATAGCCTTCGGATAAGCCAGTTCTGGTGAGAGGTCGCCGCTTCTGCTCATCCTGAGGTACGTCTCTGCAAGCGCGGAGTATCCGAGAGCAAAAGCAGGATCCTTCTGGACCGCCAATTCGAACTGGCTGAGGGTTCTCTCAAAGTCGAACGTTCCACGGTTCCAGAAATACCTCCCTTTGAGATAGTGCACATATGCCTCTGTATTCGCTGCCGGTTTCTTCTGAGATAGCTCATCACGCCTCGCGTGGAGCCGAATCTTGAGACCTTCAGCTACGTTCAGGGCGATGTCGGTCTGAATGTCAAAAACGTCCCCCAATTTCCTGTCATACTTCTCCGACCATAGACTCTCCTCGGTTTGAGAGTCGATAAGCTGCGCAGTGACTCGCAATTGGTTCCCGACCGTCCTCACAGTCCCTTCGAGGATAGTGCCGATCCGTAGCTCCTTGCTAATTTCGGAGATTCCTTTACCTGAACCTTTGTATTTCTCCGAGGAAGTTCTCGCGATCACATGCAACCCCGGAATTCTCGAGATTGCAGCAATCAGCTCATCCGTTATTCCTTCGGCAAAATATTCGTCTCGCTGGTCCTTGCTGATATTTGTCATCGGAAGCACTGCAATCCGATGCTTATCCAAGGGAATGGGCTTCTCCAGTCCAGGCTGATCAATCGGAGTCTTGCGTCTCGGCCCAGATAGCCAACCCTTCAGTCCAACTCCTTTATCATCAGCCGCCAATGCTAGCTTTCATCCAACCACTGTATTCTCTACCCGTCCAGCAACGAGGGAATGGCGCTCAACGATCTAGACCTACCTTCTTCAGCAGTGCCGTATACCGAGGCTCTCCGTGTATTCTCGCAAAGATTGGTTCCGATTTGAGATGAGTCATCGACGGTGGATGCGCGTCGCAAGCCTTCTCGAGCAGGTCAAGCGCAAGATGATTATTACCAAGTCCAATGTGAACAAACGCCATACGAAAGAAACGATAATCCGGGTCCTCGGTGGGACGCTGGGGGGAGTCGGTCTTTAACTGGTCCAGAATCCTGCTTGCTTCTGATGTCCTTCCAGAGATCGCGAGCGTGTATCCAATCCTCCCTAGGTAAACTAGGAAACCCACCAGCTTGTTAGCCTCTTGAAAGTCACCAATTGCCTGCTCATACATTCCTTTCTCAACCTCAGCATATCCGCGAAACGAGTATCCAAGTGGGAAGGAAGGGTCGACTTCAATCGCCCTATCGGCAGCCTCTATGGCCATATCGTATCGGTGAGCGAATAGGTACTCCTCGGAAGCATTCGTATGTATTCTTGGCGAGAAAGGGTCCAATTCCTGCGCACGGCTAGTCGCCTGAATGGCTTCGTCGAATCGTCCCACATGCCCCAGGAACAGACCGTATCCGCTGCGAGCCCACGCATAACTAGGGTTCAACTCTATCGCACGCTTGAACTCTCTCTCCGCTTCTTCCCACTTCCACTCGTATTCCTGCCGAGCCGCGGCGAGTGTGGCGTGAGGCTCAGCGATTGACCCGTCGAGGGCGATTGCCTTCACGGCAAATTCTATCGCTTTCGGATAGACAAGTTTCGGCAAGTCAGAACCACTCCTTCCAAGTAAGAGGTAAGTGTCTGCAAGACCTGAATATCCGAGAGCGAAGTTAGGGTCCTTCTTGACGGCCAGCTCGAACTGAACTAGCGCCTTCTTCAGCGCATCAGTTGTTCCTCTATTCCAGAAATATCTTCCTTTGAGGTAGATCGAATATGCTTCTGTGTTCTTTGTCGGTTCGTTCAGAAACCTTGTTCCCAGGCTCGCATGAAGCTGAACCTTGAGGCCCTCGGCCACGTTTCGAGCGATGTCACTCTGGATGATGAAAATATCGCCCAGTTCCCTATCATACGTCTCCGACCAAAGGTTCTCCTCGCTCTCCGGGTCGACCAGTTGCGCTGTAACTCGCAATCTATTCCCAGCTTTTCTTACGGTCCCTTCAAGCACACTGCCTGTCCGCAACTCTTGGCTGATCTCTGAAACTCCCTTACCTGATCCCTTGTACCTCATCGAGGAAGTCCGTGCCACCACACGGAGACCATGAATCCTCGAAATTGTGGAGATTAATTCGTCCGTCATTCCTTCGGCGAAATATTCATCCTGGGGGTCTGGACTGATGTTGGCCATAGGTAGCACAGCTATTCGATGCTTGTCCATACGCGCGAGCCTCTTGGGGACAGCTTCAACCTTCTCGGTCTTGCGTCCGGGCCCGGTGAGCCAGGCTTTGATCCCGATGCCCTTGTCGTCCGTCATCGCTCTGGCACTTGTTCACGGTTGATTCATTTCCGCAATTTAAGCAAAAGGGAGAATACGCTTCAGGTTTCGGGCGCTAGGACCGTCACAAGCAGCACCATAGAAGAACAACCCCAGTCGTACGCTGCTGTTGCGCTATCCTTTCTTTTTTCAAAGCAAGTATTACTTTCTGGGATCTCACTTACTTGAAGTAGCGGCCTACGTGCCCGACACCTAGCAGAGATTAGACCCTCTTCGAACCTCTATACAACCAAAAAATAGTGTCCACGGTTTGACTGAACTAGCCCAAGAGCCTCCTATCCTAGAAACAGCAACCAGATCCCGAGCCAGCCGAGCTGCCCTGGTTTTCATCTTCGCCACAGTCCTCTTTGACACCCTCGGATTCGGAATCATAATCCCCGTACTTCCCGGTCTGGTCGTCAGCTTCGTCGGAGGAGACCCCGGAAGAGGCGCTGAAATCTTCGGGCTGTTCGGCACAACATGGGCAGCGATGCAGTTCCTATTCGCTCCACTGCTAGGAGCATTATCCGACCGTTACGGTCGACGACCCGTCCTCATTCTCTCAGCCTTCGGCCTCGGTATAGATTACATCATCATGGCCCTCGCACCCAACCTCACCTGGCTCTTCATAGGCCGAATGGTCAGCGGCATCACAAGTGCCAGCTTCACCGTAAGCTTCGCGTACGTAGCAGATACAGTTCCAGGAGAAAAACGGGCAGGCGCATACGGAATGATAGGCTCCATCTTTGGCGTGGGATTCATCATCGGACCCCTCGTCGGCGGACTATTGGCGGGAATTGGCCCGCGCTTCCCATTCTGGGGCGCAGCAGCCCTCTCGCTCGCAAGTGCCGCTTACGGACTGATTGTGCTGCCGGAGTCCCTCCCTCTCGAGCACCGAAGCCCGGTCTCGCTTCGAAAAGCTAACCCCATCAGCTCCCTCTCTATGATACGAGCGCGGCGGGGACTCGCGGGCTTTGTCACGGTCAATTTCCTCAACTTCCTCGCCTTCCAAGTCCTCCCCAGCGTTTACGTGCTTTACGCAGCTTACAGGTACGGCTGGGGATACGCACTAGTCGGAACAGCACTCGCAATAGTCGGTGCCTGCAACATCATCGTCCAAGGTCTCCTCGTCCGGCGCGTTGTCGCTCGGTTTGGCGAGCGCATCGCCCTACTAATCGGAATAGTCTCCGGCACAGTAGGGTTCGTGATCTGGGGCCTAGCACCAAACAGCCTTGTCTTTATGATTGCAATAATCTTCTACGCGCCCATCGGATTCGTCCAACCCGCGTTGCAAGGCCTAATGACTCGGCGAGTAAGCCCATCCGAACAAGGACAACTGCAAGGCATCAACGGAAGCCTCATGGGCCTTACCGGTGTCATCGGACCCACACTCTTCACACTAACGTACGCATTCTTCATCGGAAGCCAAGCACCCCTCAATCTTCCAGGCGCCCCCTTCCTGCTCTCAGCATTCTTGATGATCGGCTCGCTCATCCTAACGGCAAAGATCACCAATTCTAGAAACCTCGCCCCGACGAGCAACGACTTCGAACCCTGATCGATCGAGTGGAGCAACCAATCTCTTTTGTATAGATGAGCTGGTAGGGAAGAACGTCTTGATGTCTTGTCGCGCCCGTGAATCATCTCTGCGAGTCCCCTGTGACAACCGTGAAGACACCACTTGTCAATGTCCGATCTGTCGCGAAGCAGCCCTCACAGCACAACTATCCAAGTCAACCCGGAAACCCTCCCAGTCAAAGTGAGCCAACAGCCCTACCAACAATTTCTTCAAATGAAAATCGGGCTAGAATGATGGAGAACACGAAAAAGGGGTATGAGTAATTCGCGTTAACCGAGCGAAATCTTGATAGGCTTACGGCGCCTGGTCGCACACGATGAAACCGCCAGGCCTAGACTGGCTCCTTGAGCGAGACGATCCTCCCCTTCGACTATTTGCTCTTCAGGACATCCTCGGACGGTCTCCCAAAAGCAAGGAAGTGCTCGAGACCAGAGAGAAGATCAGAAAATATTCTCCTGTAAGAAAGGTTCTGAGGGCTCGGACAAAGGACGGATACTGGCCACCCAAGGATACTTTCTACACTCCCAAGTGGACCTCCACAGTTTGGCCCTTGATGCTTCTAGGTGAGATGGGGTTCACCCCGGACGAAGGTGTTAAGCGCGCTTGCGAGAAATTTCTAGACCTCCACCAGCTGGACAACGGCGCCTTCACATGTCCAAGCCCTCTGGAAGTGAAGCGCTGGGAAGGGCGGCACCCGGGGAAAAAGGGCAAACGCTGGGAGGAGCCCTGCCTCACTGGCAACATGATCCGGACCTTGCTCGTGTTCGGGTACCGAGAAGACAGCAGGGTGAGGAAGGCGATCGATTGGATGCCCGAGCATCAGCTCGACGATGGAGGCTGGAACTGCAACTATCCCGAGAAGAAAGTGAAGCACAGCAGCTTCATGTCAACGATCGAACCACTCTGGGCCTACGCAGAGATTCCACGTACGAGGTGGACACGTAAGATGAAGCGGTCCGCCGAGCAGGGAGCAGAATTCTTGCTGATGCACCGAGTCTACAAGAGTGACCATCATCACTGGAAGCACAGCCTACCATTCGCCACAACCTTCCATTTTCCAATGTACTACTATTACGACGCCCTGCACGGTCTAAGGGTCCTCGCAAAATTGGGATACGGGGACGATGAGCGCGTAAGGGACGCAGTCCACCTAATCCTATCCAAACGGTCTCCAGATGGGAAGTGGTTGTTAGAGGGAGACTGGTCTCGCGAGCCGGAGGCTCAAGAGAACAAGAGGAAGGCCTTGGTGGATGTTGAAGAGCTCTGGAAGCCAAGCAAATGGGTTACCCTGAACTGTTTCAGAGCCCTTACCGCAACTGGAGACCTGGTTATTTCAAGAAAGTAGGCAGCTGAACCCAACCGCTTAGCGGACATTCTACTAGGCAGCTCCGTGACCGATGATTAATTCGCGTTACTACCTCAGTTCTGAGAGAACAATCACTAAGACCAACCAAAACCGTGCCGAGCAGTCATCCGGGCAGCTTGGGATGCTCTGCTTGACAAATGGACATCCGCAAGTCTTATGTTTCAAGTCAGGCGGAGGCTCGTGGGAGATTTTGTTAGAATGGCTACAGTAGAAGTCGCAAGGGAAGACATCATCAAAAGGCTCGAGAATACAATAGCACGCGACCCCAATGCCGTCGCTTCAATGTATGCCCCTGACGCTGTGAGATATGACCCTACTGCGCCTCAGGGAATGAAGGGTAGAGACGCTATCCGGAAATATCACCAAACGCTCGCCAAGGCCTTCAAGGACGTTGAAGCGAGGACGCTGAACGTTGTTTC
>WNGH01006843.1_pt1 | contig 16808 bp, 15 predicted proteins | sample 5400631 | NCBI WGS metagenome assembly WNGH01 (sample SAMN13153373, study PRJNA577476) | soil metagenome | isolation source: 115 cm soil or saprolite under Garry oak tree replicate 1 | place: USA:California | collected 2016-06-15
CGCGCTGGCGGCCTCGCTGCGCGAGCTAGGGCTGCGGCCCGCGGTCGCGTGGTCCACGCACCCGCACTGGGACCACATCCTGTGGAGCCGCTCGCTCGGCGACGCGCCGAGGTACGCCGCGCCCGCCGCGGTGGCCATCGCAGAAACCGAGCGGGACGGCATCGCCGACGGCGTCGAGAAGTCGGCTCCGGGTCATGATCTCTCGCTGGTCGGCCGGCTACGGACGCTGGACGCCCCGGTCATTCCCTGGGACGGGCCGACGGCCCGGCTGATCGTGCACGACGGGCACGCGCCCGGCCACGGCGCCGTGTTCCTGCCGGACAGCGGCGTCCTCGTGGCCGGCGACATGTGCTCCGACGTGGAGATACCGCTGCTCGATACCTTGGCGGCCGATCCGCTCGGCGACTACCGCACCGGGATGGAGCGGCTGGCGTCGGTGCCCGGCGTCCGCCAGGTAGTGCCCGGCCACGGCCACGTCGGGGACGCCGGGGAACTCCGCAGGCGGCTCGCCCTCGATGTCGCCTACCTGGACGCCGTCTCTGCGGGCCGGGCGCATGGCGACCCGCGGCTGACGGCGGACAGCCCGAAGTGGATGCGGGTCACGCACGAGGAGCAGGTGCGGTATTTCGAGCGCTAGCGATGTAGCGCCGGCCGGGGAGGTGGCCCGTGAGCGTGGCCGGGGCGGGTATTTGCCACGGTCCGTTCGGTAAAAAGGAATTTCTATTAAACCGAACGGTCCGCGGCGGGCAGCAGCAGCGCCGACGGGTGCGCCGCGTCCAGGCCGATGTCGTACTGCGTCGGCATGAGGTCCTCGGCGGCCGCGTCGACCTGCCCGTTCCCCGGGTTGCGGGCGAAGCGCGGATGGGCTCCCCCGGCGACCTGGAGCCTGATCCGGTGCCCGCGGCCGAACCGGTGGGCCGCGCCGAGCAGGCTCACCCGCGTGGTCCCGGTCAGCGGTTCGGCCTCGGTGAGCCGCACGATGCCGTCGCAGACGTTCCGCGACCGGCCGCGCGGGTCCACGTCGCACAGCCGCACGAACAGGTCCGCGTACGGGTTGTCCCGGGTCACCGAGAGCTCGGCGGCGACCTCGCCGATGACCTCGACCGGCTCGTCCAGCGGATCGCTGCTGAACACCAGCACGTCCAGCCGGCGCTCGACGGCACGGTTGTCACGGCTCCCCGCGTTCACGGCCATGATCGCGCCGCCCGGCGACGGCGTGGGGTCGGCCGGGTCGTAGCGGAAACCGGCGGCCGGGACGTCCGGAGACGGTTCCGCCGGGCCGAGCGAACCCCGGGCCCCCAGGTACCAGCGCTGCTGCGCGGCACCGGGCGGCGGCCAGTCCGGGATCTCGCGCCACTCCCCCGCGCCTTCGCCGCCGACCCAGATGCGCACCGGGTGATCCGGGCGAGCGGCCGGCCGGGGACCCGTCCGGCTATTACGGGCGGGGCCGGCGTAGCGGTCGAGCCAGGCCAGGCTCTCGATGATCGCGACGGAGCCCTGGGAGGTGAGGTCCAGGTGGGCCCAGGGCCCGACGACCATGCGGGTGGGCACGCCCCGGGCGGCGAGCGTGCGGTACTGCTCGAGGGTCTGCTCGATGAACAGGTCGTGCCAGCCGCCCACCAGCAGGACCGGGGCCGTGATCCGCTGCAGCGCGGCACCGCACTGCAGCGGGGCCCAGAACGGGTCCGTGGCCTGGGGGTGCTCCAGCCATCGCTCCGCCCAGGCCGGCTCGCGGCCGATCATGTCGCGGTAGCCGGCCGTGACCGGCAGCCGGTCCAGCACCGGGCGGAGCCGCCGTTCGGCCGTGGTCATGCGCGCCATCGCGCGCAGCATCCCGATGCTCTCCTGGTGCGCGACCAGGTCGCTCCAGATGACGTAGTTGTACAGGTCGAAGGCGCCGTTGCGGTACGCGGTCCGGCTGAAGTCGTGCGGGCCGACGTGCACGATCGCGGCCACCAGTTCCGGCGGCGGGTCCACGGCCAGCGCCCACTGGACGAACCCGAGGTAGCTGGGGCCGTAGGTGGCCAGCCGGCCGTCGAACCAGCCCTGCCGGCGCAGCCATGCGACGGTGTCCTGGCCGTCCGCGATCTCGTGCCGCATGGGCTCGAATTCCCCGCCGGACCCGAACGTGCCGCGGATGCTCTGCAGCAGCACGTGGTAGCCGCGTTCGGCGAGGATCTGCGCGGTTTGCAGGGCGAACAGGCCGCCTCGGCCGTACGGGCAGCGGACCAGCACGGTGGCCGCCGACGCCACGCTGACCGGAATGTAGTGGTCGGCCAGCAGTACCGTTCCGTCCGACATCGGCACCTGGACATCGCGCTCGACCGCGACCTGGTTCCGCTGCGCCGGCAGCGACCAGGCCCGGGCCGCCACCTTGCCGAGCGCGGCCGCGCCCCGGCTCAGCGGGCGGGAGCCCAGCGCGCGGGCCGCGACGGCCTTGGGGCTGTCCTGCTGCCGCGTCATGATCGGCTGGCGCATCACGCCGTCCTTTCCGCCACCACCACCCCGGCCGGGCCGGGCCGGCTGGGTGTAGAGCAATTCGACCAGCGCCGCGCGGTTGAGGTGGACCTACAGCTGGTTGACGTAACCCTTGCCGGTGATCTCGCCGGCGTCAAGGCCGGCCGGCCCGCCCGGCGCCGGGTGCGGCGTGAAGAGCATCCATGCGCACGACACCAGCAGCGCGATGAGGAAGCCGCAGTAGATCCAGAAGGCCGGCGTGACACCGGAACTGATCGTAAGCCCGAGTTGCGAGGCTTGCGCGGGCGAGATCCCGAACTGGGCAGGCGAGGCAGTCTCGCTGGCCTGCACGAGAGCCGAGACGGCCTGGGCCGCCATGGGGATCACGCCCCCGGCGAGCAGCATCGCCCCGTGCCGGACCGGGCGCCACAGCGCGGCCACGATGACGACCGCGGCGAGCGCGATCATCACGGCCACGTCCCCGGCGATCACCAGTCCGGGGTTGGAGAACGCGTTACCCGCCGTCAGCGACTGCGCCTGCCCGGCGGCCGTGCGCAGCGTGAAACTGTCCCACGCCGGGGCGAACGCGGCAGCCACGCCGAGGCCGGCCAGCACCAGCAGCACGAGGGGACCGAGCGCGGATCCGCGCGACCGCGCCAGCGTACCCATGTGACCTGGCTGGCCGGCGGTGGCCGGAGCGCTGGCCGGGCGGACACCGAACGCGACGACCGATCCCGCGGCACAGGCAAGCCAGCCGATGAGGGCGAGCACGAGCCCCGCGCCGCTGGCGTTCCCGGTCCCGGCGATGGCCGTGCCGGCGTCCGCGAAGAACAGGCCGAATGTGACCACGCTCAGCCCCAGGCTGAGCAGCGCGCCGAGCCGCAGCCGGGTGCCGCCGAGGAGGATGAGCACGGCGCTCGCCGCCCAGACGGCCAGGTAGATGGCGTGCGGGATGACCTGGTCGGGCTGCTGGGCGAGGCTGGAACCGCCGATGTACGCCGGGAAGAGCCCGGCCGCCCCCAGCACGACGCCCACGCCGAGCAGCGCCGCCGCGGTGAACGCGGCCGCCTTTCCGCTGCGCACCGGGCCGGCCGGCCGGCCCGCATCCGGCCGGTACGGACCGAAACCCGGGCCGAACGGACCGGGGTTCTCGTTCTCCCCCAGGGCGGCTGCCTCCTCCGGTGCGCCGGAGCCAACCGGAGGGGTACCCCGGCCCACCGGGACGATCGTGCCTGGCGCCTCGATGCTCGCGAACCGGGTCCACGCGGCCGACCAGCCGTCGGGAGTCTCCGGCCACCGGTCGAGCGGCTGGGTCCGCGGCGCTCCGGTCGTCCAGACGCCGTAGAAGTCCCGTCCCCGCCCGATCTCGTACTTGGCGCCGCGATACGTGATGATCACCTTGTCAAACACGGTCCAAGCCCTTTCCTGCTGCTGCGCAGCCACCCCATCGTGTCCTGTCCGAACCTAAGCCGAAACCTACGGAGCCGGCCTGCAGGCCGGCTGAGCGATCTCTCAAGCATCCCTGACTCTTTGATCCGCGGCTGCACGCCACCTGAAAGCAGGCGCTTGCCGCCCGAGCGGTGACGTCGACTGCGGTCGCGGGGCTCTGACGCCGACGTTCACCTGGTCGGCGGCCCGCAGACCATCCGCCGCGGCCCCGGACGCAACGTGGTAATGATCGTCAGCATATGCTGACAGGCATGGAACCCGAGGGAACGTCAGCCGGCCCGCTCCGTCCGGCGGCCCAGGCCGGCCGGCGCAACCCTGGACCCGGCCGCCCGCGGCGGTGCTTGTGCCCTGGTGAGGCGCGAGAAGCGCAGCGAACCGTCGTTGATCTTGCCGTGCCGCAGGGTGACCACATCGTGGGCGTAGCTCATGCCGAGCCGCCACGGGGCCCGCGAGCCGGCCCGCGGGAACTGATCGATGGACCGGAGCACGTAGCCGGCCGAGAAGTCGAGCAGGGGCTGCTCGGTGACGTTCGGGTCGTCGTTGACGGGGACGCACGTGTCATAGCCGCGGGCGCTCATGTACCCGAGCAGCCGGCAGACGAACTCGCTCACCAGGTCCGCCTTCAGCGTCCATGACGCGTTGGTGTAACCGATAGTGAACGCGAAGTTGGGGACGCCGCTCAGCATCATGCCCTTATAGGCCATCGTCTCGGGCAGCCGGACCGGCCGGTCATCGGTGACCAGTTCGGTGCCGCCGAAGGCGAGCAACTGCAGGCCGGTCGCGGTCACCACGATGTCGGCCGCCAGTTCGGCGCCGGACTCCAGCAGCAGACCTCGCTCAGTGAAGGTGGTGATGCGATCGGTGACCACAGACGCGCGCCCGTCGCGGATGGCCTTGAACAGGTCACCGTCGGGTACCAGGCACAGGCGCTGGTCCCACGGGTTGTACGCCGGGTTGAAGTGCGTGTCGACGTCGTATCCGGCCGGCAGCTGCTTGATCGCCAGCTTGCGGATCCAGCCGCGGATCATGTCGGGCCGGCGGCGGCTGAGCCGGTATATCAGCGTGGTGATCAGCACGTTCTTCCAGCGGGTGACGGCATACCCGCGCCGCGTGCCGAGCAGCGCGCGCAGCCGGGTGGCGATGGCGTCCTCGGTCGGCATCGTCAGGATGTAGCTGGGCGAGCGCTGCAGCATCGTCACGTGCCCCGCCGTCTGCGCCATGGCCGGGACGAGCGTCACCGCGGTCGCGCCGCTGCCGATCACGACCACCCGCTTGCCCGCGTAGTCCAGGTCGGCCGGCCAGTGCTGCGGGTGCACGACCTGGCCGCGGAAGTCGCCGACGCCGGGGAACGGCGGCAGGTAGCCCTCGTCGTACCGGTAGTAGCCGCTGCACATCAGCAGGAAATTGCAGGTCAGCGTCTTGGTCTCGGCACCGTGGACGGCGTGGACGGTCCAGCGCGCCGCCTCGCTGGACCAGGTGGCCCGGGTGACCCGGTGGCGGAAGCGGATGTGCCGGTCGATCGCGGCCTCGGTAGCGGTGTCGCGGACGTAGCCGAGGATCGACGGGCCGTCGGCGACCGCCTCGGCCTGCGTCCACGGCCGGAACCGGTAGCCGAGGGTGAACATGTCCGAGTCCGACCGCACGCCCGGGTAGCGGAACAGGTCCCAGGTGCCGCCGATGGCGTCGCGGGCCTCCAGGATGGCGTAGGTCTTGCCCGGGAACGCGGCCTGGAGGTGATGCGCGGCGCCGATCCCGGACAGCCCCGCCCCGACGATCAGGACGTCGACGTGCTCGCTCACCGGCGTGCCGCCTGCCGCGCGCGGAGCCGTTTTTCCAGCCCCGCGACGACGTCGAAGTAGTGCACCGGCGTGACCCGGGCCAGGGCGTCGAAGACGTAGGCGTCGGGACCGACCAGGATGCGGGCCTTGCCCCGCTCGACCCCGCGGCAGATGATCTCGGCCGCCTTGTCCGGCGTGGTCAGGGTGACCGCCTCGAAATCGGCGGCCATCTGGTCGTGGGTGCGGCCGCGGCCTTCCGGATCCTTCCTGATGCGGGCGTTGCGGGCGATGCTGGTGGTGATGCCGCCCGGATGGACGGTCACCGCGGAGACGCCGGTGCCGCGCAGTTCCTGGCGCAGCGCGTCGGTAAAGCCGCGCACCGCGAACTTCGACGCGCAGTAGGCGCTCTGGTACGGCATGCCCAGCAGGCCGAAGACGCTCGAGGTGTTGACGATGACGCCGTCGTCCTGTTCGGTGAGGATCGGCAGGAAGGCCCGGGTGCCGTTGACCACCCCGTCGAAGTTGATCTGCCGCAGCCACTCGTCATCGCCGGGGCAGCGACTTCGCAGTGTCTTTCAGCCCTGCCTCGTCGATATCGGCGATGGCCACCGCCGAGCCCGATCGCGACAATCGCCGGGCGAGGCTCCGGCCGATGCCCGAGGCGGCGCCGGTGATCATCACCGGCCGGCCCCTGATGAGCCTACGATTCCTGGCCATCAGCACTCCTCACCGCGGCATGCGCGTGATCGTGATCGAGTGATCGCCGCCGCGCGGGACGGCGGTGTACCACGGCACGGCCGCCCTTCGCGGGGCACCAGGCGATGCCTCGCGAATGCCATCGCTCGCCGCGCTTACTGGTCGGCTCGAGCGTGAAGTCGCGGAGCAGCGTGCGCAGGACGACGTTCATCTCCATGTGAGCGAAGGCAGCGCCGATGCAGCGCCGTACGCCACCGCCGAACGGGATCCACTGGTAGGTGTCCGGCCGGCTGCCTGCGAACCGGTCCGGGTCGAAGCGGCGTGCGCCGGGGAACAGGGCCTCGTCGTTGTGCATCAGGTAGATGCTGACCAGCACGACCTGTCCTTCCGGCAGCGTCCATCGGCCCAGCCGCATGCCCGGGGCGCGTACCTGGCGGGCCGTCCTGTCGATGACCGGACGCACGCGCTGGACCTCGAGGATCGTCGCCTCGCGCAGGTCCGATCCGCCGGCGTCGGCCTCGTCGGCGAGCCGGCGCAGGACCGCCGGATGCCGCCGCAACCTTTCGACGGCCCAGGCCAGGGTGGTCGCCGTGGTTTCGTGTCCGGCCGTCAGCAGGGTCAGCAGCTGGTCGGCGATCTCGTCGCGGCTCATGCCTGCGCCGTCGTCGTACCTGCTCTGCAGCATCAGCGCGAGCACGTCGTCGCGGTCGTCGAGCCGCGGATCCTGCCGGGCCGCCGCGATCAGCCGGCCGACGATGGCGTCGTACTCGCGGCGGTAGGCGAGCCCTCGCCCCCAGGGGCTCCACCGGCCGAGATCGGTGCGCGGGATCGGCAGGACGGCGAGCCGTGAGCCAAGTTTCACCATGGCCGGGAGCAGCGTCCGCAGCGCAGCCAGCTCGGCGCCGTCCGCGCCGAACACCGCACGCAGGATCGCGTTGAGCGTGATGCGCATCATCGAGTCCAGCGTGGCGAACTCGGCCCCCTCAGGCCATGTCGCCATCTCGCGGACCGCCTCCGCCTCGACGATAGCCTCGTAGGCGCGGAGACGACGGCCGTGGAACGGCGGAACGAGCAGCTTGCGCTGTTTCTTGTGCGCGTCACCTAGAACCCCGGGATGCCCCGAGGGCTACCGCGGTCGGCGCGGCTCGCCGCCTGCGCCGGGACACCCTCCGGATGGCCGCGGCCGGCCTGCACCGGGCTGGCGTGGACCGGGCTGGCCTGGACCGTGAGGATCACGGCTGTGCCGATAATGGCCGCGCCCGCGATCCCGGCCGCGCTCAGCCGCTCGCCGAGCAGCAAGGCCGCGAGGATCGAGCCGACCAGCGGCTCGAGCAGGGCCAGCACGGCGGCCGTGCCCGCGGGAACCGACCGCAGGCCGCGGAAGTACAGCGTGTAGGCCACGGCGGTCGGCCCGGTGCCCAGCGCGACCAGCAGGCCGATGGCCGCCAGGCCAGGCCGGAAGCCGACGCCCCCGGCCAGTTGCGCCAGCGGCATCAGCAGCAGGCCGCCGCCGGTGAAGCCGAAGCCGGTCACGGTGAGGTCGTCGAGTCCGGGTACCGGCCGGGAGCCGGTCAGGGTGACCGCGGCAAAGCCCGCCGCGGCCAGCGCGGCCATGCCCGCGCTGGCCAGGACCGCGGTTTCGGGGAACCCGGACGGCAGCCCCAGGAGCAGGCCCAGGCCGGTCACGGCCAGGCCGGTCCTGACGAGCGCGCCCCGGCCGGGGCGCCGCCCGCTCACCCGGTCCGCGGCGAGCACCATGACCGGGGCGGCACCGATCGTGACCAGGGTGGCCAGGGGCACGGAGGTCAGTGACACGGCCGTGAAGTAACAGCTCTGGTAGAAGGCGGCCAGCAGGCCGATCACGGTGATCCGGCCCCAGGCCGCCCGGCCTGCCGGCCAGCGCCTGCCGGTCACGGTGAGAAAGGCGACGATCAGCACGCCGCCGGCGGTGAGCCGGCAGGCAGCGACGGCGATCGCGGACAGGCCGCCCACCCGGCCGAGCAGGCTGCCAGTCAGGCCGCCAGTCCCCCAAAGCAAGCCGGATATTACCAGGCAAAGCAGGCCAGGACCGGGCCGGCGGCGGTCGGCCGCGGACCCGGTGGTGAATGCACGCATCAGAAAATCGCTCCTGCGACGAGAAGGGAATGGTCGCGGAAGCGGGGCGCACCGACCTCACCCAGCCGGCCAGCACAGCACGGTGCTCGCCGGCTTGAGAAGGCCCGTCAGCTCAGCGCACGGCGCTCAGCTAGCAAGGCTCGATGCTAGCTAGGCTCGATGCTAGCTAGGCTCGATGGCTGGCTGCGCGCAAGGCCGACCCTGCTCGATGGCTAGGCCTGCTCGATGGCTGGCTCTGCTCGAGGCACCGGGCCGGCGCGCGCGGACTCACGCCCCGCTAGGAGCGGGGCGGCGGGGTGATGGGGAAACACCGATGCACGACGAGCATGCTACCCCGGCATGAGCCGGGCGCGCGAACCGGCCCGGTCACTCCCCGCCGGGAGCCGGATCCGGCGCGGGCGGGGCATCGGCCAGCGGCTGGCGCGTACCGAGCCGCCGGGCCAGCAGGTCGAGCGGCCCGCCGCCCTGCAGCCCGAGCAGCTCCCAGGACCGCGCAATGCCGGTGCCGAACATGATGTACAGGAACGTCACGCTCTGGCTGGCCTGGCTGCTCTCCGTCCGGAGCACGATCCCGCTGGTTATCTGGGCGGCATAGACGAGAATGATGAAGCCGAGCAGGTAGGGCCAGCGGCGGCTGAGATCCCCGTCGGCCCGCGCCCGCCAGAGCCGGACCGCGAGGCCGCAGCTGCTGGTCAGCCCCAGCGTTCCCAGGATCACCGCGCCGTAGTTCAGGCCGCCGCCGGGTTCCAGCCCGATCAGTGACACGAACAGCGCGTCGACCAGCGCGGTGAACGCCGTCGAGGCGATGGCCTGATGCTCGATCGACGCGTGGGTACCACGGAGCCGCTCCGGCGAGACGGACAACGCCACGAAGAGCAGGCCGACGAGGGCACCGGCGACGGTCGCGGTTCCGGTGAAGAATTCCGTATAAGACGTCACGGCAGCCAGCCTGCCTCGCGCACCCGCCGCCGCGCCAGCAGGCTGGCCGGCCGCCGCGTTGCCTTAGGCTGGCCGGCATGAGCTCGACCGCGAGCGGGCCCGCGAGGCCGCACCGGTCCGCGCCGCTGCGGCCGCACACCGGCCACCTCATCGCGGCCGGCCGGGCCGGGCCCGGCGGGTCAGCGTAGGGCCGGCTGACATGCTGCTGACGTTCGGGCACGGGACCGCCTCGGCCGAGCGGATGACCGAACTGCTCCGGGGCGCCGGCGTGGCCGTGCTCATCGACGTCAGGACGGCTCCCGGCAGCCGCCGCCACCCGCACGTGGCGCGCGCCGAGCTGGCACGCTGGCTGCCCGAGGCCGGCATCTCCTACCGCTGGGACAAGCGGCTCGGCGGCCTCAGGAAGGCCGCCCCCGACTCGCCGGACACCGCCTGGCGCGAGGACATGTTCCGGGGCTACGCCGCGCACATGCGGACTGACGGTTTCCTGGCCGCGGCGGAGGAGGTACTCGTCCAGGCGGGCACCGATCCCACGGTGGTGATGTGCGCGGAGAGCCTGTGGTGGCGCTGTCATCGCCGGCTGCTCGCGGACTTCGCCGTGGCGGCGCGCGGCGCGCGGGTCCGGCACCTCCTGCACGACGGGCGGACGGAGGAGCACCGCCTGTCCCCCGGCCTGCGGCGGCGTGACGACGGCCTGCTCGTTTACGACGCGGGCCAGCCAACCCTGCTCTGACCGGGTCGGCCGGCTCAGCCCGAGTAGGCGCCGAAACCGCTGGTCTGCCAGGTCGCGCCCGCCGCCGTGATGGCGAACGCCTCGTATCCCGCCAGGCTCTCCACCCAGTCGCGGGCGGCGGGTCCCATGGCGAAGGCGGCCGTGGCAAAGGCGTCTGTCTCGGCCAGCCTCGTCCCGACCACGGTGATGCTGGCCAGGCCCGACGAGGGCTGCCCGGTGTGCGGGTCGATGATGTGCGCCCCGCGCTCGGCGACCCCGGACGTGGCCACCGCGAAGTCCCGGCCGGCCACCACCAGCGCCAGCCTGCCCGGGTGCAGCGGGTCGGCGATCCCCACCCGCCACAGCCGGTCGCCGACGCACTGGACATCGCCGCCGCCGTTGACGCTGTGCTCGGCCGAACCCGCCGCGGTGAGGATCGCGGCGGCCCGCTCGATGGCCCATCCCTTCACGTACCCGGAGGGATCGAACGTGCCGCCGGGCGTGGTGGTGAAGTACCCGCCGCTGCGCACGCTGATGGCCGCGCACGCCTCGAGCACCTGGCCGAGTTCAGGGGCGCAGTCCGCGAGCGCTACCGAACCGCGGGCGAACCGGCTGACGTCGCTGTCGTCCCGGTACGGCGAGAAGATGGCGTCCACCCAGTGCAGCCAGCGCACCGCCTGGCCAAGCGAGCCGTCACCGCTCGGGTCTCCCGCGCCGGCGGGCACGTCGAAGGAGACGACCGTGCCCATCACGTGCTCGGCGTGCCTGCGCCGGCCCGGACCGGTATCCGCCCGGCCGTCCGTCATCCGGGCTCAGCCGCGCTTGTCCAGCGCGCTCTGCAGCGACTGGACGTAGCCCGCGCTGGTGTACGTGGCGCCGGATACCGCGTCGATCTTGCCGTTCTGCGCCGCCAGCGTCTCGCTGATCAGCTTGGGGAAGGCGAACTCGCCGATCTGGACGTCGTGCAGAGTGTTGGTCGGCTGCACCAGGACCGCGACCTTGACGATCTTGGTGTTCTGCTTGATCAGCTGGATCTGGACCGGGCCGTAGGCGGTGTTGGCGACCTTCCCGTCGACGGCGGTCTCGCCGGCCGGCAGGTTCTTGGCTATCGATCCCTGGGGGAACGCCCCGGGGACGACCTCGGTCTGCCCGCCCGATGACGAAGACGAGGAGGAGGAGGAAGGCGACGACGAGGGCGAACTGGCGCCCGACCCGCCGGTCGTCGCCGCCACCGGGATGGACGGGACGTGCGACTTGAACGACAGCAAGGCCACGAGACCGGCGATGGTGCCGGTGACGGCCAGGATCACCCGGCGCATTTTCGCGGATCCTCTCCTCAGAACTCGAATGACTCGACGTGGATGCTCTGCCTGGGCACACCGGCCGCGCGCAGCGCGCGGACCGCCGCGGCGGTCATGCCGGCCGGCCCGCAGACGTAGGCGTCCTGCTGGTCCAGGCCGGGCACCAGGGACCGAAGCACCCGGGGAGACAGCGGGTCGCCGCCGATCTCCGCCCGGGAGCCGACCAGGTAGTGCACGGTCGCGCCGCGCGCGGCCGCGATCGCGTCCAGCTCGTCGCGGAACACGATGTCCCGCTCGCTGCTGGCGCGGTAGATCAAGGTGACGTGGCCGGGCAGCGTCGCGAAGATGGCCCGCAGCGGGGTGATGCCGACCCCGCCGGCCAGCAGCAGCACCCCGCGGCCGGAATCGGCCGGGGTGAACGCGCCGTAGGGCCCCTCGGCGAAGACGCGTGTCCCCGGCTGCAGCCGGGCGAGCGCCTGGCTGTGGTCGCCCAGGTTCTTCACGGTGATCCGCAGCACGTCGGACCCCGGCGCGGCGGACAGCGAGAACGGGTGCGAGGACCACCACAGCGACCTGGTCAGGAACCGCCAGCGGAAGAACTGCCCGGGCTCGGCGTCCAGCTCGTCGAACCGGGCGCCGCCGATGTAGATCGAGATGATGCCGGGCGCCTCCGCCTTCACCCCGAGGACCTCGAAGCGGTGCCTGCGGAACGCGAGCAGCGGGACCGCGACGCGGTACCACAGCACCAGGACGAGCACCGTCAGGTACATCGCTGACCACCAGAACCGCGCGGCCAGGTTGCTGACGAACGCCGCGCCGACGGCGAGCTGGTGGCTGAACGCCAGGGCGATCGCCAGGTAGGTGTACAGGTGCAGGAAGTACCACGTCTCGTAGCGGACCCGCCGCCGGGCGGCGCGCATCGAGACGATGCCGATGCCGAGCAGCAGGAACCCGGCCACGGTCGCCATCAGCACGTCCGGGTACTGAGTGAGCAGCGTCGCGGTCTCGCTCACCACGGTGGCATGCGCGGTGGCCGCGTAGCCCCACACGATGAGCAGGCCGTGCGCGACCACCAGGCTGACGATGTACCGCCCGCCCATGGCGTGCCAGCGGGCCAGCTTGTCGGCGCCCAGGCCCCGCTCGAGCGGCGGCAGCCGCGACATCAGCGCGACCAGGATCACCACGCCGTACCCGCAGAGCAGGCCGAGAACCTCACCCGCGCCGGTCAGCCAGCCGCCGAGCCCGTGAACGCCGGGCGTGCTGTGCCACCACAGTCCGATGACCACGACCGCGCCGGCGATGATGATCGCCAGCATGCCGCGCGCGCCGACCCGGGCGGGACGGTTCCCGGGCCGGACGGGCACCGGTCTCGCCTGCGGACGGCGGGACGGACCCGGACGGGGGGGCGGCGCCTGCCGCGGCCCTGGGTACGTCTCCGCACCGGCATGGCGAGCCGGGCCAGATCGCCTGGCAACGCTGGTCACCCGCACCTCCGTTAGGACGCCTAGCTGGAATCGTAGGCTCAGCCGAGCAGGATGGTCCCGTTCTGGATCCTGACGGGATCTCCCGGCAGCGAGCCGCCCGCGAGGCCGGCGCGACTGGTGGCCGGGACCCGCCGCCTAGGCTCTGGTGTCACGGCCGACCTCCACGCACGGTCAGGATTCCGCCCTCATCTCTCCCCTAGTAACGACGACGTAGCGCGATCCTGCACGGTTCAGTCGGCTCTCGTAAGCGCTTCGTAATCGGCCAGGCCGCCTGGTGTCAACTTGGGTTGACACCAGGCGTCTGTCAACGTAGATTGACGCCATGGACAACGCACCCGCCCTGGCGGCCGCGGCCGACAGCTCAGACCCGCGTACCGGGCTCCGGGCCGTCGCCGCCCTCCGCAGGCTGCTGGAGCAACTCGAGGCACTCCAGGTGGACAACGCACGCGAGCACGGCTGGTCGTGGCAGGAGATCGCGGAGATCCTCGGCGTGTCCCGGCAGGCCGTCCACAAGAAACACGCCCGCCGGACGGACCGCAGCCGTCCCGCCCGCGTTCGCTGACCCGAGGGGATACCGACGATGTTCGAGCGATTCACCGACAAGGCCAGGACGGTCGTGATCCGGGCCAAGGCCAAGGCCACCGAGCGCGGCGACCAGATCCGCCCGGTGTACATGCTGCACGCGCTGGCGTCCGGAGACGGGGTCGCGGCCCGCGCGCTGGCCGGCCTGGGCGTCGACGCGGCCACGATCGAGCGCTGGCTGGACCGGGCCGCGCCGCTGGGCAACCCGCTCGAGGGCGAAAGGAGCAGCGGCGACGCCGAGGCGCTGGCCGCGATCGGCGTCGACCTGGATGAGATCAAGCGCAAGGTCGAAGAGAGCTTCGGGCCGGGCGCGCTGGAGCGGGTGCCGCTGACGCCCCAGGGTCCGCTCAACTGGACCGGGCGGATGACGCTGACCCGGGAGGCGAAGCAGTCGCTGGCGCTCGCCGTGCAGGAGGCCCGGGCGCTGCACCACAGTTACCTCGGCACCGAGCACCTGCTGCTCGGCCTGCTCAGCGCGGCTGAGCGCAACCCGCGCGGGGACTTCACCGTGGATACCCTCCGCGACCTGGGTATCGATCTCGTCCAGGCACGGCAGCGCGTGCTCGACGAGCTGCGGCACGCCTCGGCCTGACCGGTCTGGCCAGGAAACTGCCGGTCAGGACGGGAACAGCGATGGCCGCGGCCTGGCACCCGGGCCCGGTACTTACTTCCTAGATAGGTTTTACTAACTACTAGGTTAGAGCACACTGTCCTTACCGAGAGTATCTATCTGAATACACAGAGCCATAACCTGTCATAGGGAACATCACGGATAGGATATGGTCAAATGCTCAGAGTAAGCGACGTTTGGGAGAGAGCGCTCCACGCACCCGCCACGGCCGTCGCCAGGCCAGGAGACGTCATCGTCATCCGCTCCGGCGGTAGCTACGACGGTAAGCAGGGCCTGAGCCTGGCTAACGGCGTAAGCAACCGGTCCGCGGGAGCCCAGGCGCTGTGCCTGCACCTGGTGACGATCCCGCCCGGGACCCGCGGCGTCCCGCACGTCCACGACGGGCATGAGTCCGCCATCTACACGGTCAGCGGCGAAACCGAGGTCTGGCACGGCGAGGGACTCCTGCAGTGCACCGTGGTCCACGCCGGCGACTTCATGTACGTACCACCGGGCATCCCGCATCTCCCGGTGAACCGCAGCGATGTCATGACGGTAGCCGTGGTCGCCCGCACCGACCCCCAGGAGCAGGAGAGCGTGGTCGCCATGAGCCTGCCGCCGCACCTCGCCGAACTGGACGCCTTCCCCATCGCCAGCCAGTGACCCGTCCCGCGAGCCAAAGGGCCGCGGCAACGCCTGGACCCCCCGCGAGCCAAAGGGGCGCCGGCACCGACTGGACTGAGGAGCGACGAAGGAGCGACGAGGGAAGGAGGTGCCTCAAAGGCGCCCCGGAGGCGAGCGGGAAAACAGAGCGAGCGGGAAGATAGAGCTTGCAGCAGGGGCGGGCGCGCGCACGTCCCCGGTCAGTGAGCGAACGCCTCCGGCTCAGCTCACGAAGGCCCCCGGCGGCGGGCACGCGCAGACCAGGTTCCTGTCGCCGTAGGCCTGGTCGATGCGCCGCACCGGCGGCCAGTACTTGGCCCGGCGGTCCAGGCCGGCCGGGTAGGCCGCCTCCTCGGCGTCGTACGGGTGCTTCCACTCCCCCGCGATGAGCATCTGGGCGGTGTGCGGGGCGTTCTTCAGCGGATTGTCGTGAGCGTCGTACTCGCCGGAGGCCACCTGGGCGATCTCCGTCCGGATCGCGATCATCGCGGCGCAGAAGCGGTCAAGCTCGGCCAGGCTCTCGCTCTCGGTGGGCTCGATCATGAACGTCCCCGCGACCGGGAACGACATCGTCGGCGCGTGGAAGCCGTAGTCGATCAGCCGCTTGGCCACGTCCTCCACGGTGATGCCGGTCTGCTGGGCCAGCGGCCGCAGGTCGATGACGCACTCGTGGGCGACCAGCCCGTTCCGCCCGGTGTACAGCACCGGGTAGTGCGGGGCCAGCCGCCGGGCCACGTAGTTGGCCGACAGCACCGCCACCTGGGTGGCCAGCCGGAGCCCGGCCGCGCCCATCATCGCGACGTAGGCCCAGGAGATGGGCAGGATGCCGGCCGACCCGTAGGGCGCGGCCGCCACCGGGCCCGCGCCGCCGCGACCGGGCAGGAAGTCCGCCAGGTGCGCGCGGACCGCGACCGGGCCGACGCCCGGACCGCCGCCGCCGTGCGGGATGCAGAACGTCTTGTGCAGGTTCAGGTGCGACACGTCGGCGCCGAACGATGGCAGGGTGGCCACGCCGACCAGCGCGTTGAGGTTCGCGCCGTCGATGTAGACCTGGCCGCCCGCCGCGTGCACAGCCGCGCAGATGTCGCCGACGTTCTGCTCGTAGACGCCGGCCGTGGAGGGGTAGGTGATCATGATCGCCGCGATGTGCCCCTCGTGCGCCGCCAGCTTGGCCTGCAGGTCGCCCAGGTCGACGACGCCCCCGGCGTCGCACTTGACCACCGCGACACGCAGCCCGGCCAGCACCGCGCTGGCCGCGTTGGTGCCGTGCGCCGACTCCGGGATCAGGCAGACGTCCCGGCCATCCTCGCCGCGCGAGGCGTGGTACCCGCGGATGGCGAGCAGGCCGGCCAGCTCGCCCTGAGAGCCGGCGTTCGGCTGCACCGAGACCGCGTCGTAGCCGGTGATCCTGGCCAGCCGGACCTCGAGCGACTCGATCAGCTCGAGGTAGCCGCCGGCCTGCGCGGCCGGCGCGAACGGGTGCATCCCGGCGAACTCCGGCCAGCTGACCGGCTCCATCTCGGCCGCCGCGTTCAGCTTCATCGTGCACGAGCCGAGCGGGATCATCGACCGGTCGAGGGCGATGTCGAAGTCCGCCAGCCGCCGCAGGTAGCGCAGCATCGAGGTCTCGCTGCGGTGCTCGCGGAACACCGGGTGGGTGAGGAACTCCGAGGTGCGGCGCAGCGATCCGGGCAGCGTGTCGGGTGAACCATCCGATAGCTGCACGTCAGCGGGCCGTTCCACCCAGCAGATGGCGGCCGCGAGCTCGCGCAGTCGCTCGTCGGTGGTGGTCTCGTCGCAGCTGACCTGCAGCGCGCCGTCCGGCGCGAGGTAGAGGTTGTACCCGGCGGCGCGCGCACGCTCGGCGGCGGCAGCCGCCTCCTCGCGACCGCCCGCGAAGGCAATCCGGATCGTGTCGAAGAAATCGCCCCGGCTCGTTCGGTGCCCGAAATCGCGCAGGGTAGCGGCCAGGACCGCGGCGCTACGGTGCGCACCCCGGGCGATGGCGGCCAGCCCGTCCGG
>WNGH01002720.1_pt1 | contig 16802 bp, 17 predicted proteins | sample 5400631 | NCBI WGS metagenome assembly WNGH01 (sample SAMN13153373, study PRJNA577476) | soil metagenome | isolation source: 115 cm soil or saprolite under Garry oak tree replicate 1 | place: USA:California | collected 2016-06-15
GACGAGTACGATTACCGTGGCTGCCTCTGCGGCGGATAACGTCAGTGTCTTGGGCGTCCAATTCTTCGTCGACGGAGCGCCCATGGGTGTCGAGGTTCTCGATCCGCCGTACTCCACCCTCTGGGATACAACAACGAGCGCGCCGGGAACCCACAACCTCACCGCTACTGCCCGCGACGCCGCCGGCAACACCGCCACAAGCCTCCCCGTCCCGGTGACGGTACAGGGGCTCACTCCGGCGGACGCCGGCCAGTGGCAGGCGCCGGCCGACTGGCCGCTCGTCGCCGTCCACGCGAGTTTGCTCCCGACAGGAGACGTGCTGGCGTGGGACGGAGCCGCTCAACGCGGAGCGGCCTTTGTTTGGCATCCTTCGACCAACACGTTCACCAGTAAGAATCCCCCGGACAACATATTCTGCGCCGGCCACTGCCTGCTTCCCGACGGCAGGCTTCTCGTCGTGGGAGGCCATATCGCCCCCTTCGTCGGAATCCCCGATGCGAATATCTTCGATGCGGTAACGTCGAAGTGGACTCAAGTCATGTCCATGGTATTTGGCCGGTGGTATCCCACGGCGATTGCGCTTCCCGATCGTCGCGTTCTCGTCGTGGGCGGGAACGACGGCTGCTCGACTTGCGTCGCAGATATTCCGGAGATCTACGATCCGGCGACTAACACCTGGACGCAGCTTCCCGGGGCCTCAAATGCTTTTCCTGAGTATCCCCATCTCTTCGTTCTTCCAGATGGACGGGTTCTCGCGACCGGGTCCTTCCAGTCAGCCATCTCGACGCAGGTCCTCAACGTTTCGGCGCAGACGTGGACGGTCGTCGACCCGGTAGTTGTTGACGGGCATAGCTCGGTCATGTACGCCACGAACAAATTCATGAAGTCCGGAACCTCGGGTACCGGAGACCCTCCTTACGTGCAGTCTGCCGCGACGACGTACGTTCTGGACATGAATCAGGTGCAGCCGTCTTGGCGTGCGACCGCGCCTATGGCATTCCCCAGAAGCTTCCTCAATCTGACGGTACTTCCTGACGGGAATGTTTTGGCGACAGGCGGTGAGAGAAGGACCGATCCCTTCGATCAGACGCAGGCGGTGTTCCCGGCCGAGCTTTGGTCGCCGAGCGCCGAGACCTGGACGACGCTCGCACCCTTGCGCGTCCCGCGGTTCTATCACTCGATCGCGCTTCTGCTCCCCGATGGCCGCGTCCTGGTCGCCGGCGGTGGCCGCTTCGGTGGCGGGGCCGTGGATGACATGCTCAACGCAGAGATCTTCTCGCCGCCGTATCTGTTCAAGGGGCCGCGGCCGGTTATCACCTCGGCACCGAATCCGCTTTCCTACAACACAAGTTTCCCGGTCTCCACGCCGGACGCAGCACGGATCGCCAGTGTCTCTCTTCTGCCATTGGGCTCGGTGACGCATCACTTCAACACCAACCAGCGGTACCTGAGCTTGTCCTTCCAGGCCGGCGCAGGTGAACTCACGGTTCAGGCACCGGCGAACTCCAACATCGCGCTGCCGGGCTACTACATGCTGTTCCTTGTCGATACCAACGGTGTCCCCTCGGTGGCATCAATCCTGAGACTTCAGTGAGGCATGTTCCGCGGCGCTGGAATCGCCTTGCTTTTCCTTCTCAGTGTTCCGTCGGCCTCGGCGCACGATCCGTTCATCCTGGACGCCCGCCGAGCGACCCCGGGTCCCCGTCTTGAATTGATCGAGCTGCTCGCGACTGGGGTTCAAGGCGGGAAGAGGTACCGGCTTCATGTGGGGCCTGGGTTGCCGCGAGACGTCGTTTTCGGCGTTTTCACGAAGCCCTTCGACCACGCCTTTCACGAAGTCGAGCCCGGATTCCGGCTGGACGAATCCGGAGACCTGGTGTCTAGCGAAGCCGGGTCCAAGCACCGCCTGGATGACATGGCGTTCGGGCCCGGCCCCTATCCCTCGGGAGCGGCCTGGGAGGTAGCGCTGGTTTCGTCCGATCGTGCCATCAGAATATTCTCGAAGACCATTCCATACCCGATTGTCGCTTCTGACGGGACCTGTGCAGTCTCTTTAGAGCTCGCGTCCCACCTTGGCGATCGATTCATGGCATCCGGCACGGGCTTCCCTGCGGGAGAAGATGTCCTGACCCAATTGCGGTACTCAGGCCGACTTATCCAGAGGCAAAGCCGAATTTCTCCTCTGGGTCTGCTGGGGCCGGACCTCATCTCACACCGAGCTATCGGTGCCGACCGCGGCGCACGGTACACGGTCAAAGCTCGATCTTGCGAGGTTTCGGTTGAATACGATTGGGGCGAGCCTGCGCTCAACCGGCATTAACTGTTCCAGAAAGCAAGCCGAGTTGCACAAGACCGTCTCTCACGGTGCCGAACCGGAACTCGCCAAGCAAGCGCCGCAACCGCTCCTCACATTTCCCGAGGTTCGTGTAATGACGAAACCGCGACAACCAACTTGCAGACACGCGCGGTTGCTCTGGGTCGATTTCCCACGGGTGCAGATAGAAGACGAATGGTCGCAGTTCGCGTCGGTTGATTGATGCCAACCCCCAACGCGAAAGCCAATATGGCAGCAATCTAAAGTATCCGCCTCCCGCTACTGGGAGCCTGCATCCAAAAATCTTGGCCGTTGCCAACGGCCACTCCACGATCGATTTTCCCTTCGGCGTAGACATTCGGTGCGGAGCCCGTTCGGCGTTGGGGATGCCATAGCGATCATGGCGCACGGGAAAAATACTCGAGTCGTAGACGAATCCGAGTTCCGCGAGGATGTCCAGGGCCCAAAGGGACTCGCGTACGATGGAATAGCTCGCCGCGCGATATCCGTCTACCCCAGACCCGGTAATGTCCTCGAGCAGGTGCTTCGCCCGGATCGTCTCTTCGTAAAACTCCCCCGGAGACTGCTCATATACTAAGCGGTGAGAAAAGCCGTGGCAGGCGATTTCGTGGCCGCCGGCTGCAATGTCTCTTACCAGTTGCGGATACTTCTCCGCCACCCATCCCAAGACGAAGAAAGTCCCTCGTACATCGAACTGCTCGAAGATGGCGAGCAATTTCTGCGTGTTGTCGACGACGCGGGACTCACGCGAAGCCCAGCTATCACGATGTATGTTGGGTGCCAACGCAGCAACATGAAAATAGTCTTCCACGTCAACAGTCAGCGCATTGCGTACGTTCATGATGGGCCGTTATAGCCGTCAGACGCAAAGTCCGGCCGCTGAGAGCGCCTCGCGATCGGCTTGCCGACCGTCGTGCTCGCACTAACCGGCGGTCCAAAGTCGGGCTGGCGCACCGTGTCTACCGGCGTGGGAACGGCGACCACGATCATGTCGGCGGCGGAAAGCTGCGCCGGGTCGGTCGTGACGGTGAGCCGGGCTGCGGCACGCAGCTCCTCGCCGGAGATCTCTCCCGTCGGATCGAGATGGCGTCGGTGGTTCTCCACCTTCTCGGTGCTGAGGTCAAATCCGATGGTCCGCAACTTCTTGCCGAATGCCACCGCGAGCGGCAAACCGACGTAACCGAGTCCGACGACGGCGACCGTACTCATTTCCCTGCCCCTTTTCTTTTGGATGGGTGCAATTCTCGCCGAAATTCTGACCTTTGAGGGCGCGATGACAGCTGGCTCCTTTTTCGCCTCGGTGCCACGCTTGACTTGGCCGGCCCGGCAGCGTCATGATGTTGTCATAGGACCACGCTAGATCCCCCGAGGCCACCGACCCGTTCGTTTTCTTTTTCGGGCTACAGCCTCATGAGCTGGACGATTTGGGTGGCGGTGCTAGTTGTGTGGCTTTTGATCGGCATGGGGGTAGCTCACCTGTTCGGCCGTTTGGTCGAAGGAGGGGAAGCTTCCGACGACAGCCATAGCGATCCGATCCGCCCCCGCAGTGAGTTATATACGCCGCAACAAGCGCGCAAAGAGCTCCTCGCGCGTGAGCGAGACAACTCACGCCAAGTCTCGCGCTTGGTCTGTCGCGAGGGCACGCTCTTCCGTAATCGCATTGTCACGCGCAGCGAGCCGATTTGGGCACCCTAGGTCTTACGGCGGCGCCGTGCTCGCGAGGCGACGTTTCTGCGCTTCCTTCGAAGGCACTCGCTGAAAATCCGATGGCCCCGGCGCCCTTAAGTGGCGTCGCACTTGACCCGGCCTGCCCAACGACTTCATGATTGCGCAATACGCCCGTTTCCGAGCGCCCCGCGGGTCCGATCCGGCGGCCGAACGCGTTCCGATTCCGGTACGAGCGCCAATGCGTTGAACAACTTGGCAACCTATGGCGGTTCTGCCAAGCCGTCGATAACACCCATTTTCCCATCACCCGAATCCTGAACTTGCACGGACTGCCATGAAAGTACTGGTGACAGGCGGGGCGGGTTATATCGGAACCCACACCTGCGTCGAGCTGATGCAGGCGGGGCACGATGTCGTCATTTTCGACAACCTCAGCAACAGCCACGCAGCGGCGATCGGGCGCATTGCGCGGATCGCCGGCAGAACGCCCGAATTCACCAACGCAGATGTTCGCGACGCGGGCGCCTTGCGAGAGGTGTTCGCGCGGCACCGATTCGAGGCCGTGATCCACTTCGCCGGCCTCAAGGCGGTAGGCGAATCCGTGGAAAAGCCGATCGAGTACTACGACAACAATGTGCAGGGCGCCTTGGTGCTATGCCGGGCGATGGCTCAAACCGGGGTGGGGATGTTGGTGTTCTCCTCGTCCGCCACAGTCTATGGAAACGCAGCGTCGGTGCCGATACGCGAGGATGCGCCGCTCGGGCCGACCAACCCGTACGGCCACTCGAAGCTGATGGTCGAGCGGATCCTCCAGGATCTCGAGGCCTCGGACCGCGGTGCCTGGCGCATCGCCCTGCTGCGCTACTTCAATCCCGTAGGCGCCCACCCGAGCGGGCTGATCGGCGAGGACCCGCAGGGCATCCCGAACAACCTCATGCCCAACATCGCTCAGGTCGCCGTTGGCATTCGTGAAAAAATTCGCGTGTTCGGCAGCGATTATCCGACGCGCGACGGTACCGGGGTACGAGACTACATACACGTAGTGGACCTCGCGCGGGGCCACCTCGCAGCGCTGGAGACCATGCAACGCGGACGACGCGGGATGACTGTTAACCTCGGTACGGGGCGGGGAGTCTCGGTGCTGGAGACGGTCCGCGCTTTCGAGCGCGCGAGTGGCCGGGCGGTACCGTTCGAGCTCGTCCCCCGCCGAGCGGGCGATGTCGCCGAATGCTACGCGGACCCGTCACTCGCGGAAAAAATTCTCGGCTGGAAGTCGACATACACTCTCGAGGACATGTGCCGGGATGCATGGCGCTGGCAAAGCATGAACCCGCACGGCTACCGGGAGGAAACTCGAAAATGAAGGTTCTCGTCACGGGGGCTGCCGGGTTCATCGGCGCGACGCTGGCGCATCGGCTGCTCGATCGCGGCGACGATGTCGTCGGCGTCGACAATCTGAACGCCTACTACGACGTCCGGCTCAAACAGGCGCGCCTGGAGCGCCTGCGCGCGCGTGCCGGGTTCCACTTTCAGAAGCTCGACATCGTCGAGCGCAAGCCGATGGGCGAGCTTTTCGCAGCCGGCAAATTCGACTCGGTGGTGCACCTGGCCGCCCAAGCCGGGGTCCGCTATTCGATCGAAAACCCCTCTGCCTACGTCGATGCCAACCTCGTGGGCTTCATGCACGTGCTGGAAGGCTGCCGTCACACGAAGGTCGGGCATCTCGTGTTCGCGTCGAGCAGCTCCGTCTACGGCGCAAACACCCGGTTGCCGTTTTCCGAGCACGACAATGTCGACCACCCGGTCTCTCTATACGCGGCGACCAAGAAGGCGAACGAACTGATGGCGCACAGCTACGCTCATCTCTACGGGCTGCCGTGCACGGGCCTGCGGTTCTTCACCGTCTATGGCCCTTGGGGTCGCCCGGACATGGCGCTGTTCAAGTTCACCGAAGGAATCCTCGCCGGACGGCCGATACCGGTGTTCAACCGCGGCGAAATGGTGCGCGATTTCACCTACGTCGACGACATCGTCGAGGGGGTCATGCGGGTCATGGGGAAGCCTGCTGCTCCCGCGGCCGGCTGGAGCGGTGATCACCCGGACCCCGCGACGAGTCATGCTCCCTGGCGTATCTTCAACATCGGCAACAATCAGCCGGTCAAGCTCATGCGCTATATCGAAGTGCTCGAGCACTGTCTCGGAAGAAAGGCGCAGCTCGATCTTCTTCCGATGCAGGCTGGAGATGTGCCGGCGACTTTTGCGGACGTGGGCGAGCTGCACAAATCGGTCGGCTACAAGCCACAGACGCCGATCGAAGTCGGCGTCAGGCGATTTGCGGAGTGGTATCAGGCCTTCTATCTGAAATCTGCGTGAGCGCGGCACGCGGGCTTGGACGACTACTTCGTAAGGGAAATGCGCCGCGCTCCGTCGAATCGTCTCGCCCAGTAGGTCCCGCGCATGTTTTCGACGCGCACCGCGGTGCCGGGCCGAGGCGCGTGGATGAAGCGATTGTCGCCGAGGAAAATTCCCACGTGGGAGTAGGGTCGCCGCTCGGTGTTGTAGAACACCAGGTCGCCCGCTTCGAGTTGCGACAGGGTCACGTGTCTGCCCATCCGGCTTTGCGCAAGCGCATTGTGCGGCAGCTCGATGCCGAAAGCTTCCCGATAGACGTGCGCCACCAGGCCGCTGCAGTCAAAGCCGTTTTCGGGCGAATCTCCGCCCCTTCGATACGGCACTCCCGCGCTGGCGAGCGCCTGAAAGACCGTCTCCTGGCTGCGGGGAGGGCGCTGCGACTGGAGAGGGGCGGCGCAGGCCGAGAGAATCAAAATGCCGAAAAACAGGTAGTTGCAACGCATGATGAAAGTTACCTTAGACCATAGGGACCCCGCTGTAAAGAAGGGCAGGGCTTCGAGGCTTGCCCGAAGCCAAGCCCGTATCAAGGCTTCAACGTTATAGTGCTTGGAGTCATGAGAATCCGGTCCAAGCTTGAAGAAGGTCGCTAACCCCGGCGAGGGGATCCTGCAAAGGCTCCAGGCGGTCTTTGACCGACGCGGGCCGCTCGCGGCAAAAATCCCTGAATACCGCGAGCGATCGCAACAGATGGAAATGGCGAATCGCGTGGCCGGGGCGATCCGGGACAATGCCGTGCTGGTCTGCGAGGCGGGCACCGGCACCGGCAAGACCTTTGCCTATCTCGTCCCCGCGTTGCTCTCCGCCGGCAAAGTCATCCTGTCGACGGGCACCAAGACGCTCCAGGATCAGCTCTACCATCGCGACCTTCCGACGGTGCGCACGGCCCTCAATGTACCGGTGACCACGGCGCTGCTGAAGGGCCGGGCCAACTACGTGTGCCACTATCACCTGGAGCGCAACCTGGCTGAGGCCGGGCTATCCAGTCGCGAGCTCGTCAGGGACTTGCAGCGCATCGTGAGCTTCGCGCGCGTTACCCGCAGCGGAGACAAGAGCGAGCTTGCCGATGTGCCGGAGGAAGCCCCTGCCTGGAACCTCGCGACCTCGACCCGGGAAAACTGCCTGGGGCAGTCATGTCCGCGATTTCGCGAATGTTTCGTGATGGCCGCACGGCGCGAGGCGCTCGCCGCGGATCTCGTGGTCGTCAACCATCATCTGTTCTTCGCAGATGTGATGCTCAAGGACGAGGGGATGGCGGAGCTGCTGCCCGCCTGCAATACCGTGATCTTCGACGAGGCGCACCAGCTCCCGGAAACGGCGACGCTCTTCTTCGGAGAATCTCTGTCCACGGGGCAAGTCATCGAGCTCGCACGGGACGTGCGCGCGGAAGCGCTTTCTCACGCTGGGGACATGCCCGACCCGCCGCGGCTCACTGCCGCGCTGGACAAGGCGGCCCGGGATCTGCGCCTTGCGCTACCCAACGAAGGCGCGCGCTTCACTGCGGTATCGGTCAGGCGAAAGCGCGAATTTTCGGATGCGCTCGCCGCGCTCGATTCCGCGCTACGCTCGCTGTGCGCAGCGCTCGAAGCGCTCTGCGAACGCAGCGAGGGTCTTGCGCGCTGCTCCGAGCGCGCGCGGAACGCGCAGGCCTTGCTCGAACGTTGGTGCGACGACAGCCGCGCCGATCCGGTCCGCTGGATCGAGGTATTCAGTCACTCCCTTCGGCTGAATGCCACGCCGCTTTCCATCGCGGAGATTTTCCGCAGGCAGCTCGACGGCCACCCGCGCGCCTGGATTTTTACCTCCGCGACGCTCGCGGTAGCCGGCGACTTCAGCCACTACCGCAGCGAGATGGGCCTGGACAAGGCCCGCACCGCGTGCTGGGACAGCCCTTTCGACTACCCTTCCCAGGCTCTGCTCTACGTTCCGAAGAAGCTCCCGGATCCGAATAGCGACGAGCATACGCGCGCGGTCGTCGCGGCGTCCCTGCCGGTGATCCAGGCGAGCGGAGGAAGCGCCTTCCTCCTGTTCACGACTTTGCGCGCGATGCGCCTTGCTCACGGGCTGTTGCGCGAAGAATTCCGGCGGCAGGGGCTGGGATTTCCACTGATGCTTCAGGGTGAAGGCTCTCGCAGCGAGCTGCTAGAGCGTTTCCGTCGGCTGGGCAACGCGGTCCTCCTCGGAAGCGCCAGCTTCTGGGAGGGCGTGGATGTGCGCGGGGACGCATTGTCGCTGGTGGTCATCGACAAGCTGCCGTTTGCCCCGCCCGATGACCCGGTACTCGCGGCGCGGCTCGATTCGCTAGCGCGCGAAGGCGGTAATCCCTTCCTTGACTACCAATTGCCTCAGGCGGTCATTTCCCTTAAGCAGGGTGCCGGCAGGCTGATCCGCGACGAAACCGACCGGGGCGTGCTCGTCATCTGTGATCCAAGGCTGTTCTCGAAGCCGTACGGCCGGAGAATCCTCGAGGGCCTCCCGCCGATGAAGCTTGCGCGTGAGCTCGACAAAGTTCTTTCGTTCATCGCCGCCGATCGGAAGTCGCTCCCACCCGCGGGTACTGGGGATGACGGCCGATCCGAGGTCAGCGGCCGAGCTGGGTGAGCATGCTTTTCAGCTGCGCGCTGTCGGGAAAATTTTTCCTCAAGATCCGCTCGGCGTCGTTGCGCAGTTCGGGCATGCCGAGCTCGTCGTAGGCCTGGATCATGATGAGGAGCGCCTCTTCCTGGGCCGGGGCCTGAGGGTAGTTCTTCAGCGCGTATTGCGCGCGGTTTGCCGCCGCGACGTAAGCGCCGCGCTTCATGTAGTAGCGCGCGACATGAACTTCGTGAGAGGCAAGCGCGTTGACCAAGTACTTCATGCGTGCCAGGGCATCGGGCGTGTACCTGCTCTCCGGAAAGCGCTGCACCAGCTCCTTGAACGCGTCGAATGATTCTCGCGCGGACTTGGGATCACGCTCGGTTCGGTCCTGCCGGGATATCTTGCCGAGCAAACCCAAGTCTTCGTTGAAGTAAACCAGACCTTTCAGGTAATGCGCGTAATCGACGTTGGCGTGGTTGGGGTGCAGCTTCACAAACCGCTCTGTTGCAGCGACCGCGGATGCCTGCTCGCTCTGTTTGTAATAGGCGTAGGCGATCTCGAGCTGACCTTGCTGGGAGTAGCGTCCATAGGGAAAGCGCGCTTCCAGCGTTTCGTAGCGCTTGATGGCGAGGTCGTACTGGCCGCCATCCAGCGCCTCCTTCGCTTCGCGGTAAAGCCTTTCGGCCGAATATCCGGCAGTGGGGTCGTGCTTGTCGACGAAGGAACAAGCCGCCAACAACAGAGCGAATAAAGCTACACTACGTTTCATGGTGGAACCTGCGGGTGAGACGACGAATTATACCGTGGCGAGAGTCACCCGACGCGTTCCCGATACTCTTGCCGGTCTGCGCCTGGACAAGGCCCTCGCGCGGATGTTCCCCGAGCATTCGCGCAACCGCCTGCAGAGGTGGCTGAGAGAGGGACACGTCAGCCTCGATTCAAACGCCGCCAAACCCAGGCAGAAGATTTGGGGCGGCGAGCGCGTGGAAATCCGGTCGCAGCCCGGCCCGGAGGACACCGCGTTTCGGGCCGAACCCATCGCGCTCGACATCGTCTACGAGGACGACGACGTACTGGTGATCAATAAACCGGCGGGCCTGGTGGTTCATCCCGGAAGCGGTAACTGGAAAGGGACGCTGCTCAATGCACTTTTGCACCGCTCGCCGCAGCTCGCGGCGATTCCGCGGGCCGGCATCGTGCACCGGCTCGACAAGGACACGAGCGGACTTCTCGTGGTTGCAAAGACTTTGCGGGCGCACACCGGGCTGGTTCGGCAGCTCCAGGCGAGAACGGTGAGGCGCGACTACCTCGCCCTCGTGCACGGCCTGGTCAAGCTGGCCGGAGAAGTGAGCGTGCCCGTCGGACGCGATCCGCGACATCGCACGCGCATGGCCGTGGTGCGCACCGGACGCCCGGCCTTGACGCGTTTCAAGGTGACAAAACATTTCGCCAGCGCGACCTTGCTCGAATGCAGCCTTGCTACCGGCAGAACCCATCAGATTCGGGTGCACATGCAGTCCTTGGGCCATCCCTTGGTGGGTGACCCCGTCTATCGCGGCAAGCGACTGAACGATCCACGAACCCCGCTGTTTCATCGTCAGGCCTTACACGCTGTCCGGCTTGGGTTTTCACATCCGGTTTCCGGCGCGCTCAAGCGTTTCTCGGCGCCTTTGCCCGAAGACCTGCGGTCGCTCCTGGATTCGCTCGAGTGAGGAGCCCGCCCCACCCGGATTGGATCACTCCCGATTGGCCGGCGGAGAGGCGAGTGCGCGGGCTCATCACCACGCGCGCCGGCGGAGTCAGCTCCGGGAAATTCGCGAGCCTCAATCTGAGCACGCGGGTCGGCGATGATCCGCAGTGTGTGGCGCGCAACCGTGCCATCCTGAAGGCGTGCCTGCCCGCGGAGCCCGCATGGGTCGGGCAGGTGCATGGGACGGCCGTGATCGACGCGGCGCGGGCGACGCCTGATGCGGAAGCCGATGGAATCGTCACGCAGGACGCAGCTTCGGTCTGCGCGGTGATGACCGCCGACTGTTTGCCGGTCTTCCTGAGCGATCGCGCGGGCAAGAGCGTCGGGATCGCCCACGCGGGCTGGCGCGGGCTCGCAGGGGGAATCGTCGAGAACGTCGTGCAGGCAATGGGCGTGCCTGCGCGAGGCCTCATCGCCTACATCGGACCGGGAATCGGAGCGCGTCGCTACGAAGTCGGAGAGGACGTCCGCAAGGCGTTCGTCGACAGAGACGCTGCCGCTGCGAGCTCGTTTGCTCCACGGCAAGACGGGAAGTACCTCGCCGATCTCTACGCGCTTGCGCGGCAGCGGCTTGCGGCGGCAGGTGTTTCCGAAGTCTATGGCGGCGAGTTCTGCACTGCAAGTGAAGGGCGTTTTTTTTCCTTCCGCAGAGACCGAACTACCGGCAGAATGGCGAGCCTCATCTGGCTGGAGGAAAACTAGAGCATGGCGACGATTGCGTGGATCTCCGCAGCGACCGTCGCGGGTGGCGTGATCAGCATTGCGATCGCCGCGATGTTTGCGCTCTCCGCACCCGCAAGCTGGGTGCCGGCGCTCGTGAGTTTTGCGATCGGTACCTTACTCGGCGCGGTCTTCCTCGAGATCCTGCCGCATGCGATCGGCAGCGGCGGCAACCTTCAAGCGCTGTTTGCCACGGTGCTCGCCGGTATCCTCGCGTTCTTCGTTCTGGAGAAGCTCTTGCTGTGGCGCCACTGCCATATCGAGGACTGCGAGGCTCACGATCACCACGCCGATCCGAACGACAGCGGCCGCAGCGGGCTCATGATCATCATCGGCGACGGTTTTCACAACTTCGTCGACGGCATCCTGATTGCCGCGGCGTTTCTGCAGAGCACTGAACTAGGTGTGGTCATGGCGGCGGCGATCATCGCGCACGAAATCCCCCAGGAAATCGGCGATTTCGTCATTCTCCTGCATTCGGGCTACAGCAAGCTTGCGGCATTGGCGCTCAATCTGCTGTCGAGCCTCGCGATGCTGGTCGGGGCGCTCCTCGCGTACTTCACGCTGCAGGCGGCGCAGGAATGGATCGGCACGGTGCTTGCGCTCGCCGCCGCGAGCATGATCTACGTGGCGGTCGCCGACCTCATCCCCGGGCTGCACAGGCGTCCGGAACTCCACGCAACGGCGCAGCAGGTGGCGTTCATCGCGCTGGGGGTTGCGCTGATCTGGTTCGTCGGGGATGTAGTCAGAGCGGCCTAGCGCTGCGTGAATCCTCCGGATCGCTAAAGCAATTCGGGGTCAACCACAGCCCGCAGCGCAATGCTCCGGTTTGTGCGGGATAACCACCACAGCGCGCCCTTGCCGATATCCCAATCGGCTTGCGCACCCGAAAGCAACATCGCCGCCACTCGTCCCAATGTCGGCTGGTGTCCGACGATCAGTATCGCCTCCGAGCGTCCCGGCCAATCGATTGCCGAGCTGACGTCTGCGGCGCCCGCGTCGGTGCCCACTGCGGGCGAGGTCGTAAACGCCACACCGAGCGCCTGAGCGGTCTGCTGCGCGCGTACGGCAGGGCTGACCAGAACCTCGCAATTTCCGGGCAGGCGGGGCTTCAGCCAGGCGGCGATGCGCCGCGCCTGCTTCTGGCCGTGTTCGGTCAGCCTTCGCGCGGAATCGGGGCTGCCGTTTTCTGCCTCGGCGTGCCGCCAGAGAATCAAATCCATCGTCGTATCCTATTCGCCCGACCGACCTTAAGCGATCGGACGGAGGAGTATTATCCTCAAACGCTCTCCCTCGGAAGAGCGACCCCTCTCAAAGGAGACGAAGATGGCCAAGGCCGACGGAATCTACAGAATCACCGAAGTGATAGGAACGAGCGAAACTTCGTGGGAGGACGCCGCGAAGCGGGCGGTCCAAGCGGCATCCAAGACTTTGCGCGACCTTCGCATCGCGGAGGTCGTAAAGCAGGACTTGAAGGTCGAGGATGGCAAGGTCGTGGCCTACCGGACGCGGGTGATGCTGTCCTTCAAGTATCAGAAATAGATCCTCCCCGGGCATTCGGTTCTATTCCTTGCCCGATGCGGAGATGGCCTTGCGGATGAACGTCTTCCTTTCGTTCTTGTCCTCGATTTCTTCGGCAATCAGGAGGTACAACTCCCCAGGGTCGCGCGCCTTCGCCGCTGCGCGCTTCACGACGACCTTGGCGACCGCGCCGATATACTTGGCGAGGGCCGCTTCGGCCTTGGCGAGCGTCTGCGAATCGATGTTCGAGGCGGTGGGCGGCACGGACTGCTGGCGCGTAGCGCCGGCACGCGTCGGATCACCGGTCGGAGTCGATTTGTCCCCGGCAAATCTCCTCACGAACGCGGCACGTTCCTTATCGTCGGCGATGTCGACTGACACGATTTCGGCAAGGGCCGCGATGGTGTAGGCCTTCTTGGCCGCGGTCTTGATCACGACGGCGGCGATCGGGCCGATGTGCTTGGCGAGTTCCACTTCGATCCGCTTGAGGGTATCGCGGTCGAACACGAGCCCGGTGGGCAAGGTGGTCGGCGGGGCGGAAGCTTGCCGTGGATCATGGATTCTTTCGGTCTTCCGGTCCGTCACGGTCCTCGGGTCCGAGACGGCGAGTCCAGGGAGAGCAGAGCGAAACTCCGACACTGACTGCGGGCGCTTCTCCTCGTCCGGTACAAGCGCCCAGTCGACCGCAGTAAGCAATTCCGCGCTGTAGCGCTTGCGATCGGCGGCTTGCATCGCGGGGGGCAGCATGTCGTGACGCACGCGCGCCACCGCCTCCACCGGCCTTTTGCCCGTGATCATCCAGTACAGGACTCCCGCGAACGCGTACAGATCGCTCCACGGTCCCTGTTGGCCTTGCGAGTGATACTGCTCGATCGGGGCGTATCCTGGGGTGACTATTGCCGTAAGCTCATTTCCTGACGCAGCCGCGCGGGCGGAACCGAAGTCGAGCAGCACCGGTGATCCGTCGTCGCGAACGAAGACGTTTCCGGGCTTGATATCGCGATGCAGATACCCGGTACGATGAATGACTTCCAGGCCGTCAAGCAGCGGGCCGGCAATTGCGAGCACGCTGCCTTCCTCGAGCGGCCGGCGGCTGCGGATCCATTCGCCGAGCGGCAGGCCCGCTACGAATTCCATCACCATGTACGCGGTCCTGTTCGCTTCGAAAAACCGCAAGACCCGCACGATGTTCGGATGACGGAACGAGGCGAGCGTGCGCGACTCGTCGAGAAACCGGGAAAGGCCCCACTTGAACGATTCCGAGGTGGACTCGGATTTGGGCGTGACCGACTGATCCTCGCCGCGCTGGGCGAGGTCGCCGGGCAGGTATTCCTTGATAGCGACCTTGAGGTTGAGGTTCGAGTCGGTGGCGAGATAAGTCAGGCCGAAGCCCCCGATCCCGAGGGTCTGCTCGACGCGGTATTCGTGCAGCGCATAACCCTGGGGGAGGGCGATTTCGGCAGCCATAGAAATGCGGCGCTGCGCTCCTGACCCTAGCCCTTCGCGCGGGACTTGTGCGGGCAATTCGGCTTGGTGCACTCCGCGTACAGCTGCAGCGAATGGTCGCGAATCGCAAAGCCGCGTTCGGTGGCGACGCTGACCTGGCGCTTCTCGATTTCGGCGTCATAGAACTCTTCGACGCGCCCGCACTGCATGCACACGAGATGATCGTGATGGCTGCCCTCATTCAGCTCGAACACCGCCTTGCCCGACTCGAAATGGTGGCGCTGGAGAATGCCCGCGTGTTCGAACTGGGTGAGGACGCGGTAGACCGTCGCGAGGCCGATATCCAATCCCTCGTTGATGAGAATCCGATAGACGTCCTCGGCCGATAGGTGGCGCACCTTGCTGTTTTCGAAAAGCTTCAGGATTCGCAGCCGCGGGCCCGTGGCCTTCAGGCCGCTGGTCTTCAAGTCGTGGACGTTGGTCACGGTGGATCCCCGGGGAAAGATGCCCGTTTCCGCTATCATATAGCGTTTTATCGCCGCGGAAATACCCTGATCGTGCCGCGAATGCTGATTTTGGCGTTACCGTTTCTCACTGCGGCGTGCGAACTTGCGCCTAGCCTCACGCCTTACCGGATGGAAATCCAGCAGGGGAATTACATAACCAAGGAAATGGTCGCGCAGCTCAAGCCCGGTCTGACCCGCGATCAGGTGCGATTTGTTCTGGGCACGCCCCTGGTCAGCGACATCTTTCACGAAGAACGCTGGGATTACGTTTTCCTGCTTCAGCGCGCCAACAGCCGCGAGACCGAGTATCGACGTCTCGCGGTGTTTTTCGAAGACGGGAAGCTGAAGCGCGTCGAGGGAGATATCGTGGCTGCCGCGGTCCCCGGAAAGCCCGAGCAGTGAAGCTCGTCATCGCCGGCGCGGGGGGCCGCATGGGGCGTACCTTGATCGAGATGGCCCTCACATCGGAGGATCTCGAGCTCGCGGCAGCGGTGGAGGTTCCCGGAAGCCCCGTCATCGGCAAGGATGCCGGAGAACTGGTCGGACGCCCCTGCGGCGTGAAGATCGCTTCCAGCTTCGCCGACGGAGTCGCGAAAGGCGACTGCCTGATCGACTTTACCCGTCCTGAAGGTACGCTCGCGCACCTGGAACAGTGCCTGAAGAAGGGCGTGCGCATGGTGATCGGGACGACCGGTTTTTCGGCGGACCAAGATGAACGTATCGCGGCGGCGGCGGGAAAGATCGCGATCGTAAAGGCGCCGAACATGTCGGCGGGCGTGAACGTCGCGTTCAGGCTTGTCGAGACCGCTGCGCGCACGCTCGGTGACGCTTACGACGTGGAGATCCTCGAAGCACACCATCGACACAAGATCGATGCGCCTTCAGGTACGGCGCTCAAGTTCGGCGAAGTGATCGCCCGAGCCCTCGACAGGGACCTCGCGCGCACTGCCGTGCACGGACGCAAAGGAGAGGTCGGTGAACGCGATCCCAAGGCGATCGGGTTTCACTCCGTTCGCGGCGGCGATATCGTCGGTGAGCATACCGTCATGTTCATCGGAGAGGGCGAGCGCGTCGAGATCGCCGTGCGCTCGGGCAGCCGCGCTACCTATGCCCTCGGGGCGCTTCGAGCTGCGCGCTTCCTCAAGAACAAGGAACGCGGCCTCTACGACATGCAGGACGTGCTGGGGCTCCGGTAAGCCGGACCTCAACTACCCTGCTTCAGGGTCCGCAGGGCCTGCTGGGTCCACACTTCGTCGACCGCTTCGAGCAACTCATCGGCGTTTTTACAACGCTTGCGCGGGTCCACGGCGATCATGCGGTCGAGCAGTCCCTGATACTCGGCGAGCGCGTCGGGGAGCCTCGGCCGCGGTGCGCTGACGTGCATCGCGATCAGTCCCGACACCGATTCGGCATCGAACGGGCGCTCGCGCGTCAACATCTCGTAAAAAATGATTCCAAGGGAGTAAATATCGGACTGCTTCGTCGCGGGGCTGCCTTCGATCTGCTCCGGTGAAACGTAGTAGGGCGTCCCGTAGAGCTCGCCTTGCCGGGTGCGCCCCTTGTCCTCTCCGAGCCGCTTTGCGATCCCGAAATCGGCGAGAACGATGCTGCCGTCGGCGCGCGCCATGAGATTGCCGGGCTTGATATCGCGGTGGATGATGCCGCGGTTGTGAATCTCGCGCAGCGCGCTCGCGGCCTGTGCGAGCAGCGACAAGGCCTGGCGGCCGCTCAAGCCCTGGGGGATGACTTCGGCGAGGCTGCCGTTGGGAAAATACTCCATCGCGATGTACGCGTGGCGATCGCTGAAGCCGCGATCGTAGATCTTGACCACGTTGGGGTGATCGATCGACGAGATGATGTCGAACTCCTG
>WNGH01003834.1_pt1 | contig 16798 bp, 15 predicted proteins | sample 5400631 | NCBI WGS metagenome assembly WNGH01 (sample SAMN13153373, study PRJNA577476) | soil metagenome | isolation source: 115 cm soil or saprolite under Garry oak tree replicate 1 | place: USA:California | collected 2016-06-15
GGCGGTAGAAGTAGGGGAACCAGTGGGAGCCGAAGGGAACGTAGATGCGGACGTTCTGGCCGGCGGCCACGAGCTGCTCCCCGCGCTTCGGGCGCAGGCCGTAGAGCATCTGGAACTCGTAGCGGGAGGCCGGGATCCCGGAATCCCGGGCGAAGGCGAGGGTCCCCTGGACCAGCTCTTCGTCGTGGGTCGCGATGGCCGGGTAGTTCCCCTTCTCGAGCAGGCGCCGGGCGCACTCCATGAAGCTCTTGCGGATGTCCGACATGGCCGTCCAGGCGATGCCCGCCGGCTCCTTGTACGCCCCCTTGCACAGCCGCACCCGGTCGCGCCTGGCCACGGCCTCTTTCACGTCGTCGCCCGTCCGGTGGAGGTAGGCCTGGAGGACGATCCCCACGTTGTCGTAGCGCTTCCGGAGCTCGTGGAAGACCTCGATCGTGTCCTGGGTGAGGCTCGAGCCCTCCATGTCGAGCCGGAGGAAGCCCCCCATCTCCCGGGCCACCTCGAGGATCCCCGAGGCCAGCTCCAGGCAGAGCTCCCGAGAGATCGCCTGGCCCATCGAGGACAGCTTGATCGAGATGTTGCGCTCGAGGTGCGGGGGGATGAGCCGGAGCAGCTCCTTGGAAGACCGGGCCGCCCGCCGGGCGGCCTCGCGGTCCGAAACGTCCTCCCCCAGCTCGTCGAAGGTGGCCTTGATCCCCTCCTGGTGGAGGCGCTCCCCCGCCCGGACCGCGGCCCGGGAATCCTCTCCGGCCACGAAGCGCTGCGCCAGGAACGCGAGCGCTCTCAGGGCTTCCCCCGGCGGGGAGCTTCGTAGCTCGCGGCCACCACCGTGGAGATCCCGCCCCGCACGTGGAAGTCCCCTTCCACGGTCATGCGCCGCGGCTTCACCGCCGCCACCAGGTCGTCCAGGATGAGGTTCGTCACGTGCTCGTAGAAGATCCCGCGATTGCGGAAGCCCTGGAGGTAGAGCTTGAGGCTCTTCAGCTCCACGCACCTGCGGTCGGGTACGTAGGTGACGCGGATGGTCCCGAAGTCGGGCTGCCCCGTCTTGGGGCAGACGGCGGTGAACTCGGGACAGGTGTGCTGGATCGTGTAGTCGCGGCCCGGATGGCGATTCGGGAAGGTCTCGAGTCCGGCCATGCGCAAGCGCATTCTACCCGACTCTCGTTCACGCCCGGTGCCTCACCGCTTGTCGCGGGGCGGGACGAACGCCCCCCGCGCCGCGTCCAGCTCCCGAGCGATCTCGTCGCGGAGGGAGGCCGGTCTCGTGACCCGCACGTGGGGCAGGAAGCCCTTGATCCACGACTTGAGCTCCCAGCCGGGGGCAACCTGCAGGGAGAGCGCGACCGAGCCGTCGCTGCGGTCCTCCATGCTCTGGCTCTCGTGCCAGACCCGCTCCCGGATGTAGCCCGCCATCTCGGCGGCGAAGACCAGCTCGACCGCCTCCGGCTTCCCCCCCGCGATCCCGAAGGCCCCCCGCGCGTACTCGCCGACGCTGAAGTCGGCCGGGATCTCGAACTCCTGGTCCAGGACCTCGATGCTCTGTACGCGCTCCACCGCGAACGTCCGCACCTCGCCGTACTCGTGGGCGCGGGCGTAGAGGTAGAGCCCGCCCCGGTAGTAGACGAGCCGGTAGGGGTCGAGGGTGTACTCTTTGGTCTTCTTGCTGTTGAACGAGAAGTACGCGATCTTCGCCGGGCGCTGGTGCAGGATCGCGTCGATCAGCTCCGAGATCACGTCCTGCTTCTTCGAGTAGTCCTTCGCGGGGTCGGGGCGCGCGGAGAACAGCTCCTGGATCCGCGCGAGGTAGGGAAGGCTGCGCGCGGGCAGCGCCTCCTTGATCTTGTCGAAGGCCGATTCCAGGTCCTGGGCGAAGGGGGCGCCGCCCAGGAAGGACAGCATGTTCTTCCCGAAGAAGAGCGCGGCCAGCTCGGCCAGGGTGAAGCTCTGGGTCAGGCGCTGCTTGTGGCCCTCCACCAGACGCCAGACCTTGCGCCCGTCCACCCGGTCGTCGTAGAGGGGGAAGCCGGCCTCCTGCAGCGCCTCGATGTCGCGGCGGATCGTCCGCTCGGTGACCCGGTGCTCCCCCGCCAGGTCGGCCGCGGTCGTGTAGCGCCCCGCCTCGATCGTCTTGAGGATCTTCCACTGCCGGATGACCTCGGCGTTGCGCATGCGGCCTCCTGCCGCGGATTCTAGCCCAAGGACTCCAGAGGGGCTTGCCTTCGGCGGGGGCTTCTGGAGCTATACTCCCGCCATCCAAGGCCTCGGAGCGCCCGGAGGACCCATGACGGATCGTCCCCCCCGGCTCGGCGACGTCATCGACGACTACTGTCCGCGCTGCCGCCTGCTCATGAACCACGACGTGGCGAGCCTGTTCGACGGGGCGGTGGCCAAGGTGACCTGCCGGACCTGCCACAACACCCACGACTACCGTCACGCCCAGGTCCCGCCGAAGCGCAAGACCAAGAACGAAAAGGTCAACCTCATCGAGCAGGTGCTGGCGGGGATGCCGCGCCCGCCCGAGCCGCCGCCCCCGCCCCCCGCCCCCCTCAAGAAGAAGCGCGACCTCTGGGCCGAGGTGGAGCGCCTCAAGAAGAAGTAGTGCGCGCGGTCGACGTCATCCAGCGCAAGCGGGACGGCCTCGAGCTCACCCGGGAGGAGATCGACTTCTTCATCCGGGGGTACGCCACGGGCCAGATCCCCGACTATCAGGCCTCGGCCTTCACCATGGCCGTCTTCTTCCGGGGGATGACCGCGGGAGAGACGGTCGCCCTCACCGAGGCCATGATGCGCACCGGGGAGGTGCTCGACTTCTCGGACCTGCCGGGCCCCAAGGTGGACAAGCACTCGACGGGCGGGGTGGGGGACAAGACCAGCCTCGTCCTCGCCCCCCTGGCCGCGGCCTGCGGCGTCTACGTGCCGATGATCTCGGGCCGCGGCCTCGGCCACACGGGAGGCACCCTCGACAAGCTGGAGTCGATCCCCGGCTTCCGGGTGCGGCTCTCCCTGGCCGAGTTCAGGGACGCGCTCCGCCGCTCGAAGATCGGCCTCATCGGCCAGACCCCCGAGGTCGCCCCCGCCGACCGCAAGCTCTACGCCCTGCGCGACGTCACCGCCACCGTGGAGAGCCGGCCCCTCATCTCCGCCTCGATCATGAGCAAGAAGATGGCGGAGGGGATCGACGCCCTGGTTCTCGACGTGAAGACCGGGGACGGCGCGTTCATGAAATCCTTCGAGGACGCGAAGGCGCTGGCCGAGACCATGGTCGAGATCGGCCGCGGGATGGGCAAGAAGGTGGCCGCCCTCATCACCGACATGGATCAGCCCCTGGGGCACGCCGTGGGCAACGCCCTCGAGGTCGTGGAATGCGTGGATACCCTGAAGGGACGGGGACCGAGCGACCTCGAGTCGCTCTCCCTCGAGCTGGCCGCCTGGATGCTGCACCTGGGAGGGGTGACGAACCACCTGGAGGCGGCCCGGGCCCGGGTGCGCGACGCCCTGACCAGCGGGGCGGGCCTGCGGAAGCTCCGGGAGGTCGTGGAGCTGCAGGGGGGCGATCCGCGGGTGGTCGACGATCCCGGCCTGCTCCCCCGGGCCCGCGAGGCCCTTCCCCTGCGCGCGGATCGCGACGGCCGCGTGACCCGTATCGCTTGCGGCGCCGTGGGCCACGCCGCCATGCTGCTCGGCGCGGGACGGGAGACCGTCGAAAGCGCGATCGACCCCGCGGTCGGCCTGGTCCTGCACAAGAAAGTGGGTGAGCTGGTCATCCAGGGCGAGCCACTCCTGACCCTGCACGTGAACGACCGGACCCATCTCGAGGAGGTCACGAGCCTCCTCCGTGACGCGATCCGGGTGGGGCCGGAGGCCCCGGCCCGTACCGCGCTCATCCGCGCCGTCCTTGACTGAGGGGCAAATGGAACGTCTGCTTTCCCTGTTCGGCATCGTGGTGTTCCTGGGCATCGCCTACGCTTTCTCCACCGACCGCAAGGCGATCTCCCTCCGCACCCTCCTGTGGGGGCTGGGCCTCCAGCTCGCCCTCGGCCTCTTCGTCCTGCGGACGCAAGTGGGCCAGGACCTCTTCGCCTGGATCGGGGCCGTGGTCACCCGCGTCCTCGCCCTCTCCTTCAAGGGCTCCGAGTTCGTCTTCGGCCAGCTCGGGGCCAAGCAGGGCGGGGGTGGCCCGGTTGGCTTCGTGTTCGCCTTCCAGGTGCTGCCGACGATCGTCTTCGCGGCCGCCACCTTCGCGGTCCTCTACCACCTGGGCATCATGCAGCTGGTGGTGAAGGCCTTCGCCCTGGTCATGACCCGGCTCATGGGAGCGAGCGGGGCGGAGAGCGTGAGCGTCGCCGCTTCCATCTTCATGGGCCAGACCGAGGCCCCCTTGACGGTGCGGCCTTTCTTGAACGGGATGACGCAGTCCGAGCTCCTCTGCGTGATGACCTCGGGCATGGCCCACATCAGCGCCGGGATCATGGGAGCCTACATCGCCCTCGGGGTCGAGACCCGTCACCTGCTGGCCGCAGTGCTCATGACCGCGCCGGGCACGATCCTCCTGGCCAAGATCTTCATCCCCGAGACGGGGACCCCGGCCACCGCGGGGACGGTGCGCGTCGAGACCCAGCGCACGGACAGCAACGTCATCGGGGCCGCGGCCCGCGGGACCAGCGAGGGCCTTCACCTCGCCCTCAACGTGGCCGCCATGCTCATCTCGTTCCTGGCCCTGGTGGCCCTGATCAACCTCCTGCTGGGCAAGCTCGGGGGTCTCGTGGGGGCCGAGCTGAGCCTGGAGCGGATCCTGGGTGTGGTCTGCGCTCCCCTGGCCCTGGTGATGGGCGTCCCCTGGAAGGAATGCTTCGCGGTGGGCGACCTGCTGGGGACGCGCATGGTCCTGAACGAGCTGATCGCCTACTCGCGCCTGGGGCCCCTGAAGGAGACCCTCGACCCCCGGACCTTCACCATCGCCACCTACGCCCTGTGCGGCTTCGCCAACTTCGGCTCCATCGGGATCCAGATCGGGGGCATCGGGGTGCTGATCCCCGAGCGGCGCAACGAGCTGGCTCGCCTGGGACTGCGCGCCCTCCTCGCGGGCACCCTCGCGAACTTCGTGAGCGCGTGCATCGCGGGGCTGCTCCTGTGATCGGCTTCCCGGAGGCGGAGGAGGCGGCCGCGTTCGTCCGGGCGCGGACGCCGTTGCGTCCGGTGGTCGGCGTGGTCCTGGGTTCGGGGCTGGGAGCCTTCGCCGCTTCCCTCGAGCGGCCCGTCCGCGTTCCCTACGCCCAGCTCCCCCACTTCCCCACCGCCACCGCCCCCGGCCACCGCGGCGAGCTCGTGCTCGGCCACGTGAGCGGGGTCCCGGTCGCGGTGATGTCCGGCCGCGTCCACCACTACGAAGGCTACCGGCTGGACCAGGTCGTCTTCCCCGTGCGGGTGCTGGGCCGGATGGGGGTCCAGGCCGTGATCCTCACGAATGCGGCCGGCTCGGTGAACGTCAATTACAAGCCCGGCGAGCTGATGGTCATCGAGGACCACGTCAACCTCCTCGGCAATCCCCTGGTGGGCCCCAACGACGACCGGCTGGGACAGCGCTTCTTCGACATGAGCGACGCCTACGACCCGAGGCTCCGGGAGATCGCGGAGCGGGCCTGCTGGAAAGCCGGGGTCCCGGTGCGGAAGGGGGTCTACATCGCGATGACGGGGCCCTCCTATGAAACGCCCGCCGAAATCCGCATGGCCCGGACGCTGGGGGCCGACGCGGTGGGCATGTCGACCGTCCCCGAGGTCATCGCGGCCCGTCACATGGGCATCCGCGTGCTCGGTCTCTCCTGCATCACGAACATGGCGGCCGGGGTGACGAAACAGAAGCTCGACCACCGGGAGGTGCTGGAGATCGGGGAGAAGGCGAAGGTCGGGCTCCTGGAGGTGCTGGGCCGGATCATCACCGAGGCGGCGAAGCAGGCATGAAGCCGGCGGATCCCCTGGGCCTGGACGGCCTGGCGCGCCTGGCCCGCCAGGCCCGCCGACGCGCCTTCGCCCCGTTCTCGCGGTTCAAGGTGGGGGCGGCCCTGCGGACCCGCACGGGCGAAGTGGTGACCGGCTGCAACGTGGAGAACGCCTCCTACGGCCTGACCCTCTGCGCCGAGCGGGTAGCCGTCTTCAAGGCGGTCTCCGAGGGGATCCGGGGCTTCGAAGCGATCGCGGTGGTGGCGGACTCCCGGCGCCTCACCCCCCCTTGCGGCCCCTGCCGGCAGATCCTCTGGGAGTTCTGCGGCGACATCACGGTGCACATGGCCGACCTCCACGGGCGCACGCGCACCATGCGCCTCTCGGAGCTGCTGCCGTTCCCGTTCGACCGGAGCAACCTGTGACAAGGGCCTTTCGTTCATCGACCCCCCACCCTATCCCTCCCCACGTAGGGGGAGGGAAACGCCGGCCCTCGTCCGGCTCCGCGTCTTCGAGCTCCTGGGCGGGCTTGCTCACCGAGAGCCGCAACCCGCGCAGCCGGCGGCTGGACGCCATGCCCACCGAGCAAGTGGTCGGCCTTCTCATCGACGAGGACCGCCGGGCCGTCGCGGCCGCGGCCAAGGTGCGCGGAGCGATCGCCCGCGCGGCGCGCCTGACGGCAGACGCCCTGGGCCGAGGCGGGAACGTCGTGCTCGTGGGGGCGGGGACGAGCGGGCGGCTCGGCGTCCTGGAGGCGGCCGAGTGCCCGCCCACCTTCGGTCTCGACCCCCGGCGCATCCGCGCGGTGATGGCGGGCGGGCGCGACGCGGTCTTCCTGGGCCAGGAGGGGGCCGAGGACCGCGCGGACCGCGGCCGGGCCGAGGGTCTGCGCGTGCGGGCGCGCGACCTGCTGGTGGGAATCTCGGCGAGCTCGGTCACGCCGTTCGTGCGCGGCGCCCTGGCCGCGGCGCGGGGCCGGGGTGCGAGAACCGTCCTCGTCACCTGCGCTCCCGGCCGGGGCCTCCGGAGAATCGCCGACGTGGTGGTCGCGATCCGGACGGGGCCGGAGGTGCTGACCGGCTCGACGCGGCTCAAGGCCGGCTCCGCCACCAAGGCGGTCCTGAACGCGATCACCACCGCGGCCATGGTCCGCCTGGGCAAGGCCTACGAGAACCTGATGGTCGACCTGAAGCCGACCTCCGCGAAGCTGCGCGACCGCAGCCGGCGGATCGTGGCCGCGGCCGCGCGCGTGCCCGACCGCGAGGCCGCGCGCCTCCTGGACGCAGCCGGCCGGGAGGTCAAGACCGCGATCGTGATGGGCCGGCTGGGCCTCTCCGCATCCGCGGCGCGACGGCGCCTCGCGTCCGCCCGTGGCCATGTGCGGAGGGCACTCGGCGGGTAAGCCGGTTCAGGCGTTCTGGGGATCGAACCCGAGAGCGAACAACAGAGCCCACTGGACTTCGCGCATCCGTGCCGAAGGCAGGGACGTGATGAGCGCGCCGATCCTCCCCTTGGACACGGTCTGGACGTGGTCAAGGTTGATCGCGCAGTCTCTGGGCAGCCCGTCGGCGGTGGTGAGGACGACCTCGGAGGGGATCTCCCGAATGGTGGACGTCACCGGCGCGATGGTCACTTCCCCGAGAAAGGCGAGGGCGGAATCACGGGTCAGGATCACGACCGGCCGCCTCTTGTCGGGACGGGAGAAGCTGTACCAGCGCACGTCGCCGCGCTTCACTCGTCCCCCCAGGCCTGCGCCGCTTCCCAGACCTTGAACTCGTTCTTCCCGACCGGCTTGTTCCGATAACCATCACGATGCCTCTGCTCCAGCTCCCGAACGCGCAATCGCCGGAGGGCATCGCGAAGGGCCTCCCGGGTGAAGGCGGAGCGCGTCGTCCCCAGGCGGCGGGCCACCCGGTCCACCTCGGTGACCAGCCGCTCCTCGAGCGTCATCTGGACGGTACGCATGGTCCCCCCCTGCCGCCATAGCTATCCGACTAGCTATTCTAATCCATAACGGCCTACGGGCCCGGGGCGGCCTCAGCTCCTACTCGTAAACCACGATGTCCCGCAGGTTCCGGTGGCGCTCGTTGTAGTCGAGGCCGTAGCCGACGACGAAGTGGTCGTCGATGGTGAAGCCGGTGTAGTCGGCCTCCACGCTGACCAGCCGGCGGGAAGGCTTCGAGAGCAGGGCCGCGACCTTCAGGCTCCGGGGCCCCCGCGCGCGGAGCAGGTTCATCAGGTAGTTCAGGGTGAGGCCGGTGTCCACGATGTCCTCGACCACGAGCAGGTCCCGGCCTTCCAGTCCCTGGTCGAGGTCCTTGACCAGCTTCACCTCGCCGGTGGACTTCGTGGCCTTGCCGTAGGAGGAGACCGCGATGTAGTCGAGGGTGAGGGGCAGCTCGATGGCCTGCGCGAGGTCGGTCATGAAAGGGCAGGCCCCCTTCAGCACGCCCACGAGGTGGGGCTCCCGGCCCGCGTAATCGGCGCTGATCTGCCGGCCCATCTCCAGGACGCGGGCCTGGATCCGGTCGTGGGAAAGTAGCACCTTCATCACGGGGCCTCCTCGGGGGACCCGGATTATAGGGCGCCGCCGCGGCCGCGCCAAGAGACCAGAGCGCGGGCCGTTGACTTCAAAAGCGCGACCGGACTACGATCCGGAGGTTCCCAACGTCCGACGCAAAGCCTCATACCCGGAGGTTAACGAGATGGCGCGGTTCACTCCGTTCGGGGCCCAGGGCCTACGCGGCCTGGCCCTGGCCCTCCTCGCGGTCGTCCCCGCCGTCGCCCAGACGACCGGCGTCCTGAGCGGCACCGCGGTCGACCAGAGCGGCGCCGTGTTGCCCGGCGCCAGCATCATCGCGGTCCACACTCCCACCGGCACCACCTACACGAGCGTCACCGACGCCCAGGGCCGGTTCGAGATCCCGAACGTGCGGGTCGGCGGGCCGTACTCGGTCACCGCCGGCCTCTCGGGCTTCAAGGACCAGGTGCAGCAGGGCCTGTCCGTGAAGCTCGGCGACGAGGCGCACGTCTCTTTCAAGCTGGAGGTCCAGGCGGTCGCCGAGACGGTGACGGTGACCGCGGAGGCGAACCCGCTCATCAACCCGGGCCGCACCGGGGCCGCGGCCAACGTGTACAAGGAGACGATCGAGAGCCTCCCCACCCTCAACCGCAGCCTGAACGACTTCGCCCGGCTGTCTCCCTACTTCAACACCGACGAGGGCCAGGGCGGGTTGACCGTGGCGGGCAAGAATTACCGCTACAACAACATCCAGATCGACGGGGCGGTCGACAACGACCTGTTCGGCCTCGCCAGCTCGGGCACTCCGGGCGGACAGGCGGGCACCAACCCGATCAGCCTGGACGCGATCCAGGAGGTCCAGCTCGTGGTGGCGCCCTACGACGTCCGCCTGGGCGGCTTCACCGGGGGCGGGATCAACGCGGTCACCCGCAGCGGCTCGAACAGCGTCCATGGCACGGGCTACTACTTCTTCCGCAACCAGGACCTGGTGGGAGACGGCCCGCTCCAGAAGCCGCTGGGCGAGTTCAACAACAAGCAGTACGGGGCCAGCCTGGGCGGGCCGATCATGAAGGACAAGGCCTTCTTCTTCGTGACCGGGGAGCAGACCAAGAGGAACGCCCCCTCGGGCTTCTCGGTGGGGGGATCGGGGGTGAACTTCAAGGGCAGTCCGGCCCTCGTTCAGCGCGCCGTCGACGTGCTCAAGAGCAAGTACGGGTTCGATCCGGGGGGACTCCAGGAGTTCACCTACAACCGCACCAGCGACAAGCTGTTCGGACGCCTCGACTTCAACCTGGCGAAAGGGCACCAGCTCACGGTCCGGCACAACTTCATCAATGCGGGCGACGACAACTTCGGCACCCTCAACGAGAACACCTACAGCCTGCCCAATACCGAGTACCGCTTCCTGAGCAAGACCAACTCCACGGTGGCCCAGCTCAACAGCGCCTTCGGGAGCCGGAAGTACAACGAGCTGCGCCTGGTGTACACCGGGATCCGCGAGAAGCGCGACGTCCCCCAGCGCTTCCCCTACGTGCAGGTCTTCCTGCCCGACAACACGTCGATCATCGCGGGCACCGAGCGCTCCTCCCAGGCGAACAGCCTGAACCAGGACAGCGTCGAGCTGACCGACGACTTCACTTTCTACCAGGGCAACCACGCGATCGTCGTCGGGACCCACAACGAGTTCTTCAAGTTCGAGAACCTGTTCATCCAGGACCTGCTGGGCAACTACGCCTTCAACAGCGTCGACTTCCTGGAACAGGGGCTGGCCCAGGGGTTCAGCCACCAGTTCTCGCGCACGAGCGATCCCCTGGAACGGGCGAAGTTCAGCGTCAAGCAGTGGGGCTTCTACGTGGGCGACCAGTGGCGGGCCCGGCCCAACCTCACCCTGACCCTGGGAGCGCGCCTCGACCTGCCCCGCTTCTCCGACACTCCGCTCGCGAACCCGAAGACGCAGCAGCTCTTCGGCTTTCGGACCGACGTGACGCCCCGCCCCACCCAGTTCTCGCCGCGCCTGGGCTTCAACTGGAACGCGACCGGGGACGGCAAGAACCAGGTCCGGGGAGGCGTCGGGGTCTTCACCGGCCGCACGCCCTACGTGTGGCTGTCGAACCAGTTCTCCAACACGGGAGTCCAGTTCTCCAGCCTCAGCCTCAGCCGCAACGCGAACAACCGGATCCCCTTCAACCCGAATCCCGACGCTCAGCCCACCCAGATCGGGAACGTGATCGGCGCCGCCAGCAGCACCTACAACCTCGTGGACCCCGCCTTCAAGTTCCCGTCGGTCTTCCGCTACAACGTGGCCTATGACCGCGACCTGGGCTGGGGCGGACTGGTGGCCACCGGGGAGCTCCTCTACGCCGACAACCTGCACGACATCCTCTACAAGAACGTGAACCTGACCCCGACCGGCGCGACCGCCTTCGACGGCCGGCCGACCTTCAAGCGGGTCGACTCCGCCACCTCCGCGGCCTACCTGCTCACGAACACCGACCAGGGCCGGTCCTGGACCGTGAACCTCAAGCTGGAGCGGCCCTTCCGCAACGGCCTCTACGCGAGCGCGTCGTACCTCTACAACGACACCACCTCCGTCAACGACGGGACCTCGAGCTTGGCCGCCTCCCAGTTCGGCAACAACCCGATCCCCGGCGACCCCAACAACCCGCCCACCACCCTCTCCAACTATTCGGTCGGCAACCGGATCAACCTGATCGTGTCCTACACCGTCAAGCTGTTCGGGGGGATCGAGACCACGGTCTCCGGCTTCTACAACGGCCAGGACGGGCTGCCCTTCAAGTACATCTTCGCCAGCAGCAACGACCTCAACACGGACCAGTCGGTGGGGACGGGCGGCAACGTGAACGACCTGCTCTACGTGCCGAAGAGCGCGGACGAGGTGGTCGTGCAGGGCGGCACCTGGGACGACCTGAACAGCTTCATCGGGAGCGACCCGGGGCTCAGCAAGTACCGCGGCCAGGTGGTCGCCCGGAACGCGACCCGCCTGGGCTGGCACAACCGCGTGGACTTCCGCCTCTCCTTCGGCATCCCCGCGGGCAAGGCCAAGGTCGAGCTGACCGCCGACGTGGAGAACTTCCTCAACCTGTTCGACCACGACGCGGGCCGGACGGAGGCCGAGTTCTTCCCGGGCCTCGCCCCGATCCGCCTCAACGGCTTCCAGAACGGCAAGCCGGTCTACCAGCTCCTCTTCCTGAGCTCGACTTTCGCGAAGGGCAGCCTGGTCGACCTGGCGTCGCGCTGGCAGGCCCAGCTCGGGGCGCGGGTGCGCTTCTAGCTCGTCCGCCGGGGCCGAGGGGGATCGGCTCCGTCCGTCGAGTCTCCACGTTTTTTCACAGGCGGTCCACGCGGCTGGATACCGGCGGGCGCCCCGCCCCCGCCGGTGAATGAACGGATCTTTTCCCGGTGGGCGAGCGTTTGTAAGGAGTGATGCCGGTCACCCGGCGCCGGCCTTGGGTATAATCGCGCTTCCGGCTGCCGGCGTCGGAATCGACAGCCCTAGCGGAGGTCCATTCAGAATGAGACGAACGACTCGTGCCCTGGGGGCTCTGCTCCTTTGCTCGTCCCTCGACCCGGGGGGCCTCGTGCTGGGCCAGGAGCGGCCGACCCTGGAGCTGACCCTCGACGACGCGGTGAAGCGCGCCCTCGAGAACAACGCGGACATCGCGGTCGAGAGATACAACCCCGACTCCAGCAAGCAGAGCGTGCGCCTGACCGAGGGGTACTACGATCCGTTCCTTTCGTCGAGCCTCAACAAGAGTCGAGCGGCCGTCCCTGGAAGCAACATCTTCTCCGGCGGCGCCAAGGTGACCAACACCACCGATACATGGAACTTCGGCCTCAATCAAGCCATCCCCACGGGCGGCGCCTTCAGCCTGACCTTCAACAACAACAGGCTGAACACCGACAGCACAACGACGAGCTTCAACCCGACCTTTAGTTCCTCGCTGAACGCGTCCTTGACCCAGCCCCTCCTCAAGAACCTCAAGATCGACGCCGCCCGCCAGCAGATCCGTCTCGCCAAGAAGAACGCCGAGATCTCGGATCTCCAGTTCCGGCAGACCGTGATCTCCACGGTGGCCGGCGTCAAGCAGACCTATTACGACCTGCTCTACGCCATCGACAACCTGGAGGCGGCCCGCAAGAGCCTGGCCCTGGCGCAGAAGCTGCTCAACGAGAACCAGATCCGGGTCAAGGTGGGAACCATGGCCCCCCTCGACGTGGTGAGCGCCCAGTCCGAGGTGGCGAGCCGCGAAGCGGACGTGATCACGGCCGAGAACCAGCTCGTGGACGCCGAGGACGCTCTCAAGAGGGCCATCTTTCCCGCCAACGACGCCGCCACCTGGGCGTTGCGCATCGTCCCCAAGGATCGGCCCACCGCGGAGCCCTATCCGGTGGACCTCGACCGGGCGATCCGGACCGCCATCGAGCAACGAACCGACGTGGTCGCGGCCCGGAAGGGACTTGAGCGGAACGACATCTCGCTTCAGTACGCCCGTAATCAGATCCTGCCGCAGTTGGACCTGGTCGCAAGCTACGGGGGGGCGGGTATCGGAGGAACCAGCCTGACCCGGGATCCACCGATCTTCGGTCCCGTCGTATCGACGACGCCAGGCGGCTACAGCGACGCCCTCAGCAGCGTCTTCGGCAACGACTTCCCCACTTGGCGTCTCGGATTCCAGATCAGCTACTCGATCCTGAACCGGCAGGCCCGGGCGAGCGCAGCCCAGGCCCGGCTGGCCAGGGAGCAGGCCGACGCGTCGTTCCGCCGCCTCGAGCTGCAGGTCGCGGCCGAGGTCCGGTCGGCCGGACGCGCGGTCGAGACGAACTTCAAGCTCGTGGCCGCCACCGGCGCCGCCCGCGAGCTGGCCGCCCAGCGCCTGGACGCGGAGGAGAAGAAGTTCGCGGCCGGGATGTCCACGAACTTCTTCGTGACCCAGGCCCAGCGCGACCTCGCCCTGGCCGAAGTCAACGAGATCCGGTCCATCGCCAACTACCGCAAGAGCGTGATCAACTTCGAGCGGGCTCAGGAAGCGGGCATCTCGGGCAGCGGAGGGACGATCCAGGTGGCCAGCTCCCGATAGCGGCCTTCCGTCGCCCGGACTTGACATCGTTTGACTCTCGGGGGTCAACACTCTCGGCCGGTTCCGGTCTAAGCTCTTGGCATGAAGACGCGGTCCAGGATCGGGATTCTGGCGGTCGCGGGACTGGCCATGGTGGCGGGCCTGGCCCTGGCCTACCGGGGCCGCGGAAACGGCCCCCGGTTGACGACTGCCCCGGTCGACCGCGGGGACATCGCGGACGTGGTGGGGGCCACCGGCGTCCTCCAGGCCGTGGTCACGGTGCAGGTCGGATCGCAGGTCTCGGGGACGATCCAGAGCCTCTACGCGGACTTCAACTCCACGGTGAAGAAGGACCAGGTGATCGCCCGGCTGGATCCCTCGCTCTTCCAGGCCCGGATGGCTCAGGCCAGGGCGAACCTCGAGTCGGCGCGCGCGCAGGTGGAGCGCTCCCAGGCCACGATCGCCGACACCAAGCAGAAGTACGGGCGTGCGCGGGAGCTGGCCGCCCAGAACCTGGTCCCTCCGAGCGACCTCGAATCGGCCAAGGCGGCCTACGACGGCGCGCTGGCCGCCCACGAGTCGGACAAGGCGGCGGTCAGCCAGGCCGAGGCTGCCCTCAACCAGGCCCAGGTCGACCTCGCCCATACCGTGATCGCCGCCCCCATCGACGGCGTGGTGCTGGCCCGCAACGTGGACGTCGGGCAGACGGTCGCCGCCACCTTCCAGGCCCCGGTCCTCTTCGTGATCGCGAACGACCTGACCCGCATGCAGGTCAACGCCTCCATCGACGAGGCCGACATCGGGCGGGTGCGCTCCGGCCAGCAGGTGAAGTTCGGGGTGGACGCCTATCCCGAAGCGACGTTCGTGGGCCCCTGCGCTTCCGCCCGGAGGGGTTCGAGGAGCGGAGGGCTGGGCGTGCTGCCGCGGCGCCGGCCGCCGCGGCGGCTCCGGCGGGGGGAAGCGGCCCCTCGAGCGAAGCCGCGAGCGGCGAGGGTCGGCGTCGAAGGGCCGAGGGCCGGCCCACCGGCGAGGGCGGCCCTCGGGCGGATGCGCCGGGCCGACCTGGTCTCGTGTTCGTGCCGGGACCGGACGGGAAGCCGGCTCCGGCCCGAGTGCGTCTCGGCATCTCGGACGGCCGCTTCGTGGAGGTGGTGTCCGGCCTCGAGGAAGGGGCGCCGGTGATCCTCGCCGACGACTCCGCCCGGCCGCGAGCGGGCGGGGCTTCTCCCGCGCCGTCGAACAACCCGTTCACCCCCGGCCGCCCGCAGTTCCGAAGCCGCTAGGGCGATGGCGGACGCGCCTCTCATACGCGTCGAGGACCTGCGCAAGTCCTACGTGGTGGGCGACGTGACGGTGCACGCCCTGCGGGGGGTCAACCTGGCCATCGAGCGCGGCGCCTTCCTCGCCGTGGTGGGAGCCTCGGGCAGCGGCAAGTCGACCTTCATGAACATCCTGGGCCTGCTGGACCAGCCGACCTCCGGGCACTACTGGCTGGCGGGCGAGGACGTGTCGGGCTTCGACCGCGACCGGCGCGCCATCCTGCGCAACCGCACGATCGGCTTCGTCTTCCAGAGCTTCAACCTGCTGCCTCGCACCTCGGCCCTGGAGAACGTCGAGCTGCCTCTGCTCTACAACGGGAAGCACTGGCCGCTGCCCGAGCGCCACCGCCGGGCGCGGGCCCTCCTGGAGACGGTGGGGCTCGGGGGCCGCCTCGACCACACCGCGAGCCAGCTCTCGGGCGGCCAGCAGCAGCGGGTCGCGATCGCCCGCGCCCTGGTGAACGAGCCCGAGCTGATCCTGGCCGACGAGCCCACCGGCAACCTGGACAGCCGGACCAGCGTCGAGATCATGGAGATCCTGCAGAGGCTGAACCGCGAGACCCGGGTCACGGTCGTGCTCATCACCCACGAGCCGGACATCGCGCAGTACGCGGAAGGGATGGTCGCCTTCCGCGACGGCAAGGTCGTGAAGAACGTGCCGGTGGAGAACCGGCGCGACGCGGCGGCGGAGTTTGCCGGCTTGCCCCCCCTCGAGGTGGAGGTCTGACCATGGAGGTCCTGAACACGCTGCGCATCGCCCTCCTCGCCCTCCGGCGGAACAAGGTGCGCTCCGCCCTCACCACCCTGGGCGTGATCATCGGGGTGGCCTCGGTGATCGCGATGATCGCCCTCAGCTCGGGGGCGCGCGCCTCGATCGACGAGCAGATCCAGAGCACGGGGACCAACGTGGTGTACGTGTCGGCGGGGAGTTGGGGACGACCGGGCGCGGTGCGGGGGGGAGCCGGCTCGGTACAGACCCTGACCCTGGACGACGCGAAGGCGATCCAGGACCAGGTGCCGACGGTGGGCCACCTGACGCCGGTGGTCCGGGGCCGGGCCCAGGTGGTGGCCGGCAACATCAACTGGAACACCTCCGTCGAGGGCGGCAACGAGGACTACGTGGTGGTGCGCAACTGGGTCATCGTCAGCGGAGCCAACTTCACCGCCCGCGAGGTGACGGTGGCGGACAAGGTCTGCCTGCTGGGCGACACCGTGGCCAAGACGCTCTTCCCGGGGGAGGACCCGGTCGGCCAGATCATCCGCGTCAAGAACCTCCCCTTCCGGGTGCTCGGCGTTCTGGCCCCCAAAGGCCAGGGACAGTGGGGCCAGGACCAGGACGACATCGTGGTGGCCCCCTATACGACGCTCCAGAAGAAGCTGCTGGGAATCACCTATCTGCACCAGGCGATGATCTCGGCCAGCCGCCCGGAGACGGTCGAGGAGACGGCTGTGCAGATCACGCGCCTCCTGCGCCAGCGCCACCGCAGCCCGAGCCCCGAGGAGGACGATTTCTCCGTGCGCACCGTGGAGGAAATGGCCCAGACCCGCATCCAGCTCGCCCAGACCATGACCGGCCTGCTCATGAGCGTGGCCTCGGTGAGCCTGCTCGTGGGGGGGATCGGGATCATGAACATCATGCTGGTCTCGGTGACCGAGCGCACCCGCGAGATCGGCCTGCGCATGGCGGTGGGAGCGCGCACGCGCGACATCCTCCGCCAGTTCCTGCTGGAGGCGGTGAGCCTCTCCGCCCTCGGGGGCCTGGTGGGGATCGCCCTCGGGGTCGGGGTCTCCCGCACCCTCGCCACCGTCATGGGCTGGCCCACCCTGATCACGACCTCTTCCATCGTCCTCGCCTTTGCCTTCGCGGCGGCGGTGGGGATCTTCTTCGGCTTCTACCCGGCCCAGAAGGCCGCGACTCTCGACCCCATCGACGCCCTGCG
>WNGH01004501.1_pt1 | contig 16798 bp, 15 predicted proteins | sample 5400631 | NCBI WGS metagenome assembly WNGH01 (sample SAMN13153373, study PRJNA577476) | soil metagenome | isolation source: 115 cm soil or saprolite under Garry oak tree replicate 1 | place: USA:California | collected 2016-06-15
AAGTACGTCATCCTGAAGCTGCTGCGCGACAAGCCACGTCATGGATACGAAGTCATGAAGGCGTTGGAAGAGCGGATGCACGGCTGCTACTCGCCGTCGCCGGGTACCATCTATCCAACCTTGCAGTGGCTCGAGGACGAGGGACTCGTCGTCGGGCGCGATGTCGAAGGTAAGAAGGTCTACGAAATCACCGACACAGGACGGGCGTTTTTGGACGAGCACAAGGACATCGTCGAAGAGATCTTCGATCGCGTAACCGAGACCGTGGAGCGCACGGTGGGTGGCTCGATGGTCGAAGTCAACCGGGCATTGGGTCAGCTCGTGAAGGCAGTCTACCGGACCGGCTGGAAAGCCGAGACCGATGCCGCGCGCAAGCGCGTCGCCGAGGCTCTGGCGAAGGCTACGGCCGAGATCGAGGAACTAGGAAAGACACCCGCAGGCAACGCCTAGCCCTTCGCTTCAATGACGGGCCCTCAGTTCATCGAGGGCTCGCTTCACGTAAACCCGCGTCATCTGCTTGCGCCACGAGAGGTCGAAGTCCGTGTTATCCATAGGCTTGGACGGTCGGTAGGCCGCTTCCGCCGCGGCCGCGATGGCTTCATCGGAGAGTGGTACGCCCTGGAGGATAGCACCGGCTTCCGGGACTTCCTGCGGATAGCTCGCCACGCCACCCAGGACAATGCGTGCAGCGGCGACATTCTTTCCTTTCCACTGTATCCACGCGGCGACGCCGAGCACCGGAAAATCGAACGAGCCACGCCGCCGCAGCTTGTGGTAGACGGCGTCCCAGCCGTTGGGCGCGGGCAGACGCACGTCAACCAGGATTTCGTCGGGCTGCTTGGTGAGATAGTTGATCCCGTCGTTCTGGTAGAACCGGCCGGCGGGGACCACACGCTCACCCTGGGGTCCTACCAGGCGGTATTCGGCGCCAATCGCGACCATCACCGGAGCCACGTCCGACGAACTGACCGCCCAGCAGCGCGGCGACGACGGCGCCACCCAGCAGATGTGGCCGTCCTTCTTCATGCAGAAATCGATCGATTTCCGCCACTCATAGCTCTGATTGTAGTAGTTGCAGCGCGTGTCGAGGCAAAGATTGCCGCCGAGGGTGCCCATGTTGCGGAGCAGCGGCGTGGAGACGAGGCGGGCGGCGGTACTAATGACGGTCGGACGGCCTGACGGCCGGCCGGCCACGTCGGTCAACGTGAGTGCCGCACCGACCACCCTGTCGTCCGAGCGTCGCAGCTCGGGAATCGCCATCAGCGAAATGACCGTCTTCGGTTCCTGATGGCGACGCTTCATGTTGGGATAGAGGTCGGTACCGCCGGCGACGTACATACCCTCGGGCCCCGCCTCGGCCTTCATCCGCAGAGCCTCGGCGAGTGAGCGGGGTTGGCGATATGTGAATGAAGGCAGCCGAAGCATCGTTGCGCCTTAGCTCGACCAGGACGACACAACGATACATTGGGCACGCCAACCAGTGGTGCGGCGTTCCGCGCCACATTGATACTGTGTCCCGCCGGTACCGTGTCCGACGTCCACGTCGAAAAGGAAACGTGCCACCGAGATCGCCTTTCGAGTCTTCACTCGAATGTGAAACGGATCTTCCCCCGGTGGCGGCGGACGCTGACCCGGGACGTATATCATCGAACTGAAAGTCGGCGGGCAGCGACGGGATGGCAACACTGTGACGCCGCCCTTCTGGTTCAGACGAACGAGCCAACCGGCGTCGGGGTCGGCATTCTGGGTTCGGCCGGCTAGACACCCGATCCTGGGCAGACTGTCCTTCCAGGCGCTGAGGCCGTCCACGAGTGACGCCACCACGGCCTCCTCGGCGGAGTCAGCTGCGACTGAATCCCAGGGAAGGTCGGCCACGACCGGCGGCGATCGTCGCCATCCGAGCGTCGTGCGGGGCGTGCCATCCGGGAGCGTGTCCCGAGCGAGGGTTACCGTCGTGTCGAACTCAAAGACCCGAACGAGACGAGAAGTGTCTGGGGGCATCGGCTGAAACAGAAACTCGTGCGCGAGACGGACACGCACCCGCCGCGCGCAATGACTCGCCGGTGCAAAGCGCCAGCGCGTCACGGCGCGCTTGACGATGAAGTCAAATCCGGGGTTCGGACTCCGGGCTACTCGGATGGAAGCGGGCTCAGGAAGCCCCGCGGTGTCCACCGTAAAGAGTACTCGCACTGGGCCGCCCACCCGCGCCTGCTGCAGGAGTTGCGGATACGACGGCGGAGCGTTGCCGGAATCGGCTATCGGTCGTTGCTCGACATCGGCTGGCGCGAGCGCAGCCGTGTCGCTCGCGGGGTGCGGGCACTGGGCCTGCTGCCCCGCGAGCGTTGCCGGTAGGAAGGCAAATGCGAGAAGTCGCAGCATCACGGACCTTACTCTAGTGCGACTTCTCTCGCTGCGCCAAACCGATGCCACGCACCGTCTCAGCCAACTTCACGAACTCGGCGCGATATCCGTCCGGGTCCCGCCCGCGCGCTTCGCGCGCGGCAGCGATCACATGACCGAGATCGGCTTTCCCGCGGAAGTCCGAGTTCCGCAGTAACAAGCCAAACTCGGCGACAGCTGCCTGAAACTGAAAGTCTACTGAGGGCTTCTGACCGGCTTCCGCCAGCACGGGTTGCGACAGCAAGCGGCTCTCGTCCCCGTCTGGCCGCTTGTAGCGTACCTTCACGAACAACAGCTCGGGGCCGGCGGCACTGGTCGATTGGACATCGCGCCGCTGATACCGGAGCGAATCCGGCATCCGAATCGTCACGTCGGTGTTGACGCCGACCGGCACCACTTCGTAGAGCGCCGTGACGGAATGGCCGGACCCGACCTCGCCGGCGTCTTTCTTGTCATCCGCGAAGTCCTCGTTGCGCAGCAGCCGGTTCTCGTACCCGATGAGCCGGTACGCGCGCACGCGCGCGGGATTCCACTCCACCTGGATCTTCACGTCCTTCGCGACGGTGTAGAGCGTGCCGCCGAGCTCGTGCACCAGGACCTTTTGCGCCTCGCCGAGGTTGTCGAGGTAGGCATAGTTGCCATTCCCCTTGTCGGCGAGCTTTTCCATCTTGGCGGCCTGCAGATTACCCTCGCCGACGCCCAGCACTGTGAGGAAGACGCCGGTGCGACGCTTTTCCTCGATGAGCTGGACCATCTCCGCGTCGCTCGACGGGCCAATATTGAAGTCGCCATCGGTGGCGAGAATGACCCGGTTGTTGCCGCCACGGATGAAGTTGGCGACCGCTTCGTCATAGGCGCGGCGAATCCCCTCGCCGCCCGCCGTGCTCCCCCCCGCCTCCAACCGCTCGATAGCGTCGAGGATCTTGCTCTTCTGGTCTCCGGGCGTGGACGGGAGGACGAGGCCAGCCGAACCGGCGTACACGACCATCGCGACACGGTCCTTGGCACGGAGCTGATTCACGAGCAACCGCATCGCCGATTGCACGAGGGGCAGCTTGTTCGACGGCATCATCGAGCCCGAGACGTCGAGCAGGAACACAAAGTTCGACGGTGGCAGGTTCTCGACCTTGATCCGACGCGCCTGCAGGCCGATTCGCACCAGCTGATGCTGCGGCTTCCACGGCGCCGGTGCGACCTCGGTATGGATCGCCAGCGGGTCGTCGCCATCAGGCTCAGCATAGTCGTAGGGGAAATAGTTCACGAGCTCTTCGATGCGGACTGCGTCGCGCGGCGGCAGCTGCCCGTCTTGCAGGATGAAGCGCCGCATGTTGCTGTACGAGGCGCGATCGACGTCGATCGAGAAAGTCGAAAGCGGATCCGCGGCGACGGCGATGAACTGGTTCTCGACGATTTCATCGTACTGCTCGCGGTTGCCCGCCTGCCGTGGGTAGCGCCATGCCTCGGTGCTGTCGTATGCGCTTGCGACGCCATCGACGACATAGAGTGCATCAGCACGTGAGGCCGCTGCGGTGGCGCCGCGTATCCGAACGACGCCGTTTGCCGCACGCCCAAGCGCATATCCACTTATTACCACCGCCTCCAAGGTCGCTGCGCTCGGTGCGAGTGTCAGATCGGCGACCGCTGTCGCGTTCGCCGTGACGCGGACCGTTATCGGCTGGGTCAGAGTGTGGCCGATGAGCCGCGCCCGCACCGTGTACGCCCCGACCGGGACGTTCGGGAATACGTAATAGCCGCTGTCGTTCGTGATGGTGCTGAGCGAGGTCCCCACAACGTCGACCATCGCGGTCTTGATGGGTTTGCCCTGCGGATCGCGCACGTGCCCGGCGATGCTACCGGTTTCGACGATCGTGAGTGCTGTTGGTGCCGCGAGCATGCCGACGAGGAGGATGACGAAGCGAAGAGAAAGAACCGGCACGGTCCCTCCAGGGTGAGAGTGTCCTAGAGAGACGCCTACACTCTGACGGGCTGCACAGCCTTTCCGTCTCCTCCTTCCCAAGGTGTGGGGACGCGAGTGGCCTCGGGCCACGCGATGTCGGGGAAATGCTCCGGACCGTAGCGTCCCGCCTCGCCTTTCTGCTTTCGGCGCAACGCTTTAAGCACCTTCTCCGGCGTGACCGGCACCTCGTCGATGCGGACTCCCACCGCGTCATACACAGCATTCGCCACGGCCGGCATGACGGGCAGCAACGGTCCCTGGCCGACTTCCTTCGCGCCGAAGGGGCCGTTCGGGTCGGGATCTTCGATCAGGTACGTGACAACGTCGCACATCTCGAGCGTCGTGGGACTCTTGTACTCGAGGAGTGACGGAATCTTGTGGACGACTTTGAGGTCGCCGCGGTAGGCCATCTCTTCCATCAGCGCCTCGCCCAGGCCCATATAGATCGAGCCCTCGATCTGGCCGATCACCGACGCGGAATTGATCGATCGACCCACGTCGTGCGCGATCCAGATGGTGGGCACGCGCACGATGCCGGTTTCGGGATCGACGTCCACCTCCGCCACGCAGGCGCTGTAGGAATACGCCGGGGAGGGGCCGACGCCGGCGCCGCGGTATTTTCCTGCGCTCATCGGCGGCGTGTACGAACCGACCGTCCCAATCGTCCCTTCTGCGGCTTCTGCCAGCTGGATCGCCTCGGCGAACGCCATCCCGCGCTTTCGATCTTTGGAGTCGAACACCCGGCCGTCAGCGAAGGTCAGCCGCTCGACGGGGACCTCGAGCTTCCTGCTCGCGTGTAGCGCGAGGATCTGACGCGCGCGCTCGGCGGCCTGGAGGGCGGCGTTCCCGGTCATCAGGGTAACGCGGCTCGAATAGCTGCCGAGGTCCACCGGCGTCAGGTCGGTGTCGGCGGTGACGACCGCGATGTCGAACGGATCGATGCCGAGCACTTCGGCGACGATGTAGGCGAGGATCGAATCCGATCCCTGCCCGATCTCTGTCGAACCGCAGAACACCGTCACGCCGCCGCCGCGGTCGCATTTGAGCTGCACGCCCGAGTGCGGCATGTTGTTCCAATAGATCGGCAGCCCGGCGCCCGAGATGTAGCTCGAGCACGCGAGCCCGACGCCGCGGCCCTCGGGCAGCTTGCGGAATTTCTGCTTCCACTCCGACCCCTCGACTACTTTCTCGATGCATTTGCCGAGACCCATGGAGCCCACCCGCAGGTAATTCGCCGTGAGCGAGTTCGGCGGCACGAGCGTCTTGAGACGCAGCTCGGCGGGGTCGATTTTCAGCTGCTCGGCGATTTTGTCGAGATGCACCTCGAGCGCGAACCGTGGCTGCGGCGTCCCGTGTCCGCGCTTCGGGCCGCACGGCGCCTTGTTGGTGAAGGCGCGTGCGCCCTGGAAGTGGTAGCGCGGGACGTTGTAGGTGACGGTCTGGAGCGCGCCCGTGTAGTAGGTGCTTGCGACGCCGTAGGAGCCGTAGGCACCGCCATCGAGCAGCGAGCGGAAATGCATGCCGGTGATCGCGCCGTCGCGCTTCACGCCGGTCTTCACCCACATGAGCGTCGGGTGGCGGCCGCGATGACAGTAGAACACCTCTTCGCGGGTCAGCGTGATCTTCACGGGCCGGCCGGTGATCATGGCGAGCTTGGCGACCGCGATCTCATGATTGAACGGATCGCTTTTGCCGCCGAACCCGCCGCCGTTCGGCGTCGCGATCACGCGAATCCGCGCGGCCGGCAGCTCCAGGACTTTGGCGAGCGCGCGATGGACGTAATGGGGCGTTTGCGTCGAGGTCCACAGCGTGAGCTTGCCGTCCGGAGACCACACCGCCACAGCGGCGTGCTGCTCCATCGGCAGGTGGGTGTTGCCTTCGAAGAAGAACAGATCTTCCCGCACGAGATCTGCTTCACCGATGGCCGCGTCGACGTCGCCGAACTCGAGATTGATCAGCTTGTGGAGATTGCCGCGGTCGGCGTAGTCATGGATCTGAGGCTCAGGATGCGCGACGGCGGCTTCGGCCGAGTCGAAGGATTTGAGCGGCTCGTAGTCTACCCGGATCAGATCTGTGGCTGCGGTCGCAGCTTCCTCGCTCGTCGCCGCCACGGCTGCGACGGGATCGCCGATGAAGCGGACTTTGTCGACGCAAAGGGTATGCTCGTCCTGCGAGACGGGGAGAATCCCGAACGGAATCGGCAGGTCGGGACCCGTGAGCACGGCCTGCACGCCGTCCAGCTGCTTCGCCCGGGTGACATCGATCGACACGATGCGCGCGTGGGGCTGGGTGCTGCGCAGCAGCTTGCAGTACAGCATGCGGGGGAAGGCGAGATCGTCGGCGAATCGCGTGGCGCCCGTCACTTTCGCAACGGCGTCAACTTTCCGCATCGCTCTGCCGACGACGCGATGCTTATCGGCCATACAGCGATTCTCGGGTTGGTTCGGCCTTTTCTCCCCGCATGCGTGCCGCAGCCAGCTCGACCGCCTCGTAGATCTTGATGTAGCCCGTGCAGCGGCAAAGGTTGCCCGCGAGCGCGTCTTTGATTTCGTCGCGCGTGGGCTTGGGATTGGATTGGAGGAGTGCTTCAGCGGCGAGCAAAAACGCAGGTGTGCAATAGCCGCATTGCGCCGCGCCGAGATCGGCGAAAGTCTCCTGGAGCGGGTGGAGCTTGCCGCCCTCCGCCATCGCTTCGACGGTGCGCACGGCGTGACCCGCGCACGCGAGTCCCAGCACCAAACACGACAGCACGGGCGTTCCATCCAGCAGCACGGTGCACGTGCCGCACTCACCCAGCTCGCAGCCGTGCTTCGTTCCCGTGAGTCCCAGATCCTCGCGCAGCACCTCGAGCAGCGTCTTGTGTGGTGCGAACGCCACTTCGGTCGCTTCGCCGTTCACGGTGAGCGCGATCTTGGCTTTCGATTCGTTGCCCATGGGCACGAGGTAATCTAGCTTTTTGGGCTTCCCGGAACGTGAGAGATCGGTGATGAGCGTAGCGGTTCAGCGGTTGAGCGGTTTGGCGGTTGGAATACTGGGCGGAATCGTCTTCCTAACCGCCCAACCGCTGAACCGCTTGACCGCCCAAGACTATCGCGCACAAGCCATCCGCATCCTCGGCACCGTCCCGCTCATCGACGGCCACAATGACATCCCCGACGCGATCCGCGAACGGGGTGGCCTCGACTCGGTGAATTTCGGGGTCTCCCAGCCGCGGCTGATGACCGACGTCCCACGGTTGCGCGCCGGACACGTCGGTGGCCAGTTCTGGGCCGCGTATGTCCCGGTGACGACCATGGATTCCGGAACCCACCCCGCGACGTACGCGCTCGAGCAAATCGATCTCACGTACCGCCTCTGCAGCAAGAACGCCCGCAGCCTGGCGATGGCGTACACGGCCGCCGACGTCGAGCGCAATTTTGCCGCCGGGAAGGTCTCGTGCCTGATCGGCATCGAAGGCGGCCACGCGATCGAGAACTCGCTCGGCGCGCTGCACATGTTCTACAAGCTCGGCACGCGCTACATGACGCTGACGCATTGGCGCAGCCTCGACTGGGCAACGGCGTCTACCGACACCGCCCGGCGCGGCCTGTCGCCCTTCGGCAAGCAGGTCGTGCTCGAGATGAATCGCCTCGGCATGCTGGTCGATTTGTCGCACGTGAACGACCAGAAGATGTCCGACGCGCTGCATACCTCGCGCGCGCCGGTCATCTTCTCGCACTCCTCGGCACGCGCGCTCGCGAATCATCCGCGCAACGTGCCAGACTCGATTCTGAAACTCGTCGCCGTGAACCGCGGCGTGGTCATGGTGAACTTCAATCCGGGCTTCGTGTCGGAAGCGGTGCGCATCTGGGGCGACACGGTGACCGCGCGCCTGGACAGACTGCGCGCGGCCGGCGCTGACTCGACGACGCGCGCCGATTCCCTCAAGGCATGGGACGCCGCAGCCCCCCATGCGACGCTCGCGCAGGTCGCCGATCACATCGAGCACATCCGCCAAGTCTGCGGAATCGACTGTGTGGGTGTGGGTTCTGACTTCGACGGTATCACGGAAGTGCCAGTCGGCTTGGAGGATGTGTCCAAGTTCCCAGACCTCATCGCGGAGCTGCTACGCCGTGGTTGGACGGAGGCGGATGTAAAGAAGGTTGCAGGACTGAATACGCTCCGCGTGCTGCGCGCGGCGGAGGGGATCGCGGCGGAGATGCGGCGGTCACGCCGGTAGACAGTGGGCGCCCGCGGCGCCATGTTGTCAGAACCCCCTTCGCGAGGTCGGGATGATGAGGCGACCCGCACAAGCAGTGATCGTCCACGGCGTGATTGGTGGACTGCTCGCTGGGCTCGTCGTCGCGCTGTGGTTCCTCGTAGCGGATACGCTTGCCGGTCATCCCTTCCGCACACCCGCGCTGCTCGCCGGCGTTCTCCTGAACCATGAGATCCCGCAGGTCACTGCCCGGCTCGTCGTGGTCTACACGGTGCTGCACTTCGGTGTCTTCGCGGTTTTGGGGGTGGGGATGTCATGGCTCAGCGCTTCGTTCGCGGCGCCGCCGCGGCTCCTCCTCAGCCTGGTGTTCGGAGTGCTCCTTCAGGAAGTCACGTTCTACGTCGGGCTGCTCCTCCTGCATGCGCCGCGCCTTGGCGTCATTGCCTGGCCGCACGTCGTCGGCGCCAACATCGCCGCCGGCCTGGTGCTCATGGGCTACTTGCACTATGCCGAGCGCGATCCCCGCCCGCTGAGGATTGCTGCGCTCCGAGATCATCCCGTGCTGGCCCGCGGTGCGGTCAATGGGCTTATCGGAGCCGCCGTGGTGGCGGTGTGGTTCTTCCTCGTGGATCTCGCGAATGGCAGTCCATTCCGCACGCCCGCGGCGCTTGGCTCAGCCCTGTTACTTGGCGCCTCTGGCCCCGGCGAGATCATCGCGACGTTCGGTTTGGTCGCCGTCTACACCCTGGTCCACGTCGCCGCGTTCGTCGTCGCGGGGATCGTGTTCGTCGCGCTCGCGGAGCAAGTGGAGCGCGTCCCCGCCATGGCGCTGCTCGTGCTGTTGACCGTGATCCTGCTCGAGGGACTCGTCCTGGCTACGATCGGCGTGGGGGCCCAATGGGTGTTGGGGACCGTCGGTTGGCTGTCGGTGGCGGTCGCGAATGCGCTGGCGGTCGTTGCGATGGGGTGGCAAGTCTGGCGGACACATCCGACGCTCCAGCGTCGACTGCTGCACGAGCATCCACAGCTTCGCGTGTAGGTGAGAGTTAGAAAGCAGTAGGGGCGCAGCATGCTGCGGCCCTACGTGTTTGCCTGACCTGCTAGTTGACTTGGACGATCTTCAGCCCGCCGAGGCCGGCCGCGACCATCAGGATGCCCGGATTGCCGGGACCGCCCGCAGAGTAGGCGACGTGGTTCACCGACTGAAGGTTTCCGAAGCGCAGCTTGCCGCGCATCGTGATCGTCTGAAGTCCTGTGCCACTCGTCGAGAACGCCTGGCTGCCCTGCGCGAGATAGACGCCAGCTTCACCATTCGAGATGAACATGAGGTCCTGATCGATGGCGACCGCGTTGGTCACCACGACTGAAGGGCTCAGGCCCAGTGAGTCAGGATTGGGTCTCGGCACCTGGCCGAGGAATGCGCCCGTCGCTGGATCCAGGACTTGCACGCCGCTGTCACCTGCGGCGATGAACGCTTTACCGCCGACCAGCTCGGCTTGTGACTTTGATTGCGCGATGTCGGCGCCCTTGAACGACCACGAGCCAACCAGGCTCATGTTGCTCTCGTTGTAGACGGTCAGTGTGCCGGGCACGCCCTGCACGACCGCGACCTGTCCGCCGCCGACGGCTACCCAGCGCGCATCACTCAGCGGTATCGAGCTCGTCACGGCGAATGTCGCGGGATTGAGCATGAACAGACTCCCGGCATCACCTGACGTCGCGTAGACGCGTGTACTGCCGAACGCCACGCTGGTCGCGGCAAAGCTGCTCAAGCCAGCGCGCCTGTTGCCAGTGAGCACCAGCTGGTTGCCTACGAGTTCCACGACTTCGAACGCGGCAGGAGACGCAAACCCTGTGTCGCCCGTGGCCTCGGCGAGATAGACGTTGGTTCCGGACGTCGTCACGGCGCTGACGTCCGTGTTCTGAAACAGCGCTTCGGACCTGAGCACTGGTTGGTTTCTGTTGGTGATGTCGATGACGTCAACGCCACCCAGGTAGGGATTGCCCACCATGTTGTAGCTCACGACCGCGAGATTGCCGACGATCGAGACCGATGTGGCCTGCAGCGCCTGGCCGCCGATGGACGGCGGGGCGACTGCGGCCTTGAGGCTCAGGTTGAAACCACCCGCCTGGCTCGCGGTGCTACTGCGACCGACCGACGCCGACGCGAGCGGCGCGGGAGCCGACGGGTAGCCAACGCCCGCGGTGTCGATCGGGATCGAGTCGTTCATGTACCTGACTCGCGATGCCAACACGCCGGCATTGTTGGTTATGGAAATGCGATTGTTCGCCTGATTCCCCGGTCCCGATGTATCAGAGCAGGACAGGTGGACCAACGCGACCACGCCGATCAGTGCTACCGCGAGCTTACGCATACTCTAAAGCCTTGGGAGCAATGTGGGCATGCAAGAGCCTCAGTCACCTTGTGATCACTATCACGGGGCGGTCGTATCACAGCCCGCGTTCCACGCCCAAAGACACGCCGCTGCGCGAGAGGACCGGCCGCGAGTGAATGACGCTGACATCGAACCGCAGGGTCGTGCCGCTGCCGGCGTTGTAGCGGATTCCGGCGACTCCCGTGACGGTTTCGAGCGATCGAACCCCACCGGCGACGAAATAGCTCTCGCGTCCCGCCGCGCCGAGCAGCGATGCGGTCGTGCGGCGCGTCAGAGCGCGCGTGGCCCGCAGATACACGGCGGTGTCCGTGCGGCGCGACGGGTTGCGCGACACGAACACGCGCATGGTCCAGGACATCCGGGTCGTTTCCAGCGTGACGTGCGGCATCAGGACGTCCACCGGGCCGACGCCATAGTTCCAGCGACGGTACCCGAGGCCGAGCGACGCGCGTCGCGCCACGAGCGCGCTCGCATCGACCTCCCACGTGTTCTTTGGCATGAACACCGGCTGCCGCGCGGTCCCGGCTTCCGCCGTGAGCCAGAGCCGCGGCGTCGGATGTACGACAGCGCCCACGCGTTCGGTGACGTCGGTTTCGCCAAACCGGCCCAACACTTCCGCCGCAATCCAGCCGCCATGGCCGCGTGCGCCGGTCGCCGTGAGCTGGGCTCCGAGCGTGGTCCAGTCCTGACTGCCGGTCACGGCTTCGTACGAGCTCCACGCGGAAACGCGAACAGTTTGCGAGCGACACGGCGTCGCGAGACACAGGGCGAGCAGTGCGGCAACGCTCGGTTTGCCGAAGCCTTTGCGTGCCATGTCGCCCCAGACGTGGACGCCTTTTGCGACGTTGGCGAACGCCTTGAGCCGCCACCACACCGTCATCTGCCGGTAACCGAAGTTTTCCAGCGACGCGAACAGCAGCATCCGGAACAGATCGATGAAGCGGCGATAGCGTCGGAAGCTCACTTCCTCGAGCACCACAGCCCAGATGGAGAGCAGCATGCCGTATCCCCACGCGACGAGGACGAACAGCAGCGCGAACGAGACGTTCACGAGACCGAAGGCGAGTCCGACGGCGGTGATGATGTAGCCCAGCAGCTCGACGACCGGGGCGAGCATTTCGCCGAATGCAAAGAAGGGCATGGCGAGCAGTCCGACTCTGCCGTAGCGAGGATTGAAGAGCATCCCCTTGTACTGCCACATGGCCGAGATGAGGCCGCGGTGCCAACGCTCGCGCTGGCGCGACAGAATCTTGAACGATTCGGGCACTTCGGTCCACGCGACGGGGTCGGGAATGAACGGCATCTCGTACTTGACCTTGTTGCGCCGCAGATGGCGGTGCATGCGTACCACCAGATCGAGGTCCTCGACGATGCTGTTGGTGCGATAGCCGCCCACCGCCATGACGTATTCCTTCTTGAACAGCCCGAACGCCCCGGAGATGATCAGATTGCCGCCCAGCCGGTTCCACCCCAGCCGGCCGAACAGAAATGCGCGCAGATACTCGACCACCTGAATCCCGGGGATCGCCTTGGCGGGTACGCGCGCGTCCGTCACGCGGCCGTCGGTGACCGTGCAGTTGTTGGCGACGCGCACGGTGCCGCCGACCGCGGCGATCTGCCGGCCGAGCAGGAAGGGCCGGGTGAGGCGGAGCAGGGCGTCGGGCTCGATGAGGGTATCGGCATCGACCGCGATCACGAGTGGAAAGCGCGACGCATTGATGGCCGCGTTCAGCGAGTCGGCTTTCCCGCCGTTCTCCTTGTCGAGCACCAGGAGCCGTGAGCGGGAGCGCGAGCGGTACAACGCGCGCAACGGTTTCGTCTCGATCGTCTCGGGATAGACGCGCGGGATCTCGTACAGATCGAAGGCATGGCGCAGCTGCTCCATCGTGTCGTCCTTCGACCCGTCGTTCACCACGACGACCTCGTAGTTGCGATACTCGAGCGTCAGGATCGCGGTGACGCTGGCTTGGATGGTCGCGCTCTCGTTGTGGGCGGGGACGAGAATCGTGATCGGCGGCAGCGCATCGCTCTGCATCAGCCGCTGGAAATCCTCGTCTTCCGCGAGCCGGGTTTGCTCCCAGATCTCGGGGATCGAGAGGATCAGCAGCACGGCATAGAACGAGTTCAGGGCGAGGAAATAGATCAGGATCGCGAGGTCCGTGGTCCCGACGACGGTATGGAGCACGCTCATGCGGCAAACTCCGCCAGTGCCTGCGCCGGCAGCCCCAGGACCAGCTGCGCCATCGCGCGCGCAAAGGGATCGCCACCGACCTCAGCCTCGAGCAGCGCGTTGCGGCCCTGCGCGGCGAAGCGCATCAACGCGAGGGCGGATCGCAAGCGCACCCACCACACGTGTCGTCGGTCACCAGCCGCTTGAGCGCCGCGACGGACTCGCGGTGCGGGAAGCTGCCTAGCGCGCGTGACGCCTGGACGCGGACTTCGGGATCGCGGTGGTCGGCTAGCGCGGTGAGGCGCTCGCGCAACGCGGGCTCACCCAGCCGCGCCGCAAACTCGGCGAGCCGGGGCAGGGCCGGATCGTCGGCGCGGCGCAGGCGCTTTTGCAAGTGTTCGACCACCACGGGCCGCGAGCGCAGCAGCATCGCGGCGTAGTATGCCTGCACCGTGGGAGCGAGCTGCGGCAGGCGATCGAGCGCCGTCAGCGTGAGGGCCGTGTTCTCCATCCGCTCGAGGGATGCGACGGCCGCCACGTGAACGGCGGGGTGACGATCGTTGATCAGGCGGGTCAGCCGGGCCACATCCTGCGGCATGGCGGCGACGCTCAGGAATCGCGCGCACTCCAGCCGCTTCCACCAGCGCGCCGACGTGCTGTTCGTCCGGACCAGCCTGGCCCACCAGGTGTGCTCCAGCGCCTGGGCGAGCTGGCGCCACCGCTCGCCCGGCACGCGCGCCGACCATTTGACGAGCGCGTCGATGGCGAGTGGCGTCGGCAGGCGCGCGAGCCCGACGAGTACTCCCGCGAGCGGCGCGGTTCCGGCCGCCCAGCGCCGCATCGAGGCGTCCACCGCCTCACGCCGCGGGTTGAGCCGGCCGCTGCGCCGCAGCCGGAACCAACGATTGAGGATGATCAGCACCATGAGCGCCGCGAGCAGGCCGCCCTGCACGATGGCGACGATGGTCAGGAAATGGCGTGCCGTCACCGACCCACCCAGCGGCGGATCTTTTCGAGCGCGACGCGCAGGCTCATCGGCTTCACCATGTAATCCATCGCGCCCGCTTCGAGCCCGCGCAGCTGCTCCGTCTCGCTGCCGTGCACTGTCGTAAAGACGACGCGAAATTTTCCCGGGCACGACTGCTGCAGCTCTTCGAAGATCGAATAGCCGTCGAGTGCAGGGAGATCGACGTCGAGCAGCAGCAGCGGCGGCTGCGAGCTCCCCTGCGTGTCCATCGTCTTGAGCAGGTCCAGCGCCTCGCGGCCGTTGCGAAAGTGCCGGAAGCGATAGCCTCGCGCTTCGAGGCCGAACGTGAGCAGCTCGGCAAGTGCAGGATCGTCTTCGACGACGATCACCTCCGGGACGTCGGGCGCGCCTTCTGGCGCGGAGGTTGTCGAGGGCGGTGGAGGTTGGTGGAGGGTTAGTGGAGGTTCGAGCGGGGCAGGTGCCGGCGCGGCTGCCGACTGCTTCGTGAAGAGCGCCGCGGCCAAGCGTCGCACGTACCCTCGTGCGGCCTGGCCACGGCCCGCGACTCCATTTCCGGGATGCTCGAGCCACTGCTTTGCCGCCTCTTCGAGCTCGGCGGCGACGACAGATGCCTGGGGGAATCCGAACGAGCCGGCGGAGCCGCGCAGCCGATGGGCGTCGCGGCGCAGTGTTTCGATTGCGGCCGTGTCGTCGCCCGCGGCGATCAGCCGTTCGGCCAGCTCTGCGATCGCCCCCAGCTGATCGCGGGCTCCTTGCAGGTACTCGTCCCGGACTCCGGGGGGCAGCCCGAAGTCGTCGACCTGAGGGGAGCTCACGGGCTCCAAGATATAACTAGCTTGTGTTTCGACCTAATGACTGACGCTAGTGTAGGGCTTTGCGCGACTTGTCGGTGGGTGCGGATCGCGACGAACCGGCGGGGGTCCGTGTTCTACCGGTGCCTGCGCGCCGATACGGACCCCCGGTTCGTTCGGTATCCGCCGCTACCGGTGCTGCAATGCCCCGGGTACGAGCGGCGCGACCCGCTTACTCAACCCCAGCGCGATCGTGACGAGGGCTAGTGCGTCGCAGACTTCGGCGACGATGTGCGCAAACAGAAAATGCGTCAGACCGGCATGGTAGGTGATGTAGGAAAGCTCAGCGAGCACGAACAGGAGGAAGCCGTTCAGCTTGGTTTTCCGGGCGAGCCAGAAGCCCACGAGAACGAGGACGCTGTGAATAATGAAGGCCGTCTCTGGGGGGGGCCTCTAGGACGCGCCAGGCCGTCCCCCGTCCGCTCGCCCCCCCCTTGAGCGAATTCCATGCCGATCGCCGGCTCGTGCTCGTTGGTGCGCAAGTGTGACCCTTCTCACTTGCAGATTGCCCACCCGTCGCTCACTTTGGTCCCGCGCTTCCTATCACCTTGGAAGAAAGGGTTTTGTGATTCAGCGCTTCGTGTTGAAGTACTTCGAGCGCGTCCTGGTTCTGCTGCTGGTGGCCTCTTTGCTCGTGATCAATTCGCTGATCGAGCAGAAGTTCGCGTTTCTCAGCTTCTACTATTTGCCCATCATCCTCGCCGGTTTTTATGGCGGCCGGCGCTTTGCCGTGGTCTCCGGTCTGTTCATCGTGTCGCTCGTCTTTTTCCTTCAGGCCACCCAAGGGATGGGGATGGAAGCGGGCCTGACCCAGGACGCGTTTTTGACTCTAGTCCCGTGGGCCGGCTTTCTGATCCTGACCGGCTATGTGGTCGGGGGGCTGGCCGAGCAGCGCGCCGCTCGGCTCACCGACCTGAAGAACGCGTATCTGGCGACGCTGGAAGTTCTCACCTTCCACATCGAATCCGCCAAAACCAATCAGGAGGGCCATTCGGCGCGCGTTGCCGAGCTCGCCGCGGCGATGGGCGCCGAATTGAAGCTGTCCGACGGTGAGCTGGAGAACCTCCGGATCGCGTCGCTGCTCCACGAAGTCGGGACGGCCGATCAGCGTCTGCTCAAGTTGCTGTCGCGCTCCGTCACCGACGAGTCGCTGGCGGTCGCGCGCGCGCTGCGCGGGGCCGCGGAGATCATCGCCGAGTACTCGCACTACTACGAGATCGTGGGCGACGACTGGGACATCGAGGCGTTGCCCATGGCGATCACGGTGAAGGTGCTGGCGGTCGCCGACGCGTTTGAGACGCTGCAAATGGCGACGCCGGTGCGGCCCGCGTTTACGCGCTGGAGCGCGTTGGAAGAAGTCGAGAAGAGTGCGGGGAAGACATTTGCGCGGGAAGCGGTGCGGGCTCTACGGGTCGTGGCCGGACGCCCTGAACTGACGGCGCCGGCGGCCAAAGCGTTGCGCGCCAGCTAACTCCCGGGAGGGAGTGCGGGGGGACCCGAGCGACCGCTGGCGACGCCGCCCGCGACACCCACTCCAAATGCTATCGCGGTCCCGACCGTGACGATGGGTAATAGCGTCACCGGCCAGGCGACCAACGCCGCCGCCGCGCCGGCAATAAAAGGCGCCGCAGGGTGCTGGATGGCATCCACAAACCGCAGCTTGCGCCGCACAAAATCACGGGCCACGAAAAATCCGCCGCCTAACGCGGCGGCACTCACCGCTAACCAAAGCAGCATCGTTGTGCTCCTGTAGGTACCGCGCTCTACGCAACTTGCGTGAGTGGCGTTTCAGGCGCAATTGTGGGCGCGATGGCTAAAGGCCCCCAGTACAGCGATTC
>WNGH01002721.1_pt1 | contig 16797 bp, 11 predicted proteins | sample 5400631 | NCBI WGS metagenome assembly WNGH01 (sample SAMN13153373, study PRJNA577476) | soil metagenome | isolation source: 115 cm soil or saprolite under Garry oak tree replicate 1 | place: USA:California | collected 2016-06-15
AGCCAAATCACGAAATAAAACCCAACCACGCCAATCACATGTGACCAGAGGAGAAAGCGCGGCCAGGATTTTAACCAGTAGAGTTTTCCCATCAGTTTTGCTCTTCTGCCTGTAGTTTATAGCCCTTATTATACCAGCGACGAGGTGCATCAACAAATTACAGTTGAACCGCTTCAGATAGCACATTGTGGTAACTTTACATCGTATCTTATACCAGAGACCACATGCACCAGGGCTTTGTGGTGTTCCCACATGGCATGGTCTGCCCGATCTGCGCGCGACCCGCTTGCGGGTCGCTGGAGAAGAGGAGAGTGTGCTGGCGTGGCCGCGCAGCGGCCACGCCAGCACACTCTCCTCTATGCGAGCAGGGCGCAGCCCTGCGCATATGCCGGGAGAAACGGGAACCCACAAAGCCCTGGTGCATACACAACTGTTGCGCATGTGGAATAGAAGATGTACAATTTCTCAGAGATTATTGCAACCTTCAAATCAACCTATCAACATAGAGCAAAAACGTGCGATATAGAAACCATTGCCTGCTCCTGCTCATCTCAGCATTGAGCCTGGGCATTTTACTCGTATTCAACTGGCTGCCCCCGCTGTCTCAAGCGCCGGTGGCATTTGCCCATGCCTTTGTAATCGGCTCCGACCCGGTAGATGGCTCAACAATCAATGCCGCGCCGTCGGTGGTGCGTATCTATTTTAACGAGGCCATCGGCCCTGCCAGCGTTGCCCATGTATTTGCTCCCGACGGTCATATCGTAGACGCCGCGCGCAGCAGCATTCCTCGCACCAACCTGCGCGAACTGGACACGCCCCTTACTACGCCCGGCGCTTTACCACAGGGCGGCTATACGGTACGCTGGACAGCTTTATCCGACGCCGATGGCCATACGACTCACGGCGTAATCGGTTTTAACATTGGACATTCCAGTTTTGGGCTTCCAGGACAGGTGATCCTGGGACCAAGCACCAGCAACATCATGCCACAACTCGATACCTTCGGAGTATTGATGGTTGCCTGGGATTGGCTTGTAATGCTCGCCCTGACGTTCTGGGTCGGCATACTCGTTATGGAATGGCTCGTGCTATCACAGGCCGCGCATGACCGGGTCAGAACCCAGCAGACAGAGACAGCAGCCGAGGAAATACAAAATGTAGGGGCAGGGCTTGCTCCTGCCCTGGGCGACCCTCTCCTGCACGACCCTGCCTGGGAGGCGGGTAATGCCCCTGCCCTGCTGGATCAAATAGCGAGACATTCTGTGCCGCTGCAATGGCTCTGCCTCGCGGCACTGCTCGTGGGGGAAGTGATTACACTCATATTGCGCACGACGTTTCTGACACAGGGGCTTGGAGGTGGCGGCATAGACCCGGGAGTGCTGGGACAATTGATCCTTGCGACCAGTTATGGACATCTCTGGCTGGTGCGCGTGGCTTGCATCGCCGCTGCCCTGGGATTACTCTGGTGGACAACACGCGAGCAGAGCACCACGCCGGGAGCGACGCCCCGGGAAAGCCGCTTTGGTCGCCTGCGCCAGCAAGTTGCCCTGGAAAGCGATGCAGAGCCTCCTATAGCCGCAGAAAATGTAGGGGCGGGGCTTGCCCCCGCCCTGCACGATCCTACCTGGGAGGCAGGTAATGCCCCCGCCCTGCACGCCTCGCCAAAACCGGCAGCTCCACGGAGTGCCAGCCTGCCTTACTGGTATAGGGGAGTTGGACTGGCGCTGGCTGGCATCATCCTGTTAACCATGGCGTTTTCGGGAGATGAAGCGCAGCTAGCGCAGCCGCATGCCAGCTCGGTTGTGCTCAACTGGCTCTACCTTGTTGCGCAAAGCCTCCTATTTGGCGGATTTGCCTATCTGGGGTACATATTGATCCCGCTCTTGCTCGCCGGCAAGCCAGAGCGCCGGGCTGAGATCCTGGCATTGCTGCTGCAGCGCCTGGTGACCCCTGCATTGGTGACATTTGGCGTGCTCCTCGTCAGCGGCCTCTTCTTGAGCGAATCAAGCTTGACCGGCGTGCAGCAGCTCTTCAGCAATCCCTACGGGCGAACAATGCTGATCAAATTAATACTCATCGCTTTTGTACTCGCCCTCAGCATTAATGTCCTGTTCGTCATACGCCCGAGGCTCGCGCGGCGGTCATCCCAGGAGCAGGGCGAGCATCGTCTGCGGCAGTCGCTCAGGATCCAGTCGTGGATGGCTGGGGGTGCATTGCTCTGCGCCTCCTTGATGGCGTTTTATGCTCCGCCGATTGTCTTTCCTGCCGTTACCTATACCACGCCTGCGAGCCCAAACCAGGCAACGCCTCCTACGACATCCCTCAATGTGCAGACGCAGCGGGTGGGGAACCTCACAGTTACGCTGCAGGTCCTGCCAGGGCGCGTCGATTATGCGAATACCGTAATAGTCACGATCAATGATAGCAGTGGCAACCCGGTCACGGATGCACAGGTGCAGCTCCGCACCAACATGGAGTTGATGAATATGGGGACGGCGCAGACTACTGTGAAGGGCGGTAACCCCACCTATATTGCGACATTCAACAAGGATGCCGCTTTTTCGATGTTTGGAGTCTGGGATATCGCCGTGCGCATCCAGCGCCCGAACCAGGCGCCTGTGCAGTCATTATTTAAGGTGACGCTGGAGGGTTAGCCGATCAAGGGGGCGTAGGTCCCCGATTTATCGCGCTGTGCAGGCAGTATTTAAGGTGACGTTGGAGGGTTGGAAGAGGCATCTGCAAGTGATTTTTTATGTGCGGTGGCGAACTCGTAATAGCGATTCGTCCCATTGATGATGCGTTCTTGCTCCTCCTCGCTCAGTTCGCGCAGCACTTTTGCCGGCGCTCCCACGGCCAGGACGCCTTCCGGTATCTGCTTGTATTCTCCCACCAACGTACACGCGCCGATGATGGTATTCGAGCCGACCTGTGCGTGAGACAGCACAACTGCATTCATGGCGATCAGCACACGATTGCCCACCGTCGCTCCGTGGACGATGGATCCATGCCCAATGGTACACTCGTCGCCAAGCGTGAGGGGTGCATCCATGTCTACATGCAGTGTACAGTTGTCCTGGATGTTCGTGCGGCGGCCGATGACGATGGGTGCGCTATCGCCACGCACCACGGCATTGTACCAGATGCTGGCGCCTTCGTGGATGGTGACGTTGCCAATCACGACCGCACCAGGGGCAATGAATACATCGTCTGCGATCGTCGGCCAGATGCCATTATATGGGAAAACTGGCATACCCTTCTCCTCCTACTCAACCACCCGTTTCAAACCCCACACAATCTCATCCAGCTTTGGGTTATAGTGTTTGTCAGCAGGGTCGAAGCTGTTGATGGTCACACAGTTGTAGTCCTGCCCTTCAGAGTGAATAAACTCCGAGTTATTGAGCGCCATTCCTACATGCGTGATACTCTTGCGACCAAAAAAGATCAGGTCTCCCTCCTGCATTGCTTCCCGTGACACGTCGTGTGCCAGGATATCGTGCTGCTGGTCGGCATCGCGCGGGAGAATATAGTCGCCCATGCGGTAGCAGAGCTGTACGAAGCCGCTGCAGTCCAATCCCTCCCAGCTCGTGCCGCCCCACAGGTACGGTACACCAAGAAAGGCACGCGCATAGCCGGTTATCACGGTAGTGGACGCGCGTGGGTAGATCTCTCCTGGCTGGCACACGCTGATGACATCACGATCGAACCAGGCCTCGGACCCGCCTGGCAGCGCCACCTTCAGACGCTCCCGGTGGCTGATGTCGAGCAGCGGCAAAACGGTTGAGAGGTAAACCTTCCCCAGCATGTCGTTTCCCTGCGCAGAGGCGTACAGGCGCGTGTGCGTTGCCGTAACTACGGCTGCCAGTTGGATAGGGGTGCAGCAGTGATCTTCAAGTTGGCAGTAAGATTTGGCAATGGGATCGTCTAGCTCGTTTGTGCGTATCCAGCCCTCGTAATCCACAAGGGTGATGTGCGTCCAATTGCCTGAGAATTCACCAATGACGGCGGGAACGTTCATCAGCGCCTGGGTCACTAATTCGGAGCTTGGATCGGGGTCGCGCCGGACATCAGCCACCCCGACGGAAACAACAAGTGTAACGGTCATAAACAATTCCTTAGCATGTATGAGAAAATCTGGCGTTGTGTCAATGTTCACGTAAAATGTAGGGGCGAGGCTTGCCCTCGCCCTGCTGACCCATGCCTCACCCATCAATTGAACCTTGTCCACTAGCGGAGCGCGTTGCTCAAAACAAATATCAGGTTAGCAGGGCGTTCTGCCAGGCGGCGCATCAGGTAGGGATACCATTGCGAGCCGTACGGTACATAAATACGTACCTTGTAGCCCTGACTTACGAGTTTTTCTTGCAGGTCGCGGCGAATGCCGTAGAGCATTTGGAACTCGAAGGCGGATTTGCTGATACCGTTGTCACGCGCGTACTTACAGGCCGCATTGATGATGGCCTCGTCGTGCGTGGCAATAGCAGGAAAGTTGCCGCGTGAAAGCAGCATCATCGTCAGCCGCACATAGTTGCGATCAACCTCTGACTTTTGTTGAAAGGAGATCTCCTTTGGCTCTTTATATGCCCCTTTGACCAGCCGCACTCGTACCCCCTGTGCGATTAATTGCTCGATATCCTTCTTGCTGCGATAGAGGTAGGATTGGATGACCGTTCCTACATACTCGAACTGCTTGTGCAGCCGCAGCGCGATATCGACCGTCTGCTCGGTATAGTCTGACCCCTCCATGTCGATGCATACGAAAATAGCATACTGCCGTGCGTATTCCAGAATCGAGCGTACATTTTGCTCGCACAACTCCTGAGAAATGTCCAATCCCAAAGCGGTAAGCTTAATAGAGATATTGGCATCTACGCCTGTTTGCTTGATGCGCTCGATTGCTGCTATGTAATCCTGGACAGCCCCCCTGGCCTGCTCCGCCTCGAAGACATTTTCGCCCAGGTGATCGAGTGCAGCCTGCAACCTCTGTCCGTTGAGCACGCGCGTGACCTCGATTGCTTCGTCCAGTTCCTCGCCCGCTACGAAGCGGCGCGAAATGCCGCGCGTGGCGCTGTTGTGGGTGACGAAATCACGTAGATTGCGATTATGAGCCAGATACAACAGTGTATCTTTAAGCACCATCTTTGACGCTCCTCAGGTTTGGCTAAATAATCCAGTCTGCCTGGTAACGGATGCCGCACCATCACGGTGAGGTTCATGCCCAGATTGTACCACATAAATTGCTCAAGCTGCCGCAGGGCTCATTTCAATCTGGCTGCTCCGGGCCAATACGACTCCACAGCCCGAGACGTATCAGTTCCTGGCGAGCCTCGAAGCCAAAGAGGTCAGGGTCGATCTCACGACCATGGCGCAGCACCAGTCCGCGCAGGAACTCGATCTGCTCCGACTTGCTGGCTGCGTCTCGTTCGAAAGGAATATGCTGGGCAAGCTGCTCAATGGCTTGCCTGTTGTACCATTGTTCCTGTGTTTCTGACATGGCAGCTTCCGTGATGATCTCGTCTTTTGACACACCTCTACTCCAATGGTAACATGCTCAATCCCAATGCTTCAAGGATGCGGTCCTATATTCTCGAGATACATAGTGACACACGTTTATATACATGTGAACATAGCCAATTTGCGCTATTGCGCGCTTTGAAACTTGACCACGGCAAGATGTGATGCTACTGTGATCTGGTAGAGCATTTCATCCTGAAGGATGGAGACCCTAACGCCTGCGAGAAAGAGGGTTCCTAACAGTTGTCCCATAGATATAAATATGCTATATTACCCGTAGCTTGTGAAAGGCTCCAGTAACCAGGAACGCCGTTCGCACGCTTCGCGAGGAGGGGGGCGTTAGCTCTGGCAAAACCGCTCAAACATACATGTATCACAGGTTATACACCCTTGTGGTGTAAAGCCGCGTCCTATATGGGTGCGGTTGCCGCGCTACGGTTTCCGCGGCTGGTTCTTCGGGGCCACCTATTGCATGTTAGGAGCATGTAAAGCGCGTCTTGCACTGATGGATACTTCCAGAAAGTGCAGATGACTCTACTTGTTAGAAACGGTGAGTGACGATGTTTTGTACGTATTGTAATGCCTCCCGACCGGCGACTGATGTGCCCTGCCCACAATGTGGAGCGCCTTCGCCACTCCTCGGTGGAACGATGGGTGCCTCTGGTGCTTTGCCGCAAGGTTCGTGGGGGGGCACACCGAGAAACACCTCTGGCTTGCAGTGGAATAACCAGCCTTCAACTGGCCCGCTGCGGGGGACAGCAGCAAACAATAACTTTCCCTGGGCGCCGGGGGCATCTCTTCCGTCCATGCCTTCCGCGCAGCCTCCCATGCAGGGGTCGTCCTTGCTTCCCGTCCCGTACCAGGACAGGGCGGCAGCCGCAAACCAGTCATTGTTGCTCATGTCGCAAGACCCCTCTTCGATGGAAACGGCGCTCTTGCCAATACCTACATATGACTTAGGGCCATTGGCACCCTATCCTGGAATAGAAGAAGGCGACTCACTACATATCCCGGCTATGTACACGAAGCCGCGTGCCGTGATCCCTACCTATCGTATCATCAGTGGATTGCTCAGCACCTTGATCATTTTTGCGCTCCTATGTACAGGAGCCGGCTATTATGCCAAGGTCACCGGCAAAATCACTTTCTTGCAACGATTTTTCAGCGACGTACGACCTCAAAATATCTCGGCTGCCACAGCGCATTCGCTGCCGGACCCACCAATGTTTCCCACATATGGGCCGGCAAAAAACATTATTAACTCGGCTAGTACCGCCGCCAAGATTGATCTCCAGACTGGTATTGCGCTTCAGCCTACCAATATCTTTACACCCGGCCAGATCGTTTATGTGACCTATAGTGTCCATCCCAAGTCAATGGGGATCGTCACGCTCAAGTGGTATACCAATAGCCTACTCTATAAAACAGTAACAAATCCCCCCATTTCGGATACAAAGAATGGCTACTCCACGGTGCAGTTCACGCAGCCCGTCGAAGGAAAAGTCGAAATTTACTGGAACGACCAGCTTGCAATTACACTCTACTTCGTCGTGCGTTCAGCTTCGGACCCCGGCGTTTCAATCCCAAACGGGCCTGGCAGGCTGGTTAGCCATAGTGGTTACTACACGCTCTGATTGCCAGCGCGAACTTGATTTCAGGCAGGGGTGCTCGATTTACACTGTGTATCGACGCTCACATCGCCAAAAACTTCGACCTGGCAGGCAAGACGCATCTGAGGATTTTTCTTCAAATCATTGCGCAGCCAGAATTTCTCCATGAAGCTGAGGGAGTTGGTGTTGGTTTTGGGAGAAACCGCCACGCGGTCCGTACCACACAGACCATTGCCATGGCAATTAGCATATTTCCACATGCCGCAGTAGATGGGGACATCGTTCTCTAAAGCGGGATAGCGCACATGATCGCCCTCGGGCACTTCAACCTGTATATTTTCACGTACGAAAGTAATGGTCGGCACGAATCTACCCTCCAAAGTCTTTTTCGTTTCGCAGGTAGTTAGCGAACTGGTCCTGTCAGAGTGTAGCACAGAGCAATTGCCAGCGTCAATGACTCGTGTTAGCTCATGGGCTGACGGTCAGGGTCACGTTGACCGTTTGCGCTGGGATTGCTGCGCCCGAGTTGCTGCCGTTGATCGTAAGGGTAGCATTATAGTTGCCGGCAGCAAGCGAACTGCTATCGCACGTTACATCGATCACAATGCTTGCCCCTGGCGCGAGCGTGCCATTGCTATCGCTGCTGCTCAACCAGGAGTCTGAGGATGTGATAGACCAGTCGAGCGTGCCGGTGCCGTTGTTGGTGATGACCAGCAACTGCGTTGTGTTGTTGAGCGTGGTGGTATTGCCGAAAGCCAGGTTATTCGTTGAAAGCCCCAGAATATCCGGCGTCTGCTTGTTGACGCTAATGCTCACTCCCACTTGCTGGCTTTGCACCGTTGTGCCGATGTCGCTGTCGGCAATGGTAATCGTCGCATTGATGACGCCTGGTCCAGCCTGTGCCACGTTGGGGGTAACAGTGATCGTCTGACTTTGTCCAGGGACCAGGCTGCCGCTAGTTGGTGTAGCAGGAGCATAAGTTGTCCCGCTCGCACCCTCTGAAAGAGACCAGTTCAGCGTGGCATTGCCGGTATCGGTGATGGAGAACGTTTGAGGCGCCGGGTTTGTGCCCGCCGTCGTCGTGAAGGACAGCGCGTGCGTTTGTACGCCGATGCTCGCGGCTGCAGGTGTGCTCACCGTTAAGGCTACTGCTACCTGCTTAGTAAGTGCCCCGTAGCTGAAGGTTAGCCTACCCTGGTACGAGCCAGCCTGGAGCGACCCTGAGGTTATCTTCACCGTGACGTTCGCCTTCGTATTCGGCCCCAGGTGGCCGTTGCCGGGAGTAGCAGTAAGCCAGTTTGTCCCATCAGCCGTTGTCGCGCTCACCTTCCAGTCCAGCGGCTGACCGCCGCTATTTTGTAGGGCGATTGTCTGCGTGGCAGCATTCTGTCCGGTGCTGGTCTGAACGTTTACTGCCGGTGGCGAAGCGACCAGGTTTCCAGGGGCGGCGACGCTCAGGACAACCGCGACCTGTGGATTGGCTCCCCCCTTGAAATTGAGCGTTCCCTGATATGATCCCATTGCTAGTATAGTTGATTGCACACTGACCGTGATGACCGCGCTGGCCCTGGCCTCCAGGTGGCCACCGGCGGGATGTATGGAAAGCCATGGCGTACCGTTACCCGTGGTAACTACGCTGCTCCAGTCTAGCGGCTGGTCGCCGCTATTTTGTAAGGTGATCGTCTGGTCCGGCGGATTCTGCTTTGTGCTGCCGGAGTAGCTCAGCGCCGAGGATGAGACAATCAAGCTGGCGGTGACGGCTTGAACCGACATAGTCACATGCACAATCAATGGCGAACTGGTGCTGCCTTGTTGGATAAATTTGACGTTTCCGCTGTACGTCTGCGAGGTGAGTGCCCCACGATTAACCGTCAGTACCACGAGGGCTTTACCAGAAAAGGTACCGCTGTTTGGGGTAACGGTCAGCCAGGGTTGATCGCTGCTGGCCTGCCATGTAAGCTGCCCACCGCCAGCATTGGTAAGGATGATGTTTTGACTTGAGGATTTCCCCCGGGGTCCAGCCCCAAAGTTGACGCTTGTATTGATTAATTGCAGGCTTGGCGATGTGGGGGGTGCCTGCTGGACTGTGATTGCCGTCGAAACACTGAGCTGCTGCGCCTCGTCTGTGGCGTGGATGAGATGCTGGCCCAGGCTCCAATCAGGCTGTACGGTGATTTGTACAGAGAAGTTACCGGTATCATCTGTGCGCGCCTTGAGGGGCGCGCCATTGCTGTCCCGCATAACAATGTTCACATCGCGCGTGAAGCTCACTACATCCCTGGCTTCAAAGTTGTTGCCTGCCAGGATAAATGTATCATTTACACGCAACTGGCCTGGAGTCGCTGTTAAGAGAGGCGCGGGGAGTTCGGGTTTTTTGCTGATGAATATATAAGCAAGGATGCTTGTGGCTACCAGTAATAGCAGGCACGCGGCAGTGAGCATGGTTGGCACACTGCGTCCACGGAAGAAAGGTTTTCTTGGTATTCGTGGCAGCGTGGCCAGGTCCGAGATATCGGCCTCTGGCAAAGGTGTTACCGGAAGCTTCACATAGTCCACCTGTGACACGATGGCTGGCGCGGGCTCCGTTGCTGCCGCAGCCAGTCGCATCTTCTCAGTTTCTTGTTGCGATGAATGCCTGCTAGTTTGGACGGCTCCATTCAAGGGTTCCGTCTTCGGCTTAGGAGGACGTTGTATTGACATCACGCTGGACTGGTAAGGCTGATCTTCAGGGTGCAGGCCCGGGTGATGTCCAGCGTGATGTGGCGACGCCGGGGGTATGGATGGCCTGCGACTCCTGGAAGGATGGCTGCGCTTAACTGTTGGCCAGCCGCCGCTATCGAGCTTCCTGCTCGCTCCAGTTGTTCGCGCGAAAGGACGACTGCAGTGAATGCAGGACGTGGCCTCCACCGGTGAGAGTTTGTGGCAATAGACGCAACGTTTCGTATCCATACAAGCGTTGCGCGGGCAGTACTCGCTAAGAGTACTTTCCGCCTTCTCCTTATAAATGCTGTGCGATGAATAGATCGATGATACCCGAGAGATCGCGAGAGTCTACGCTTTCAGGCCCCTCCGGCGCCCTTTACACCCCTATCCTAAATAAACGTAGTAGGATGTAAATTTTCAAACATGCAGTTCCTGCCGGTATCTTTATGTATTAATACACGCCGATACATTAATACACACTTTGCAACTTTTTGCAAGAGCTTTGACAGCCACCTATTGATCGGTGCTGGGCGGTCGGCTTTCGCGAGGTGGCAGCACGGCGAAAAAATCGTCAGCGAAGCGGCGGGTGTACTCGTCAAGCAAGAACTTCACGCGGTCGGAGTCTTGTGCTGTGACGACAAACCCCACGTGATGCCGTTTGTGCATACGCCAGCTAATCTCCGGGTCCTGGTATGCCGAGGTATCGGGGTATTCCTGGCGAGCCAGCGTAACGATAACACCGGCATAGTTTTGTTGGTGCTCTGGCAACTGGTAGGGGTGTTCCTTCGAGCCGGTCTCGATTCTGGCCCACTCGCGCCAGAGGTTGAGGCCTGTGGAAGCCTCGATCAACTCCACAATATTGGCGCCACCTACGCGAGCAGCGGTTTCGAGGAAGTAAAAGCGGCCCTCGTCGCTTCCTTTGATGAACTCCATGTGCGTTACGCCGCGCACCATGCCAAAGGCGCTGATCACTTGCTTGCTCAGTCCTTTCAAGGTCCGCTCGTCCTGCGACTTGCGGGGAATGGTACAGGTTGTGGCAATGCCGCCCTCGTGAAATACATCCAGCGGCGGGCGCCCGTACTGGTGGGCCTCTGCAAAGACAACCTCCCTGTCCACGACAAGCGAATCGACGTGATAGACCTCACCAGGAATGTAGCGTTCCAGCAGGTGGAATGACTGCTGGTCGCCAAGCGTATCCAGGCGCGACCAGAACTCTTCCGGCGTATTGATCTTTGTGATGCCAATGGTAGAGGCCTCAGAACGCGGTTTGAGCACCCACGGCGGCGGCACACGCGCCATATATTCGTGAATCTTATCGTAGTTTAGGACGTGTACAAAGTCGGGCACGGGAATATCGTGCTCCTGTGCCTTGAGGCGCATCGCCAGTTTATCGCGAAAGTAGCGCACCGTGCTATCGCCCATACCGGGCACGCGCAGGTGTTCCCGCAGGGCCGCGGCCGTCCACACGTCATAATCATCCAGGGCAACAATGCGATCGATGATGCGCGAGCGCGCGAGGAAGCTGACCCCGCGCATCACATCGTCCACTTTAGACAGGTCGGGCATGTAGAATATCTCGTCGATGCTCTCGCGAGGCCAGTTCGCATGTTCCAGCGCTGGTGCGGTGAGCAAGATCGTGTGACAACCCTGGCGCTTGCATTCTCGGATAAACTCCTGCCCCTTCTCGTAACTGCTGATGCAGAGTACAGTTTTCGCAGCTCTATCTGTCATTGTCATCATCCCTGGCATACGAAGGTAAGACTTTCACATAAGCTGTACGGCGTACAGTTACATTATACAATGGTGGGCACGATTAGGAGATACTGTAGATGGATGGGCGTAGTCGCGCGATTCATCGCGCCTGAGAAGACGGGCGAGCTATCCCCAAGGCGCCATGAATGTCGCGGCTACGCCCTGCCGCGTTTTACCAACATGCTCATCGTGCCTGGGAAAAGTACCTCCAGGAAGTTATACCGTCACGACATTCACCAGTTTGCCAGGCACATAAATCACCTTGCGCACGGCTTGACCTGCCACGAATCGTTGCACCTTCTCGGCGGCCACAGCCTGTTGCTTTACTTCCCCCTCGGACGCGTCATACGCGATATCTATATGGTCGCGCACGCGTCCATTGACTTGCACGGGAAGCCTTATCACATCCGGACGTATAGCCTCCGCATCGAACGCGGGCCATGGCGCTTTGTGGATTGAGTCCCGGTAACCCAGGCGTTCCCAAAGTTCTTCCGTAATATATGGAGCCAGCGGGGCCAGCAGTACCAGCAGTGTCTGTAGTTCTTCGCGCGTTGCATCCTGCCTGGCTTCCAGGCTATTGAGGTACTCCATTAGAGCGGCAATGGCCGTGTTGTATTTAAACGCGGCAATATCCTCCGTGACCTGTTTCACCGTCGCATGCATAGCGCGTTTTGCTTCTCTGTCAAGGTTTCCTGGGGCAGTATCGGCCTCGTGCAGCGTAATCATCTGCCAGACCCGGTCCAGGAAGCGTACGGCGCCGCCTATGCCGCGATCGTTGAAATCGCCGCCGGCTTCGTACGGGCCCATAAACATCAGGTACAGCCGGAATACGTCCGCTCCAAAGTAGGCGATATAGCCATCGGGATTGATAACGTTGCCCTTCGACTTGGAGATCTTTGCTCCATCTTTGGTGATGGTGCCATTGGCACGGAAGCGCTTGAATGGCTCCGCGAATGCCAGGTAACCTAAATCGTGCAAGGCCATAGTGATAAAGCGTACGTACATCAGGTGCAGCACGCTGTGTTCGGCCCCGCCGATACACATGTCCACCGGGAGCCACTTGCGCGTGAGTTCGGGATCCCACGGCTGTGTCTCATCGGTGTTTGACGGATAGCGCAGGAAGTACCACGCGGAATCCAGTAAGTTATCGCTGACATCTGTTTCACGCCGGGCGGGGCCTCCACAGATGGGACAGGTTGTGTTGACAAAGCTCGCGATTGCCGCCAGAGGAGATGCTCCCGTGCCTGTTGGCATCCATTCCTCGCTGTCCGGCAGCAGTACTGGCAGTTGATCCTCGGGCACTGGCACTGCACCATGCCGGGGACAGTATATGATCGGGATGGGTGGACTCCAGTAGCGTTGCCTGCTGATTAACCAGTCGCGCAGCCGGTATTTTGCGACCCGCTTTCCGCGTCCATGTGCCTCGAACCACGTAGTAATTGCCTCACGCGCCTGCTCAGATGTCATCCCCGAGTATGCACCAGAATCGACCAGTACTCCCGGCTGTACATAAGCCGCCGGCTGTACATCCATGCCAGGCAGAGTCGCGCCCGCGTGCGGAGGCTGTACGACAAAGCGCACCGGCAGGCCCAGCGCCAGCGCGAATGCCATATCCGTCTCATCGTGCGCGGGTACACCCATGACTGCACCCGCGCCGTGACCCTCCAGCACAAAATCGGCGACCCAGATTGGTACCTTCTCGCCGGTCAGAGGGTGCAGGGCGTATGCCCCTGTGAAGACGCCCGTCATGACGCGCTCTTCCCCTGTACGCAGTCGATTAGCCGTCTCCTGGTAGCTGGCTACCGCCTCGCGGTGTGCTGCGTCCGTGATGGCAGCCACCAGTGGATGTCGGGGAGCCAGGGCGACGAAGGTCATACCAAAAATCGTATCTGGCCGTGTGGTGTACACCTGCACACTCTGTTCAGGCATCCCTGCAATCGCCATGTCGAACTCCAGCCCCTCGGAGCGTCCAATCCAGTTACGCTGGGCCGTCTTCACCCGTCCGGACCAGTCGAGTTGATCCAGGTTATCCAGCAGTCGCTGGGCGTAGTTGGTCAATTTCAGGAACCACTGCTCTAACCATCGCCGCTCCACGATGCTATCGCAGCGCTCACAGCGTCCATTGATCACCTGCTCGTCCGCCAGCACTGTTTTGTCTTTGGGGCACCAGTTTACAGGCGCCGTCTTGCGTTCGGCCAGCCCACCCTTGAGTAATTGCAAGAAAATCCACTGTGTCCAACGGTAGTAGCCGGGATCGGTCGTATGCAGTTCGTGTGACCAGTCGAAGCGATTTCCGATGCGCTTCAATTGTTCCTCGCGAAAACGTTCGATGTTCAGCGCGGTGAGACGGCGCGGGTGAATTCCGCGTTTGATCGCGAAGTTTTCGCTGTGCATGCCGAACGCGTCGAACCCTATCGGCTCGAATACATCGTACCCCTGCATTGCCATCCAGCGGCCGTGAACATCCGAGCCGATATACGAGTATACATTGCCAACATGCAGCCCTTCGGCTGAAGGATAGGGAAACATCATCAGGTTGTAGTAAGGCCGCCTGGCGCGATACAGGTCAACCTGGTACAGCTTCTGCTCCTCCCACCTGGTCCGCCACTTTAACTCGAAGGCAGCGAAATCATACTTTGGCGGGCGGCTATGCGCAATCTGGTGCTTTTGGACAGGCTCGCCTTTCCCTGCTGTGCTCTTCCTGTCCGCTTTCTTGGAGTGTGCTGTGCCAGTAACAGCACCGGGCTCTCTCGTTTCTGTCACAAGATCCTCCTCGTGTTCATTGGGAACAAAGAGACTCACGCGGAGGACATAAAAAGAGCGCCCTCCGCCCTGGCAAGGGCGAAAAGTGCGCATAGGCCCACTTTCGCGGTACCACCTTGTTTCACCGCTGCCTTGCGGCAACAGCCTTTTTGAGTGCTAACACACCCGAACCCTGTAACGGGAGTTCCCGGCGGTTGCTACTTTCATTCCGGGGAACGTTTCACCACCACGGCTCACGAGGGAGCTTCAGATTGCCCCTGATCCTGGCTTGCACCAACCGCCAGCTCTCTGCCATCGCGGCACATCCTACTTTCCTCGCTCAATGCCTCTATGTTTAAAAAGTACCTCTCTTTATGCGCTTTGTCAAGTATCCCTCACCCGGTTAAGATCATTCCAAAAAGGCTACCCAAAAGGCGGTGCCATGCTCACCCCTTTGACATTCGTCCGCTGTCTATGGTACTGTTTTGATGTGCCAATCAAACAAGCGTCAGGAACCCTATAGCTGAAGCTAGGGGCTTGTAACTTGTGGGATGCTTTCGTCTCGTCTGGTTACAAGTTCGATATCCTGTCCAGGCTCAGCCAGTACAGACGGTCTGGATACAATCAGCCTGGTACTGGCTACGTTATCGAAGAATATATAGGTACCGGCCCCTAAAACGGGCTAATTGCGGACGCCTCCTCAATCCGACGCACTACGGTGTAGGTTTAAACAGGCGTAGCGGGGTTAGGCCAGTGATCTACACACAGAAACCTTCGATAACATTGCCGAGAGGAGACGGGGATTGCTCCCCGCGTCACACAGGCCCGTAAGGGCGCGGTTTAGCCGTTCCGCACAGAAAAACGGCTCCCCGCAAGGGGTGCATTGCTACGCAGGCGGCCATTCCTCCCCGAGGCTTATGCTAGGGGCTTCTTGGCCGCGAAGAGGTGATCTAAGGGCCCCAGGCTTGGTATCGTTGCTCATATGAACCGAAGTTGACCTCTTATGCATTGGCGATCCATACTACCGATGTATTCGCACATCGTACTCAAGCCGTGTTATGAGTACAGCACCTGGGTTAGCTGGCAAAAAGCTGGTGTTTGCTCGTGATCACGAAGCGCTGTCGTCACTATGAACCCTGGCGCGCATCGCAAGGGTTGTCTTCTTTGTCCCGCTAGTTTGAGCAAAGGAACGGCAACGTGAACATCGATACTGTGAAGTTTTCACACATCCTGGAGGCCAGCCATCTGGTTGGTCTGAACTACTTCCTCTCCCACACCGCTTTCATCGTCTCCCACAAAAGTGAAAGCATCGAAACCCTCCTCGGAGTCCTCTGGTACCTTCCCATAAACAGCCCCATCATCGTTGTAACCAATTGCCCGGAAGAGTGTTTAGAGCATATCAAGCAAGGTTTGACGGAACATTTGACGCACCATACAAAGACCTACCTGGTACATCAGAAGGATGCGAACGTTGCCCACTTCCTCGCGGAATGCGGTATAGAGCAAATCCTTGGCACAGACGGCAGGGTTGTTGATGGCAAGGGGGAAGGTATGTACATTGGAACGTTGTGCGCTATGCTACTGGGTTACCCGCAGTGGATCGTTTTTTACGATGCGGATAACTTCCTTCCCAGCGCTCTGCTAGAATATACCCTGGCCATGAGCAAGCTGTTTACGTCTGCTCCGGTGGATACCTCCTACTCGGGTAGCGATGTGCTGGTTGTCGCTGGAGATGTGGAGAGCGTGGCCTCTCCCGACTTGCACAATGTACGCATCTGCTGGTCATCCAAGCCAGAGCCTGGCAGTAGAAATTTCCAGGAAAAGCAGCTGGGCCGCTGCACGAGGATCGTCTCGCCACTCTTTAGCACGCTCCTGGGGGAATGTTTTGGCATAAGAAATTATGCCGTCTATTCATCCAATGCTGGCGAACAGGGCATGACCATGAAAACGGCAAAAGCGTTACGCTTTTCATCCGGCTTCTCCGTCGAGACGTTTCAGCTACTGGATTTCCTCCACAAGGCCAATGAACAGAGAAGCCACGCAGGAAGCGCTATACTGCAACAGTACCAGTCGAAGAGTCCTCACTTCCACGATAAAAAAGGGGATGGCCACATCAAGAAGATGATCGCGGAAAGCCTGGGCTGCTTTTTCCTCTTTGAAGATTTTTTGCCGCGCAAGGTTCGCCGCCAGTTGCAACAGGTCTACAAAGAACTGAACCTGGAACTGAGGTATCCTGTGGTGTACCCGTCGCTGCAGGATGTGCCCATCATAAGAAGCGAGGCCTTTGTAGCTCAATATAAACTGTTCAAGGATGAAGGTAGTCGGGACGATACGTCCTTTGCCGGTGAGGAGGTAGAGTGCGCCTCATTGTAGTGCGCCACGGCGAGACGCTCTATAATGTGCAGAGCCGCTTCACAGGGCAATCGGATATCCCGCTCAGCGCTTTGGGGGAGCGGCAGGCTGCCGCGCTGGGGAAGCG